>Ga0066709_100004761_pt1 | contig 10949 bp, 12 predicted proteins | sample GraSoiAngelo_158_FD_79665 | JGI IMG/M metagenome (GOLD analysis project Ga0066709, IMG submission 79665) | Grasslands soil microbial communities from the Angelo Coastal Reserve, California, USA - 14_1009_16_30cm | ecosystem: Environmental > Terrestrial > Soil > Grasslands | place: USA... | reverse complement strand
GCCTCCTGCCACACCGACGACCATTCGTGAATCTTCTTGTGGCGGCGTGAGCGCTGCGGAAATGGGATTTTCGTAAGGCGCGGAACGGAAGGAGCCCGGCTCGGCCGTCACTCTGAAGAGCGGCGGATGATAGAGCAAGAGCCCGGTGCGCGAAACGGGAAGATCCAGCGCAGGCAACCCCAGTTGAAACTGGCCTTTGTCATTCCACGCGCTGCCGCGCACCAGGTACACGACTTCGACCGCGAACGCCGGGGCTTCTTCGCCGGCACGCGCCTTATCGAGGGGCAGCAAGACGCTGCCATCGGGCGCCTGGCCCGGCCGCACCGCCCTGCCCGACAGCGAAGCGCTCCACAGAGTGGCTCCCGTTGGCAAAGTGATTTTCAGGAAGTTGCGTTGATTGTTTCGAATAGCATATCGCGCCTGCACGAAAGTCTTTCCTTCGCTCGATACCAGAACCTGATAGCGTGCCTCTTCGACGTTGGCCATCAGCACGGCTTGCGGCGTGTAGCGCGCGATGGTGACGTTCAGCGATCGCGCGATTTTCCCTTCACCGGAACGAAAGCGAAACGCCGCCAGCGATGGAGATTGCCGGTTGGCTACCAATTCGCCGAGGTCCGTGGCGTCCGCGCTCTCCAGCCCTTTCGTCTTCAGATCTTTGATTTCGCCCGCGCCGAGCACCTCGACGGCCACGCCGCCGGTCTCGCGTTCTGCATTCAGTAGGCACAGCAGGGGGATCGCAATCTCTCCGTCGCGAGGGCTGCGCGTTTCGCCGGTGATGACGAAGCGCGTCGTCTGCTCCACCGGCTCCAGGAACGTGACGGAAAGCTCGCCGTTCTTGACTTCCCAGTCCGCCACCATCGCGCCGAGAACCTGGTTGATGGTGACTTTGTCGGGAATTTGGATCTGGGCTTTGCGCGCCGCGCCTTGCGTAACCTCGAGGTTCACTTCGGCGTTAATGGAAGTGGCATCCTCGCCAAGGCCCAGAAGCTGCGTCAGAGAACCACGCAGGCGCAGAGGCTGTGTGGCACGGTGATCCTCCGTTTTTCTTCGCCAGGTGAAGGCCAGCGCTTCGTTTCCGCGTCCGTACGCGATCCATTTGCTTTCCGCCGCGGATTCCGATTTCTCCGACAAAAGCCCGCCGGTGAGCCGGACGTCCACGCCCTGCCGTGGCAGTTGGACGGAGGCGCGCGTCACGCCGGAAGCGGCCGAGGGAAGCGCGATGCTTTCTTCTCCCGCGGAAGAGGTTACAGGGAGGGCGATATCGAGCAGCAATACGGCGCGGCCCGCATGAGCCAGCAGCGCAGAGAGCTGGCCGCCGCCTTTGCCGCTCGCACCGGAGACCAGCGAGACCAGCTTGCCGTCGAGCCGCGCTTCGCGCACGAGCAGGCCCGCGGGAATCGGGACACGCACCCAGCCATCTTTCAGCACGTCGATGGTTAAGGTGGCGCGGCCGAAAGCAAGTTCCCCGCCCGAGGCGGTCTCGCCGTTAATCCGGAGGTCGTAGTCCACGCGTGTGAGTGTCGCTTCAACTGGAGGCGGCTCCGGCTCGCGCTCGATCGGATACGCACGGTCGTGCAGGGTGCGGTACTCCTCCACGGGGAGGACCACCCAACCTGGCGAGTGCACCGTCGTCTGCGCCGGAGAATTCGCTGCAAAAATCGAAACTGCGGCGAGCACAAAGGCACAAAAAAGCGGAAAAACAGGCCCGTTTTTCAGCTTGCGAACGATTTCTTTTTGCATGGACAGCGTTGACATACACGTAGCCCCCTTCTCTTCGAGAGTAGCCTGCACGGTAGTTTTTCTGGCGACCCGGGGACGGAGTGTCTTGATTGTTGGATAAGATGACGCGCTTGCTAAAGAGGGTTGTCCCGGTCTCTCCATAATGCGATTTCCTTTTGAAAAAAGCCGCGCCGAAAGATGGCCGCTCCTCAGCAATTCGGTCGTGGTTAGAACGCAAAGGCAGACTTTTCTTGCAGGCGATCTATACAGTTTGCGGATTAAGAAGAGGCTTTTGGAAAAGGAACCAAGAACACCAAATGCTACCCTTCCTCTCGTGTCAGGGTAGTCTCTAACGGGACGCGCAAATCCCTAGCCATCCTGTTCATGGTCAGCCCGAGCAGGTCCATAAACTCCTCTCGGAGAATCTCCCCTGCATGCACGGGCTTCAATCTCTTCGCCATGGTTCGCTCCTAGTGATAGTCCACGATTTCGAGTCGTACGGGTGAAGAATCCTAGCCCCTCGTCCATATGGAACCTTTTCCGGGAAGGGCGGTATTCACTCTTTGTAAGGGCAAGTACAGCCGGTTAGGACCATAATTCGGCGATGACTTTGGCTCCCGACGAGGATCTGATGCTCCAAGTGCGCGATGGCGCGGGCGAAACGCTAGGCGTGTTGTTTGATCGCTACCAGACCCCGCTCTTCAATTTCTATTCGAAACTGACGGGCAACCGGACGCTGAGCGAGGACCTGGTGCAGGAAGTGTTCCTCCGCATCCTGAAATACCGCCAGAGCTACCGCCCCGGAACGCCCTTCCGCGCCTGGATTTACCAGATTGCGCGCAACGCGCGGATCGATCACTTTCGCAAGTTCCGGCGCGAGGCGACTTTCGAACCGGAAATGCTTCCCCCCGTTCTTCCTACGGATTCCGCGCAGGAACAGCAGGAAGTGGAACTGTTGCAGCGCGCGCTTCAGCAGTTGCCGGAGGAAAAAAGAGAAATCCTGCTTCTTTGCCGTTTTCAAGAACTGAAGTACGAGGAAATTGCCAGCCTGCTCGGCTGCGAACTGAACACCGTCAGAACGCGCATCCACCGTGCCTTGCAGGAACTGCGCAAAAACTTTCGTCAACTTGCGCAGGGCACGCTGCTGAAGAAAGCCGAAGCAGCGGGAAACATCCCTCCTCGAGGAGGCCGCCATGAAGTGTGAACCAATATCCGAACTCTTGCCAGACTACCTGCAGGGGAGCTTGAGCGCCGAGCAGCGCCATACGGTGGAAGCACATCTGGAACAGTGCGCGGATTGCTGCGAAGAGGCCGCACTTTGGAAGAAGCTTTCGCTTCTGCCGGTGGACCAGCCAAGCCCTGAGTCTCGCGAGCGTTTTGAAGCCCTGCTGCAGGCGTACCAAGCAGGTCGTTCGAATCAGCCCAAGGGCGGCTCGGAATGGAGAAAGCGCTTTGCTTCCTGGAACATATTCCACTGGCTTCGTTCACCCCTGGGTGCCGCGGCCTGGAGCGCCGCGGTGCTCATCATCGGTATTTTCGCCGGCCTTCAAATAGCCAATTCTAAATCCTCTTCCCAAGAAATATCCGTGTTGCGGGACGAACTCACCAGCACGAAGCAATTGGTCGTGCTCTCGATGCTGCAGCAGCAATCGGCCAGCGCGCGGCTCGAGGGCGTCACCTGGAGCACGCGCGAACAGCAACTCGATCCACCGGTGCTTTCGGCTCTCCTGCACACCTTGCGTTACGACCAAAGCGTGGATGTGCGCCTGGCGGCGCTCGATGCTCTCAGCCGCCACGGACGACAGCCTCAAGTGCACAAGGGAGTTTTGGACTCTCTGCAGCAAGACCAATCGCCGCTCGTGCAGGTGGCCCTGATCGATCTCATGCTCGAATGGCGAGACCGCGATGCGGCGCATCGGCTCCAGGAACTAGAGCAGACACCGAACCTGAATCCCACGGTGCGCCAACGCGTCGAGTGGGCCAAAAGCAAACTGAATTGAGGAGGAGACCATGCGAAACGCACGCTTCTTTGCGGTATTGACAGCCGGCTGGCTGCTTCCCTTTTCCTTGTCTGCTCAGTCCGTGACTATAAAAGTCCCGCAGCCGGTCATAAAAGTCGCCGGACCTGTTCCCTTGGACCTTCACCTTCCGTCCGTATCTCCAATATTTTTCGACGAGTCCGATCGCGACCTGCCAGTACAAGAACAGGAGACCATCCAGAAATCTTTCTCGATGGCGGGCGTTCAGCATCGGTCGCTAGAAATCGACAACGTCTGGGGTTCCATCGAAGTCGTGGGCACAATTTCCGACCAGCTGCAACTCACGGTCAAAAAGTCTGTCCGCGCTGAATCCAAAGACAAGCTCGAACAAGCTCGCAAGGAAGTTACCCTCGACATCACTGAGCAGGCAGGCTCCCTGAAGCTCTATGTGAACGGTCCTTTCCGTTGCAACTGCAACGATGGCTGCGGCCACCGCGAGTTCGAGGGTTATGTCGTCAAGATGGACTTTCAACTCCAAGTTCCCCGCGACATCGATATCAAGGTTAAGACCGTGAATGAGGGCCGGGTGGTGGTGCGCGACATCAACGGGAATTTTCTCGTGCGCAACGTCAATGGCGACGTCGAAATGGACAATATTGCAGGGTCCGGGACCGCCCATACCGTCAACGGACCCGTCAAAGTTTCCTTCCGCCAGAATCCCCGCGAAAGCTCTGACTTTCACACCATCAACGGCAACGTCGAGCTTCGTTTCGCTCCGGGCTTGGCCGCTGATTTTCGCTTCAAAACCTTCAACGGCAGCATCTACAGCGATTTTCCCGTCACCGCCTTGCCGGTGCGCGCCATTCAGGAAGAGCATCACGGCGCGAAAGTGGTTTTTCACGCGGACCGCTATACGAGTGTGCGTGTGAATTCCGGCGGTCCCGAGATCAAGGTTGAAAATCTAAATGGAGAGATCCGCATTCTTGAAAATCATGAATAACCAAACCCAGCGTTTCTCATCTCTCGTTGTAGCCGTTCCAATTCTGTGCGCCGTCCTTGGCGCCGCGCCGGCACGCGGACAGGCGCAAGGACAATCAGGCGCGGATCACGTTTCGGTTGCTCTCAGCGATCCCGCGCGGCCCGCGTTGGTGAAAGCGAGCCTGGTGAGTGGCGGCATTACCGTCAAGGCGAATGACGGCAAGGAAGTCGTCGTCGATGCGCGGGCGCGCAACCGCGAATCATCGCGCTCCGATTCCAACATGAAGCGCATCCTGGTTTCCTCCACAGGCCTCTCTGTCGAAGAGGAAAACAACGAGGTACGCATCTCCACTGATTCTTATATGCGCGCCGTCGACTTAACCATATCGGTGCCCGTTCACACCTCGCTGAAGCTGAGCGCCGTGAATAGCGGAGACATCGTGGTCACCGGCGTGGACGGCGAATTGGACGTCAACGACGTGAACGGCTCCGTCACCCTGAACAATGTCTCCGGAAGCGCCGTGGCGCATGCGCTGAACGGCCGCGTTTTAGTCACTTTCACGCGCGTCAATCAGAAGCCCATGGCCTTTAGTTCCTTAAACGGCGACATCGACGTGACTTTTCCCGCCGACTTGAAAGCGAACCTCAGCCTTAAGTCGGACCGCGGAGAGATTTTCAGTGATTTCGATGTCCAGGTTCAGGCTTCCGCGCCGCAACAAACGGTCGAGGATGGCCGGAAGAATGGCGGCAAGTACCTCGTCAAGATCGACAAGACCGTTCACGGAACGATCAATGGCGGGGGGCCTGAATTGCAATTTACGAACTTCAATGGCGGGATTTACATCCGCAAAGCCGGGGCAGCGCGGTGATGGTCGCACACCGTGGAGCACCGTGATGGCTGCGCATAGCGTGAGCCTCGGTTACTTCTTCACGAACAGAACGCAGTAATCTTTGTCTGGCCAGTCGTTCACTACTTTTTCCATTTGCAGGCCAGCGGCGGTCAGCTCCTCGATGACGATTTTTTGTGGGATGCCGTGGCCGCCGCGGTTGCTGGGAACACCTTCCACGGGATCGAGTCCTGAGCGCGCCGGAAAATCAATGATCGCCAGGCGCCCTCCCGGCTTCAACGAGCGCACCAGGTTGGCGTCGAATTCCGCAGGCTTGGTCAGGTGGTGGTACACGCGGCGCAGAAAGATGGCGTCGCAGCACGCGGTTGACAAGCCCGTGTCCGCTTCTTTGCTCTCCACCACGATTACATTTTGCAGCTTGCGCTTCGCGACTTCCGCCCGCAGCTCCTCGAGTTTCTTCGCGTCAATCTCCGTGGCGTACACTTTGCCCGCGGCACCTACCTGCTCGACCGCCGCAAACGTGTAAATCCCGTCGCCCGCCCCGATATCTGCCGCTATGGTTCCCGGCTTCCATTCCATCAACGCCGCGAGCCGCTTGATTTCGTCTGCCGCGTTTGCGCGTACTCTGGCGGCAAATATAGCTGTTGCCACGCAGGCCAAAACCAGATAGGCCAGCCGTTTCAACCGTTTCCCATTCATCTCCCGGGCTCCCTTCTCATGCAGCCACTATAATGCGCCGCCTCTGTGGTTGGACTCAGGACGATGCGATTTGGCTTCCCCTTAATGCGGGGCTCCTTTGGCTCCGTCGTCTGCCGCAGGCTTGACGCGGTGCAAATTCAGTCCGGCACTCAATCAGGATTGCTAAGTCAAATTAGATGAGCAAGTTAGAGAGGCTATTGCCGAACGGGCCAAACCCTGACGTTTGGGGGAGTTGTGTCGTCTATTCCACAGGAGCCAGGAATGGGAACGATGGGACTTGCGCTGCCCTGGAAGGCTAGAATCACTTCCGCGCTGCGCGAACCTGCCGCAGTTGGCAGGTGGGGGACGCGAGTGGAACCTTCCGAGGAGCGGACGGGCGGCCCAGCCGGGGCGTCCGTGGAAGCTGCGAGCGAGGATGCCGCACTGGCTGCTGCGTGCCAGTCGGGCGATTTGCGCGCGTACGAGCGGCTGTACGCGATGCACGGCCCGCGGATGAAAAATCTTGCGCGCAACGTGCTAGGGAGCGCGGCGGACGCGGAAGACGCGGTGCAGGAAACGTTTCTGAAAGTGCAGCGCAGCGTTGCGAGCTTTCGCGGGCAAGCGAGTTTTGTGACGTGGACCTACCGGATCCTGATCAATACGTGCTATGACGCGCGGCGCAGCCGGTTGCGAAAAAAAGAAGTGACGACGGACGACGATACGGAAGAGATGCCGCGGATGGAGCCGCGGGCGCCGGGGGCGCATCCGTCGCTGCGGATGGCGCTGGAGCGCGCGCTCGAGAAGCTGACGCGGCATCAGCGCGACGTTTTTCTGCTGTACGAGGTGGAAGGCTTCCGGCACGCGGAGATTGCCGGGATGCTGGAAATCACGGAAGCGGCTTCGAAGAACACGCTGTTTCAGGCGAAGAAGAATTTGCGCGAGATGCTGGAGCCGCCGCGAAGCAGCTCAGCGGAATTGCATTGAACAAAGTATGGCGTTGGACAAAGTACGGTGAACGACGATGAATGTGACTTGTAAAGATCGAGAGCGGATTTTTGAGGACGGTACGGCGGCGGAATGGATGGCGCTGGAAGCGCACGCGGCCGGGTGCGTGAAATGCGCGGAAGAGTTGCGCGCGTGGAAGTCTCTGAGCGTGGCGGCGAAAGAGCTGCAGGATTATTCGGCGAGACCGGAGTTGTGGACGCGGATTGAACGGGCGCTGATCGAAGAAGATGCGCGGAAGGCGGAACGCAAGAGCTGGCTTTCGTTTTTGCCAAGCCTTGCTGCGGGCTGGCAAACGGCGCTGGCTGGGGCGTTTGTGCTGATCCTGACGGTTTCCGTGACGTGGATTATTCGCGAATCGAAAGGTCACTCTAGCAAGCAAGATAATTCGCTGCTGAAGAGCGCGGCTCTGAAGGAAGTGGAGAGCGCAGAGACTGCGTACGAAAAGGCCATCGACAAGCTGGCGGCGGAGGCCAAGCCGCAGCTCGATAATCCCGCGACGCCGCTGCTGGCGAATTATCACGAAAAACTGCTGGTGCTGGACAGCGCGATTGCCGATTTGCGGGCGCAGGCGGGATTGAATCCATCGAACGCGCAACTGCGGTACCAGTTGCTGGCGATGTACCAGGAAAAGCAGCGCACGCTGGAAGAAATATTGGAGGCAAGAAAGTAATGAATCAGCCCAGTCGGAGTTCTTGCAAAGGAGCATGGTGTCGCGCCGCGATAGCGGGACTGCTGTGCGCGATGGGTTTTGCGGCGGAGCGAACGGCGGTGGCTGCAAATCGCGGCCAGGAAGAAGTGTCGAAAGATTTTCAGAAAACGGTGGCGCTGGGTGCGGGACAGTCGGTGCGCGTGGAGCACAAGTTTGGAGAAGTGCGCGTCCACGGGGAGTCGGGGCGCGACGTGAAGATTTCCGCGACGATTCGCGTGCAGGCGAGCTCGCGCGAGGAGGCGGAGTCTTTCGCGCAGAAAATCCAGATCGACGTGCAACAGAGTGCCGAAGGAGTGCGCATCAAGACCATCTATCCAGATGAAGAAAAACACTGGTTTCAAATAAGCAGACATTCATCCTGGTCTGTGAGTTATGACATTGGGATGCCGTCGGACGCGCCACTGAATGTGCGAAACAGTTTTGGAAGCACGGAGGCTTCTGGAATTCATGGCGCAGTGGATATTGACAACAGCCATGGCAGCATTACCATGCGCGACGTGGGATCGGCGCGGGTGAACAATTTCTTCGGGAGCATCGAGCTTACGGGCGCAGGAGGAAACGTGTCCGTGACGGACACGAACGGTTCGGTGCAAGTATTTGACGTGAAGGGCACGCTGGAGGTGCGCAACCGCTTTGGCAGCATTACGACCAAAAATATCCAGGGTGCGGCAACTATTACCGGAGGCAACGGTGCGGTAACGCTGTCAGATTCCGCGTCCGGAAACATTACGACTTCGTTCGGAAGCGTGGACGCGCGCAACGTGAAGGGCGACCTCACGGTGCACGATAACAACGGCAACGTGGAAATCGCCACGATTGGCGGAGCCGCAGACATCACCAACAGTTTTGGGAACGTCACTCTTTCGGATGTTCACGGGCGGGTGAGCTGCACAACCAGCAACGGCCGCGTAAAAGGAAGCGCGCTGAGCGCTAATTCCGTGACGATTCACGATTCCTTCGGCAACATCGAGTTGGACACTATTAGCGGCACGCTGGACGCCGAAACATCAAATGGAAGGATTACGGTTCGCGATGCGCGCGGAGTCGTCACTCTCAGGACATCTTTCGGGGCCATCGATGCCGCCAACATCCCGAAAGGAATAAGGGCAACGGATGGGAATGGGGCGATCACGCTTGCGGATATCGGGGGCGACACGTACGCGAAAACCAGTTTTGGGAGCGTTTTGATCGAGCGGGTGAACGGAAACCTGACCGTGGAAAACAACAATGGCTCGGTTACGGCGCGAAACATCAAGGGCGACGCGAGCGTGAGGACTTCCTTCTCGGGCGTCACTCTGGACGGAATCGGCGGGCGGATCAGCGTGGACAACCAGAACGGCGCGATTGCCGTGACGGCCAGCCGTCCGGCCAGCGGCTGCCGCGACGTCATGCTCAAGACTTCGTTCTCCTCGATCCGCGTGCAGGTCCCACAGGGCCTGGGATACAACCTCACCGCGCACACCTCGTTTGGCAGGATTTCGTCGGAGCTGCCGGTGACTTCAACGGGGAGCATCGGCGGAGACACACTGAACGGAACGATCGGCTCAGGCGGCTGCCTGCTGCAACTCAATGATACAAATGGAAGCATTGAGATCACCAAAGCGCCGTAATTTGAGAGGACTTATCGGCTGGCGGCGCGCGCGCGCGACATAGCAAAGGCTTTCTTCAGGACGCTGGTCGCTTTTTCGGTTAAGTGGAACCTGACGAGTTCGTCTTCCCGGGCCAAGGCCAAATCGGTTACATCGCTGCCGGCGCGCGGCTCGCCACCCGTAAGCTCACAAAGATAATCGGCGATAACGTAATGGAAGCGAGGCTTCTTCTTGTCCGTCGCGGCCGTGGAGTGCTGGTCCAGATAGATGCGGTCGAAGAGCTCAATCAACTCGAGAACGCGAACCTCGAGCCCGGTTTCTTCCCGTAATTCACGTTGGACCGCTTCGTCAAGGGTTTCGCCAATCTCAATGGTGCCCCCGGGAATAGACCACTCTCCACGCAGAGGCTCCGTGCCGCGGCGAATGAGCACGGTACGGCCGTTATCAATGATCACGCCGCCTACGCCCATCACCGGGCGGTCGGGATATTCTCTGGAAAAGGCCATTCGGCGAGCCCTCGGATTCGCGGCTGTGGTGTTGATGACAGCATCAACGGGCTAGAGCTTGCATTTCTATCACTCGGTATATAATACGCTGCAGGGTGGCGGGGACGGTCCTCGTACCGCCACATGGCAAAGAATCGTCCGGAGGCTGCACCCGTGATCCGTTGCCCTGAATGTTCCGCAGAAATTGACGTAGACGAAGACGAAGTCGAGGAAGGCGAGATTCTGAGCTGTCCGGAGTGTGAATCCGAGCTCGAAGTGTCCCAGACGCACCCTGTCCATTTGAACGTGATCTCTGATGATTTGGACGAAGAAGAAGAGGAGGAAGAAGAGGAGAGCGAGATGGGCGAGGATGGCGACTACCTGGATGAGGAAGAAGAAGTGGAAGAAGACAACGAGGAATGACCCACCATTTGCCGCCTGGCATCTCTCCTGGGCGCCCCGCCATCAAATTTAAGAGGAACATTCCGCAATGAATAGCCTGAGAAGAACCCATTTTGTGTGCGCATGTTTGCTGTTCCTCACGCCTGTGGTGATTCTCAAGGCGACACCTGCAGCTCTTGCGAGTTTCGCCAGCCCGGCGCAGGATTCGTCATCGAAAACCGACAAACCGAACAAGATGAAATACAGCCACGCCAATGATTTCCTGATCCGGGGGACAGTCTTCAACGAAAAGGCGCTTTCGTTTCCTGATGTGGAGTTGCGGTTCCGCAAGGAGGGGCAAAAGAAATACCGGTGGGAAACGTACACAAACTCGCGAGGAGAGTTTGCGGTGCGCGTTCCGCAAGGCTCAAGTTATGAGATTCTGGTGCATGTGAAGGGATTTGCCGACCAGACCCGAACAGTCGACGCGAAGGGCGGCGGAAACGAAGAAACCGTAGTGTTTCGGATGCAGCCAGTTACGGGAGAGACGAAATGAGGAATAGACGACGCATCTGTTG
>Ga0066709_100004760_pt1 | contig 10949 bp, 8 predicted proteins | sample GraSoiAngelo_158_FD_79665 | JGI IMG/M metagenome (GOLD analysis project Ga0066709, IMG submission 79665) | Grasslands soil microbial communities from the Angelo Coastal Reserve, California, USA - 14_1009_16_30cm | ecosystem: Environmental > Terrestrial > Soil > Grasslands | place: USA... | reverse complement strand
GCCAGACTCTCAGTATGCTACAAGGCTCCCCGGCCCGGCAAGGGATGCCTGTTCCAGGCACCATCCTACTCGAAACTCTTCAGGGCCTCCTTCTCGGTGTCGTACACGTCGAAGACCAGCGAGAGCTTGGTCACCACGAAGATGTTCTGGATCTTCTTGTCCACCGCGGCGAGCTTCATCTTCGCCCCCCGCTTGGCGTAGCTCGTGTGGCCGCCGATCAGCACGCCCAGCGAGACGCTGTTCATGAAGGTGGTGTTCCCGAGATTGATGAGGAGCTTCTTGTTTCCCGCCTCCGACAGCTCGCGAATCTTGGACTGGAGCTCGTCCGTCTCCTTGCCCCCGAGAAGCATCCCCTTGGGGGTGAGCATCGTGACGTCCCCCACCGTTCGGACATCCAGACTCATCGATTTCCTCCCTCTCCGCGGCTCCTCGCCGCCGTCAGGGCGTGCCGCTCTTCTTGGCCGCCCCGCTCTTGATCGCGGTCTCACCCTGCTTCGGGTCCGCGGCGGGCTTCGCCGTCCCGCTCTGCTTCGCGGCTTCGGCGGGCTTCGTCGCCCCGCTCTGCTTCGCGGCTTTCGCCGCCTCGTATTTCCGGATGTAGTCCAGACCCTTCGGCGCTTCCTTGTTGTTCGGATCCAGATCGAAGACCTTGTTGAATTCCGCCTTCGCCTTCGGAATGTCGCCGCTGTTGGAGTAGGCCTGAGCGAGCCAGATGTGACCCTGGATGTTTTGGGGGTCGAGCTGCACCGCCTTCTCGAGATCGGGAATCGCGTCGGCCCAGTTCTTCTGGAGCAGGAGCACCACGCCCGCCCCGCGCTGGGCCTCCGCGTTCTCCGGCTCCGCGGCCATCGCCTGCTGGTACATCTCGAGCGCTTCCGGAAGCGAATCGAGCGAGGTCAGGGTCTGCCCGATCCAGATCCGCGGGCGATTGTCCTTGGGATTCACATCGAGCGCACGGCGAAGGTAGGCGATTCCGACGTTCGGCTGCTTCACCGCCAGCTCGGCAAGACCGATGTTCATGAGCGCGGGGACGAATGCGGAGTCCGCGCGAAGCGCCGCCTCGAAGTAAGGAATCGCTCCGGCGTAGTCCCTTCGCGCGAAATACAGGAACCCGAGCTGGAAGTCCGCGTCCTTGGTCTTCGTCGAGTCCATCTGGACGGCCTTCATGAGCTGCGGCACGGCTTTCGAGGAGTCCTTTGCGGCCACGTACATCGTGCCGAGGCGCAGATGCTCCTCCGCGGTCATGAGCGTGTCCGCGCACTGCGCGTACTTGTCGTAGTACTTCAGGGCATTCTCCGTGTCGGGCGGATTGCGCTCGAAGTAGAGCTTGCCCAGGGCTCCCGCCACTTCGCAGGATTGGGGGTTCTGCTCGTACGCCTTCTCGAGAATGGGAATCGCCGCCTGCCGATCGTCGGGATTCTGGCTCTTCGCGAGCGCGCGGCCCAATTCCATGTATCCCTGGGGGTCGTCCGGCTTGAGGCTCGTGTAGGTGCGAAGCTTTTCGGCGGCCTCGGCCATGTGGATCGGTCCGGCGCGGTAATACAGGCGCCCGGCCTCCAGATAGGCGGGTGCGTAGGACGAATCCGCCGCGATGGCCGCCATGTATTCCTTCAGCCCGGCGTTGAACTCGTTCATCCCGACCAGGGCGCGGCCGGCGAGGTAGTGGGTCTCCGGGTTCTTTGGATCGAGCTCGGTAGCCTTCACGTATTCGGGCGCGGCGAGGACGGGGATCTTTCGCCGCTCGTAGAATCCGCCCATGTCCAACCGGATGCGAAGATTGTTGGGATCGGTCTCGCGCGCCCGGATGAAGATCTCCTCCGCCTTCTTCGTCTCTCCCTTACCCTCGAGCGCGAGCGCCTGGCCCGCGAGGAACGCTCCGCGTCCCTGCTTCAAGAGGGTGCCCTTGGTGAACACCTTGTAGGCGTCGTCCCAGCGCTTGTCTTGAAGGTAGGCCAGACCCAGCGCGTAGAGGGCGCCCGCATCCTTGGGGCCGTACTTCACGGCCTCCTCGAGCTTCTGGGTCCCTTCTTCCTTTCCCTGCTTGCGGAGCAGCTTCCCAAGCCCGGTCAGGGCCTCGACGTACTTGGGATCGATCCGGATCGCGGTCTCGTACTCGACGCGGGCGCTGTCCGGCTCCTCCACCTTCTCGAGGGCGCTCCCGATGAAGTAGTGCGGCTTGGCCCCGCCCGGATCCAGCCGCTGGGCCTGCGTGAAGAGCTCGAGCGCGCGTTTGTATTGCCCCGCCCGGTAGGCCTCGACGCCCTGCTTGATGATGTCCCCGGACTGCAGGGCATACGCCGCCGCGGCGGCGAGAAGCATCCCTCCCACGGTCAGGGAAAGGACGCGGCGAAATACGGGGTTCACTGTGCCTCCTCTGCGGTGCGCACGACGCGCACGGGAATCACCGGCGTGTAGCCGTGACGTGAGACGATCTGCTGGCCGTCCACGCTGGTGACGAAATTGATGAAATCGGTCGCGGTGGCTGGCGGCCGCGACTGCGTGCAGAGCGAAAGCCCTCGCATGAGCGGGTACCGGCGAAGCATCGTTGTCTCCCGGGTCAGGGGCACGTACGGAAGTCCCTTGGCCGTGGAGACGGCGAGCGCGCGCACGCGCTCGTCCACGAACTGCCTGGAAACGCATCCGATCGCGTCCGGACGGGACGCGACGAGGTCCCGGATCTCCGGCTCGCCCTTCTGGGCGTAGATGCGCGCCCCGTACGGGTCGCCGCCCAGGAGCGACTGCTGGAGAAACTCGTAGAGACCCAGCTTCGGACCGGTGGTGAGGGGAATGATCTCGCCCCCCTGCCTCCAGCCCAGATCCGCCCAGTCGGTGATCTCGCCGCGGTAGATCTGGGCCAGCTCGGTCCTCGAAAGCTGTCGGATGGGGGAGCGCGGATTCACGATCACCGCGACCGCGTCCCACGCGAACGGGAACGCATTCAGCCCCTGCCGCGCCATCGCGGCCTTGACCTCCGGATCGGTCAACTCGCGCATGAGGACCGACATGGTGACTTCACCGTTGACGAGCTGCTCCATACCCTCCGCCGAACCGTTCGGGATCGCCCGGATCTCGGCTGCCGCCGAGTCGCGGTCCCGGAACGCCTGAATCTCTCCTCGTAGCATTGGGACCAGGTGCTCGGCGCCGGCAAGGACGATCGGTGCGGGAGGGATCTCGCGCGGGGGGGAGGGCGACGAGCACGAGCCAAGGCCAAACGCCAGGAGCGCGAACGCCACCCGATGCAGCCAGGTGCCTCGCACCCGGCCCGTGACTCTCACGATGCCAGAGTACCCACCCCATGAGGCCGTGTCAACTCGCCCCAAACCTGCGTGGCGAGCCCAGATCCTGCCCTGAATACCCCGATCTGCGCCGATTTATTCCCCGGCATCCCGGCTGAAGGGCGCGCGCGCTGCTCGCAAAAACGCCACCCGGTCTGGGGTGGCAAGCGAACGCGATCGCGCGGCCGAAAAGAGGCTGGAACTTAGTGCGGCGCGGGAGATTCTGTCAACGCAAATTCTGGTCCGGGACGCTTCCGGGAGCGTCCCCGCCCGGGCAAGGTTACGAAGAGGTTACGGACGGAGGCGGTTCAGCATGCGAGGGAACGGGATCGTCTCCCGGAGGTGCTCGATGCCGCAGATCCAGGTCAGCGTCCGCTCGATCCCCATTCCGAACCCGCTGTGGGGAACGGATCCGTAACGGCGGAGATCGAGGTACCACTCGAAGGCTTCGAGCGGGAGCTCGTGCTCGCGGATGCGGCCGACCAGCCGATCCAGCGAATCCTCGCGCTCGCCCCCTCCCACGATCTCCCCGTAGCCCTCCGGGGCGAGCAGGTCGCAGGAGAGCGAGAGCCGGTCGTCCTTGGGGTCGCGCTTCATGTAGAAGGCTTTCACCGCCGCGGGAAAGCCATGGACGAAGAACGGCCGGTCGTAGTCCTCGGTGAGCGCGGTCTCGTCCGCCGCGCCGAAATCCGACCCCCACTCGAAGGGCAGCCCCTTCTTCTCTTTCAGGATCCGGACCGCCTCGTCGTAGGAGACTCTCGGGAAGGGCGCCTTGACGCCCTCGAGCGGGGCCGGATCGCGCTCGAGGACCTTCAGCTCCTCGCGGCGCTCCTCCAGAACGCGCCCCACGATCCCCTCGACGAACCGCTCGATCAGCGCCATCACGTCCTCGAGCGTGGCGAACGCGATCTCCGGCTCCACCATCCAGAACTCGATCAGATGCCGGCGCGTCTTGGATTTCTCCGCCCGGAAGGTGGGGCCGAAGCAGTAGGTCTTCCCGAACGCCATCGCGGTGGCCTCGTTGTAGAGCTGCCCGCTCTGGGTCAGATACGCCTTCTCGCCGAAGTACTGGGTCTCGAAGAGGGTGGTCGTGCCCTCGCACGCCGAGGGAGTGAAGATCGGCGCGTCGGCGAGGATGAATCCGTCCCGGTTGAGCCAGTCACGGCACGCCTGGACGAGGGAGTGTCGCACCTTGAGGATCGCGGCCTGGCGCTGCGAGCGGATCCAGAGGTGGCGCTGGTCCAGGAGGAAGGAAGGTCCGTGTTCCTTCGGCGTGATCGGAAAATCCACGCTCGGACCCACCACTTCGAGATCGCGAAGGGAGAGCTCCACGCCGCTCGGGGCACGCTTGTCCTCGCGCACGATCCCGGTGACCCGCACCGAGGATTCCTGCGTCACCGCGGCGCACTTCGCGAAGACCGCTTCGGGAAGCTCCGCTTTCACCGCGACGCACTGCACCGTTCCGCTTCCGTCGCGCACGAGGAGAAACTCCAGCTTCCCGCTCGAGCGGCGGTTGTAGAGCCATCCCTGGATCCGGACTTCTTCGCCGATTTTTCCCCGAAGCGCCCCGATGCGGGTCGCGGTGTCGCCCATGCTTCGACCTCCACTCGAATGGAAAGGGCCCGCGGCCCCTTGAAGCGAGGGAGGATAGCATGCCGCGGGGGACATTTCCCTTGACTCCCCCGGCCCTCGAACCTAAGTTGCGGCAGTGGCGCGAATCGAGCCCTTGAAACCAGGGCGCGCGTGGGTGGGACCGCTCGTTCGGGCGGCGGTGACGGCGGGAATCGCGCTCGCGTCGCTCGCTCCGATCGGTTCCGCGTTCGCCCCCTCCGTCTCCGCCTATGCCGGCTCCGATGCCGTGCAGGAGGAGCTGGAGCAGATGCGGAACGCGGGCCAGATCCGCGCGCTCGCTCCGGCCCAGGCGCGATACCGCGAGGCGCTGGCCGCCCTCCAGGCCGGCAACACTCCCGAGGCGACCCGCCTTCTCGGGGCCGCGGCGGACTTCGATCCGGCGTACCCCGATCCTCATTTCACGCTCGCCCGCGTTCTCACCTTCCGGAATCCGGAGCGCGCGTTCGGAGAGCTGTGCGAATCGCTCCGGATCGTCGGGCGCCATTACTCCTGGCAGCGGCACCTGCTCGCCAACGTGCTGACCGGGTTCCTCGTCGTGTGGACGATCAGCCTCCTCTTCGCAATCGTCGGGATCACGCTTCGGCATCTGCCGCACCTCATCCACATCGTTCTCGAGCTGGTGGGCCGCGGGAAGAGCCTTCTCGCGCGGAGCGGCGCGACCTTGATCGTGCTCGCCCCGCTCCTGTGGGGGCTCGGCCCCATTCCCACCGCCACGGTCTACGCGGGACTGGTGTCGTTCCGCGTCGGCCGGCGTGAAGGATTCCTGATCGTGCTGTTCCTGGTCTCGGTGCTGGGCGTCTCCTCGTTCCTGAACACGGTGGCGCCCTGGGCGGGGCCGCCGAGTCTCGAGGAGGCCAGCCTTCTCGTGGATCGCTCGCTCCGCGCCGGCGCGGACGCGGAAGCCTCGGGCGCCCTGACGGCGCTCCGGATGCGGGATCCCAAGGAGCCGCTCTACCCCTTCACGCTGGGAACCCTCGCCCGGCGCCAGGGGGACCTCGATACGGCGGAGCGCGAGCTCCTGCGCGCGGACGCGCTGCGGCCCAACACCGTCTGGACGCTGGTGAATCTCGGGAACGTCTACTTCGCGCGCGAAGACTACGATCGCGCGCGCGCGGCGTACGAAGCGGCGGCCAAGGCCCGGCCCCGCGCCGCCGAGCCTCACTTCAATCTCGGGCAGACCTACACGAAGCAGCTCCTCTTCTCCGAGGCGAACCGCGAGCAGTCGCTCGCCATGTCGCTCGCGTTCGACCGCGTCCGCGACATGAGCCGGATCAGCACGCCTCAGCTGAACCGGACGGTGATGGAGGCGATGCCCGAGATCGAGGCCCTCTGGGATCTGGCGCGGCGGACCGCTCCCGAGCGCGGCCTCTCGGCGGTCCAGAGCAATCGCTGGCTCTCGTTCCTGACGCGGCTCGCTCCCCCGCCTCCCTTCTCGCTCTTCTTCCTGGTCGCCCTCTTCCTTTGCTTCGCGGGGCTCGGGCAGATGATGGGACGCGCGCTCGCCACGCTGCAGTGCTCGAATTGCCAGAAGGTGGTCTGCCGCCGCTGCGTGTTCCGGCAGCAGCAGCGCGCGTTCTGCGAGGAGTGCTTCGGCGCGGTGAAGGACCTCAAATCCATCGAGTTCACGCGGCTCCTCCTCACGGGACGGGGCAGCCGTGCCGCGAAGCGCAGAACCTTCCGCGAAACGGCCACCACGTTCCTTCTTCCCGGCGCGGGCCAGATGCTGCGCGGCGCCTCCCTGAGCGGATTCGTCGCCATCCTGGTCATGGTGTCGGCGGCTCTGCTCGTGATCGCGAACGGCGCCCTGGTTCCCTCCTCGGACGTGCTGCCGGTGCCCGGCTCGGGATTGGCGAAGCGGATCCCGCTCGCGCTCCTCTTCATGCTGACCTACTGGATCACGGTGGCGCGGTACTACGCGAAGACGACCGACAAGATCCCGGGCATGACCCACTCGGTGGGCCGCGCGGCGGGACGGCCCCCGGGGGTCAAGGTCGAGGCGGGAGGACGGTAGGATGGCGCTCCAGGGGAACCTCGACGACTTCAGCCTCCCCGAAATCTTGCAATTGATCGCGGTCCAGCAGAAGTCCGGGGTGCTCAAGCTGAGCGCGGGATCCGACGTCGCCGTCATCTTCTTCGACGGCGGGCGCGTCGTCTCCACGCGCGACCGCCGCCGGAACGCCCGCGATCCGCTCAAGGCGTTCCTCGTCCAGACCGGCCACATCACCGAGGCCCAGCTCAAGCAGATCGAGACCATCGAGGCCGAGAGCCGGCGCGAGCTCACGGACGTGCTCCTGAGCGGCAACTACGTCACGAGCGAGCAGCTTGCGCAGGCCATTCAGGACCAGATCCAGGACACGATGCACCAGCTCCTCACCTGGAAGCAGGGCGCCTATCACTTCTCCGGAGATTCCCGGACGGTCCCCAAGTTCGCGGCCAACGTCCGTCTGAACACCGAGGGGCTCCTCATGGAGTCCATGCGCCGCCTGGACGAGATCGTCCGGTACAAGCAGGTGCTCTCCTCGCCGGCCATGGTGCTCCGCCCCAAGGCGCTCGCGGTGCCTCCGAAGGAGATGACGGGACCAGAGCAGCGGGTGCTCCCGCTCGTGGACGGTCTCCGGCCGCTGCGCGACATCGTGGCGCAATCCAAGCTGGTGGAGTTCGAAGCCTACGAGGCGCTGCATCACCTGCTCGAGCTGGGCGTCATCGAGATCTCTCTCGGCGCCGCGCCCCCGAAAGTCACGCCGATCGTGGAAGAGAAGATCGTCGTGCGTCCGAAGCGGAGCTTCGCGATCCCGGCGGCGATCGTCATCCTGGCGCTCTCGTACGGGGTCGGCAGGTACGTGACGCCGGTGCTCTATTCCGAGGCGGAGCGCGCGGTGCGGCGCGCGCCGGAACACGTGCTCACGCTCGATGAATCGCAGCGCCTGTCGCTCGCACTCGAGGTCTACCGGTCGGTCCGCGGCTCCTACCCCATGGAGCTCAAGCTGCTCGCACGCGAGGGATTCCTGCCCCGCTCCACGGTCGCCGCCTTCGCCCGCCGCTACGGGTACGAGAGCGACGGCGTCACCTACCGGAAGTTCGCCCGCTAGGAAGCCGAAGTCGGGAGGCGCGCGGTACCCAGGAGTTCGACCGCGGCGCCGATGGCCTGCGTGGCGTCGATCGAGCGCAGGCATCCATATCCGATCGGGCAGGTGCGCCGAAAACAGGGAGAGCAGGGATAGGCTGCGTAGAGCGACCGGACCCAGGGTGCCAGGGCGGCGCTCCACACCGGACTCGTGGAGCCGAAGACCCCGACCGTCGGCTTCCGAAGCGCGGCGGCGAGATGCATGACCCCCGAGTCGTTCGAAGCCACCAGGATGGAAGCGTCCAGGAGCCCCACGAGCGCCGGAAGATCGGTCGCTCCGACGAGATCCACCGTGCAGGCGCCCGCGATCCTGGCCACCTCCCTGGCCGGCCCCGAATCCTCCTTCGCGCCCACCAATACCGAGCGCGCGCCTTCGCGGGCGTGCAGCGCCGCGGCCAGCGCCGCGAATTTCGCGGGCTCCCATCGCTTGGCGGCGCCGAAGGTTGCTCCCGGAGCCAGGACCGCGAACGGCTCCCCCTCGATGCCGGCCTGTCGCCGGAGGGAGGCCGCGGCGTCCCGGTCTTCCTGGAGCGCCTCGATCGACGGCAGCGTCTCCTCGACCTCGAGCCCGGCCGCGCGAGCGAGGTGGAGGTATTCCTGAACGCGCGGCGCCGCGCGCGAAGGGATTCCTCGCGAGACCCGGCGTGTCAGGAGGAGGTCGCGAAACTCGGCGGCGTACCCGATCCGTTCCGGGATGCCCGCGAGCGCCGTAAGGATCGCCGAGGAGAGCGAGTCGGTGAGCAGGAGCGCCGTTCCGGGCCGCCGGCGCCGGATCTCCCCCGCCGAGGCGAAGCGACGCGCGCGCGACCAGGAGATGTATTCGGAGGAGGCGAATCGGGGCCCGACCAGCGCCGCGAAGGACGCGGGGCCCAGGAATAGGGCCGGACGGGAGCGATCCAGGCCCGCGGCCTGGACCACGGGCCAGGCCTGAACGAGATCGCCGAGCCAGTTGGGGAGACGGACGAGGAGCGGACGGCCCAAGGCCACGCGCCTCTAGGGAACGACGCCCAGCGTCCGTCCCACTTCGCCCAGGATCGAGAGGGCGCGGTCCAGGTCCTCGTCGGTATGCGTCGCCGTGACGATGGTGCGGAGCCGCGCCTTCCCCTTCGCGACGGTGGGATAGCCGATTCCCTGGGCGAACACCCCTCGCTCGAAGAGCCGGTCGGAGAAGCGCATCGCGAGATCCGCCTCCCCCACGAGAATCGGGGTGATGGGCGTCTCGCTCGATCCCGTGTTGAATCCCAGCCGGGCCAGTCCCGCCTTGAAGCGGCGCGTGTTCGCCCAGAGTTTCTCGATCCGCTCCGGCTCCTGCTCGAGCACGTCGAACGCCGCAAGGCAGGCCGCCGCGACGGCGGGCGGATGGGAGGTGCTGAAGAGGAACGGGCGCGCGCGATGGTAGAGGTACTCGATCAGGCTCTTCGAGCCGCAGACGTATCCTCCCAGGACGCCGATCGCCTTGGAGAGCGTGCCGACCTGGACGTCGACCTGGCCGTGCAGGTCGAAATGATCCACCGTGCCGCGGCCGGCCTTCCCCAGGACTCCGCTCGAATGCGCGTCGTCGATCATCATGATCGCGCCGTGCGCCCGGGCGAGCGCGGCAATCTTGGGGAGAGGTGCTACGTCGCCGTCCATGCTGAAGACGCCGTCCGTGATCACGAGCCGGCGCTTCACGTCGCGCGTCTCCTCGAGGAGCCGCTCCAGCGCCTCCACGTCCCGGTGCGGAAAGACGCGGATCTGGGCGCGGCTGAGCCGGGCCCCGTCGATGATGCTCGCGTGATTCAGCTCGTCGGAGATGATGAGGTCTTCCTTGCCGAGGAGGGAGCTCACCGTGCCCGCGTTCGCGGCGAACCCGCTCTGGAAGACCACCGAGGCCTCGGTTTTCTTGAAGGCCGCGATGCGCCGCTCCAGCTCCATGTGGAGCTTCATCGTCCCGGCGATGGTACGGACCGAGCCCGAGCCCGCGCCGAGCGTCCGGACCGCCTGGATGGCCGCCTCCTTGAGCTTGGGATGCGTCGTGAGCCCGAGGTAATTGTTCGAGGAGAGATTGATGACCTCCCGTCCGTCGAAGCGGGCACGCGGAAGCTGCTCTCCTTCCAGCTCGCGGAGGGTGCGGTAGAGCCCGTCCCGCCTCAGCTCCCGGAGCGCCTCGTCGAGGTAGTGGAGCGGATGCTCGGTCACGGGTCCCGCGCTCACGGATGGTCCCGCTTCAGCACGATCTTCCCCGCCTTGCCCGACCGCTGGAGCTCCACCGCTTCCTCGAAGTCGGACCATCCCATCACGTGCGTGAGCACCGGCTTGACGTCGAGCTTGCCGCTCAGGAGCAACGCCTCCATCCGGTACCAGGTGTCGAAGATGAGCCTGCCGTTGATTCCCTGCACGACGGCTCCCCGGAAGATGATCTCCTTCGCCACGTCGATCTCGAGCGGCTTGCTGGGGATGCCCAGCAGGGAGACGCGGCCTCCGTTCGCGAGCGCCTCGAATCCCTCGCGGAAGGAATTCGGGTGTCCCGACATCTCGAGCATCCCGTCCACGCCGCGGCCGTCCGTCGAGGCCAGAATGGTCTTCACGATGGGATCGCGCTGGACGTTCAGGGTGAGGTCGGCCCCCATGCGCTCCGCGATCTCGAGGCGGAGGGGATTCTTGTCCACCGCGGCCACCCAGGCGGCGCCCGATGCCTTGAGCACGCCCACCGCGAAGCACCCGATGGGACCGCACCCGAAGACCGCGAACTTGAGTCCGGCCACCGGCCCGGCGAGCGCCGTGTGCACCGCGTTCCCCAGGGGATCGTGCACCGCCGCGATCTCCTCGGGAATGTCGGGGTGGAGCTTCCACACGTTCTGCTCCGGAAGGAGGACGTAGTCGGCGAAGGCGCCCTGCCGGTCGACGCCCAGGATCTCCACGTTGTAGCAGAGGTGCTG
>Ga0066709_100004758_pt1 | contig 10954 bp, 9 predicted proteins | sample GraSoiAngelo_158_FD_79665 | JGI IMG/M metagenome (GOLD analysis project Ga0066709, IMG submission 79665) | Grasslands soil microbial communities from the Angelo Coastal Reserve, California, USA - 14_1009_16_30cm | ecosystem: Environmental > Terrestrial > Soil > Grasslands | place: USA... | reverse complement strand
TCACCGTGAGTCGCCGGCCCGCAGACGCCGGACCTCCTGCGCGTGATAAACTACTTTTTTAACGGATGTCACTTTGGTTTTTTCCGGACCGCATGGAGACCCCTTTGAATTCGGCAGTCCTGACACTTGAGGAAGCGATTCTGCGGTTTGGCCGCGAGAAACGCAACGGCCGCCGCGTGGTCTTCACCAACGGCTGCTTTGACCTGCTTCATCCCGGCCATATTCGCAGTCTGGAGTTGGCGCGTGAGATGGGAGATGTTTTGATCGTTGGACTGAATAGTGATACGAGCGTACGGCAATTGAAGGGCAAAGGCCGCCCGGTTATCTGTGAACGCGAACGCGCGGAAATCCTCGCAGCTTTGGAGTCTGTGGACGCGGTGGTGATCTTCGATGATCTGACGCCGCGTGAAGTGATCGCGCGGCTGCTCCCGGATGTCCTGGTGAAGGGTGGCGACTGGCCCGGCGACCAGATCGTGGGCCGCGAGGAAGTGGAAGCCGCCGGCGGGCGCGTCGTTTCCATTCCCGTCGTGCCCGGGTATTCGACATCGGCCATTCTTCAGAAAATACGCCAAGGGACGCGTGCCTCTCGCGCGGAATCCTGATCAACCACGCATGATACTTCCTGCCGTCCGCGAGAGATTGGAGGCCGTCCTTCGCCATGCGGCGATGCAGGGCGCGCTGGCTGCTTTGCGCTCCGGCGCGAGCCATATCTCGATCACCGGCCTGCACGACGTTGCGAAGGCTTTCGTGGCCTCCTATTTGACGCGCGAGTTACGTCGTCCGGCATTTTTTGTGACCAATTCCAATCGCCGCGCCGAAGCGCTCTCGGAAACCCTGCGGTTCTTCAGCGGCATTTTTCCGGGAGCGGTTGGCGGCGTTGCGACGCTCCCGGCCTTCGACAGACTCCCTTGGGAATCGCAAAGCCCGCACGCGGACATTCTCGAACGGCGCGCTACCACGCTGTTTCGCGTCGCGGATGGACAGATTTCCCTGGTGATCGCTCCCATTGCCGCGGCGCTTTGGCGTTATCAGGATCCCGCAGCCTATCTCTATCTCAGCCGGACGCTGGCAAAAGACACTGAGATTCCCCACGAAGAATTGATTACCCATCTGGGTTCGGTGGGCTACGCGCGAACCGAAATGGTGGAGCTGCCGGGGCAATTTGCGGTGCGCGGCGGCATTATTGATGTCTTCTCCCCGGAAGCCGCCCGCCCTGTCCGCATTGAGCTGCTCGGCGACAGCGTGGAATCGGTGCGTGAATTCGACGCGCGCACGCAACGGTCGATTGCACCGGTCGTGCGCACAACGCTTCTGCCTTTGACGGAATGGTCTGTGCCGGTGCCTGAAAGAGCGGATCTAAACCATGCCGCCTGGGAGATGCCATCGTTCTTTGGACTCGCGGGCGAACCGGGGCCGAGCACCCTCTTTGAGCTGGCAGAAAGTTCGCTGCGGCCGATTGTGTTCCTCGATGAGCCACAAACTTTGCGTGAAGCTGCTGCGAAGCATCTCGCGGCTGCGACGGAAAATTACGAGCGTCACGGGCGCGCCAACTCCCCCCCCGCCTCTCACTACTTCTGGTCCGATGGGGAATTTGCGGCGGCGCTGGAAAAAACTTCGCAAATTCAAATCGAACAGCTTGCCCTGGGGATCGGTTCCACGCAGTTTGAACTTTCTTCGCGGCCCAGCGCGCGTTTTCACGGGGATGTCGTTGCCTGTATGGGAGATGTGAAGTCCCAGCTCGCTTCCGGCGGAACGGTTTTTCTGACGGCGGCAAGCACCGGAGAGATCGAACGCTTTGCGGACATCTGCCGCGAGTATGAAGTGCCGTATGTGCTCGGCGAATCGGAAGATGCCGCCGCCGGCTTTACCGCCGAGGGCGCGCACGAATCCGCGGCGATGTTGCTGGTCCGCGCGCCCTTCGCGGACGGCGTGACGTTTTCTGACGCTCGGCTTACGCTTTTCGGCCATGCCGACCTTTTCGACGTCACACCCACGGTTGAGCGGCCCAGTCGCAAGATTCGCACTTCCGGCTTCTTCGGCGATTTTGCCGAGCTGAAGCCTGGCGACTATGTGGTCCATGTAGATCACGGCATCGGGCAGTTCGAGGGACTTCGCCAGATCGAATCCGGCGGGCATAGCGGCGAGTTCATGCTGCTGAAATACGCCGACGATGCGCGCCTCTACGTTCCTCTGGAACGTATGGACCTCGTTCAAAGTTACCGTGTGCTCGAAGGCACGCGTCCGCCGCTGGACAAACTCGGTGGCACTGTTTGGAACGCTCGCAAGACGCGCGCGCGCAAATCCGTCGAAGACATGGCCGACCAACTTCTCACGCTTTACGCGCAGCGCAAGACGACAGCGGGTTTTGCTTTTTCACCGGACGGCAATTTCCAGCGCGAATTCGAGGATGCCTTCGAATTTGAGGAAACCACGGACCAGATCACCGCCATCCGCGATATCAAGCGCGACATGGAACGCGCCGAACCCATGGACCGGCTCCTTTGCGGCGACGTTGGCTACGGCAAAACAGAAGTCGCTATGCGCGCGGCGTTCAAGACCGTGGTGGACAACAAGCAGGTCGCGGTCCTTGCGCCGACGACCGTGCTCACCTTCCAGCATTTCGAAACGTTCAAGAAAAGATTTGCCGCCTTCCCCGCGCGCATCGAAATGCTCAGCCGCTTCCGCAGCGCCGCAGAGCAGAAAAAAATTCTCGCCGATTTGGAATCCGGCAAGGTCGACGTGGTCATTGGCACTCATCGTTTGCTTTCGAAAGATGTGAAATTCGCCGACCTCGGCCTTCTTATCGTCGATGAAGAGCAGCGCTTTGGCGTCGCCCACAAAGAGCGCCTAAAGGAAATGCGCAAAGACGTGGATGCGCTCGCGCTCTCCGCGACGCCCATTCCACGGACGTTGCATATGTCGCTCGTTGGGCTTCGCGATATGTCCGTCATCGAAACGCCTCCGCGCGACCGTCTGGCCATTCAAACCGTCGTCGCCCCCTTTCAGGAAGAGCTCGTACAGAGCGCCATCGAAGCCGAACTTGCTCGCGATGGCCAGGTTTTCTTCATTCACAATCGCGTCGAATCGATCTACTCGCTCGGGGCCATGGTTGCAAAGCTGGTGCCCAAGGCACGCGTGGTGGTGGCCCATGGCCAAATGGCCGAAAAAGAACTGGAGAGCGTGATGTTGAAATTCATCCGCGATGAAGCGGACGTGCTGGTGGCGACGACCATCGTGGAAAACGGTCTGGACATCCCCCGTGCTAACACTATTTTGATCAACCGCGCCGACCGCCTAGGGCTTGCAGAACTCTATCAATTGCGCGGCCGCGTCGGTCGTTCTGCTCAGCGCGCCTACGCCTATCTCCTCGTTCCGCCGGACACCTCGCTCTCCGACATCGCCCGCAAGCGCCTCGCCGCAATGAAAGAATTCAGCGAGCTGGGCGCCGGATTCCGGATCGCCGCGCTCGACCTCGAGCTTCGCGGGGCGGGCAATATGCTCGGCCGCCAGCAGCACGGTCACATCGAGGCCATCGGCTTCGATATGTATTGCCAGATGCTGGAGCGCGCCGTCTCGAAGCTCAAGGGCGAAGAAGTAGCCCCGGACCTGCGCACCACGCTCAGCCTGGGCTTTGACGTCCGCATCCCGCAGGACTACATCCCCAGCGAAAACCTCCGCCTCCGCACCTACAAACGCATCTCCTCGATCGCCTCCGAAGCAGACAAACAGGACGTCCGCAAAGAACTCGAAGACCGCTTTGGCACGCCGCCTTCCTCCGTAGAAAACCTTTTGGAGTATGCCGCCCTCAAATCCATGTGCGAGCGCCTGCGAATCTCTGCCGTGGAACGCCAGGGGACACGCATCGCGGTAAGGTTTCATCCCGAGACATTGCTGGACCCGGCCAAGCTCGTCACCGTGGTACGCTCTCGTACGGGCATCAAACTCGACCCCAGCGGCGTACTCTGGATGGAAGTCAAGCGAGGGGAATCGATCCCCGCTGCTTTGAGAAACGTATTGCTCGGCCTTCAAGGGCAGGGCTAAACTTTAGAGGTGAGGGAATTGATGCGAAAACTAGTTGTCATCGTGGCGCTTTCCGCTGCCCTGCCGCTCGCGGCGCAGGACAAGCCGCAAGGTTCTCCGCCGAAACCATCGGCCGGGCCCACTCTTGAAAAGCCAGGGATGGCTGCGCCCGACGCAAAATCCGAAAAGCCCGCAAAGCCCGCCGCTCCCAAGGCAGCTAATCCAGATAGCGGCAAAACCGTCGAGGAGATCATTGCGCGCGTCAACAATGAAATCATCACCCGCTCGGAGTACGACAAAGCGCGCCAGACTGCCGAAGAAGACGCCAAGTCCGAATGCCAGAATCGTTGCACGCCGGAACAGTTGCAAATTGACATCGAAGATCGCCAGAAGCACACTCTTCGCGACCTCGTCGACCAGTCCCTCCTGGTGCAGCGCGCCAAGGACATGGGCGTGAGCGTCGAACCCGAGCTCATCAAGAGGCTCGATGCCATCCGCACTCAGAACAATCTGCCCAGCATGGAGGAGCTTGAAAAGGCCGTTTCCGGGCAGGGAATGAACTGGGAAGATTTCAAAAATAACATTCGCAACAGGCTGCTCACTGACCGCGTCATCAGCAGCGAGGTTGGCTCGCACATCACCATCAGCGATGAAGAAGTGACGAAGTATTACGAAGCCCACAAAACCGAATTCGTACGACCGGAACAAGTGGCGCTTCGCGAGATCGTGGTTAACACCGAGGGAAAGAAGCCCGAAGATCTCCCCGACCTGAAGAAAAAGGCGGAGACCGCGCTCAAGCGCGTCCAGGACGGCGAGGACTTCGGCGAAATCGCCAAGCGGCTGTCCGATGGCAGCACCAAGAGCCAAGGCGGCTTTCTCGGCATCTATAAGCGCGGAGAACTTTCCAAGGCACTCGAAGACAAGGTTTTCCAGATGAAGCGCAACGAGCTGACTGAAGTGATGGAAACCAGGCAAGGGTTCTTGGTTCTGCAGGTCCTGGAGCACTACGACGAAGGCGAACAGTCACTCGGCAAAGTCAAAAATGAAATCATGGACAAGCTCTATGGTGGACGCATGGAACCCGCGATGCGCGAATATCTCAAGACTCTGCGCGAGCAGAGCTATGTGGTGATCAAGCCCGGTTATCAGGATATCGCCGGGGGCGGAGGCTCCGAGATTCAGGAAGTCAGCGCCACCCCCGAAGTGACCAAGAGCAAGAAGGGCCACAAAAAATTCGTGCTCTTCGGCAAGCGCTCTGGCTCGACATCCGCCTCATGAAGACGCCCCTCGTCGCCGATCTCAACTCTGAACAATCCATTACTACATTTTTCCTCGTTCACGAAAAAGAAATTCGCAACACCCGCGAGGGCAAGCCCTACTTGCGCCTCGAGCTGGGTGACCGCAGCGGCACCATCGAAGCACGCATGTGGGACCAATTCGACGTCGCGGTGAAAAACATCAACCGCGACGATTTCGTCAAGGTGAATGCGCGCGTCGAGATTTACCGCAATAAGCCGCAGCTTTCTCTTCAGCAGCTTCGGCTCGCGAAACCGGAAGAGATCGACCTCGCCGATTTCCTTCCGCACACGAAGGAAAATGTCGAAAAGCTCTTCGCGCAGCTCCAGGAATTCGCCGCCTCCATCGCCAATCCCTGGCTGAACAAGCTGGTCACCGGAATTATCTCGAATCCAACGATCGCCGCAAAGTACAAACGCGCCCCTGCGGCCAAAGTCATGCACCACGCCTATCTCGGCGGCCTTATCGAACACGTCCTCAGTCTGTGCGGTCTCGCCAGGCAAGCCGCCGCGCACTATCCCGAGCTCAACGTCGATCTTCTCCTCACTGCCGCGATTCTCCATGACTTCGGCAAACTCGACGAACTCTGCTATGACCGCGCCATCGGCTACACCGTCGAAGGCCAGCTCCTCGGCCATATCATGATGGAATTCGAAACCGTCTCAAAAGCCATGGATGCCATCGAAGGTTTCCCCGGCAACTTGAAAATTGTCGTTCAGCATCTTCTCATCAGCCATCACGGCGAGTACGAATTCGGCTCGCCCAAGCTCCCCATGATCCGCGAAGCTCTGGTCTTCCACTATCTCGACGACCTCGATTCGAAGCTCGCCGCCGCCCGCGCCGCCCTCGCCCTCGACTCCGGCGAAACCGAGTGGTCCGCCTACAGCGGCGCCCTCGGCCGCAAATTCCTCCGTCTCGACGAATTTCTGAAAACTCCCGCCTCCGCCCCCGCCGACCGTAAGTGACGAATTGCCATGCAACGACAACCACTCCTTGCGGTTTTGATTGTGGCCGGCATTTTTGTGGTCGGGATTCTGGGATCATGCTCCGTGCCCTCAGCTTGATTCCAAAGCGTGGAAGTCTGGGAACCCTTCCGCACGCGGCGCAATGGCGCGAGACTTCATGGACGGAAACCTTCTTATTGGCAGATCACGGTCAGAGATTCAAGGATTGCTGGGACCGCCTGATTATTGGGGGGTAAGCAATGACCAAGACGCTGTGGCAGTTACGCAGTGCGGCGATCCGAAAGAAGATTGGTACGGCTCCAAGGGTTATCAGACTCTCGCGATGTCATTTCTGGGAATTGCTATATGAATGTAAATTTCACCAAAGCTCCCAATCGTCCAGATTCAATTGCTGTAGGCGATGGAATTCCGCGGAACCAGCACGTCATGGCGTTTCAACCGATTTGTATTGCCCCGCAGCCTGTCCGGCCACTAAACTGACTTTAGGTAAATCGGTTCCATGATTCCCGCATCTTTCCAAATTCGCGACCTCACCATCTGCCCCGCCGCGGTCCTCGCCCCGATGGCCGGCGTGACGGACACGCTTTTCCGCCGCGTCATTCGCGGCCTCGGCGGCTGCGGCCTGCTGATGACGGAGTTCACCAGTTCCGAGGGCATCACGCGTAGTGCAAAAAAGACGCTGCGCTATCTCTACTTCCAGGAAGACGAGCATCCCATCACCGCGCAGCTTTTTGGTGCGAATCCCGCGGTCATGGCCGAAGCCGCAAAAATGGTCGAAGACCTGGGCTACGACGCTGTGGACATCAATTTAGGCTGCCCTGCCAAAAAGGTCGTCAAGTGCGGCGGCTCCGGCCTGCTCCGCGATCTCCCGCTCCTCGAAGATATCCTCAAAGCCGTCCGCGCGGCGGTGAAAATTCCACTGACCATCAAACTGCGCGCCGGCTGGGACGAAAACTCCATCGTTGCGGTCGACGTTGCGAAGATGGCAGAGAGCATTGGCGTGGAAGGAGTCGCGGTGCATCCGCGCACGCGCACGCAGGGCTACGCCGGCGCTGCCGATTGGACTATCATCGCGGCTGTTAAGCAGGCGGTGAAAATGCCCGTCATTGGCAACGGCGACATCAACAAGCCCGAAGACGCCGCGCGCATGGTCCGCGAAACCGGCTGCGACGCCGTCATGATTGGCCGCGCCGCCGCCACTAACCCTTGGATCTTTTCCCAGATGCAACAACATGCCGAAACAGGCCGCTACGATACCCCCACCGACGCCGTCCGCTACCGTTTACTGATGGACTACTATAGACAAATTAATGCCGCCAACCTGCCCGATGGTGTAGGCAAAATGAAGCAGTTCGCTTGCTGGTTTACTCATGGCGTGGGGAACGGCAGCGAGCTTCGTGGCATCGTACATGCGGCGCGAACGCCCGCGGAGATCCTCGAGAGCGTCGAACGCTTCTTTGAGGGCCGAGCAATCGCGCAGCAACAAGCTGACCGCTCGGCGGTCGCCGGAAACGAGGACCCAGTCCATGGTCCCTCTCACCACCACCGTATCGAGGCAACGCTCGGAACGTAGAATCGCTGTCCGCTTACCGCTCAAAGTGCGCGGGCGCGACGCCCGCGGCTTGGCCTTCGAAGAAGATACTGCCAGCGAAAATCTCTGCCGCAACGGAGCCGCCTTCGTGACGCGTTTCGATGTCGCCATCGGCTGCGACCTCGAAATCCGCATCCCGTTTTCGCATTACGCCTCACGGCGTGTCGACCGCTTCGCGGGCGCCAGAAACAACGATGCAGACTTCGCCACTCGCGGCCGCGTCGTGCATGTGGCCGACTCCCAGTGCGAAGGCGAAAAGCTCGTGGGCGTCCAGTTCACCGGTCCCCGCTTCCAGCGCGTTTTCCGCTCTGAATCCGCCGCCTAGGCCCTTTCTTTTGTACGGGCGCAACATGTTGCGCCTCTCGGCATGATCTGTGCGATTCCACGCCTTTGCTTTTCACCCACTATCGCCCCAAATAGGTCGCAATAAACCAGCTATTCCCCCAAGCGTCTATCACTCCTGCGGCCCGGTCCCCATACGGCTTGTCCTGCGGAGCCTCAATCGAAGTCGCTCCCGCCCGCAGCGCTTGCGCATAAACAGCATCCGTATCTGGCACATACACATGCAGGTGACACGGCATCGGCTGAAATTCCCCGTGCGCCTCGTCAATCTCCAGCGTCGCGTTCCCGATCCGCATCGTGACGTGCAACACGGTGCCCTCCGGCGACTTGGCCACGCCCAGCGCCTCCGCCCCGAACGCCGCTTCCAGGAACGAAACCATCTTGTGTGCCTCGCGCAGGTGCAAATACGGCTGCACCGAGCGCAGTCCTTCCGGCCCCGGCGTCCACCCGATGGGCTTCGCGATGTACCAGTGATTGCCGAACTGGTCTTTCAGCGCTCCCTGCCGGTCGCCCCAAGGCATGTCGGCCACTGCATAAATCGATGTTGCCCCCGCCTGCATCGCACGGCCATACCTTGCGTCAGCGTCATGCACATAAAGATGGATCGCGCCGGGCGCGGCCGGATACGCCTCGCTCCCATCGCTCACCTCGATCGCGCCGTTGCCGATCGCCACTTCCGCGTGCATGATCGATCCGTCCGGCGTCGGCACGCGCATCCGCTCCGTGCCCTCGAATGCCGCCTTCAGGAACTCGATGAACTGCGCCGCTCCACCCACAATGAGGTACGGCGTATCGACGTCAATCCCGGCCGCAAGTAATGAACCGCCCTGGCTTGCGCGTCCCCTGTCCCCGCTGTTGATGCCGCTGTGCCTTCGCTCATGGATGCTCTCCTTTGCAAATCGGATCTCAATGCTGCTCGGAATTCTTCGCCTGGCAATTCGCACAACACTTGCGCCACGCGCGCCAGCGAAGCAAGGTCACGGTCCGGCGCTTCCTCCGGCCGCGGCCGCAGCGACACTAGCATCGCCTGCACCATCTCATCAAGCTGCACGGCGAGGGAGCCTAGCCATGGCCGCCCTCCATCTGCACCCGCAAATTCTGCACCGCGCGCAATTGTAGTTGTTTGATCGCTCCTGGAGTCTTCCCTAGCCGCTCCGCGATCTCCCGAATACTTCGCTGCTCCACAAATCGCTCGTACACCACCTGCTTCGGAATCTCGGGAAGCTGCCCTACCATGCGGAACAACTGCGCGCGGTACTCCATAGTTCGTAACTCGGAGGCTTGCAACTTCGGGTCGGCGGCAGGCCCTGACGGGTCGTCCGGGGAAGGGAACTCGCGCGCGGCGCGTTTGGCCTGATCAACGATGGCATTCGCAGCGATCCGCAGGAGCCACCCCGCAAACGGCGCTCCGCGCCAGTCATAGCTCGGCACGTTGGCCAGCGCCTTGTGAAGCACCTCGGACGTCACATCTTCGGCCGTAGCCCGGTCGCGTACCTGGCCTGCAACAAACGCATACACGCGCTCGAAATGCAGCTCGTCCGCGCCTCGCCGCTCTTCCGCGCCGGTCGTCGCGTAGGCTCCATCGCCTTAACAATATAACTGCCAGCCAAGAAAAAGGTTCAGCCCTTCCCGCATTCTCGCCGGGCTCCGATGCTGTCGGGAACGTACCCAATTTGAGGCGCTTCTATTCGTTCTGAAACGAATGCCCTGGCATTTGCATTATGGTTGCGTCACAGCCCCGCACGTAACTGCCCAAGGTCGGCTCAAGGCGGGATGCGACAAGAACTCTCCAGATAGCGTCTGGACGAGCCTCGACAATGTGCCTTGAAGAAAAAGAGCGATCGGGGGTGCGACACGGTCGCGTGCGTAGGGGCCGCCTTCTGAGGCGGGGGCCTTTCTCTTCCTTGTAGGGGCACAATCCGTTGCGCCTATCAATCCTTCAACCCCCAGCTGAACATGCCACGAATGCTTATGGTGAGCGCAGCCGAACCATGAACTCCCTGAGCGAGCATCGCGTGTTGCGCGATTTGCAACCCGGATGGTTCTACCCGAGCGCTGGCCGCCCGCTGCAGCCGCTTGCTCTTCTCCAGTTTCTGGTTTGTCCTCCGCAACCCCAGCCTTTCAAAGACCTTCCCGGGGTGGGGGAGGGGACCTCCAAGTTACCTTTTTTCGCTCACGATCTCATCGTATGCCGCACGCCGCGTTAGCCCGCGCTCCTTGGCGGCTAGCTTAAGAGCTTCCTTGCGGTCGAGCTTGGCTTGGCGGATGAGTTCCTCGACACGGTCGGCGAGGCTTTGGGTTGAATTTGCCTGTGTTCGTGCGTCGGCGGGAGCTTCCGGGCCGATCAAGAGCGTGATTTCTCCGCGCGCCGGGCGTTCTTCGAGGGAAGTGGACAGTTCGGAGAGTCTGCCGCGGCGGAACTCTTCGTGCAGTTTCGTAACCTCGCGCGCGATGCAGGCGCTGCGATTGCCGAGAACTTCGCGCGCGTCGGCAACACATTCGGCGACACGATGTGGAGCTTCGTAAAGGATGATCGTGCGGTCCTCAATGCGCAACCGTTCGAGGGCGCGCCGCCGCTCGCCGCTGCGCGCCGGCAAAAAGCCGACGAACAGAAATTCTTCGTTCGGCAGGCCCGAGGCGGAAAGGGAAGCGAGCAGCGCGGCCGGACCGGGAATCGGCACCACGGGAATCCGGTGCCGCAGGCAGAGCGTAACAAGGCGGTGGCCGGGGTCAGACACTA
>Ga0066709_100004756_pt1 | contig 10954 bp, 12 predicted proteins | sample GraSoiAngelo_158_FD_79665 | JGI IMG/M metagenome (GOLD analysis project Ga0066709, IMG submission 79665) | Grasslands soil microbial communities from the Angelo Coastal Reserve, California, USA - 14_1009_16_30cm | ecosystem: Environmental > Terrestrial > Soil > Grasslands | place: USA... | reverse complement strand
CGAGGGCCCGTGCGGAGCGCGGCCGCAATTCCGGCGGGCGCCTTCACCGTGCTCTTCGTGGGCAGCGGCTTCGCGCGCAAGGGACTCGCGACCGCCATCGAGGGGTTCGCGGCGTTCTCCGATTGGGGCAGCCGACTCGTCGTCCTCGGCAAGGGCGACGCGCGCGACTATCAGGCTCTCGCCTCGCGGCTCGGGGTCGGCGAGCGCGTCGTCTGGCTCGGGGCGCGCGACGATCCCGAACGCTGGTACGCCGCGGCTGACATCGTCGTGCTACCGAGCCGGTACGAGCCGTTCGGCAACGTCCACCTCGAGGCGCTCGCGGCGGGACTGCCGGTCGTGGCGAGCGCCCGCGCCGGCGGAGCCGAGGTGATCGTCGATGGAATCACCGGATCGGTCGTGAGTCCGACCGACGCGCGCGCGCTCGCGTCGGCGCTCGAACGATTTCGCGAGCGACCGGTCGGTGACGTCACGGAGGCGGCGCGACGCTCGGCCGAACCCTACACGTATGCAAACCAGGTCGCGGGGTTTTCGCAAATCTACGGGGGCGTTACGCGTGCAAGATGCGATTTTCCTTGAGGAATCCGGACTAAAAGCTTAGACTTCTGCACGTGGCTCCCAGGCCCGCGGTCTTCATGGATCGTGACGGGACGCTCACCGAGGAAGTGGGGTACGTCAACCACCCCAGCCGACTTCGGATCCTGCCGCGGTCGGCGGCGGCCGTCCGTCGTCTCAACGCAGCCGGCATCGCCGTCGTCGTCGTCACGAATCAGGCGGGGATCGCGCGCGGGTACTTCTCGCCCGAGGTGCTCGGCGCCGTGAACGCCGCGTTGGTGTCCCAGCTCAAGGACGAGGGCGCGTACCTGGACGGCGTCTACGTGTGCCCGCACCATCCGACCGAGGGCGAGCCGCTCTATCGAATGGTGTGTGAGTGCCGAAAGCCCAAGCCCGGCCTCTTGCTTCGCGCCGCCGCCGATCTCGGACTCGACCTCGGCCGCTCGACGCTCGTCGGCGACAAGGGCTCCGATCTCGTCGCCGCCCGCGCGGTCGGCGCCCGCGCGGTCCTCGTGCTGACGGGCTATGGGCTCGGCGAGTGGGAGTACAGGCGCAGCGTGTTGCCGGTGCAACCGGACCACGTGGCCGACGATCTGTTCGGCGCGGCCGAGTGGGCGATCGAGGGGCTCTCGCGGTGACCGAAGCCGTGAAGGCTATGCGCTCCACCATCGAGGGCTTCCCCGCGCGGAACGTGGTCGTCGTCGGCGATCTGATCCTCGACGAGTATCTCTTCGGCAAGCCGGCCCGGATCTCGCGGGAAGCCCCGGTCCTCATCCTGCGTTTTGCCGAGCGCCAGGTGTTCCTGGGCGGCGCGGCGAATGCCGCGCACAATGCTCACGCGCTCGGCGCCCGGGTCATCCCGATCGGCGCCATCGGGCCGGACGACGCCGGCGAAGAGCTCGTGGCGCTCTTTGGCTCGGCCGGCATCTCGACGGACGGGATCGTGACCGAGCGCGGCCGCACCACTCCGGTGAAGACGCGCATCATGGCGGGCGGCTACCAGGCGACGCGCCAGCAGGTGGTGCGCCTGGATCGCGAGCCGGCCGGGGAGCCGCAGCCCACGACCGAGGACGCGCTGCTGGAGCGGCTCACCGCGCTCGGCCCGCGCGCCGCCGCGATCGTGATCTCCGACTACGGATACGGCACCGTCACGCCGCGGATCTTCGAGCACGTCAAGACGATCGCGCGCCGGGTGAACGCGGTCGTCAGCGTGGACAGCCGCTACCAGATGCCTCGATTCACCGGCGTCACGGCCGCCACGCCCAACGAGGCCGAGCTCGAGCAGCTCGCCGGCGTGCCCGCCGACGACGAGCGAGCGGTCGAGAAGGCCGGACGCCAGGTGCTCGAGCGGCTCGACGCGCGCCTGCTCCTCGTCACACGCGGCAGTCGGGGCATGGCCTTGCTCGAGCGCGACGGCGCGACCACCTTCATTCCGATCCACGGCACCGACGAGATCGCCGACGTCACCGGGGCGGGCGACACGGTGATCAGCACGTTCACCCTGGCCCTGGCGAGTGGCGCGACCCCGCTCCAGGCGGCGACCCTGGCCAACGTCGCGGGCGGTATCGTCGTCATGAAGCGCGGCACCGCGACCGTCGCGCCGTCGGAGCTCCGGCAGGCGATCTCGCTGCATGACTCTTGACGAGGCCGTCGCGCTGGCCGATCGGCTCCGGGCCGAGCGAAAGCGCATCGTGCTGGCCAACGGCTGCTTCGATCTGCTGCACGTGGGCCACGTCCGCTATCTGCGCGCCGCCCGCGGGCTCGGCGACGTCCTCTTCGTGGGGATCAACTCGGACGCGGCGGTGGCGCGGCTCAAGGGCCAGGGCCGGCCGCTCATGCCGGCCGCTGAGCGCGCCGAGATCTTGATGTCGCTCCGCGAGGTCGACCACGTCGTCGTGTTCGAGGAGGACACCGCCGACCGACTGATCGCGTCCCTGCGACCCGACGTGCACGCGAAGGGCACGGACTACCGTCCCGGCACGGTGCCCGAGGAAGCGACGGTGCGGTCGATCGGCGGGCGGGTCGCATTCGTCGGCGACCCCAAGGACCACTCGACGCGCGACCTGATCGGGCAGATCGTCGAGCGGTTTCGATGAACATCGCGCTCGTCAAGCTCTCCTCGATCGGCGATGTCGTGCACGCGCTGCCGGTCGCCGCGGCGCTGCACGCCGCGCTGCCGCAGGCCCGTCTGGCGTGGATCGTCGAGCGCCGTGAGGCCGCCGTGCTGCGCGGCCACCCCTCGCTGAGCGAGATCGTGCCCGTCGATACCCGCGGCTGGCGGCGCGCCCGCACGCCGCTCGCCGTCGCCGAGACGACCGGCGCCCTGGTGGCCCTGGGCCGCCACCTTCGCGCGTCTCGCTTCGACGTGGCGATCGACCTGCAGGGGCTGGTCAAGAGCGGCGTGATCACGGCCGCCACGGGGGCGCCACTCCGGATCGGCTTCAGCGCGGCGCACTGTCGAGAGGGCCTGAACGCGCTGTTCACGAACCAGCGCGTCGCGCCGCCGCCGGCCGCGCGGCACGTCGTCGACCGTTATCTCTCGCTCGTCGAGCCGCTCGGCGCTCGCGCCCGCGCGGTCGAGTTCGCGCTGCCGACCGACGAGGCGGCGGACACGCGCATCGGCGAGTTTCTGATGCGGGTCGGCCTCAAGCCGCGCGACCGTCTCGTCGTGCTCAATCCAGGCGCCGGCCGACCCGACAAGCGGTGGCCGATCGAGTGCTTCCGGAGCCTCGCGCGGCGGCTGGCCGACGAGGCGGGCGCCTCGGTCCTCGTCATCTGGGGACCGAACGAGCTCACGGATGCGCGCACGATCGTCGGGACCGAGACGCCGGGCCACGCGATCCTTGCACCGCCGACGAACCTCGACGAGCTTCTGGCCGTGCTCCGGCGCGCGAGCGTGGTCGTCGCCGCGGACACGGGGCCGCTGCACCTGGCGGCGGCGCTCGGCACGCCCTGCCTCGGGCTCTACGGTCCGACGACGGCGGAGCGCAACGGGCCCTACGGGCGCGGGCATCGATCGCTCCAGAGCCCGGACCACACGATGGCATCGCTCGGCATCGATCCCGTGTTTCGCGTGGTCGCCGAGCTTCTCGACGGCCCCGCCACCGATCAGGCGAGCCCGGAGAGCGCGCGGTGACCCGCCGGCGGCTCTCGGTGGTCGTGGTCACCTTGAACGAGGAGGAGCGTCTTCGCGCGTGTCTGGAGAGCGTGGCCTGGGCCGACGAGGTCGTCGTCGTCGACGCTCTGTCGCACGACAAGACCGTGCAGCTCGCGCGGGAGTTCACGGACCGCGTGATCGTGCGACCCTGGCCCGGCTTCGCCGCGCAGAAGAATTTCGCCGTCGCGGAAGCGGGCGGCGACTGGATCCTGTCGCTCGACGCCGACGAGCAGGTATCGCCCGAGCTTCGCGAAGAGATCCTTCGTGTGCTGGCCGACGATGGGCCGGACGATGGCTATCGAGTGCCGCGTCGCAACCTCTTCGGGGGGCGGTGGGTCCGGCACGGCGGCCTCTGGCCCGACTGGCAGCTGCGGCTCTTCCGGCGCGGCCGCGGGCGATTCGTCGAGCGCGCGGTCCACGAGTCGGTCGAGGTGGCCGGCCGGGTCGGCCGCTGTCGCGGACCGCTCGTGCATCGGAGCTACCGCGACGTCGCCGATTTCCTCGCACGCGCCGACCGCTACTCGACCCTGGCGGCCGACGAGTGGGTGCAGAGCGGCCGGCGAGTCCGCGCGAGCGACTTCGTGCTCCGGCCGGCGGGCCGCTTCCTGTCCATGTATATCCTCAAGCTGGGGTGCCTGGACGGCGTGCGAGGCCTTCTGCTGGCGTGCCTGTACGCGTACTATGTGTTCATCCGCTCCGTGAAGGCGTGGGAGCACCAGGGAGAATCGAGACGGTGACGTCGAAAGAGCGCGTGCTGTCGGGAATGCGGCCGAGCGGCAGGGTGCACCTGGGCAACTATCTCGGTGCGCTGGCCAACTGGGTCAAGCTCCAGGACACGCTCGACTGTTTTTACTTCGTCGCCGACTGGCACGCGCTGACGGACGATCTGGACACGTCGGACGTCGCCGCCAACGCGGTCGAGATGGTGGCCGACTGGCTCGGCGCCGGGCTCGATCCCGAGCGCTCGACGCTCTTCATCCAGTCGCTCGTGCCCGAGCACGCGGAATTGCACCTGCTGTTCTCGATGACCACGCCGGTCGCCTGGCTCGAGCGCGTGCCGACCTACCGCGAGCGGATCGAGCAGCAGCACCTCGAGTCGCCCTCGTACGGGCTCCTCGGCTATCCGCTGCTGCAGTCGGCTGACATCCTGATGTACAAGCCCCGGTGGGTCCCGGTCGGCATCGATCAGGCGCCCCACGTCGAGCTGACGCGCGAGGTGGCGCGGCGGTTCAACCACACGTTCGGCGAGCTGTTTCCCGAGCCGGAGGTGAAGCTGACGGAGATCCCGAAGGTGCCGGGGACCGATGGGCGCAAGATGTCGAAGTCGTACAACAACACGATCGATCTCGCCGACACTGCCGAGGCGATCATCAAGAAGGTCCGGCCGATGGTGACGGATCCGGCGCGCAAGCGGCGGACCGACCCGGGCAACCCGGACATCTGTCCGGTGTTCGACCTGCACAAGATCTTCACGCCGACGGTGGATCGCGAGGCGTGCGCCACCGGCTGCCGCACGGCAGGGATCGGCTGTCTCGATTGCAAGGACGTGCTGCTCAAGCACATGCTGCCGCCTCTGACGGCGATCCGCGAGCGGCGGCAGAAGTTCGCGGAGAAGCCGGCCGCGATCGTCGAGATCTTGCACGAAGGATCGCGGCGTGCGCGCAAGGTCGCCCAGGCGACGATGCAAGGCGTCCGCGCCGCGGTTCGCCTGACTCCATGAGCGACGAAGCCAGCATCGCCGACGCGGGGCGCGACCTCACCCTTCGCGTCGGAGGCTTCGAGGGGCCCTTCGATCTGCTCCTGCATCTCTGCCGGACGAGCGAGATCGACCTGGCCGCGCTGCCGGTGCGCGCGATCACCGACCAGTACCTGGTCCATCTCGAGGCGATGGAATTCCGCGACCTCGAGGCGGCGGGCGCCTACCTCGTAATGGCCGCCACGTTGATCTACCTCAAGTCCAAGCTCCTGGTCCCGCCGGACGAGACGCAGGAGGAGCAGCTCGACGAGGATGGCCTGGCCCTGCGGCTCGAGCTCGAGGCGCGACTGCGCGAATACGCGCGCGTGAAGACGCTCGGCGAGTGGCTGTCGGCGCGCGAGGCCGCGCAGGGGCTGATCTGGGGCCGCCCGAGCAGCACCCTGCCGCCGCCCGAAGAGGTGCCGCTCGAGGATCTCAGCGTGCACCTGCTCGAGCGCACCTTGCGGCGCCTGATCGAAGAGCAAGCTCGACAGCGGCCGCGACAGATCGAGCCGAACCCGCCGTCGGTGCTCGAGCGGATGACGATGATCCTCTCGGTGCTCCGCGACACCTGGTCCTTGCTCTTCTCGTCCCTGACCGCAGGCGATCGCCGCCGCTCCGAAATCGTGGTGTCGCTCCTGGCGGTGCTCGAGCTGGTCCGCCTGGGGCGCATCAAGACGCAGCAGACCGAGCTCTTCGGGGAGATCGTCATCGAACGCCAGACCACGGTACCGAATGGGGAGCCAACCCGTGCCGACTCCAACTGACGTCGTCGAAGCGCTGCTGTTCGCGTCCGATACGCCGCTGGAAGCCGAGCGCATCAGCGAGGTGCTCGATCTGGGCGACGTCGGCGAGGCGCGCCGGCTGATCGACGAGCTCCGCGCGCGCTATGAGGCGTCGAGCCAGGGGCTCCAGATCGTCGAGGTGGGCGGCGGTTATCGCATGGTCACCCGTCCCGAGGTCGCGCCCTGGCTCGTCCGATTGGCGCGCGCTCGAACGCGAACCCGCCTCTCGCGGCCCGCGCTCGAGGCGCTCGCGATCATCGCGTACAAGCAGCCCGTGTCGCGGCCCGAGATCGATGCGGTCCGCGGCGTGAATTCCGAGGGCGTGCTCGACAACCTGCTCGAGCGGCGGCTCGTGCGGATCGCCGGCCGGAAGGAAGCGCCCGGTCGGCCCTATCTCTTCGAGACGACGCGCGAGTTCCTGGTCGCGTTCGGCTTGCGGGACGTGGGCGACCTGCCGAAGGTCGAAGGCGAGCTCGTCGTCCCGGAGCTGGCGGCGGTCGCCGAGCATGGCGAAGCTGAGACTCAACAAGATCCTGGCCCAGGCGGGGCTGACCTCTCGACGGGGAGGTGACCGCCTGATCGTTGACGGCCACGTCGCCGTCAACGGCGTCGTCACTCGTAGTCCCGCCACCCTGGCTGATCCCGAGCTGGACGTCATTACCCTCGACGATCGCGTCTTGCCGCCGGCCGAGGCGAAGCGGTATGTGCTCCTCAACAAGCCCCGCGGCTACGTCACCACGCTCAGCGATCCGCAGGGGCGCCCGGTGGTGGCCGATCTCGTGGAGCAGGACGTGCGCCTCTACCCGGTCGGGCGGCTGGACTGGGACGTCGAGGGCGCGCTGCTCCTCACCAATGACGGCCCGCTCACCCACCGGCTCCTCCATCCTCGCTATGCGCTGCCCCGGGTCTACGAGGCGCTGGTCGAGGGAAGCGTCCCGCGCGGCGATCTCGACCGGTGGCGTCGCGGCGTCGTCCTGGACGATGGCCCCGCCCGGCCGCTGGACGTGGAGCTCGAGCGCACCGGCCCGCGTGAGAGCCGCTTGCGGCTCACGTTCGCCGAGGGGCGCAAGCACGAAGTCAAGCGCTTCTGCGAGGCTCTCGGCCACCGGGTGACCGCACTACGGCGGATCGCGTTCGGGCCGGTGGCCCTCGGCGCGCTCGGACCGGGCCAATCGCGACCCCTGACGGCCCGCGAGGTGGGCGCGCTGCGCGCCGCGGTCGCGGCGCCGCCGGGACAGCCTCGAACGTGACTTGCTCTTGCCAGGGGTGCGGCCTATAATCCGCGATATCCCGAGAGCCAGGCAGCAGTGGGAGTTCCTATGAACCTGGACGATTGGCGTTCCAGGATCAACGACCTCGACAACCGAATCCTCCAACTCCTCAACCAACGCGCCGAGGCCGTCCTCCAGATCGGAGACCTCAAACGAAGGCAGGATGCGCCGGTCTATGCCCCGGACCGTGAGGCGGAGATTCTCCAGCGCCTCGGCGAATCGAACGGGGGGCCTCTGGGGCGTGACGCGATCGTCGCCATCTGGCGCGAGATCCTCTCGGCGCATCGCGCCCTCGAATCCGCGCTGACGGTCTCCTACTTCGGACCGCAGGCCACCTTTACGCATCAGGCCGCCCTCAGGCACTTCGGCTCGTCTGCGAAGTACCATCCCGCCAAGACGATCGTCGACGTGTTCGACGACGTCGAGCGGGGGCGTGCTCACTTTGGCGTCGTGCCGGTGGAGAACAACACCGAGGGCGCGGTCAACGTGACGCTCGACCGGCTGATCGACTCGGACGCGCTGATCTCCGGCGAGGTGCGGCTCGAGATCACCCAGAACCTTCTCTCCCGCGCCACCGGGCTCGACGGGATCAAGCGCGTGCTGTCGCACCCGCAGGGCCTCGCGCAATGCCGCCGATGGCTCGGCCAGCACTTGCCGGACATCCCGACCGAGCAGTCGCTCTCCACCGCAGCCGCCGCCGAGACCGCCGCCTCCGACGTGACCGTTGCCGCGATCGCCTCGGACCTGGCCGGCGAGCTCTACGGCGTCCCGATCCTCCGGGCCGGCATCGAGGACAATCCGCACAACTCGACGCGCTTTCTGATCGTCGGCCGCCACCCGAGCGGGCCGACGGGCCACGACAAGACCTCGCTCCTCTTCGCGATGCGCAACGAGCCCGGCACGCTCTACCGGATCCTCGAGCCGCTGGCGCGCCTGGGGATCAACCTCACGAAGATCGAATCGCGGCCGGCCAAGCAGCGCCCCTGGGAGTACGTGATCTTCGTGGACGTCGAGGGCCATCGCGACACACCTCCGGTCTCGTCGGTGCTTCGCGAGATCGGCGAGCGGACCCTGTTCTTGAAGGTCCTCGGATCGTACCCGGCCCTCTAAAGGAGAGCGCATGCCAACCCAGTGGGAGTCGCTAGCGAACGAGCACATCCTGGGCATCGCTCCCTACGAGCCCGGCAAGCCGATCGAGGAGCTCGAGCGCGAGCTCATGATCCACAATCCGATCAAGCTCGCGTCGAACGAAAACCCGCTGCCGCCGTCCGACCGGGTGCAGAAGGCGATCATCGGGGCGCTCTCCTCCCTCGATCGCTATCCGGACGGCAGCGCCTACTATCTCCGGCAGGCGCTGGCCAAGAAGCACGGCGTGATGCCCGACCAGGTCGTGCTCGGCAACGGCTCCAACGAGCTCATCGAGCTCCTGGTCCGCACGTTCCTGCGCCCCGGCGACGAGGCGGTCGTGCCGCATCCGTCGTTCGTCGTCTACCCGATGATCGTCCAGGCCGCTGGCGGCGTGCGCGTGATGGTGATGCTGAAGGACTTCCGCCTGGACCTCGACGCGATGGCGCGGGCGATCACGCCGCTGACGAAGATCGTCTTCGTGGCGAACCCGAACAACCCGACCGCTACCATCGTCACCAAGGACGAAGTCGAGCACTTCATGGCGCGGGTGCCGGAGCGCACGATCGTCGTGTTCGACGAGGCGTACATCGAGTTCGCGATGGGCCCGGACTTCCCGGATATGATCGGGGCCGTCAAGCAGGGACGGAAGGTCGTCGTCCTCCGCACGTTCTCGAAGGCCACGAGCCTCGCCGGGCTGCGCGTCGGCTACGGGGTCGCGGATGCCGATGCGATCGCGCTCATGAACCGGATCCGGCAGCCGTTCAACGTGAACTCGCTCGCCCAGGCCGCGGCCCTCGCCGCCCTCGACGACGACGCGCACGTCCTCGAGTGCGTCCGGATGATCGAGGCCGGCCGCCACTTCCTCTACGACGAGTTCAAGAGCATCGGGCTCCAGTACGTGCCCTCGCGCGCCAACTTCATCCTGGTCGACGTCGGCCGCAGCGCCGCCGACATCTACCAGAAGCTCCTCCACAAAGGCGTGATCGTGCGGCCGATGACCCCCTTCGGGCTCGAGACCGCGCTGCGGATCACCGTCGGGACGCCGGAAGAGAACCGGAAGCTCGTGAAGGCGCTCCGCGCCGTCCTGGGGAAGACGCCCGCGTGATCCGCCAGCTCGCGATCGTCGGCATCGGCCTGCTCGGCGGCTCCGTGGCGAAGGGGGCGCGGGCGGGCGGGCTCGCCCGCCGCATCATCGGCGTCGGGCGCGCGTCCGAGCGGCTGCGTCCGGCCCTGGACGACGGGACGCTCGACGCCGCGGTCACCGACCTCGACGCGGCAGTGCGCGAGGCCGATTTCATCGTGCTGGCCGCGCCCGTCCTGGCGATCGAAGGGCTCCTCGAGCGCGTGTGGCGCGCGGCGCCCGACGGGGCGCTCATCACCGACGTCGGCTCGACCAAGCGCAACATCGTCCGCGCCGCCGACCGCCTGGCCGCGCGGCGCCCGCTCGCCTTCGTGGGCAGCCACCCGCTCGCCGGCTCGGAGCAGGCCGGATACCGAGTCGCGCGCGCCGATCTCTTCCGGAGCGCGACGGTTGTCGTGACCCCGACCGAGGCAACCGAGCTCGCGGCGCTCAAGAAGACGACGGAGTTCTGGGAGGCCCTGGGCGCGCGTGTGACCTCGCTGGATCCCGAGACGCACGACAGGACGGTCGCGGCGATCAGCCATCTGCCGCACCTGATCGCGTGTGCGCTGGTCGACGGCGCCGGCCGGGTCGAGCCCGCGGCGCTCGAGCTGGCCGCACGCGGGTTCCGGGACACGACGCGCATCGCGGCGGGCGACCCGGACATGTGGACAGAGATCTTCCTGGCGAATCGCGACGCGCTGTCAGCGAGCGTCGAGGCGTTTCGCGAGGCGCTCGCCGATCTGCAGCGGGTGATCGACGCCGGCGGGGTCGACGCCCTGCGCGCGGAGCTGGCCCGGATCAAGGCGACGCGGGAGCAGCTCCGCTGATACGGCGAAAGCATCCCGTGATCACGATCGACGGCCCGGCCGGGGCGGGCAAGAGCACCGCGGCTCGAGTGCTGGCCGAGCGGCTCGGCTACACGCTGATCCCGACCGGCGCGATGTACCGCGCCCTGGCGCTGAGCGTGATGCGGTCCGGCGTGCCCGTGCGCGAGAGCGCCGAGCTCCTCGCGCATCTGGCGCCGCTATCGATCGCGGTCAAGGCCGGTCGCGTCTCTCTCGACGGCGAGGACGTGACCGAGGCCATCCGGAGCCGAGAGGTCGCGCAGGTCACGTCGAACGTGACGACGTTGGCCGCGGTGCGCGCCAAGGTCACCCCGCTGCAGCGCCAGCTGGCCGCCAAGGGCGGCGTGGTCCTCGAGGG
>Ga0066709_100004754_pt1 | contig 10955 bp, 9 predicted proteins | sample GraSoiAngelo_158_FD_79665 | JGI IMG/M metagenome (GOLD analysis project Ga0066709, IMG submission 79665) | Grasslands soil microbial communities from the Angelo Coastal Reserve, California, USA - 14_1009_16_30cm | ecosystem: Environmental > Terrestrial > Soil > Grasslands | place: USA... | reverse complement strand
GCCTTCACGGGCGAGCTGGGGCTGGCGGGAAACGAGAACGCCACCGGCGATGCGCAGAAGAAGCTCGACCTGCTCGCCAACGAGGCGGTGGTGGCCGCCCTCGCCTCGAGCGGCCTCGTCGCCGCCATCGTCTCCGAGGAGGAGGACACGGCCAGGCGGCTCGGGACGGGGAAGGGCGCCCGCTACATCGTGTGCATCGATCCCCTCGACGGATCGTCGAACACCGACGTCGACGGCTGCGTCGGGACCATCTTCGGCCTGTACCGCCGGCTCGACGGCGCCCCGGAGCCGACGTCGCGCGATCTGCTGCGCCGCGGCTCCGAGCAGCTGGCGGCGGGATACGTTCTGTACGGCCCGAGCACCCTGTTGGCCTGCACCACCGGGCAGGGCGTCTCGGGGTTCACGCTCGACGAGGACCGGGGGGAGTTCCTCCTCACCCACGAAACCCTCCGCTGCCCGCCGCGCGGCCGCTGCTACAGCGCCAACCTGGGCAACCTGAAGGGCTGGCACCCCCATCTCCGGAAGTACGTCGACTACCTGACCGAGAAAGACCCCGGCGGCCGCCGGCCGTATTCCCTGCGCTACACCGGGGCCCTGGTCGCCGATCTGCACCGCAGCCTGATCGACGGTGGCCTCTACTTCTACCCCGCCGACTCGGCGCACGCCAGCGGCAAGCTGCGCCTCATGTACGAGTGCGCTCCCCTCGCCTTCGTCGTCGAGCAGGCGGGGGGGCGGGCGAGCACCGGCATGGAGCGCATCCTGGACGTGCAGGCGGGATCGATCCACCAGCGCGTGCCGTTCGTGATCGGCAGCGTCGAGGACGTGATACTTTATGAGCGATTCCTGAAGGACGGCGGCCCGGCCTAGACCGGCCGGACGGCAGGAGAGGGAACCGTGACGGAGCGCGTGCGAGAAATCCTGTCTTGGTACGGCAGCGACAACCCCGGGACGCTGACCAACCTGTCCCGCCTGCTCAACCATGGACGGCTGGGGGGCACCGGCAAGGTGGTGATCCTGCCGGTCGACCAGGGCTTCGAGCATGGGCCGGCGCGAAGCTTCGCGCCCAATCCCCCCGCCTACGACCCGCGCTACCACTTCGAGCTGGCGATCGAGGCCGGCTGCAACGGCTACGCGGCGCCTCTGGGCTTCCTGGAGGCGGGCGCGCGCGAGTTCGCGGGACGGATCCCCCTCATCCTCAAGCTCAGCAACAAGGATTTGCTCAACGACGAGAAGGACCCCGACCAGGCGGTCACCGGCAGCGTGCAGGACGCCCTGCGCCTGGGCTGCGTCGCGGTCGGCTACACGATCTACCCCGGATCCGCGCACCGCCTCGAGATGTACGGCCGCGTCCGCGCCCTGGCCGAGGAGGCCAGGCGCCGCGGTCTGGCGGTGGTCGTCTGGTCCTACCCGCGGGGATCGGGATTGAGCAAGGAAGGCGAGACGGCCATCGACGTCACCGGCTACGCGGCCCACATCGCGGCCCAGCTCGGCGCGCACGTCATCAAGGTCAAACTGCCCACGACCCACGTCGAGCAGGAGGCCGCGCGCAAGGTCTACCAGAAGGAGAAGGTCGCCATCGACTCCCTGGCCGACCGCGTGCGGCACGTCACCCAGTGCGCCTTCGCCGGGCGCCGCATCGTGATCTTCTCCGGCGGCCCGGCGGAGGCCGAGGAGAATCTCTTGAACGAGGTCCGCGCCATCCGCGACGGCGGTGGGTTCGGCTCGATCATCGGACGCAATTCCTTCCAGCGCAAGAAGGCCGACGCCCTGCGCCTGCTCGGTCAGGTCATCTCCCTTTACAGCGGCGAGGCCCGCTGAAGGCCTCCCTGTTCCGACCCGGCCCTCAGCCCTGCGCTGCCATGACGCGGCCCGCGACGCCCCCGGGGGCGGCGGGCGGAGTCCGATGACGGACAAGCGTGGCTATGCGCCCTTGGTGCAGGTCTGGCGCGGCGACACCGTCGAGTCGGTCCACTTCGGCGCCATCGCTGTGGCCGACTCGCGGGGGCGGGTGCTGGCGGCCTGCGGCGATCCCGGGACGATCACCTTCCTGCGCTCGGCGGCCAAGCCGGTCCAGGTCCTGCCGCTCCTGGCGTCGGGCGCCGCGGAGCGCTTCGGGCTCTTGGACGAGGAGATCGCCGTCATGGCCGGCTCGCACGGAGGCGAGCCGTTCCATGTCGAAGCGGTCCGGTCGATCCTGCGCAAGATAGGGCTGGACGAGTCGGCCCTGCAGTGCGGCGTCCACGCCCCCTACCATCGCCCCACCGCCCAGGCGCTGCGGCGGCGCGGCGCCGAGCCCACGGCCTTGCACAACAACTGTTCCGGGAAGCACGCCGGGATGCTGGCCCTCGCGGTGCAACTAGGCGCGCCGGTGTCCACCTACCTCGAGGTCGATCATCCGGTCCAGGTCCGGATCCGCGCCGCCATCGAAGAGCTTGCGGGGCTCGATCCCGGGTCGAGCCGGGTCGCCACCGATGGCTGCTCCGCTCCCACCTTCGCGATGCCGCTGCGCCACGCCGCCCGGATGTATGCCCGCCTGGTCCAGGCGGGGCGCCGGGGACCGATGGACGCCGCCGCGGCGCGGGTCGTCGCCGCGATGCGCCGCCATCCCGAGATGGTCGCGGGCACCGATCGCCTGTGCACCGAGCTGATGCGCGCCGGCGGCGGCGGGCTGATCGCCAAGATCGGGGCGGAAGGGTACTGCGGGCTGGGCTGGCGGAGGGACGACGCGGGCGTCGGCGCCGCGCTCAAGATCGCCGACGGCGACGGGCTGCGGGCGCGCCCGAGCGCGGCCATCGAGGCCTTGCGCCAGATGGGTCTCCTCGACCGGCCCGTGGCGGCGGCCCTGGTCGCGCGCTTCGCCCCCGACCTGAAGAATCGCAGGGGGCTGCCGGTCGGCCGCGTCGAACCGGTCTTCGATCTCGGCGCGCCGCCGTCCCGGGCCGCGAAGGCCGGGGCCTGAAGGTCGGTTCGCCCGGCCCCCGCGCAGACCGGACGGCCATGCTATAATCCCGACCGCTGCCTCCAGCCCGAAGCGCCTGCCATCAAGGCCTTGCCGAGGGGGGACGATGAGTGCGGTGGTCGAGGTCGATGACGCGAACTTCCGGGACGAGGTTCTCCTCTCCAAGGTCCCGGTCCTGCTCGACTTCTCCGCGGCCTGGTGCGGCCCCTGCAAGAGGCTGGAGCCGATCGTGGCGGAGATCGCCTCCGAGTACGATGGCCGGCTGAAGGTGGCGCATCTCGATATCGACAAGGCCCAGGCGACGGCCGTCGAGTACGGCATCCTCTCCGTCCCCACCGTCCTGTTCTTCAAGGAAGGGAAGGTGCGGGACCAAGTGATGGGGTACGTCCCGAAGGACAGGCTCGTCCAGAAGATCACGCCTCTGCTGTGAGGAGCGCCCGCTGAAGATGTCTCGACCCGGCTCACGCGCCCGGCTCGTCCCGGTCCTCCCGGCGCTTCTCCTGGCGATCCTCATGAGCGGAGCCGCGGCCCCGGCGCTGGCGCAGCGCATGCCGGCCCCCGAGCCGGGACGAGGCAAGAGCGTCGGGAACCTCGCCTACGACCTCGCTCTCAAGGACCTGAACGGCCGTTCCTACAAGCTGCGGGACCTGCGCGGCAAGCGGGTGGTGCACGTGGTCTTCTGGGCCACCTGGTGCTTCCCCTGCATCCAGGAGGTCCCGACCCTGAAGCAGATCTACACCAAGTACCACGAGCGCGGCCTGGAGATCCTCGGCGTCGCCCCCAACATGGATCAGACGCCCGAAGGGGTCGCGGCGCTCGTCGAGGAGCTCAAGATCAACTACCCCGTCCTCTGGGACGCGGACGGGGCGGCCATGAGGACCTACAGGATCTCCTACATCCCCCAGAATTTCCTCATCGGCAAAGACGGCATCATCCGTTACGCGGGAACGACCCTGCCGACCGGATACGAGCAGCTCATCGAGAAGCTCCTCGAGGAAGGCGGCGGCACGACGGCCACGTCCGGCCGGTGACGGGCTCGGCGGTCCACGATCTCCGGGGTTGATCGCGCCGCCCGAAGCCGGTGCGGCCGGGAAGGGGTCCGATGCTGCCGCAGCGTTTTCGCCGCCTCCTGCCGCTCGCCATCGCGGCGCTCGCCCTCGCCATCCCGCGCGCGACCTTCCCGGAGGAGCCGCCGGGACCCGCCTGGTGGCCGGCCGGCACCTACGATCCGAAGGTGCCGACGCCCGCCTCGGTCCTGGGGTACGAGGTGGGGGATGCCTTCACCGACTACCCGCGCTTCGAGCTTTACTTAAGGACGCTCGAGGCGGGCTGCGATCGGATCCGCGTCTCGGTATACGGGGAATCTTACGAGAGGCGGCCGCTCTACCTCGCGGTGCTGAGCTCCCCCAAGAACCTCAAGGCGCTCGAGGCCGTCCGGGCGGGCAACCTGAAGCTCGCCGACCCGCGCACCCTGGGGAACCCCCAGGAGGCGGAACGCCTCATCGCCTCGAACCCCGCCATCGCCTGGATGAACTACGCCAACGACGGCAACGAGACGGCGGCGCTCGAGGCGGCGATCATGACCCTGTACCAGCTGTGCGCCGGCACCGATACGGTGACGCAATCGATCCTCGACCAGCTGGTCGTCGTGATCACCCCGGCCCTCAATCCCGAGAGCCGCGAGCGCTTCGTGGCCTTCTACAACGCCTTCCACGTCGGCCCGTCCGGGTCCCCCGACGATAACGCCTTCGAGCACCACGCCCCGTGGGGCCTCGACACCAACTACAACCACTACCAGATCGATCTGAACCGCGACGCCGGCTGGATGACGCAGCAGGAGAGCCGCGCCATGGGACGGGCGTACCTCGCCTGGATGCCCCAGGTCTTCGTCGACCACCACGGCGAGACGGTCAACATGTTCTTTCCCCCGGTCGTCGATCCGGTGAACCGGAACCTGCCGGAGACGACGCGCAGGTGGCACGAGATCTTCGGCCGGTCCATCGCCGAAGGGTTCGACCGCTTCGGTTGGAGCTACTTCGTCGGCGAGACCTTCGACGACTTCTACTTCGGCTACTGGGACACATACCCGAACCTCCACGGGGCGGTCGGCATGACCTTCGAGACCGACGGCGGCGGGAGCAACGGCCTGCGCATCGAGCGCAAGGACGGCACCTTCCTCACCTTGCGTGACGGGGCGCGCCACCACTTCATCGCCACGATGCAGACGCTGCGCACGACGGCGGATCGCCGCGCCGAGAAGCTGCGGGACTTCTACTCCTTCAGGAGGTCGAACCTCGAGCCCGGCCGGCACGAGGGGGTGCGGGCCTATCTCATCCCGCCCGGGAGCGACCCGGCGCGCACCTGGTCGCTCATCGAGACCCTCGTCCTGGACGGCATCGAGGTCCTGCGGGCCCGCGAGCCGTTCTCGCTGGAACGCGTCCACGGTTACGAGGAGGCCCATGTGGCCGGCCGCTCGTTCCCGGCGGGCACCTTCGTGGTCTCCATGTCGCAACCCGAATCGGCGCTGGTCCAGGCTCTTCTCGAGAAGGACCCGAAGATTCCCGACGCGTTCGTGGCGGCGCAGAAGAAGCGCAAGGAGAAGAAGCTCGGCACCGAGTTCTACGATATCACCGCCTGGTCGTTTCCTCTCGCCTTCGGAGTCGAGGCCTACTGGAGCGAGCAGGAGCCGCGGGTGCCGGCCGAGCGCGTGGGGGAGAGCCGCCCCGACCCGGCCGGGCGGGTGCTTGGAGGCCAGGGCCGCTACGGCTACCTCATCCCCGGCGACTCCAACACGGGCCTGGCCCTCACCGTGCGGCTGCTGCGCGACGGCTACGCCGTGGCGGTGACCGACAAGGAGTTCGGGATCGGGGCGCGGGACTGGCCCCGCGGCACGGCGGTGGTGCGGACCGAGCGCAACCCGCCGGCGCTGCGCGGAGCGATCGAGAGCGGTGCGCGCGAGGCGGGCGTCGACGTGGTCGCCGTGGACAGCGCCTGGACCGACCGTGGCGTCAAGCTGGGATCGGCCCACGTCCAGACGCTGCGCCTGCCGCGCGTGGCGGTCATCGCCGGCGACGGGACCGACCCGAACTCCTACGGGGCGATCTGGTTCATGTTCGAGCGCGAGCTCGGGCTGCCGTTCACGCCTATCACGCTCACGACGCTCGGCCGGGCCGACCTGCGCAAGTACGACGTGATCGTCTTTCCCGACGGCGAATCCGGCGAGGCCTCGTACGAGGAGGTGGCGCGGCCGGACACGATCGAGGCCCTGAAGACCTGGGTGAAGCAGGGGGGCGTGCTGATCGGCGTGCGGCAGGGGGCGGCCTTCCTGGCGTCGTCGCGCTTCGGCCTGACGACCGCGACCCCCAAAGGCGCGGAGGAGGTGCCGCCCGAGGCGGAATCGCCGGACTCCGCCGGCAAGCAGGCCGCCCCTGGCGGCGAGCAGGCCTGGGAGTCCGAGCTGACACCCGGCGCGTTGCTGCGCATCGAGCTGGACCCCGATCACTACCTCAGCATGGGGTACGGCCCGAACGCGGCGGTGCTGGTCTACTCCGACCTGGTCTTCAACCGGTCCGCCAAGGGCTCGAACGTGGCCCGCTTCGCCGCCGCCGACCGGCTGCGCCTCGGCGGCTTCGCCTGGCCGAGCGCCCTCGCCAAGCTCGCCGGCACCCCCTACCTGGTCGAGGAGCCGGTGGGCCGCGGCAAGATCATCCTGTTCGCCGATGATCCGAACTTCCGCCTGATGCTGCGGGGGCTGCGACGCCTGTTCCTCAACGCGGTCCTCCTTTCGCCTTCCCTGGTCTCCGAGGTCAGCGTCTTCTGAGCGACGCGTTGACGGCCACGGGACCGGGCATTAACATTGGTGCCGTGGGAGAACCCTCGTGCCATCCCTGAGACGCGAGCGAGCAATCCTGGTGGGCGTCTGCCGGCGCCGCGACGATCGTCCCGTGGTCGACGAGCATCTCGACGAGCTGGAGCAGCTCGCCCTGACACCCGGGGCGCAGGTCGCCGGGCGCGTCGTGCAGGACCGGGGCCCGGTCAACGCGGCGACGCTCCTGCGTCGCGGCAAAGTCGAGGAGCTGGCGGGCCTCGCCAAGGAGGCGGCGGCGGGCCTGGTCGTCTTCGACGAAGACCTCTCGCCGGCCCAGGTCAAGAACCTCGACGCGGCCCTGTCGGCGAAGGTGCTCGACCGTTCCGCCCTCATCCTCGACATCTTCGCACGGCGCGCGCGCTCGCGCGAGGCGCGCACGCAGGTCGAGCTGGCCCAGTTGCGTTACCTGCTGCCCCGCCTGACCCGGCAGTGGGGGCACCTCTCGCGCCAGGACGGCGGCATCGGGCAAAGGGGTGTGGGGGAGACCCAGCTCGAGATCGACCGACGCCTGATCCGCCGCCGCATCGCTCGCCTGGCCTCCGAGCTGCGCGAGATCGAGACGGAGCGTGTCGAGCGGCGCAAGGGACGCGGCGGCGAGCACCGCGTGGCCCTCATCGGCTACACCAACGCCGGCAAATCGACGCTCATGAACCGGCTCACCGGAAGCGCGGCCTTCGTGGAGGACCGCCTGTTCGCCACGCTCGATCCGCTGGTGCGCCGCTGCGCGCGCGGCGGGCGTCCGCCTTTCCTGGTGATCGACACGGTGGGCTTCATCCGCAAGCTGCCGCACCACCTGGTGGCCTCGTTCCGCAGCACCCTCGAGGAGGCGGCCGACGCCGACCTGCTCGTGGAGGTTGTGGACGCCTCGTCCCCGGCGTTCGAGGACCATCTCAGGATCACGCGCGCCACTCTCGAGGATCTGGACCTGTCCGATCGTCCGCGCCTGCTCGCCTTCAACAAGATCGACCGCGTGTCGGAGGGCGCCCTGGAGCGTCTGCGGGCCGATCACCCCGAGGCCCTCTTCCTGTCGGCCCTCGATCCGGCCCACGCGGACCGGCTCGAGGCGCGCGTGCGGGCCGCCCGCGGCGATCCCTGGGTCGAGAGGGGCGTCTCCGTCCCCACGGCCGCGGCGGCCGCCCTGGCGGCGCTCGGCACGGCGGTCCAGGTGGTCGCCAGCGGCTGGGTGGACGGTCATATGGAGGTCCGCCTGCGCGGGCGGCCGGCGGACGTGGATCGCGCCGCGACCCTGCTGCGGCAGGCCGAGAGCGCCCTGCAGCCCGTGGGAGGGGTGGATCGATGAGGCGGGGCCGGAAGCTGCGTGTGGGCGTGATCTTTGGAGGGCGCTCGGTGGAGCATGAGGTGTCCTTGGTCTCGGCACGGGCCATCATGCAGGCCCTCGACCCCGGGCGCTACGAGGTCGTGCCGATCGGGATCACCAAGAAAGGCCGTTGGGTGAGCGGAGGCACCCACTTCGCGCTGCCGGCCGACCCCTCCGTCGGCGGGCTGGTGGTGCTGAAGAACGGCGGCGTCGCGAAACGCTCCCGCGCGCCGCGCCGGGCGGCGGGCGCCGCCCTGCGGCCGCTCGACGTCGTCTTCCCGGTGGTGCACGGCACCGGCGGCGAGGACGGCGCCCTGCAGGGCCTGCTCGAGCTGGCGGACATCCCGTACGTCGGCGCCGGTGTCCTGGGCTCGGCGCTGGGGATGGACAAGGCGGCGATGAAGTCGGCCTTCCGTGAAGCCGGCCTGCCGATCGTGGACTTCCGCGTCGTCCGCCGGGTCGAATTGGAGCGCGACCCGGAGCGGATCGCGGGCGTCCTCGAAGGGACCTTCGGCTTCCCCTGCTTCGTGAAGCCATCGAACGGCGGGAGCAGCGTCGGAGTCAGCAAGGCCAAGGACCACGCGGGTCTCGTGAAGGGCCTGAGGCTCGCGGCCCGCTACGATCGCAAGATCATCGTCGAGCGCGCCGTGGACGCGCGCGAGATCGAATGCAGCGTGCTCGGCAACGACCAGCCGGAAGCCTCGGTCCCGGGAGAGATCGTCCCGGCCAATGAGTTTTACGACTACCGGGCCAAGTATGTGGATGCCGGGTCGCGCCTGGTGATTCCGGCCGAGCTGACGGCGGACCAGTCGCGCGCCGTCCGGGAGATCGCGATCAAGGCGTTCAAGGTGCTCGACCTCGCCGGTATGGCGCGGGTCGATTTCTTCGTCGATCGCGGCGTGGGCGCGATCTTCCTGAGCGAGGTCAACACCATCCCGGGATTCACGCCGATCAGCATGTACCCGAAGCTGTGGGAGGCGAGCGGCCTGCCGTTCCCGGACCTTGTCGACCGCCTGATCCGCCTCGCCCTCGAGCGCCACGCCGAGAAGAAGACCCTCGTCACCTCCTACGAGCCGGAAGCCAACGGACGCCACGGCTCCCGCTGATCCGCACGCAGGCAGGAGCTCCCTGCGTGCCGGCTTGACAAGAGACTGACGGCATCATATTTTTTCTGTTCCGCCGTGGGACTCGAAGGCCCCGGTGGAGGGGCGCACGCGATGCTCGACACCAACGTCCTGGTCCTCAACCGGCTTTTCCAGGCCATCCAGGTGACGACCGTCCGCAAGGCGTTCTGCCTGCTGTACAAGGGGCACGTGCGGGCGGTGGCGCCGGACTACTCCACCTACGACTGGGAGGACTGGGTCGACGTCCCGCCGCAGCCGGACGAGGACTCGATCATCACGCCGACGATTCGCATCCGCATCCCGCGCGTCATCCTGCTGGTCGACTTCGATCGCCTGCCGCGCCACGAGGTGCGCTTCACGCGCAAGAACATCTTCTACCGTGATCGCAACCGCTGCCAGTACTGCGGCGAGAAGTTCCAGACGCGCGACCTGAACCTCGACCACGTCGTGCCGCTGTCGCGGGGTGGGCGCTCGACGTGGGAGAACGTGGTCTGCTGCTGCATCGTCTGCAACTCACGCAAGGGCGGCCACCTGCCGGAGGAGGCCGGGATGCGCCTGGTCAAGGCGCCCGTGAAGCCGCGCTGGCACCCGCTGGTGAAGATCTCCTTCACCTCGGGCCAGTACGAGGCCTGGAAGAACTTCCTCGACATCGCCTACTGGAACGCCGAGCTGCGCGAAGGGTAGGAGTCCCTTCCCGCAACGGCCCGCCTACCTTGCAATGCCCCGGATCGTGTGTTAACTTCCGGCCATGTCCTACTACCGCACGCAGCATGACCCGCAGACCCTCCTCGGCGGGCGGATCACGCCGGGTATCAAGGGCCTGATCATCGCCAACGTCTGCGTCTTCATCCTGCAGAAGCTGGGAGCCCTGGTCGGGGACGACACCTCGATCGAGAGGATCTTCGGTCTCACCCCGACGCTCGTGTACCACAACCTGTGGCTCTGGCAGGTCGTCACCTACATGTTCCTGCACGCGCCGGACTGGCTGTGGCACCTCCTCCTGAACATGCTGATGCTCTGGATGTTCGGCACGGAGGTCGAGCGGGCCTGGGGGACGCGGGCCTTCGTGAAGTACTACTTCATCTGCGGCATCGGCGCGGCCCTCGTCACCTGCCTCTTCTTTCCAAACAGCACCACCATCGGCGCCTCGGGCGCCGTGTTCGGCGTCATGCTGGCGTACGGGCTGATGTTCCCGACCCGGCAGATCCTGCTCTGGCTGCTCTTCCCGATGCGGGCCATCAGCTTCGTGCTGATCTGCATCGGCATCGAGCTCTTCTCGCTGGCCAGCCTGCAGGATGGCGTGGCTCACTTCGCACACCTGGGCGGGATGTTGTTCGGCTATCTCTATCTCAAGCGCGCCTGGCGTCTGCGCGACTTCTGGTCGGAGTTGCGCTGGAAGCTGCGGCGCCGCCGCTTCCGCGTCATGGGCGACGACGAGCAATACCCGTTCCACTGACGGGCAAGCCCCGCTTCCTGGAAAGTGAGCCCCGCGACCCTGGCAGATGCTAGCGGCAGGCGGAGGCGAGGTACGCGGCGGCGGCGATCTCTCCGAACCGGTCCGGCACGGGAGACGGCAGCGAGATCCGCTGCAAGACCTCCAGGGCCCCGTTGTTGAACTTCACGACGGAGGCCGCGCGCAGGTTGCGGTCCGGGATGAAGTTCAACAACGGGGCCCTGGAGGTCTTG
>Ga0066709_100004753_pt1 | contig 10956 bp, 10 predicted proteins | sample GraSoiAngelo_158_FD_79665 | JGI IMG/M metagenome (GOLD analysis project Ga0066709, IMG submission 79665) | Grasslands soil microbial communities from the Angelo Coastal Reserve, California, USA - 14_1009_16_30cm | ecosystem: Environmental > Terrestrial > Soil > Grasslands | place: USA... | reverse complement strand
CGCCCCAGCCGCGCTTCGGCTTCCGCCAACACCGCGAGCCCCGCGCCATCGGCATACTCGCCCAGCCACGGCTGCCCGGCGAGCAGCCCCCGGGCCCGATCGTAGCGGCGGGCGCGCAGCTCGGCCTTGGCCCCCGCGAGCACGAAGGCCGGCTCGAGGTGCAACTCGCGCGCCGCGGCGGCGAGCAGCGTTTCGGCCGCGTGCCAGGGACGCCCGGCGAGTCGCAGCGACTCGGCCCGCTGCGCCGCGGTCTGGTGATCGTCGTGCTGGGCTGCGACGGCGAGCGGCGCCGCGGCCCCGAAGGCGAGGAGGGCCGCGATGCGCTTCACTGCCCGCGGCGGACGCGCGCGAGGACGCGCTGGTATTCGGCGCGCGACATCGGCGTCAGGCGGAAGCGGCCGAACCCGGTCTGATCCTGAAAGAAGAGCGTGAGCCGCAAGCTCGAATAGGTCCAGCGCACGCCCCGCACGCCGCTGCGGGACACGTCGCTCGAGAAGTCGAACACGTCATCGGGTTCGCCCAGCGTGATGAACACCTCGCCCCGGTCCGTCAGCCAACCCGGGTCGCCGCTCTCTTGAAAGCGTTGGTTCGCGGTCTGCACGCGGCGGAAGTACTGATCGAGCGCCTCGTTCTCCGGCGTCATGGGCACCGGGTCGGTGGCCTTGTAGAACCGCCGCCAGACGCTAGGACGGTCTGCGACCGAGGCCTTGCGCAAGCTGTCGACCCAGTCCTGTCGGTCGAAATACCGCAGCAGGCTGATCATTTCGTCGAAATTCGTGATCGCCCATTGATCCGAGAAGCTCACGACGAAGGGAGCCCGTTGGGGCGGGGGCGCCCCGCTGCCCGGCACGAGCGCGGCGACTTCCAGGCTGCCCTCCCCCACGGGCAGGTTGCCGGGGGCGAAGGCCAGCTCTGCGGCGCCGAAGCGCTCGTCGCCCGTGAGCGAGACCGTGTCGTGCGCGACCTCGGTGCCGCTCAGGTCGAACCCCCGTGCCACGAGACGCGCGCCGCGCAGCAGCCCATAAGCCTCGACGTAGAACCGCAGCGTGTCCCCGCCGTACGGCAGCGTCGCCCGCGGGTTCACCAGCAGCTTGGGCAACTGGGCGCGCCCGGTGCGCCCGGGCCCTTCGTAGACGGGAATCGGCGAGCTCAGCGCCCGGCCGGCGAACCGGGGCACGGTCTCGGTCCGCTCTTGGCGTGTGGAGGCGGGGGCGTTGCGGTCCCGCACGGTCACGGTCACGGTGTACACGCCCGGCGGGAGGCCGACGAACTGCTGGTAGATCACGCTCTCGTCGGCGCGCAGGGTTTCCTGAAACGTGCGCACCCGCACCGTTTCGTCGCTCCCGATCTGCCGGGCTTGCGTCGTATCGGCGCGGAAGGCGACCTCGACGTGGTATTGCGCGACGAACGTGTTGCCGTCGCGCTGGAAGCTGAGGGAATGATTCGCGAGCGACAGGGCGAAGACGGCGAGGGTGGATGTGGGCGCGGAATCGGCGAGGTACCGCACTGCGGCAACGAAGGGGAGGGGCGCACCTGCGACGAGGAACCCCATCCGGCGGTACACGCTCCCGGCATCGGCCAGCGACGGCAGCGTTCCCCCCCGCGGCGGGTGTGGGTCCGTGCCGACGCGCTGCCAAGAGCCGCAGCCGGCGACCGCCAGACTGGCGAGCAATCCCACTTCCCCGAGTCGTCTCACTTGCTCAACCTCAAATCCGGGCGTTAGTTTCGCGCGTCCCCATGTCCAGCGAGAACCTCGCCGGTCGGACGATCGCCGGCTACCGCCTCCTCGAGCGCGTCGGTGAGGGAGGCACGGCCGAAGTCTATCGCGCCGAGCACCCAGAACGCGGTCCCTGCGCGTTCAAGGTATTGCGGCAGCGACTGCGGGGCGACCCCACGGCGGTGAAGCGGTTTCTGCGAGAGGCAGGCTACGGCTCGCGGGTCCGCCATCCGGGCGTCGTACGCACCTACGACTACGGCGAGGCCGACGGTCTGTATTACCTCGCACTCGAGTGGGCGGACGGGAATTCCCTCGCCGACTACGTACACCACGCGGGGCCGCTCGCTCCGGCGCAGGCCGTGCGGCTGGTCCGCCAGCTGGCGGACGCGCTGAGTGCGGCCCACCAGGCGGGTATCATCCACCGCGATTTGAAGCCCGAGAATATCATCTACGATCCGGCGACGGAGCGGGTCAAGCTGCTCGATTTCGGGATCGCGCGGGACGCGGAGCTGCCTGCGGAGGAGCGGCTTACGCGCACCGGGTTCTTCGTGGGGACGCTCAAGTACGTGGCGCCCGAAGCGCTCTCAGGCGAGCTGGTGGACGGCCGCGCCGACATCTTCAGCCTCGCGACGATCACGTACTGGCTGCTCACCGGCACACACCCCTTCACCGGACGCACCCCACGGGAGCTGTTTCAGCAACTGCTGACCGGGACGCCGGTGCCGCTGAACCGGGCGGCCCCCCGACTCGCGTTCCCGCCGGCGCTGGAGACCGCCATCCTGAAGGGGCTGGCCCGCGACCCGGCCAACCGCCAACCCACCGTGACGGAGTTCGCCGTCGAGCTGGAGGCCGCGCTCGCCGCGAAGCCGGCGACGAAGGGTGGCGGACTGCTCGGCGCTATCAAGCGCATCGTCGGTGGGTCGAATGATCCCACACAGTAGTAGTAGATGCTACTACTCAGTCAATTGATGGCTACAACCACTCCCCTTTCCGAGCAACTACGCGACCTCCTGCGCGATCGCTCCGTCACGCGCGGCGACTTCGTGCTCGCCTCGGGGCGCCGCTCGGGGTTCTACATCGATGCCCGCCGGACGACCATGTCAGCCGAGGGCCTCGCGCTGATCGGCGCCCTGGCCTTGGAGCGGTTCTCCGCCGTCGGGTGGCGGCCTCAACTGGTGGGCGGACTCACGCTCGGCGCCGACCCCGTGGCCTACGCGATCGCCGCGGCGAGCCTGAGCCGCCCGCCGACGGTGGACGCCTTTACAGTGCGCAAGCAGGCGAAGGATCACGGCACGGGGAAGCGGATCGAGGGCTGCTTCGCGCCCGGCGCCGGCGTCGTCATCGTGGAAGACGTGATCACCACCGGCCAGTCGGCGTTGGAGGCAATTCGGGCGGTCGAGCACGAGGGTGGGCGTGTGTTCGGTGTGCTCGCCGTGGTGGATCGAGAGGAGGGGGGGCGCACTGCACTAGAGCAGGCCGGCCACCAGGTGCAGGTCTTGGTGACCGCCACCCAGCTCGGGCTCCCGTGACGGCGCTGCTTCAGCTCGTCGGTCTGCTCTCACAGGCCCCCTGAGCGCTACGCCTGCCGCTGCACGCCCCGCGTTCTCCCCCTCCTCTCACCACTGATGTAAGATGTTGCTCGTGACATTCTCCAGCACCCGGCCAGGTCAGGGCTCGCTCGCCTCGCGCATGCGCGGCTGGAAGGACGACGCCGCGGGACTCGAGCAGCGGCTCAAGGACCTCGAGACGATCGCGCGCAGCCTGCGCCGTCGCTGGTGGCTCGTGGGCTTCGGACTCGCATTGGGGATCATCGGGTGGGGGTTTGGGGTGGTGCACGCGCGGCCGGGGACGATGGTGTTGCTGGCGGGGGGCGGCCTCATCCTCAACGCCCTGCTGGGCATCATCAACGAGCGTGGGTGGTATCGCTGGTGGTTCATCTACGCGCTGGCGTTGCTGGATGTGCTGCTCGTGGCGGTGCTCGTGGTGTGGTTCGGGCACGGCGGCTTCGTCGTGGCGTTCCTGATCGCTGTCCTGCCCTACGCGTTCGACCAAGGGCACACCGTCGGCAACTTTCTCGTGCTGACCGCGGCGCTGGCCTACCTGGGGGCGAGCTACCTCCATGACATGTTGTACGGCGACAGCGGCGGCCTCACCGCAGCGGGGCTGGAGACGGTGGGATTCATCACCGTGGCGTGGGCGCTGAAGCAGATCCCGGCGGTTCTCATCCAACGGATTCGCCAGACGCGGGACGTGATGGGCGAGGCGGAGCGCGGCTACCTCGCGGTACGCGCCGCGGCGGAGGAGTCGGATGAGCTGGGCTTTCTCGAGAAGAGCTTCAACCGCATGCTCGAGGAAATCGGCACGACCATCTCGACGGTGCAGCGTGAGGCGGATGAGGTAGCGGCGTTTTCGGAGCAGCTCGCCGCGTCAGCGGAGCAGCTGCACGCCACGTCCGAGACGGTGACGCACACCGCGCAAAAGCTCGCGCGCGACCTCGCAAAACAGCGGGAGCTGGCGGAAGCGGCGCGGGGCGAAAGCGCCAAGGCGGCCGACCAGGCGGAGTCGCTGCGGGTCCGGGCCGAGCTGATGCAAGTGGACGCGGCGCGGCTCGTGGCTGCCGCGCAGCGCGGACGGGAGCGGGTGGCGCGGGCCAGCCAGACGCTGCGCGCGGTCGGCGACGAAGTGCGTGCCACGGCGTCCACGGTGGCCGGGCTGTCCGGGATGTCGGAGCGGATCGGCGGGTTCGCGCAGACCATCGCCCGGATCGCGCGGCAGACGCACTTGCTGGCGCTCAACGCCGCCATCGAGGCGGCTCGCGCCGAGGAGCACGGCGAGGGGTTCGCGGTGGTCGCGGACGAGGTCCGCTCGCTCGCGGCGGAGGCGGGGAAGTCGGCGCGGGAGGTCGCCGAGCTCGTCTCGGAACTCCGCGCCGGGATCGACGCGGCTGCGCGGGCGATGCAGTCGGGGGAGGCGCAAGTGCGCGACATCGGAGCCGTCGCGGCCGAGGCGGACGGCGCCCTCCAGGAGCTGCACCAGGGGATCGAGCTCGTGGGGGACCTCGTGAACGCCACGGCCGAGGTGTCGCGCGGCCAGGCGCAGCGGCTCGCCGAACTGGCGCAGTCGCTGCAGCAGGTCGCGGCCATCTCGAGCGGCTCCTCACAGAGCGCCGACGGCGCCGCGGCCGCCACGCAGACCCAGATAACCTCGATGGGCGACCTGACGGCGACGTCGCAACAGCTCGCCCAGCTCGCCGAGCGGTTGCGGGCCAGCATCGCTCGCTTCTCGGTCCTCAGGCGGGAGGAGACGACACGGGAGCCCCCCGTCACGCGCGCGGCGGCGGACTGATCACCCCGCCCGGGACACGCGAGCGGCCTCGGGTCCTTGGTCCCAGATCCCCGCGTTGAGGGGGTGAAAAGCGCGCAGGGTCTCCCGGTACGGGGTGATGAGCAGGTCCACGTAGCGCTCCAGCGAGACGTCGAAGGGGAAGCGGCTGCGGAACTCGCCCGCGGTGACGCCCAGCATGGCTTTCAAGTGCCTGCCGAAGCTCTGCGGCGACGAGTAGTCAAGCCGGTACGCGACGTCCGAGACCGAGAGCCCGGGGTTGAGGAAGAGATAGGCGGCGTGCAACAGGCGCATCCCGGCGAGGTAGGTCTTGGGAGAGGGCAGGCTCGTCCGGTAGAAGCGCGACATCAGCGTGCTGGGGCAGATGCGCAGGTGGCGCGCGAGGCCGCGCACCGTGCTCAGCACCGGTGCGAGGCGTGCCAGGGCGTCGAAGAACACGCGGACATCCCCGGGCGCGTCCTCGAGCACGGGGATCACGCGCGCCAGGATTCGCGCCGCCACCGGGGACGCCGGGTGGGCGAGCAGATCGCGCAGCCGGCGCCAGCCGGCGGCCTCCGTGCAGTCGACCGCGGTGCGCACCCCGGTGGCGCCGAGCCGCAGCAGCGTCTCGGTGACTTCGCGATCGTGGTGCGAGACGAGGGCGACGGCGGGGATGGCGGGAAACTCGCGCACGAAGCGGGCGACGACCGGCAACTCCTCCCCGCGGCACCGATGCACCGACAGGACGAGGGCATCCACGCGCTTCCGGCGGGCGGTGTGCAGCGCGTCCCGCAGGGAGTCGGCGTGGAGCGTCGTGAAGCAGCCGTCGCCCACGGCGTCGACACGCGGGCGCTCCGGCGGGGGGAGGACAGTGCAGACGGTCACCATGCAGGCAGACGATAGCGTGACGTCATCAACGTCGGGTCAAGCTGCGCCGGCTCGCGTGTCCACGGGCGTCGACCGGCGCTCGAGACCTCAACCGCATGTCAACGTGGAGGGAAGGTGACGCAGCCGCCGCGGCGTGTGGCGCTGGTCCTCACCCTGGTGGCCCTCGTGCTCGCCGTGGGGGGCGCGCTCTCGTTTCGGCGCTTCGTCAGCCACTCGCAGCGCGATCCCGGGTTCCCGTACCGCGACCAGGCCACGCTCGAGAAGGTGATGCAGCGGGCCCGCGCCGCCGAGGCTCACGGCGACCGACCGGGCGCCATCGTCGCGTATCGGTTCGTGGTGGCCGTTGGCGCGGGCGGCGACTCGACGATCGCCCGTTACGTCGCCGCCGCGCGGGCCGGGCTCGAACGGGTCACCCCAAGGCCTGCCGATACACCTCCAAGTCCCCGCCGCTGAAGCACACGAACCGCACCAGCTCGATCGACGTCGGCTGCTCGAGCTGCTGTCGCACCGTCTCCACCGCGATGCACGCCGCCTGCTCGATCGGGTAGCGATACGCCCCCGTGCTGATGGACGGGAACGCGATCGAGCGAAGGGCGTGATCGGCCGCGAGCCGGAGTGAGTTGCGGTAGCACCCGCGTAATAGCTGCGGCTCGCGCCGCTTGCCCCCGCTCCACACCGGGCCCACCGTGTGGATCACGTGCTGGGCGAGCAGCCGGTAGCCTTGGGTGATACGTGCCTCGCCGGTGGGGCAGCCGCCGATCCGCCGACACTCCTCCAGCAATTCCGGCCCGGCGGCGCGATGAATCGCGCCGTCCACGCCGCCCCCGCCGAGCAGGCTCGAGTTGGCCGCGTTGACGATCGCGTCGACCGGCTGCTGAGTAATGTCGCCCTGGACGGCTTCGATCTTCGGCATGGTGCGTCCTATCCTAGCTCTGTCTACTGAAATGGGCTTGACGCGCGCCTGACTGCGCCGGCCGATCATCGGTGGAAGCGTCGCCGCCGCTCGACTTCCGGACCGCCTGGCACCCCTCCGCAGGGGACCCTATTGTTGAGTTTCGCCAGGGGGCGCCGCGTGCGGAGCGCCCGCGGCCCGCTGGTAGGACGGGGAGTGAGCCATGCCGAGCCGCGACCTGATCGAGCGGGTGCGCAAGGCGCTGGGTGACCGCTACACCGTGATCACCGCGGTCGGGCGGGGCGGCAACGCGTCCATCTTCGGCGCCTACGACCAGGCCGGTCAGAGGGTGGCGATCAAGGTGCTCCATCCGGAGCTGGCGGTGTCGGTGGCCGCCGACCGGTTCCTGCGCGAGATCCGCTACGCCTCGCAGCTCAACCATCCACACATCGCGCGCCTGCTGGATTCGGGCGAGACCGACTACCTCCTGTGGTTCGCGATGCCGTACCTCCCCGGGGAGACCCTGCGCCAGGTGCTGCGCCGCGAGCAGCGGCTCCCGGTCGACCAAGCGTGCCGCGTCGCTTGCGAGGCGCTCGACGCACTCCAGCACGCCCATCAACACGGCATCGCGCACCGCGACATCAAGCCCGACAACATCGTGCTGTCCCCCGAGGGCGCGATACTGGTCGACCTCGGCATCGCGCGCGCGATCGCGACCTCGGGTGAAGACCGCGTGACGCGCAGCGGATTCGTCGTGGGCACCGAGGAGTACATGAGCCCCGAGCAGGCGGCGGGAGTTCCGGACGTGGACGGCCGCACGGATCTCTATTCGCTCGGCGTGGTGCTGTTCGAGGCCATGGCGGGCCGGCCGCCGTTTTCGTCGGTCAGCGCCGCCGCGGTACTCGACATGCACCAGCACCAGAAGCCACCGGACATCCGCAGCCTGCGACGCGACGTCCCCAAGGCGCTCTCGCCCGTGCTGGCGCGCGCGCTCGCGAAGCAGCGCGAGGAGCGGTGGCAGACGGCGGGGGAGATGGCGAGCGCACTGCGGCCGTTCGCGGAGGGGGTCGGGATGGAATGAGACCACGCCGCCGGTTGCTCGTCCTCGCAGCGCTGCTGGCCGCGGGTTCGCCGCTCCGGGTGAGCGCGCAGTGTCCCGATGGCTCCCTGCCCCCCTGCCGCCTGGCGCGCCCCGCGCTCGACACCGCTCGTTACGTGATCCTGCCGTTTGTACATCGCGAGGGGAGCCGGTCGCCGCTGCTGGACGGAGCGGACTGCGCCGAATACTTGAGCGAGTCGTTCGGCCGCTGGAGCGACGTGCGGCTCGCCGACAGGACGCGGACCTACGATGCGCTCGAGCGTCGCGGCGCGCGGGCGCCGTTCCGGATCGGCTTCGGCACGGGGCTCGCCATCGCACGCGAGCTTGGGGCCGGGCGGCTGGTGATGGGGCAACTGTGGAGCTCGGCCGACACGCTGCGCCTCACGGTGGGCGTCTACGATGCGGCGCGCGGCGGCCCGCCGCTGCGCGAGGCGAAGGCCCGCGTTGCGGCGAACAGCACCCATGCGGGCACCGCGTTCGACGCGCTCGCCGACTCCCTGCTCGCCGCCGATCCCGGGGCCTTCAGCGGTGGCAGGGGGGCCGAGCAGACCCATTCGATCACCGCCCTGCGCGCCTACACCCAGGGGGCGCGGTCCATTCGGACCTGGGATCTCGCGGGCGCCACGCGGCACCTGCGCTCGGCGATCGCGGCGGACTCAGACTTTGCACGCGCGTATGCATCGCTCGGACAGGTGCTCCTGTGGGCGGCCGATTCCACACCGGAGGCGATGCGCGACCGCGCGGCGATCGCCCGTCGGACCGGCGGCTTGCTCGAGCAACTCGGCGCCACGGAGCGACCCCTACTGCTCGCCCAGCAGGCGATGTTCGAACGGCGCTGGCCGGACGCATGCAACCGCTACCGGGAGGTGCTGCAGCAGGATTCAGTGAACTTCGACGGCTGGTACGGGCTCGCGCAGTGCAACGCCGAGGACCCGGTAGTGATCCGAGATCCCGCGGACAGTACGCGCTTCGTGTTCCGGGGGAGCTGGCACACGGCGGCGCTGGCGTACCGCAAGGCGCTGCTCCTCGCCCCATCGTTCAACTTCGCCTTCGGAACTCGTGCCAGAGAGCGAATGGCGCGCCTCCTGCTGGCGGAGGAGGTCTGGTGGCGGGCGGGTCGGCTCGACACACTGCCGTACTACGCATTCCCGGAGCTCGACTCCGACACGGTGGCGTTCTACCCCGCCTCGGGCGCTGTCATGGCCCGGGGCGGCCACCGGCCGACGACCCACGCTCTGGCGCTGGCGAGGAATCGCCAGACCCTCGTCGACGTCACCACTGCCTGGGTGGAAGCGTTTCCTCAGGATCCGGTGGCACACCGGGCGCTCTCGTATGCGCTCGAGGTGATTGGGAAAGTCTCAGCTATCGTGGGAGAACCGCGCACCGCCGTCAGTGAAATGGCGGCCGCCCGGCGGCTCGAGCAACGGCCTGCCGAGCGAGTGCACGACGCGGTCACGATCGTGCGGCTGCTCGTCAAGGGGGGAGAATTCGAGGCGGCGCGTCGAACAGGGGATTCGCTCTTGCGCACGATCCGGGCACCGACCTCGGGGGTCGCCGGAGTTGCCGTCCTGCTCGGACGACCCGCGTTGGCCGCGCGACTGGTCGCGGTCGAAGACACGTCCTGGCTCCCCAGCAGCGCCGACAACGACCCGGTCAGACTCCCCCTCGCGGCGGGCATGACGGGCCTCCGACTCCTTGCCTATGCGGCGGTGGCGGCGCCGCGCGAGAGCATTCAGGCCCTGGAGCGCCGCGTAGACGACCTGCTCCACACCCTGCCTCCCGGAGGACGTGCCTCTGCGCGCAGCGCGCTGCTCGATCTCCCGGCCGAGCTCGTGTTCGACGAGATGGGGCTGCGACCAGCTCATCGGTCGACACCTCCGGGGCCCGACGCGACCATGGAGACGCAATGGGCACTGGCGCACGGCGACACGGCGTTCGTGCGGGCGCACCTCGATACAGCGGCGTCGTCACACGAGTACGCGTACCTCAAGGCTCGGACATTGGTCGCCCTGGGCGACACCGCGAGAGCGGAACGCTACCTCGACGGCACGCTCGAGAATCTGGCGCGTGTCTACTCGGCGCTCCTCGACTATGTGCCTCTTACCGGGGGCCTGATCCGCATGATGGCGCTGCGCGCCAGTCTCGCCGCCGCTCGAGGCGAGGCCGCCGCAGCGCGGCGCTGGGGGAGCGCGGTGGTGGCCCTCTGGTCCGGCGCCGAGCCGGCGCTCCAAGGCACAGTGGGACGAATGCGGCAAATCATGCAGCCGGCGCAGTAAGGGCGTCTTCCAAAGGAGGCGTTATGCGCGTGCGCACCAGATCGATTTGGAAGCTGGTCCCGTTCCTCGGCGTGCCCGCGATCGGATACTCGTGCCAGCGGCCGGAGGCGGCACCACCGCCACCGGCGCCGTGTTTCGACAGCCAACCTACCCTCGCCCAGCTCCAAGGGTTGGAATACGACCCCGTGCTAGGAGCGGCGGATGCAGCGAACGTGGACTACGTGCATCATACGCTCGGGACGGGCACCGCCAGTTGGATCGAACCGGAGACGAACGCCTATTCCCCAAACGTGCGAGGCCAATTGGCGAGTGGAAAGACCTGCGTCCTGGCGCGAGTGCGGACCGCCACAAAAGTGACGGTCTCCCCGTTCATGGGCGATAGCGTGGCGTACTGGTTGGTGACGGGAATCCCGGATTCCGTGGGCCAGTCATGGTTCGTCCCCAACAATGGGCAGCCCGCCAGTGCCTATATGAAAGCTTGGCTGAAGGGCCACGCGGGGGTCCACGGCCACTCTCCCTGGGGACACGCCATCGCCCGCTTCCTGCGGGGGAGCGTGTTTGCCTGGGGCGTGTGTGGCGACATGTGCTGCTCAGGCGCGCTCGAGTAGTCCAAACTGCTTGCCACCGGGTGACTCAAGTGGCATTGTGCTAGCCACTTAGAGTCACCCGTGTCCTCCGACCCGCTGTTCGACCGCCTGGCCCACGCTCTCGCGGGCCGCTACACCATGGTGCGCGAGCTGGGCCGGGGCGGCATGGCGACGGT
>Ga0066709_100004752_pt1 | contig 10956 bp, 9 predicted proteins | sample GraSoiAngelo_158_FD_79665 | JGI IMG/M metagenome (GOLD analysis project Ga0066709, IMG submission 79665) | Grasslands soil microbial communities from the Angelo Coastal Reserve, California, USA - 14_1009_16_30cm | ecosystem: Environmental > Terrestrial > Soil > Grasslands | place: USA... | reverse complement strand
GCCGAAACTGCTCGGCGCACTCGCCGAAGACGCGGCGGTGGCGCTGATCTCCGACGCCGGAACGCCGCTGGTGTCCGACCCGGGATTCAAGCTGGTGCGCGAGGCGCAAAGCGCGGGGCATAAAGTCACGGCCGCACCGGGCGCGTCCTCGGTGCTGAGCGCGCTCGTCCTTGCCGGGCTGCCGACGGACCGCTTCCTGTTCGACGGCTTCCTGCCGGCCAAATATGCCCAGCGGCGGGCGCGCATCGCCGAGCTTGCTCGTATTCCAGCGACGCTCGTCCTGTTCGAGACCGGCCCGCGGCTCGCGGCGGCGCTCCAGGATCTTGCGTCAGGTCTCGGCCCGCGGCGGGCGGCCGTGTGTCGCGAGCTCACGAAACTCCACGAGGAAGTCCGTCGCGGCGATCTCACGACCCTTGCGCGGCACTATGAGCATGCCGGCGAGAAGCGCGGCGAGATTGCGCTCGTGATCGCGCCGCCGCAACGCGAGGCCAGCGATGCCGAGCCCGCCGAGACCGGCGATCTGCTGCGCGATGCGCTCGCCCGCGGATCGGTGAAGGACGCGGTGGCCGAGGTCGCGACGCTGACCGGGCGTTCCCGGCGCGAGCTCTATCGGCAGGCGCTCGCCCTTCGAGAAGGCAGCAGGCATGACCCGGCGGATTGAGCGCCCAATTTCGGTCCGGCCGCGAAACTTGGGCCCCAGTCCGCAGCGGCGAGCAGCGTTTCGCCGCGGGCTTTCGGCCGAGACCCGCGCCGCGGTCCTGCTTGTGGTCAAGGGCTATCGCATCCTGGCGCGGCGCTGGCAGAGCCCGGTGGGAGAGATCGACATCGTGGCGCGGCGCCGCCGCGTCCTCATCTTCGTCGAGGTCAAGGCCCGCGCCCGGCTCGACGATGCGGCGGAAGCGGTGAGCCAACGCCAGCGCCGCCGCATTGCCGCGGCGGCCCAGGCCTGGCTCGCCATTCATCCCGAACACGCATCCGCCGAGATCCGCTTCGACGCGGTGCTGGTCATGCCGCGGCGATGGCCTCGCCACATCATCGCGGCGTTCGACGCGAGCCCATGAGCGAAGTACACCGTTCATCAAGGGGTTTCGGCTGAAGACAATTCGATGCAATAAATCGTCGTTTGCGGGCGCCTTCCCGCAGCACGGCAAAGGCGGGCAGCAGCCATGGGCCTGAAGGTGGCGGTGCAGATGGATCCGATCGAGCGGATCAACATCCGCGGGGATTCGACCTTCGCCCTGTTGCTGGAGGCGCAGGCGCGCGGATTTCCCGTCGCCTATTACACGCCCGACCAGCTGGCGATGCGCGACGGCACCTTGTTCGCGCGGGTGCGGCCGCTATCCGTGGTCGACCGGCAGGGCGAGCATTACACGCTGGGAGAAGCGCGCCGCGTGGAGCTCGCCGGTTTCGACGTCGTCCTGATGCGGCAGGATCCGCCGTTCGACCTCGCCTATGTGGCCGCCACCCACCTGCTCGAACGCATCCATCCGGGCACGCTGGTGGTCAACGATCCCGGGCACGTGCGCAACGCGCCGGAAAAGCTGTTCGTCATCGAGTTCGCGGACCTGATGCCGCCGACGCTGATCACTCGCGACCGCGCCGAGATCAAGCAGTTCCACGCCGAGCAGGGCGAGATCGTGATGAAGCCGCTGTTCGGCGCCGGCGGCGCCGCGGTGTTCCGGCTCGGCCGCGAGGACATGAACTTCGGCTCGCTTTACGACCTGTTCGCGGCGACGTTTCGCGAGCCCTGGGTGGTGCAGCGCTATCTGCCGGCGGTGCGGCAGGGCGACAAGCGCATCATCCTGGTCGACGGCGAGTTCGGCGGCGCGGTCAACCGCGTGCCGCAGGCCGACGATCTGCGCTCCAACATGGTGCGGGGCGGCGCCGCACAGGCGACCGAGCTCACCGCGCGCGAGCGCGAGATCTGCGCGCGGCTCGGCCCGGCCTTGCGCCAGCGCGGCCTGCTGTTCGTCGGCATCGACGTGATCGACGGGTTCCTCACCGAGATCAACGTCACGTCGCCGACCGGCATCCGCGCGGTGAGGAATTTCGGCGGCCCCGACATCGCGGCGCTGATCTGGGACAAGATCGAGGCGATGCGGCGCAAGTGAAGCCGAATCCGATCGATCGGCTCACATCGACGAGATGAGTGAGAAGCGCTTTCGCCGGGAAATTGCGCCTACGCCCGGCGCTTGGCGCCGGTGTCGTGGTGAAATTCCCGGCCGTTGCCGGAGGCGGAAACGAAGCCGGCGCGGATGACGTAATCGCCGAAATGCTCGCCGTTTTGCCGCTCGCGCGCATAAGCGGCAAACACCGGCTCCAAGGCGGCAAGAATCGCATCGTGATCGAGATCCTCGGCGTAGAGTTTCGCCATGCGCGAGCCGTCGAACGCGGCGCCGAGATAGAGATTGTAGCGGCCCGGACCCTTGCCGACGAGGGCGATCTCGGCGAGGTACGGTCGCGCGCAGCCGTTGGGGCACCCGGTCATGCGGATGACGACGTCGTCGTCGGCGAGCCCGTGCGCGTCGAGCCGCACTTCGAGCGCGGTGAGGAGGTCCGGCAGATAGCGCTCGCTCTCGGCGAGCGCCAGGCCGCAGGTCGGCAGCGCGACGCAGGCCATCGCATTGCGCCGCAGGCCGGAAATACCGTTCGCGAACCCATGCTCTGCGACCAGCGCATCGATTGCTTCGCGCCGATCGCGCGCGACATTGGCGACGATCAGGTTCTGGTTGGCGGTGAAGCGGAAATCAGCGTCGTGCCGCTCGGCAATGCGCGCGAGCCCGGTGAGCAGCCGCGGCCCGCCCGGGATGTCGCGGACCCGGCCGTTCTCGACGAAGATCGTGAGATGCGAGCGGCCGTCCTCGCCCTGGGTCCAGCCGTAGCGGTCGCCGGTCGAGGTGAACGCGAAGGCTCGGGGCGGATCGAGCGGCCGGCCGGTGCGCCGCTCGACCTCGGCGCGGAACGCGCCGAGACCGTGATCCTCGATGGTGTATTTGAGCCGGGCATGCTTGCGGTTCGAGCGGTCGCCCCAGTCGCGCTGCACGGTCACAACCGCCTCGGCGGCCGCGACCGCGTCTTCGACCCGGCAGAAGCCGAGGAGATCGCCGGTGCGCGGATAGGTGTCGGGCTCGCCATGGGTCATGCCCATGCCGCCGCCGACCATCACGTTGAAGCCCGCCACGTCGCCGCGCTTGTCCGCGATGGCGATGAAGCTGAGATCATGAGCGTAGACGTCGACGTCGTTCGAAGGCGGCACCGCGACCGCGATCTTGAATTTCCGCGGCAGGTAGGTTTTGCCGTAGATCGGCTCGACCATGTCCGGCTCGCCCCCGGCGATACGCTCGCCGTCGAGCCAGATCTCGCGATAGGCCGGCGTGCGCGGCGTGAGATGCTCGGAGATGGCGCGCGCGGTTTTCAGCGCCGCCGCGTGCGCCCGCGACTGGAACGGGTTCGGATTGCACATCACGTTGCGGTTGACGTCGCCGCAGGCCGCGATGGTGGCGAGCAGCGCGCCGTCGATCGCCGCGAGCGCGGATTTCAGATTCGATTTGATCACGCCGTGGAGCTGCACCGATTGCCGCGTGGTGAGCCGCACCGTGCCGTTGCCATAGTCGCGCGCGACGCCCGCGAGCGTGTGCCATTGCACCGGCGTACAGATCCCGCCGGGAAAGCGCACGCGGATCATGAACGCGAACGCCTTCTCCATCTTCTTCTTGGCGCGCTCGCCGCGCAGGTCGCGGTCGTCCTGCAGATACATGCCGTGGAATTTCACGAGCTGCGCGTCGTCCTCGGAGATGGCGCCGGTGACCTCTGCGCGCAGCCCCTCCTCGAGCGTGCCACGCAGATAGGCGCTGGCCTCCTTGATGCGCTCGACGCGCGAGGGATCGTTCGCGGAATTCATGGAAAGCCGGCGTGGCTCAGTAGACGTCCTGAATGTAGCGGCGGCTTTTTTCGAGCTCGCGCACCGCAGCTTCGGCGGCATCGGGCACAAGCCCCTTCACGTCGGCCAGCGCCCGAACCAGGGTTTTCCGCACGTCCTTCGCCATGTTCTTGGCGTCGCCGCAGACGTAGAAATACGCGCCGTTGTCGAGCCAATCGACGAGATCGCGCCGCGCGTCCCACATGCGATGCTGCACGTAGACCTTCTCGGGCGCATCGCGCGAGAAGGCGAGATCGATGCGCGTGAGCGCGCCGTCCTCGAGCGCATCCTGCCATTCGAGCTGATAGAGGAAATCATGGGTGAAGCCGCGGTCGCCGAAGAACAGCCAGCTGCGCCCGGCGGCAGCAGTCGCACGGCGCTCCTGCACGAACGCCCGGAACGGCGCAACGCCGGTCCCCGGCCCGACCATGATGATGTCCTTATCCGGCGCCGGCAGCGCGAAATGCCGGTTCGGCCGCAGTTTTACGCGCAGTTTTTCGCCCTTGGTCAACCGGTCGGCGATATGGCTCGATGCCACCCCGGCCCGCTGCCGGCCAAGACTGTCGTAGCGCACGGCAGCGACCAGGAGATGGGCTTCGTCGGAGACCTCGCGCTGCGAGGAGGCGATCGAATAGGCGCGGGGGCCGAGCGGGCGCGTGATCTTCTCGAGCGCCTCGGCCGAGAGCGCCGCCGGAAATGCCTCGACGAGATCGATGAGGTGTCGGCCCGCGATCCAGGAAGCGGCATTGCCGGAATCGAGCAGCGCTTTCGCATCCGCATGGTTCGTGGCGGCGACGAAGCTCTGCAGCGTCTTGAGCGAGAGCGTGGTGACGTCGCGCGATCCGATCAGCTTTTCGCGCAGCGCCGCGTCGCCGGCAAGCCCAGATGCTTGCAGCAGCTCGTCGACGTAGGTCGGATCGTTTTGCGGATAAACATCGAGCGAATCGCCGGGCTGATAGGCAAAGCCCGCGGGCAGCGCCAGCTCGAGGTGGACCGTCTCCTTGTCCGAGCGCGACGAGTTGAGATCGATCTTCTCGGTGATCTCGGCCTCGACGATCCCGAGATCGGGCGCGCTCGGCTGCCGCGCGGCGAAATCCACGGCGATCACCGTGCCGCGCGCCTCCGGCGGCGGCGCCAGCGCGTGGAGCGTCGCATCAATCCAGCCCGCGGCGGGCTCGGCGAAATCGAGATCGCAATCGATGCGATCGACCGCGCGCTTTCCGCCGAGCGCTGCCAGCCGCGCGTCGATCGCCTTGCCGATTGCGCAGAACTCGGCATAGGCGGTGTCGCCGAGTGCCAACACGGCGAACTCGACGCCGTCGAGCCGCGGCGCTTTTTCGCCCATCAGCTCGGCATAGGCGTGGACCGCGCGCGCCGGCGGCTCGCCCTCGCCCCAGGTCGACGCGATCACCACGAGACGGCGGGCCTTCGCGAGATTCACAAGCTCGAGATCGGCCATGTCAACGAGCATGGGCTTGAAGCCGAGCTTGCGCGCCGATTTCGCCACGTCGGAGGCGAGCCGCTCGGCATTGCCCGACTCGGTGGCGTAGAGGATGGTCAGCGGCTCCGCGGCCTGGGGCGGCGCGGCGGGCTGCGGCGCCGCATGGGCAGCGTCGAGCCCAGCCAGGAAGCCGGCAAGCCACGCGCGCTGGGTGGCGCTCGCCGGTCCCACGACCCGGTTGAGAACCTCGATCTCGTCCTCGGCAAAGGGCGCGGTCTTCGGGATCGGGGAAATTTTCATGCCGCGGCTCGCTTGGAGCATCGGGCCCGATCGGCCCGGCACCTACATCTAATGCGGATTAGAACATAATTCTCCATAGGTGCAATAACGGCGCGATCAAAAGAATGTATTTGCTTGGTGCCGCCGGATCATGGGGTTTCCTACTAGTTTGCTCACGGTCGGTGAAATGGGTGTTCGGCTGCGGCACGCGGTTCGGACCGCAACGGAATGCCCGTCGATCCATCGGGCACACGAGCCCCGTAATCCCGGCTCCTTCGGATCGCGTTGTTCTCGGATTGTTCTTGCCGCCCCCGGCATCCTCCGCTACTCTGATGCGCGGGGGCCCCGCATGATGCAGCGCGTCTCTACCGTCGCATTCGAAGGCATCGAGGCGCGCGCCGTCGATGTCCAGGTCGGGGTCGCGCCCGGGCTGCCGGCCTTCATCATCGTCGGCCTGCCCGACAAGGCGGTCTCGGAGGCGCGGGAACGGGTGCGCGGCGCGCTCGTCGCCTCGGGGCTGGCGCTACCGGCCCGGCGCATCATCGTCAATCTCGCGCCCGCGGACCTGCCCAAGGAAGGCAGCCATTACGACCTGCCGATCGCGATCGGCTTGATGGCGGCGATCGGCGCGATCCCGCACGACGCGGTCGCGGGCTTTACCGTGCTCGGCGAGCTCGGCCTCGACGGCTCGATCGCGGCGGTCGCGGGCGTGCTTCCGGCCGCGATCGGCGCCAATTCCCGCGGCGAAGGCCTGATCTGCCCGTTCGCGTGCGGACCCGAAGCCGCCTGGGCGAGCCCAGAGATGGAGATCATCGCCGCGCAATCGCTGATCCAGCTCGCCAATCATTTCAAGGGAACCCAGGTGCTGTCCCGGCCGGCGCCGAAGGTGCGCGAGATCGAGGACGCGCCGCTCGATCTCAAAGACATCAAGGGTCAGGAGAGCGCCAAGCGCGCGCTCGAAATCGCGGCGGCCGGCGGCCACAATCTCCTGATGGTCGGCCCGCCCGGCGCGGGAAAATCGATGCTGGCCGCGCGGCTACCCTCGATCCTGCCGCCGCTCGCCCCGCAGGAGCTGCTCGAAGTCTCGATGGTCGCCTCGGTCGCCGGCGAGATCGCCGAAGGGGCGCTGTCGAGCCGGCGGCCGTTCCGCAGCCCGCATCATTCCGCCAGCATGGCGGCGCTGGTCGGCGGCGGCTTACGCGCCAAGCCGGGCGAAGTCTCGCTCGCGCATCACGGCGTGCTGTTTTTGGACGAGTTCCCGGAGTTCCAGGCGCACGTGCTCGACGCGCTGCGCCAGCCGATCGAGACCGGCGAAGTTTTGATCTCGCGGGCCAATCACCGCGTGACCTATCCGTCGCGCCTGATGCTGGTCGCTGCCATGAATCCGTGCCGCTGCGGGCGCGCCAACGAGCCGGGGTTCTCCTGCAACCGCGGACCCAACCCGCGCTGCGCGGCGGACTATCAGGCGCGCATTTCCGGGCCGCTGATGGACCGCATCGACCTGCACATCGAGGTCCCGGCGGTGAGTGCCGCCGACCTGATTCTGCCGCCGCCCGCCGAGGGTAGCCGCGAAGTCGGCGCGCGCGTTGCCGCCGCCCGCGAACTCCAGGCACGACGCTATGCCGCGCTCGGGCTCGCGGGCGTGCGCACCAACGCCCAGGCGCAAGGCCCCGTGCTCGAGGCGATCGCGACGCCCGACGGCGCCGGGCTGAAACTGTTGCGCGACGCCGCCGAGGCGATGCGGCTCTCCGCGCGCGGCTATCACCGCGTGCTGCGCGTCGCACGCACGCTCGCCGATCTCGACGGCGCGGAAAACGTCGGCCGCATCCACCTCGCCGAGGCGCTGTCGTACCGGACGCTGGTCGACGAGGTACGCCGCGCGGCGTGAGGCGCATCGCGAGGCGAAGAAATGCCGGAAATCTACGAAACACCGGCCGAGCTGATCCGCTTCGAGCACCAGCTCGTGCATTCGGCGGAAGCTATTCGCCAGCGCCAGGTCAAGATCGTCGCGATCGGTTCCTCCTCGACGCGAGGCGTCGGGGCGAGCTCATCGCAGCGGTCCTACCCGTCCCGGCTCGAAATCGAGCTGAGACAGCGATATCCCAAGGTCTCGATCACGATCGAAAACAAAGGTATCGGCGGGGAGGAGGCGGGCGACGAGTTGGCGCGATTTCAGAAGGACGTGATCGATGAAAAGCCAGCTCTTGTGGTCTGGCAGGTAGGAACGAACGCGGTTTGGAAACAGTACGATCTGTTGCAAGTGGCCGCCGCCATTCGTGAGGGACTGAAGCGGCTAAAAGACATGTCCATGGATATCGTTCTTATGGATCTCCAGTACGCTCCCGCGGTCCTGCAATATCCCACGGAGGCCGAGCGAATGGTCGCATTTCATCACCGAGGCAGCCAAGGAGGCGGGCGCCAATGTGTTTCGCCGGTTCGCACTGATGGGTTATTGGAATGTGATCGAGCGGATTCCGTTTGATCAGACGATCAATCGGGAACCCGACGGAGTACAGCTTCACCAAAACGACTGGAGCTATGCCGGTGTGGCAACGGCACTCGCAAAAGCGATTGCGGCGGCGGCTGGGCAGTGGCCTTGAGGCCGGACTAACAAACGCGGTTAACGCGCGCGGCGGACGAAGGCGCGTCATCGGCTGGTGCTCGCACCGGCAATCCATTCTCGGTGAGCGGCTCATGCCTGCGACGTTGCGGCACAGCGCTCGGGAACGGCGAGCGGGCTAAGGAGAGTCCATAACTGGACCATTCGACTGGAACCGGTTCTGGCCTCGGCCAGAGCCGGTTTTTGTTTCCTGGCCTGCCGCGAGCATCGGGAGCTCGGGCGGGGATCGGCGCCCCCGGCGCAAAACACTTCGCCCGCCCAGGACGGGAGCAACGCCGGCCCGTGTCGGCCGAAAACAGCCGGTTAGACAAATTTCCGTGGCACATGGAAGCCGCGGCCCATCCGGTCCGCGGCAGCGGAAGGGAATTTTGGCAGTTTCGATGCCCTGCTACTGCCCTGCTACGAGCGCGCTGCTACAAGCGCGCCGCCATGAACGCACCCGCCCGCGCAGCCGGGGCAGGAAACCCCCGGCGCTCGACCCAAGCACGTGTCAGAAGAGCCCTCGGCCACCCGAAAGGCTCTTCTGCGCACAGAACCCGCCGGCACGCAGCCGATCAGGTCTCGACCAGAGCAACCGGCCTCGCCTCGTTGGTCTCGATTGCGACCTGCGGGGAGGCAGGCAATTGCAGCACTTTCGCGCGCTGGCCTTCACACAAACGCGTGAGCAGCACGATCTGGCCGCCAGGGAATTCCAGCGCGTCATGATGGACGTGCGGCTGATCGTTATTGACCTTGCGGAAACGCGCGACTTTTTCCCCCACTTTTCGGTTCGGGAGGAAGGAGCCGAGCGCAGGGTCGTATTCCACGTCGCTCTCGAACGCGAGCTCGGTGCCCGGAAGCAGGCACACCGCCACGTTCGGGTCGTCGCCGGCGGCGAAGCCGCGGGTGATCGAATTGTGGAATTTCGTCGATACGAGTTCGTCGCCGACCTTGGCGGGCCGGGATGCGACGTGTTGCAGACTGTAGTCACACATCGAAGGTTCTCCTCTGGCTGTGACCAGCGGGGGTGTGCCCCTTGCCTTTGAACAATCCGCAGTTCCTCCTGGTTCCCGCCGGGTGCGAACGCCGGGCTCGAGGCCTCTCCGCCGTGGCGGTGACACGGCTCGGCCCCGGTCGGAACCATCACGGCCTCAACGACTTGCCCGGTAAAATCACGCCGGCGACCACGAAAACCATCGGCGGATGCCCGGTCTTGCGGTCGCGGCGCGGCGCGGCGTCGCTCGCGCCGAGTTCGGGCCGCTATTCGGCCGCGGGGGTAAGGCTTGCCACGCGGGCGGGCGGATCTGCCGGTTTTGCCTCGTGCAGCCGCGAGCTCGATCAGCGCCCGATGCAAAAACGCGAGGCCGCAAGCGCCGACGAGGATCAACGGCGTGGCCGCAGGCGTGAGCGTCCATCCGCGCGAGGTCGCGGGAAAAAACACGAGTGCGTCACGAGGCCGGCAAGCCATTGGAGCAGGAACACCGGGTAGGCAAGCTCACCCAAAATTTTGTCGAATGCGCGCATCCGCGGGGCGAAGGAACGCCCGGCGAGACCGTAAAGCATGAACGTGAACGCAACAGTATTGAGATAAAAAACCCAGGCCATAGACGTAGGAAAAGCTTTCAGAAAGTCCTGTCGCGGCAAATCGCCCCGGCTGGCGTGGGTGCGTTCGGCTGTCCGGCAGCGCGCCAATCCACACGGATGGCAGCCGAGCGGCGAAAGCGGCGGCGATGCCGATATGAAATGCCGCAAGCCGGATCTCTCTCCGGCTTGCGGGGATCGTTAACGGTTCGGTACGCGAGCAACCGCGACGCGGAACGCGGTCACGTCCTCGGCTGCGGAACGATGCGGATGTAGGGCCTCGGCGCCTTCCAGCCTTGCGGATAGGTCTTCTTGGCTTCCTCGTCGGAGACCGAGCCCGCGATGATCACGTCGTCGCCCTGTTTCCAGTTCACCGGGGTCGCGACCTTGTGCTTGGCGGTGAGCTGCAGAGAATCCAGCACGCGGAGCACCTCGTCGAAATTGCGGCCCGTCGTCATCGGGTAGGCGATGATGAGCTTCACCTTCTTGTCCGGCCCGATGATGAACACGTTGCGCACGGTCTGATTGTCGGCCGGCGTGCGCCCCTCCGAGCTCGTCCCGGCGCTCGCCGGCAGCATGCCGTAGAGCTTCGAGATCTTCAGGTCGGGGTCGCCGATCATCGGATAGTTCGGCGCATGGCCTTGGGTCTCCTTGATGTCGTTCGCCCATTTGGCATGGCTGTCGACCGGATCGACGGACAGCCCGATGATTTTCGTGTTGCGCCGGTCGAACTCCGGCTTGAGCTTGGCCATGTAGCCGAGCTCGGTGGTGCAGACCGGGGTGAAATCCTTGGGGTGGGAGAACAGCACCACCCACGAATTGCCGATCCAATCGTGGAACCGAATGGGCCCCTCGGTCGTCCGCGCCTCGAAATCCGGGGCCGTGTCGTTGATCGCCAGTGCCATGGCACACCTCCCTCGATGAATTTGCCGTAACCTAGCCATGCGGTCCTCGATTTCAATGAGAAAATATTTTTGGAGACGGCGAGCACTACAGCATGCGTAGCCTGCGTCGGCCGCCGCCGCCGGTGGTTGCGTTTTGCGCGCGAGCCTGCAGCGGCCCGGGCTGGATCCCTCGCTGAAGATCACCGGGTCGGTCCGCCGCGGCTCGGCCGCCCCCACGGAGCAGGGCAACGTC
>Ga0066709_100004750_pt1 | contig 10956 bp, 9 predicted proteins | sample GraSoiAngelo_158_FD_79665 | JGI IMG/M metagenome (GOLD analysis project Ga0066709, IMG submission 79665) | Grasslands soil microbial communities from the Angelo Coastal Reserve, California, USA - 14_1009_16_30cm | ecosystem: Environmental > Terrestrial > Soil > Grasslands | place: USA... | reverse complement strand
GTCTTCGCCGCCGGCGAGACCTCGAAGCAGATCGAGGTCACCGTGAACGGCGACTTCCTGGACGAGGGCGACGAGACCTTCACCGTGACGCTCTCGGCGCCCTTCAACGCCGACCTCGGCACCAGCGTCGCGACAGGGACGATCACGAACGACGACGCCGGTCCCAAGCTGGTGGTTAGCGACGCGACCGTGCTCGAAGGCAACTCGGGCACGACGCGGCTCATCTTCACCGTCGCGATGGTCCCCGTCTCGGCCTCGGACGTGACGGTCGACTACGCCACGACCAACGGAACGGCGACCGCAGGTTCCGATTACACCGGGGCGTCCGGCACGCTCACGATCCCGGCGGGTCAGGCCTCCGGTACGATCTCAGTGAGCGTCATCGGTGACAAGACGTACGAGCCCAACGAGTCCCTCACGCTCACGCTGTCGAACCCTGCCGGGGCGAAGATCGTGGTGGGCACCGCAACGGGCACGATCCTCAACGACGATCGGATCCTGACCACGCTCTCGACGAAGCTGGCGAAGGGAAGGACCGCGATCAAGGCCAAGGGTCTGATCGAGGCCGCCACCGGCGGGATGAAGATCAAGGTCAGCCTCCTTCACAAGGTCGGGCGGAGGTACGTGGCCATTTCCACGAAGATCGTCAGCGCCAAGGGCCTCTTGGACCGGAACAACGACGGCATCATCGACGCCGCGTACGTCGCGTCGTTCAAGCGGCCGGCCGCCGGGGCCTATCGGTTCGTCGTCCGGTACGCCGGTAACACCACCTACGCACCGAGCAAGCGCACACTCTCGTTCAAACTCTGAACCGGCTGACCGTCGATCGGAGGGCTACGAGCTACGAGCTTCCCGGATCCTGCACCTCCGGCCCCGGCCCCGCGGTCGGATCCTCGATGTGCCCCTCTCGGATACCTTTCTTGGATCCTCCCTGGGCTCGACCGCGCGATCTCCGGGAGCCGCTTGGCGCCGAAGAGCACGGCAACGGCGATCACCGCCACGATCTCATGCAACCGCCGTACGGAGGTTACGACGTTCAGCCGCGGTCCAACGTACGTCCACTCGCCATCATGGGACCAGCCATGACACATCTCTGCGAGGCGTCCCGATGAAGCGGGCCATCCACCTCGTCCTTGCTGCGGCCATCGTGGGCCCTCTGATCGCCGAAGCACAGCCTGCTCGGGCAGCCATCGCAGGGCAGGTCGTGCGGGTGACGAAGACCTCGGCTTGGTCGACACCCAGTCCAGACCCGTCCGGCATCACCTATCTCCCGGGGAAGCACCGTCTGCTGATCTCCGATTCAGCCTCGACAACTCACGTGTCTGGCATCGTCGCGATCTCTTCATCGCAGGGCTGAAGGGTCATCTTCGTGCCGCTCGCACGCTCACGAAGGCCACGTACAACCCCGTGGGCGTCGCGTGGAATCCGAAGGCGAAAGCCCTGTACGTCGCGGACGACAACGCCGATGCCGTCTACAGGTTCACGGCAGGACGCGACGGCAACCTCGGTACCAGGGATGACCACGTGAATTGGATCATCAACACAGAGAACTTCGGATTCAGCGACCCGCACGGCCTCGCGTGGAGACCCACAGGTCACATACTGATCATCGTCGACTCGACGACCGGTCGCGTCTACAAGATCCATCGGGGGAAGGATCGCCGGTTCGGGACGCGCGATGACACCGTCGCGAGCTTCGGAGCTTTCCGGCTCGGTCTGACGCATCCAGAGGGATCGACGTACGACAGCCGGACAGATCATCTGTTCATCGTCAGCAGCGGTCAACGGTTCATCGTTGAGACCACGCTCAAGGGGCGCCTGATCCGGAAGATCGATCTGTCCACGACGGGCATCGATCGGCCCTCTGCCGTCGTGTTCGCTCCGGGGACCGATGGGGGCAGGCATCGCATGTACGTGACGGACCGAGGCGTCAACTTCACCTTGGATCCGAACGAGAATGACAGCCGTCTGTTCGAGTTTCAAGCTCGTCAGGGTGCCGTAGGCCTTCTTCAGGCGTACGAACTCCGGGCGGTCACCAGTACCGGGCCGTCGCCATCGCGACGACCGTGATCCCCAGCAATCCCAGGCTGGTCCTCGCCAGCGTCTTGATCAGGTCCTGCAGCGACTGGACCTTGGCGGTCAGATCGGGCGAGGGGGGCCCCTCCGAGGACGCGATCTGCCGTCCGAGCGCCAGCAACCGTTGCACGTTCGGACGGGTGCCGAACAACCCGACGAGGAACGCGGCGAGCGCCGCAACGCCGCCGATCGTCAGTGCAACGCCGGAGTGCGTCCCGAGAAGATCGCCGAACCCGCCCGCATCGTTCATGTCGCGCAGGTACAGGATCAGCCCCGCGGCGATCGTCACGCTCGCGATGATCAGGATCCGGTCCACCAGGCGCCGGGCGCCGAGCAGCTCGGACATGAACGGCGCGCCTGCCGGCGCGATCGCGGCCGCGCTCGGTTGGACGAACACGACCAGGAAGAAGACCGAACCCACCCATACCGTCCCCGCACCGATGTGCAGGATCCGGAAAACGATGAAGAACCACTCGGCAGCGATCATGAGGGAAGCGTAGCCTCGACTCCCGCTATGGGTCGTATCCCTGCGTGGCGGAGCGGCGCCGCCTTGATGCTCGTTGCCTGCACGGCCGTGGCGCACCCTCCGCCGTCCGGGCATCCGACCCTCGTCCCGCCCTCCGGAGCCGCCCTCGGATCGTCGGCCGCCGCGTCCCCGGGATCCGCGGGCCCGACGCCTCCACGACCGCGGATCCTGCTCACGGATGCGTCGTGGACCCGCGCGATCGATGGCGTCGTGGCGGGGCGGGACGTCGCCGTGGCGGTCGGGGTCCGTGGACGGATCATCTACCTCCATCGTGGACGAACTCCCCGCGTCCTGGCGTCGAACGAGAAGATCCTCACCTCGATGACGGCGCTCGACGTGTTCGGAGCGCGTCACCGGTTCCCGACCGTGGCCGCCGCGGACGCACGCGTCCGCGGCGGCCGACTCAGGGGCAACCTCTGGCTGATCGGCGCCGGTGATCCCGGGCTCACCGCCGCGCGGCTCGCCACGCTCGCCGCGCGGCTCCACGCGCTCGGGATCCGGCGGATCACCGGCTCGATCGTGGGCGACACCTCGGCGTTCGACCGCGGTTGGTGGGCGCCCGGCTGGCTCGCCGGGATCTCACGCAGCTACGTGACCCGTCCCACCGCGCTCGCGATCGACGGCAACCGCGGCGCCGGCTCCCCCGAGCGCGACGCCGCCTCGGCGCTCCGTGCCGGTCTGGTCGCGCTCGGCGTCCGGATACGCGGCGGTGCGCTCGCCGGGCCCGCGCCCGAGCACCTACGACGGCTGGCGCGGATCCGCTCGGCTCCGCTCGCTTCGCTCGTGCACAGCCAGAACCACGACTCGGTCAACTTCATCGCCGAGATGCTGACGAAGGCGCTGGGCGCGCGGGTCGAGGGCAGGGGCTCCACCGCGGCGGGCGCACGTGCCATCCGCGCGTGGGCGCGCGGATGGCACGTGCGCGCGAGCGTCCGAGACGGGTCGGGGCTGTCCGATCAGGATCGGACGAGCCCCCTGGGCATGGTTACCTTGCTCCTCGACGCCCGCCGGGCGCCCTGGCGTGCGGTCTTCGTCCGGTCGCTCCCCACGCCGGGGCAGGGAACGCTCACGGACCGGCTGGTCGGACTCAGGGTGCGCGCGAAGACCGGGACGCTCTTCGTCCGGCCGGCGTCGGCACTGTCGGGGTACGTCCGGACGGCCTCAGGCACGATCGCGGCGTTCTCGATCCTCACCGCCGGGTACGGGTCGTGCGAGGCCGAGCCCATCGAGGACGCGATCGTGCGCCTCCTGGCGGGGGCGCGGATCCCGGGCGCAGCGGACGGCCCGGCCTGAGACGTCGGGTCCGCTACACCGCCTTGCGGTACTGCCGCACGGCGATGGGAGCGAAGACCACGATCAGACCGATCAACCACGCCAGTGCTTGCCACACGTAGGTTGCCGTCGACGTACCCGGCGTCGTGTTGCCGATCATGAGGGCTCGGACCGCCGAGGCCGTGACCGACACGGGCTGATGCTCAGCGAAGGGCCGGAGCCATCCCGGCATGGTCGCGACGGAAACGAACGCGGACGAGGCGAACACGAGCGGGGCCATCACCGGGAACGAGGCGGCCTGCGCCGTCTCGGGGTCGCCCACCGCGAGCCCTACGGTCGCGAACACCCATGACAACGCGTACCCGAACAACAGGACCAGGCCCATCCCGGCCAGGAACCCGAACACGTTCGTATGGATCCGGAACCCGACGATGAACCCGGCGATGCTGACGAGGATCACCACGAAGAAGTTGCGGGTGAGATCGGCGGTCGTGCGTCCCGCGAGCACGGCGGAGCGGGACATCGGCAGCGAGTGGAACCGCTCGAGCATCCCGCTCTTGAGATCGGCCGCTAGTCCGACCGCCGTCAGCATGGCGCCGAAGACCACCATCTGGCAGAAGATCCCCGGCATCAGGTAGTCGACGTACGGCACGGTCAGGGTCTGCGAGACCGCGCCTCCGAAGACGTAGCGGAACAGCAGGACGAAGATCACGGGCTGGAGCGTCGAGAACACGATGGTCTGCGGGGTCCGCCGCAGTCCGATCAGGTTCCGCTGCCAGAGCGCGATAGCGTCGGAGATCGCGCCGCCGATGCGACCGAGGCCGTGCCGTTCGTCCGGGATCGTGAACGGGATCGCTGCGGTTCGACTCATCGGGCACCTCCCACGGGTACGGTTGCATCCTCGAGCTCGGAACGCTCCGCCTTGTGACCGGTCAGCTGGAGGAAGACGTCGTCGAGGCTGGGCTCGCGGACCATGAGGGTGTCGGGCTCGAGGCCGGCGCCGTCGAGCGCGCGCAGCACCTCCATGGCCCCGCCGGGGACGTTGCCCGGAAGGCGGAGGATGGTGCCGTCCAGCTCCGGCCGACCCAGATGCGACAACGCCCGTTCCGCGCGGAACGCGTCCGTCTCGTCCGCCATCGAGAGCTCGATCACGCTACGGCCGAGCTTCGCCTTCAGCTCCGAGGGCGTGCCCTCGGCGATCACGCGCCCCCCGTCGATCACCGCGATCCGGCCGGCGAGCCGATCCGCCTCCTCCAGGTACTGGGTCGTGAGGAGCAGCGTCGTGCCCTCGGCCACGAGCTCCTTGATCATGGCCCACAGCTCGTTGCGGCTGTGGAGGTCGAGCCCGGTGGTCGGCTCATCCAGGAAGAGCACGGGCGGACGGGCGACGAGCGCGGCGGCGATGTCGAGCCGCCGGCGCATCCCTCCGGAGTAGGTACGAGCGGGTCGGTTGGCAGCGTCCGTGAGCTCGAACCGCTCGAGGAGCTCGTCGGCCCTGGGCAGGATGAGGTCGTTCGGCATCTGCGCGACCTTGCCGACCAGCCGCAGGTTCTCGCGACCCGTGAGCAGGGGGTCGACCGCCGCGAACTGTCCGGCCATCCCGATCCGGAGCCGCACCTTCTGCGCGTCCCGCACGACGTCGTATCCGAGCACCTCGGCCCTCCCGCCGTCGGGCGGAAGGATCGTTGTGAGGATGCGGATCGCGGTGGTCTTGCCCGCGCCGTTGGGTCCGAGCAACCCGAACACGGTTCCGCTCTCGACCTGGAAGTCGACCCCGGCAAGTGCTTCGACGTCCCCGAACTTCTTGGTCAGGCTCTCGACGACGATCGCGGTCTCGTCCGTCATCCATCCACCCCCTACCTTCTTCGTGAAGCCGCCACCCTTGCACAGATACTTGAGCGATGTCAACTATCGAACGACCCCGATGGTGAAAGCGCTTGGAGGTTCAGGCGACCGTGGGCTACGATGACGAGCATGGCACGGGTGCTCACGAACGAAGAGCTCGCGGCAGCGGCATGGCGTCCGCTCGCACGCTTCTTCTTCGAGACCGCTCGCCATCGGTCGCGGATCATCGGCGACCATGGACTGACCCCCAACGATGCGAAGGCGCTCCACCTGCTGTCCGAAGACGAGGGCAAGACGATGAGCGCGCTCGCGGACACGTGGATGTGCGATGCGTCCAACGCCACCTGGATCGTCGACCGGCTGGAGGAACGCGGGTTGGCCGAGCGCCGAGCCCGTCCCGGTGATCGTCGCGTGAAGCTCGTCGTCCTGACCCCTCGCGGGGCCCAGGTCAAACGGCTGCTGATGGACGCGCTCTTCGAGCCGCCGCCCGAGCTCCTCGCGCTTGACCGAGCCGACCTCGAAGCCCTTCGCGATGCGGTCGCCGCGCTGCCCCTCTCCGAGACCTGAGCTGGGCAGGGCCCTCACCACCGACGTTCGCCGGGTACCGGCCAGCGAGCCCTCCGTGCTATAAGCGGGAGTCCGAGAACGTGCGTCCGGATCACGGGAGGGGCGAGGATGCATCGGCAGGCGTTCCGGGCGGCCGCCGCGGCGGCCGTCCTGTCCGTCGTCGTGGCCGCGATGGCCGCCGCGGCGGCCGCCCCCACCGCGGGTCCGCGGCCCGACGGAACCGCCTTCACGCCGCAGGGCTGGCACGTGACCCCGGCCGGCACGCAGACGGACCTCGGGCTGTGGCCGATGGACGTCGCGATGAGTCCGACCGGGAACCTGCTGCTCGTCGCGAACGCCGGCTACGCGCATCACTCGCTCATGGCGATCGACCCGTCAACGGGTGACGGCCTCCAGGTGATCTCGGCCGCCGGAGCCAAGTCCCACGGATGGTGGGATTGGGCGAGCGGGCATCCGACCGGCTATTACGTCGGACTCGCGTTCTCGCCGGACGGGCGCTCCGCGTGGGCCTCCGACGGCCCCGGCGGGGCGATCCATGCGTTCCGGATCACCGGACGAACCCTCACGGAGATCCAGCACATCAAGCTCACGGGCAATCGGGGCAACGAGCACCCGTGGCCGGCGGGGATCGCGGTCGGGGACGACGGCACGAAGCTCTACGTCGCGGGGAACCTGGACGACACCCTCCGCGTGGTCGACCCCACCTCGCGCTCCGTCCTGGCCACCGTCGCGGTCGGCCACCTGCCGTACGGGGTCGCTCTCGACACCGCCGGCACCCGCGCCTTCGTGACCAACTGGGGCGCGAGCACCGTCACCGTGATCGACACGAGCACCAACGCCGTCGTGAAGACCGTCGCGGTCGGGATGCATCCCTGCACGATCGTCGCGAACCCCGTCGCGAACGAGCTCTACGTCGCGAACGGCGACAGCGACAGCGTCACCGTTCTGGACGGCACGACCGGGTCCGTCCGTCGGACGATCGACCTGACGCCCTATCCGGGTGCGCCGGTCGGCGCGGGTCCGGACGGGCTCGCGGTGAGCCCGGACGGAAGGACGCTATACGTCGCTAACGGCGGTGACGACGATGTCGCGGTCGTCGAGCTGGGGAACGCATCGACGCCGGACCGCGTCGCCGGCCTGATCCCCACGGCCTGGTACCCGAGCGGCGTCGCGGTCGCCCCGTCCGGACGGACGGTGTTCGCGATCAACATGAAGGGCCTCGGCGCCGGTCCGCACACCGATCCCACGACCTACTGGCCGGCGTTCATGCACGGGACCCTCTCGACGATCCCGGTGCCGGATGCGGCGCAACTGCCCGCGTACACGGCACAGGTCTCGGCGAACGATCGGTTCGGCGCGCCTCCCGGCGTCCCCAGCGGCAGCGTGATCCCGTCGAAGCCCGGCGATGCCACGCCGATCACGCACGTGATCTACGTGATGAAGGAGAACAGGACCTACGACCAGATCCTCGGCGACCTGGGCAAGGGGAACGGCGACCCGTCGCTGGCCATCTTCGGGCAGGACGTGACGCCGAACCAGCATGCGCTCGCGCGGCGCTTCGTCACCTTCGACAACTTCTACGCCGACGCGGAGGTCTCGGCCGACGGATGGAGCTGGACCACGGGGGCGTACGCGAACGGGTACATCCAGCGGAACTGGCCGGTCGACTACAACGGCTACGGCAGGCCGTACGACTTCGGCGGCTTCGGTGAGGGCACCACCGCCGGCCTCCCGGGCGAGCATCCCGGGCGAGGGTTCCTGTGGGATCAGCTGGCCACCGCCGGCGTCCCCTACCGGAACTTCGGCTTCTTCGTGGACAACCCCGTCGATCTGCAACCCTCGATCCCGGGGCTCATCGGGCACACGGACCCCCAATACCCGGGGTGGGATCTCATCGTGCCGGATCAGGTTCGGATCAACCGCTGGCTCCAGGTGTTCCAGGGATACCAAACCCGCGGCTCGATGCCCGCGATGCAGTTCGTCTACCTCCCGAGCGACCACACCGCGGGCACGACCCCTCGCGCGCGGCGGCCCGATGCGATGGTGGCCGACAACGACCTCGCGCTCGGCCGGCTCGTCGAGGCGGTGTCCCATTCGTCGTTCTGGGGCTCGACCGCGATCTTCGCGCTCGAGGACGACGCGCAGGACGGGCCCGATCACGTCGACGGGCACCGGTCGACCGTGTTCGCGATCACCCCCTACACGCAGACGGGTGCGATCGACTCCACCTTCTACTCATCGGTCTCGGTGCTCCGGACGATGGAGCTGATCCTGGGCGTTCCGTCGATGAGCCAGTTCGACGCGGTCGCGACCCCGATGTCTGCGGCCTTCTCCTCGACCCCGAACCTCCGCCCGTATACGGCCGTCGCGCCAGGCGTGTCCCTCACCGCCAAGAACACCTTCAACAGTCCGATGGCCGCGGCATCGCTCCGGATCGACTTCTCGAACCCGGACCTGATCCCGATGCGACTGATGAACCGGATCCTCTGGAAGGCGATGCGCGGGTAGCGGCGACCGCGAACTCTCAGTCATCTCCCAGGGCCGACCCATGGACCTCCAAGCTCTGCGCGTTCCACTGCTCCTCGACCGGAACGTGGTTCCCGATAGGAGGTTCCCGTGTTCTTCCGTTATCTCGCCAGAGAGCTCCGCCGCAGGAGCAAGCAAGCTCTGGTCGTGTCGCTCGGCCTCGCCGTGGGCATCGGGCTCGTCGTCGCCGTCACCGCGATGGCCACGGGTGTCCAGCAGGCGCAGGGGACCGTGCTCCATTCCCTCTACGGGGTCGGCACCGACATCACCGTCACCCGCTCCGGCACCGGAGGTCCGCCGACGGGCCGGTTCCAGGTCGGCGCCGGCAGCGACCGGAAGCGCATCTCGCGCGACCAGGTCCTGACGAGCCCCGGCCAGGCCTCTTTCGACGCCTCGGAAGCCGACACGATCGCGAAGCTGGATGGGGTGGCGGGTGCGGTCGGTGGACTCGACCTCTCGCTGATCCACCTCAACGGGAAGCTCCCGAAGATCTCGTTCCCCAGGCAAGGCGCGGCGAGCGCGGGCGCGCCGACCGCGCAGTCATCCGCCGTCGTCACGCCTGGGCAACTCAAGGTGAGCACGTCGTCGGTGGCCGGCATCGATACGTCGAACGTGTCGATCGGACCGCTGTCGGCCACGCAGCTGGCGCAGGGACGCACGTTCGCGCCGTCCGATGCGAAGCGGGACGTCGCGATCCTGGACGCATCGTTCGCGAAGCAGAAGGGCCTCGGGGTCGGGGACACCATCACGATCGGTGGCACCTCCTTCACGATCGTGGGGATCACCTCGCCCTCGGCGCAAGGGGCGGGATCGGATATCTACCTCCCGCTCACGAGGGCGCAGGCGCTCGCCCATGCGAAGGGCCGGATCAACACCGTCTACGTCAAGGCGACCAGTTCGACGACGATCACGACGGCGAAGCACGCGATCATGCAGGCCGACCCGAACGCCACCGTCTCGACGTCGAGCGACCTGGCGAAGCAGGTGACGGGTTCGCTCTCCAGCGCTTCGAACCTCGCATCGAAGCTCGGATCGTGGCTCTCGATCGCAGCCATCGTGACGGCGGTCGCGCTCGCGACGCTGCTGACGCTCGCCGCGGTCGGTCGCCGCGTCCGCGAGATCGGGACGCTCAAGGCGATCGGCTGGCGCACTCGGCGCGTGGTGGGCCAGGTGATGGGCGAGACTCTCGTCCTGGGGCTGATCGGCGGCGCGGTCGGGATCGGCCTGGGCATCGCCGGCGCGTGGATCGTGACGAAGGTGGCACCGAGCCTCACGGCGACGGTGTCGAGCGCTCAGGGGCTGGTCGGCCCGCCCGGCACGGGGAACCCGTTCTCGCGGACGATCTCGGTCGCCCTGCACGCGTCGGTGACCCCCTCGCTGGTGGCGACGGCCGTCGGGCTCTCCCTGGCCGGCGGCGCGATCGCCGGGCTGTTCGGTGGATGGCGGGCCGCGCGCATGCGCCCCGCGGACGCGATCCGGCAGGTCGTGTGAGAAGGAGGAGTCATGTACGAGCTGAACGATGTCACGAAGCGCTACGGCAACGGGCGAGGGTCGGTCGATGCCCTCGCGGGCGTCGACCTCTCGATCGGCGACGGGGAGTTCGTCGCGATCCAAGGGCCGACCGGTCAGGGCAAGAGCACGTTGCTCCAGCTGCTCGGCAGCATGGACCGCCAGACGAGCGGGACCGTTGTGTACGACGGCCGCGAGCTGGGCGCGCTCTCGGAGGGCCAGCTGACGCGGTTGCGCGCCCACGACCTCGGGTTCGTCTTCCAAACTTTCAACCTGATCCCCACGCTCTCCAGCTGCGAGAACGTCGAGACGGCTCTGGTCCCTCTCGGCGTGCACGGTGTCGAGCGACGACGGCGAGCGGAAGAGGCTCTGGCCGAGGTCGGGCTGTCGCATCGAGCCGCGCATCTCCCCGGCGAGCTTTCCGGCGGCGAGCAACAACGGACCGCCATCGCGAGAGCGTTGGTCAAGGAGCCGCGCGTCGTCCTTGCGGACGAACCGACCGGAAACCTCGATCAGGAGACGCGCGACGAGATCGTTGGGTTGCTCGAAGAGCTGTGGACGACCCATGGAGTCACGCTGATCGTCGTGACGCACGACGACCTGGTGGCGATGCGGGCGCCGCGCCGCATGCGCCT
>Ga0066709_100004749_pt1 | contig 10956 bp, 5 predicted proteins | sample GraSoiAngelo_158_FD_79665 | JGI IMG/M metagenome (GOLD analysis project Ga0066709, IMG submission 79665) | Grasslands soil microbial communities from the Angelo Coastal Reserve, California, USA - 14_1009_16_30cm | ecosystem: Environmental > Terrestrial > Soil > Grasslands | place: USA... | reverse complement strand
GCAGGTGGGCGGGGGGAACACCGAGGTCTATCTCCGCGAGGGCGCCACCACCCTGGGCGTCTTTACGGTCAACTCCGCCGGCACGCCGGTCTCGTGGTACTTCAACGTCCTGGCCGGGGACAGGGTCGTTGGCCGGCAACCGAACACGGGCAACCGGAGCTACTACCACACCGACCTGCTCGGCAGCACGAGGGCGGTCCTGCAGGGGGCCACCGTCGTCGAGAGCTACGACTTCGATCCCTGGGGCCTCTTGATGCCCGGGCGGACGCTCGGGAGCGGGACGAAGGAGGGGTTCGGCGGCAAAGAGCAGGACACCGAGACAGGGCTCGACTACTTCGGGGCGCGCTACTACATGGCGGCGCTGGGGCGCTGGGCGGCGGTCGATCCGCTGGCGGACGCCCATGCCGAGTGGTCGTCTTACAACTACGTCGAAGATCGACCTACTGGGCAAACGGACCCAGACGGCCGTCAGGTTCCGAAAGCGGTTCAGGATGTAGTTGGCAGAATAGTGGCGACCTGGGAGAGTCAACAAAGGTACCTCCTCTACCAACGAGTTGAAGAGTATCGCTACAACTACGAGCGGGTCAACGGGAGTATGTACGATGCAGAGGGGATGTACACGCTCGCCGGCCTCTCCTTGATGGACGCGGGACAAGACGCGCTCAACTTTGGACTGCTTGGCCGGACTCTAGCTGCCGAAGCCCGAGTAACCGGCGCGATCACGCAGGAAGCGGCAGCACCGTCAGAAGCCAGCGCTGCACGAACCGTAGAAATCGGCAAATTCCTTGAGGGGGCGGATGTCGCGCAGGCAGCAGAGAACGCAAGGAACGTCGGCGATATCACAGGCGTTGTTGACCGAGTAGGAGCTACTGCGAGAAGGCTTGATAATCTTCGGGGGGTACCAAGGATTCCAGGCACGCACCGAGATGAGTTCCCACCAGCGGTGATCAGACCCGACGCACCCGGCAGGGTATCGGTATCAAACATCGATCCGTCCCAGAATATGCGGAGCGGGGGTAGATTGGTGCATGAAATTAAGACGCTTCCCAACGGCGCGAGGGTGAGGATTCGAGTACCGCCACCGCCACCACCACCGCCTCCGCCGCCGCCGCCACCACCCGACGGCTGTTGTTGAGACCACGAGCGGTAGCGGAAGGTTTGACTGAACGTTACGCTTCCCGACGGCGCGAGGGTGAGGATTCGAGGACCGCCCCGCCACCACCACCGGACTACCCGCGATGGCGTTGGATGAATTGATCGAGATTGCTTCTGAGTCGATATCGAGCGAACCGCCGGACCTAACGTGGGCGTTCGAGAGGGGCGTTTCACGTGCTCTGTTGGCAGAATTGTCGTCGCTGCTCGAGAGAAAGAACGGCTTCTTTGCGTTTGAGAGCTCCCTTCTCGTCCTGCCCGCTTCCTCTCACGGGGGAGTGGCTGGGCTGGGACAGTGGAATGATAGCTCGGGCTGGGTCGGGTTGTACGACAGAATCGGTAGACCGGCCCTGTTCTTCGCTCAAGATGCATTTGCTGGGCAGTTCGGGATCACAGACATAGGTGTGATCAGTCTGAACCCCGAAACTGGAGAGACAACGCTATACGGGGTGTCCTTAGAAGACTGGGCTCAGGCAGTTCTCGAACACTACGATTACGAGGTCGGGTGGTCGGCGGCGCGCGATTGGCAACTCGAGCATGGCCCGTTGCGGCCTGGACATCGCTTGCTCCCGAAAGTCCCTTTCGTTCTTGGCGGAGGCTACGAGGCGGAGAATTTGGTGGCTGTCGAGAGTTTTGAAGCGATGAGAAGACTTGGATCATTGTATCACCAGATACGGGACGTTTCCGATGGCAAGATCGTAACGGTGAAGGGATGGTCTGATCTGAGCCACTGACATGGAGGTCGCGAAGGCCCGATGTGCTGCTTCGCGTTCAGAGTGTGCTTCCAAAGAAGTTCCCGACGCCTCTGAAACTAGCCTCCGCGGCGGCTCGAACGGCCCGATAAAACGGAACCATACCGCCGCGACGACCATCATCACCGGCATCGCGATGCCGACGACGGCGAAAACGATGTGGAACGCCAGCGAGACGCCCATCTGCGAGCAAGCGGCGAGGAGGTCCGGCATGGCTGCTAAGAATAGCTACTTCGAAAGGACAGGACGTGTGGAGGTTAGCGGGGGTCAGAGGAGGTTGGGGAGGTTACCTTCACCAACCTCCACAACCCCACCCTCCTGCCTCACCTCAGCCTCCCCAGCCGATCCTGAATCGCCGATTGTTCGCGAACTCTGCGGCCAAGACTCGGCGGTCGGCGCGACCCAACGGACCGGGCCCAAGTTGCAGCGGTTCGTCCCGACGGCATAAGAGAAACGGAGGAGACAAGGACCGCGCGTGCCGAAGCGGTGTGCGAGACGCCGACGGTCTTCGCGGTATCGAACGGCCGCCTCTTTGTGGCCGGACCAGACTCACGTACTGTTTCCTTCATAAGCTCCTGTCCGCGCTCGCGAGCGTGGTCGGGAGATGGTGCCAGTTGCCCACAAGCTGAGTTACGCCGGCCACCGGATCCCATACAAAGCCGCCAATGCCGCCACGACGAACGACACTGCCTCACCGAATTCCGGCGGGGGGCGAAGTCTGCTACGTTGACACAGACCGAGTACGCAACGACGGCGATGAGGCCGATCAAGACGCCACGGATCACTCCCCACGGCGCGGAGGCCGAACGACGTGTGCTCCTGGCGGTGTCGCACGTGGCCGGTGGCTTGCAGGCGGGGTTCCTGGCGAATTGGGGGCACGAGCGTTCACGCTCTCCCACTTTGTTCCCAGGAGGTGGGGCTGATGGGGACGACGGATTCACGGGAGTCGGCGGCAGCGGCGGCACGGTCGTGCTGGTCGCGTGGGCGACGGCACCGCGGGTCTCTTCGACGATCACGACGGCATCTGCGGCACTAGCTTCGCCACGAGCGGTACTCCCGCAGCAGGAATCGCGGCACGAACGGGTGAACGCAGGTCTTCAGCAATGCGAGCCACCAGATTGCCACGGTCGGAGCAAACCACAGGCCCCGGCCGAGCATGGCGAAGGCCATCCGGTACTCCCGTCGGCCGCGGTAGACGCCAGCCAGCTGAGTCGCTGCCAGCACGTATTCACGCCGAGACAGCCGTCGAATCTTCTTGGGAAGCGGTTGGGCCATGAGCTTTGCGTGCAGGCGAATCCTGCAGGCGACCACGTCGACGGGGTCGTGCCCCTTTCGCGTATTGCCTGGGTGGACACGCATCACGCACAGGGGAACGGCCACGAGCGAAGCTTCGCTCCGCATCGCAAGGCGGATAAACGCGTCGTAGTCCTCTGAGAACGCCAATGTCTCGTCGAAGCCCCCGATGGCTGCCATCAGCTCGCGCTCTACGAGAACGGTGGTCGGCGCGACCCACGCTTCCCCGCGCAGCAAGCCCTCGAGGATCCAGCCCTCGCATGGGCGCCGACCCATATGCAGTGGGAATGGCACGCTCTCGCCGTGCTCCCCGATCTGCTCGAAATACGTGTAGCCCCAGCGCTTGCCGGCCTTCCTCGCCAGGTCCGCCACCTGCAACTGCAGCTTCGACGGCATCCAGCGGTCATCAGAATCCAGAAATGCGACGTAGTGTCCCTGCGCCCGCTCGAGCCCGACATTCCGCGCTCGCGCGACGTTCCCCTCGTGCGGACGCCTCACGACCTGCACCCGAGCGTCGGCAAGTGTCTCGAGATTGGACTGCGTCTCATCGGTCGACCCGTCGTCGACGATGATGAGCTCCCAGTGCGGGTACGTCTGCTTGAGCACCGAATCGATTGCTTCGCGAAGGTAGCGTGCGCGATTGAAGGTCGGGATGATGACCGACACCAGGGGCTCAGAATCGCTACGCATGATGGGCAACTCCTTCGCGAACGAGCGCGCCTTGCCAATCTTGCGACGAGCTGGGACTGCCGCAACACCTCACTAGAGCTTGCGATCGCAGCGCGACGTAGTAGCGTAGGCCCTCGCCCGCCGGCCCCCGATTCACGTGACGACATGACACCTGTCGAACGAGCCCTGGTCGTTCTGCGCCGCGTGCTGGGTGATCGCCTGGCGCGACGAATTCGGGCCAACCTGCCGAGTCGGAAGCCACAACTCTGGGAAGGACTGCCGCGAGCGCTGTTCAGACGCGTTGCGTTTGCGTGGCAGACCCGTTTCGATCGGAGCTGGACTGGCCGTCGCGTGATCGTAGCGTTGCCGGAGTTCGACGTGGTGATGGAGCTGACGCTGGGAAACCAGTTCATTGACTTGCCCCTGTTTCTGTATGGCGTCTACGAGATCTCCGGCACTCGGTTCCTCCAGGCCTTGCTCGAGCCCGGAATGACGGTTGTCGACGTGGGAGCGAACAGCGGGTATTACGCCTTGATCGGCGCTCGCCGCGTAGGAAGCGAGGGGCATGTGCTCGCCTTCGAACCCGCGGCGGGGCCGTTCAAGAAGCTCCGGCAGAACCTGGCGTTGAACCGCTTTCGCAACCTCATCATCGAGCAGGCGGCCCTTGGAGAGAGCCCGGGCCGAGCCATCATCTACCCTTCCGCACTGGCCAATAACGACGGACTCGGGTCGCTTCGCCCCGGGCCGTACCGGTCAGTAGTGGGCGAGAGCGTCAGCGTGACCACCTTAGACGAGGTGGTGGAGCGCCTCCCGAGCGGGAAAGTTGACCTCATAAAGGTCGATGTCGAAGGAAGTGAAGGCGATGTATTCGCCGGTGCGCGGACACTGCTCGGCAGTAGCGACGCCCCAGCCTTGCTGTTCGAGTGCTTCGACGTCGACGCGATCATGAAGTTGCTCGGGAGGTTTGGCTATGAAGTTCGCCACGTGCACTACTCGCTCGCGAGCGGCCTCGAGTTTCCCCGCGTCGGAGAACCGTTCGACAACCTGTTCACCTACGAGGCGCCGAACTACGTGGCCCTCAAGCCCCACCTTGGGCGACGGTCCTTTGAGGAGATCTCGGCACGCAGCAAGCGCCGGGCCCCCTGGCTGCTGCGCCTCCTTGCTGCGCTTGCCTAGTCGGCGGGCGAACGAGCTGTCGATCCGCCGCGGGGGACGCGATCGGGATGCGGCGCGCCGGGTCGCACGGTCGAGAGTTCGTGTCCGTGCTGGCGACTCTCAGGACTGAGAGAACAGACGCCCCCTCTTACAACGTGCTCTCCGCTTCACTCGCCGCACTCCAACGACTTATGACCTAACCGCTCGGCTGGCTCGGTTTTTTCCTATTGAAGGGGCGTCCTCAGTCTCGGAGCCCGTCGAGCCATGCTCCGCAACATCGCTCTCATTGTCCCGCTATTCGCGTCACTCCTCTCCACGACGCCTTTGGACGGCCAAACCGGCTCCACGCGCGTCACGGTACCCTCCCCAAATGCAGCGTCGCTCGGGACGTACGGGGACGTTCCGGTGAGCCTGTATACCGGTGTCCCGGATATCAGCATCCCCCTCTTCACGGTGAAAGGGAGGACGCTCGAGCTGCCGATCACACTCCGGTATCGCGCGTCCGGCGTTCGGGTTGAAGAGATCGCCAGTTGGGTAGGGCTGGGGTGGACGCTCGAGGCCGGAGGCGTGATCACGCGCACGGTACGCGGGACGGTGGATGAAAAGGCGACCGGTTACTACCGCACCGGCAACGTCTGGTACAACAACGCAAACTGGCCGACCATCCAAGACGTCAACACGCTGGAATCGATTCGCGCCCGCCAGGTCGACGGCGACCCCGACCAATTCTTCTTCTCATTTGCGGGTCGCTCCGGGCAGTTTGTCATGGGGCCGGTCGACGCCTCAGGCACAATCGAATACCGCGCAATTCCGTCCCAGAAGTTGCGCATCGTCCCGTCCTTCGGCACGTACGACATCAACTCGTGGGAGATCACGACCGAAGATGGTACGCGCTACACATTCGGCCCGGGAGGAAAGGAATCGCACTGGGACTACACGTTCGGCACCGTGACGAACGATGGCGAGCAGCTCAGTTCCAGTTGGTATCTGACGCAGATTACCTCTCCGAGCGGCGACGGCATCACGCTGTACTACACGACCTATTCCGCGCGCCACCGCATGGGATGGTACCATGAGCTGTTCACCGACTCGTATGGCGTGAACGGGGCGTGTACCCCATCCGGTTATGACATCACTACGGAATACTTGATCGACCCGGCTCAACGACTCGATTCGATCAAGGCCGCCACCTACACGGTGAAGTTCGTCCCGGGGGCGTCGTTCCGGTCCGACGCGCTGTCGCCTGGCAACGCGCCGCAGGAGTGGCGGCTCGACCATATCGTCGTGACCACGCCGACGGGGACGGTGCTTCGGGTCTTCCAGCTTCAGCAGGACTACTTCCCGGGGAATCGACTGCGCCTCCTGAGCGTGGCCGAGCAGGACCGGAATGGCGTATCGCTCCCACCCTACACCTTCACGTATGACGGGCAGACGCTCCCGCCTCGTACGTCGTACGCGCAGGACCACTGGGGCTACTACAACGGCCAGGATACCAACAGCACCTACATTCCCACGCTGATTTACAAGGGCATCGTCCTGCCGGGGGCGGATCGGAGCCCGTACCCGGCGTTCATGAAGGCGGGTGTACTCACGAGAATCACGTATCCGACCGGCGGCTTCAGCGCATTCGGCTACGAGGCGAACGACTACGGCGTCGTCGCCGACGGGACGCAGCTGGTGCAGGAAACGCCGAGGTCCGCGTCCATATTCGCCACGCCCTATCAGGGACTGCAAAGCACGACGTTCACGGTGGGCGGCACAGGCACGGTGGCGGCCACCGTGACCCTGTCGATGTATGTCCACACCCCGGACGTCACGGGATGCGAGAATGGAGATCCTCTGTACCCGTGCCCCTGGGGCGAGATCGTCGCCGTAGGCAAGTGGTACCCAGGCACTCCGCCGTACACCTCGTTCACCAGCTACAACAAGTACGTGAACGTGGCGCTCGCACCGGGCACCTACACACTACAGACGTCCGCCGCGGGCAAGAACGTCGATATCTCGACCACCGTGCAATGGAAAGAGCTCGTGCCCGTCACGAAGAAGATCGCGGGGGGACTGCGCGTCGCCGCCGATACCACCGCAGACGCGATGGGCAACCTCAAGATCCGCAAGTACCAGTACACGTTGCAGAGTGACCCAACACGGTCCAGCGGTGTCATCGGAGCCGAGCCGAAGTACGATCACGAATACTCGTCGGGCACGTGCCATTTCTACTCGCGCGCGTCAACGTCCAAGATCCCACTGGGATCGGGCACGATAGGCGAGGTTGCGTATCGGGAAGTGACCGTCCTGCACGGCGCTAATGGGGAATACGGCACGACGCGACAGGCTTTCCGCTCCATGGTGGAATGGCCGGACGGTCGTCAGACCGCCATTTGGCCGTTCGCCACACGCACGAGCTACGCCTGGGAGCGGGGACAACCGGTCGAGACCGACGAGTACAACGCGGCGGGTCAGGTCCAGCAGCAGGTCACGGCGACGTACGCAACCGACGCCGTGGGTCCCATCGCCGCGCGGCGCTTTCGCGGCATGTCGCTCTATACCCACAGCACTGACCCGTATGGGAACAGCGAGACCTACTACAACGCCTTCGAGGTCGTCGCCGGTTGGCTTTACCAGTCCGGCGAGACCACGACCTTCTACGACGAGACGGGAGCGAGCTCGTTCTCGACCGCGAAGACGTTCACCTACGGCAATCCGAGCCACCTGCAGCTCACTGAGGCAGCAGAAACGAACTCCGATGGCACGCAGCGAATCACCCGCATGAAGTACCCGCTCGATTACGCGACCGGCACCGGAAACCCAGAGGCCGCGGCTCTTACCGCCATGCAGAGCACCGCGCATATCCACAACGCCATAATTGAGCGCTGGGTGATCAAGCGGGCCGGGGCTATGGACTCGGTCGTGACCGCCGAGCTCACGACGTTCAAGGAGTACGCCCCTGGGCAATTCCGTCCCTACCAGCGGTTCGTTCTCACCAACCCGAGTCCACTGCCATGATTGCTTCCGCGCACTCTCGTTCGCCTTGGGGAGCGTTTGCAGTCCTGATGGCCGCGATCGCACCCGCACCCATGACGGCGCAAACGGCGTCGGTCACTCCAGATGGTGCGACCTTGCAGGTGCAGGCGAACCGAACCGGGCAGGTCGCGTCATTCACCCTCACCTCGGGCTCGTCTTCCTCGCAGACCTACAGTCTTGAGTGGGTCTGCTACGACGCCGCCAGCGCCTGCAGCCGGGTGGGCGGATCTTCGGTGACGTTCACGTACACTACGCCCATTGACATCACGTTCTCGACGGGAGCACCGGGCAGCGGCAAGGTGGTCCTGCGGGCCTATGGACCGAGCGGCTCGGACACGGGCTACTACAACGTGGCAGTCGTCTCGTACGGTGTCGCAGTCACGCCGGACGGGGGTACGGCGGCAGCTCGCCAAGCGAATACCGGTGGGTTCAGCGAGACGTTCACCGTGCAGAACACCGGTACTGCGAGCAACACCTACAGCTTCGCTTGCAGCGGCACGGGCGGAGTGACGTGCGGCACCGTGCCGGCGCCCGTACCGCTCGGGCCGAGCCCCGCCCAGACACCGGTCAGCATGCCCTATAGCGTGGGCGCACCGGGCACGGGTACGCTCACACTTACGGCAACTGGCACGAACGCCAGCGACGCAGGCAGCTACTCGGTGCCGATCGTGTCCTACGGCGTAAGTGTGACGCCCGACGGCGCCGCCGCGCCCTCGCGCCCGCAGAACACCACCGGGTACACTGCGGTGTTCACCGTACGAAACACGGGAACCGGGTCGAACACCTACACGCTCGGGTGCTCTACTTCCGGGCCCGTCACCTGCACAGGCCTGACGATCACGACTGCCCCCCTCGGCGCCGGGGCCCAGACCGTCGACACCGCCACGTACAACGTCAGCGCGCCAGGAAACGGGACCCTTACCTTGACGGCGACCGGCACCAACGCATCCGACGCCGGATACTATACCGTCCAGGTGATGACCTTCGTGCCCTCTACGGTGACGGGCGGCGTGTTCACGAAGGACAGCCACTACCTGCTCCAGGAGACGGCGAATGCCTACGACAGCTGGGGACGGATCACCCAGCTTGCGGACGCCCGCAGCAAGGTCACCAACTACACTTATGGGCCAGACCCGGCGACCCGCCCGTTTCTGACGCAGGTGCAGGGGGTGGCCGACCCAGGCGGCACTAATCTCGTGACCGACATCGGCTACGACACGGATGGCTACGTCTCGTCGATCAAGGACGAGGGCGGCGGATTCCGCTACTTCACGTACGACCTGTACGGACGCCTGCGGCAGATCAAGATCGCAGTCAATCCCGACACCGTCGTGCAGGCCTACGGCTACACCTACTCGCGCACGAGCGCCAACGGCTGGGCGTTCCAGCCGGCGAGCCCCAACGCGGTGGTCGACTCGACGTTCCAGGCGCCCGGCCGGAGCCTCGTGCACACGGAATACGTGGACGGCCTCGGCCGGCCGATCCAATCCGTCGAGCGGGAAACGGATACCCGGTTCCTCGTCGCGGCAACCCAGTACGACGCGATGGGACGCATCTGGCGTCAGTGGAAGCCATATCCGGGGGCGGCCGTTACGTACGATGCAAACTTCGCGACCAACGCGGCGAGCTACTACAACGCCTATCACGGCACGACTGATATCAAGGCGTACGTCGAGACCCAGTACACGCCGGATGCGTTGGCCCGCGCCAAGCAGGTGATCCCGGCCTACGCCGGGTCCGCCCCCACGTCGGTGGTGCACGCCTATGGTGTAGTCGTGGCCCCCGACAACCAGCAGTACACCGAGATCACCGACGAGGCGGGGAAGAAGCGCCGGACTTACACCGACGCCTTCGGCAACAACGTGAAGACGATCCTGGGCTACGGGGCGAGCGAGGCGACGACGACCACGTTTGCCTACAACATCCTTGGCCAGCGCACCAAGGCGACCGATCCGCGCAACCTGAACACGAGCTACACCCTGGACACGCGGGGGCTGCTCACGTCAAAGACGAATCCCGATGCGGGGACCAGCAGCCACAAGTACGACAAGGGCGGCAACCTCCGCTTCACCCAGGATGCCAACCAGGCCGCCGCGGGGCAGGTGTACTTCACGAACTACGACTTCGCGAATCGGCCGCTCACTTCGGGCCAGGGGGCAGCCACGTTTGCGTCCCTCGACCCCGATGTCGCGGCGGCATTCGAGGCGACCAATAGCAACTGGTTGGTGGTGCGCCAGTACGACACCCCACCCACCAATGTCTTCCCGTGGAGCCAGTTTTGGGCGCAGATCTCCCTGCTCTCCCTCACCAACGTCAGCGGGCGGCTCTCGGGGCTTGCCTCGAAGTCGAACGGTGCCTGGCAGGTCACGCTGTTCAGCTACGACGCGCATGGCCGGGTAGTGGCTCGTTACACCTACACCCAGAACAACGCGGGCAGCGCGGTCCTTACGGCGCTCAACGCCACGGCCACCTACGGGCGCGACCTGCGCGACGCAGTCACCCAGCGCACGTTGACTGTGGGCACGAGCTTGTTCTATCACTGGTACGACTACGATGATCGCGGGCTCCTGTGGAAGGTCTTCGCCTCAACGAGCGGCACCAAGCCTGCCACGCCGGACGTCACCGATACGTATCGGCCGAACCACCAGCCAGCGGACTACCAGTTCCAGGGCGGCCCGCTCGTGCCGCTCAAGTACACCCCGAAGGACGAGCTGCGGCGCATCGGCGATCCCGCCACCACGACGTACCCCTTCTCGGCGAGCTACGCCTTCTTCGCGAACGGGACCGTCTCCTCGGCCGAGTTTTACAGCGCCGGCTCACCCCATGTGGAGAAGCGCTACAAGTACGCGTTCACCTACGACGCGATCCAGCGGCTCACGAGCGCGGATTATTCGGGGTGGAGCGGGAGCGCGTG
>Ga0066709_100004748_pt1 | contig 10957 bp, 6 predicted proteins | sample GraSoiAngelo_158_FD_79665 | JGI IMG/M metagenome (GOLD analysis project Ga0066709, IMG submission 79665) | Grasslands soil microbial communities from the Angelo Coastal Reserve, California, USA - 14_1009_16_30cm | ecosystem: Environmental > Terrestrial > Soil > Grasslands | place: USA... | reverse complement strand
TGGGGATCTCCTCCCACAGCCTCCCCGCGAACCGGTCGTACCACCCGCGCAGCTCGGAGAAGAGGGCGCCCACCACCGCCAGGCCGACGAGGTCCGCGGCATAGTGATTGGTCCGGACGGCGCCTGTTTCCTCCAGGTGACCGGCTACGTAGGCGCAATGCTCCTCGAGGAAGTCGGTCAGCTCGGGCAGGAACGCCGGCTGGACTGCCTCCCGCACCAGGCCAAACGTCAGCGCGACGGTCATGGCCCGCAGGCTGACCTCCATCGCGCAGGCCCATTGCACGCCCAACCCTTTGGGATTGGCGGCTCGGAATTCCTGGACGGCGTCCTGCCAGGTCCGGGCCCAGGAGTCGTCGCCGCTGAGGTGGTGCGCCTGGGCGAAGCGCCACAGGTACCCCAGGCGGCCGATCTCCCACATCACCTTCGCGTCCGCGCCGGGCTGGAAGAGGTCCACGCCCTCTCCCGGCTGCGATGAATCGTAGCGGACCCTCGGGACGAAGGGATCGCGGTGATACTCGATGGGGCTGCCGCAATTCGTCCGCTGGCCGAACAAGACAAGCTCGCCGCGCCGCGCCGCCTCGGCCTCGCGCAGGATCTCGCCGCCTTCGACCTGCACGCGCCCGGAACGGGGGAACACCGTCGGCCGCGGATCCGCCAGCGCCCGGACCTGGCGTCGCGGCCGATCGGGCACCTCGAAGAAGAACGGCTTCGCGCGCAGCAAGGCCCGGCGCGCGCGAACGGCCAGCGCGCGCGCGATCTCGCGCGGCGGGATCGTCCGCGCGAGATAGCGGTAATACGCCAGATCCATCAGGCCGCTTTCCTGCGCAAGCCCAGGGCCGCCGCGACGATCTCCTGCATCTCCGCCACCCGCGCCTCCCAGCCCTCGCTGCGCATCTGCCGGGCGCGGACCTCGCTCGGACCCGCGCCGGAGGCGACGGCCGCGGCGATCTCGCGCACCACGCCGTCCGCGTCCTTGCCGATCCGACACGCGCCCAGCCGCTCCACCTCGGGAATGGCAGTGGACACGACCGGCAGGCCCGCCGCCAGGTATTCGCGGACTTTGAGCGGGTTGGCGGCGAGCGTCAGCTCGTTCAACTTGAAGGGCATCAGCGCCACGTCGAATGCCTTCGCATAGCGCGGCAGCTCGGCGTACGGCTTGCGCCCGAGGACGCGGATGTTCCGTGCGCCGTCGAGTGGCTTCATGTCGGTGGTCGAGTTGCCCAGCAGCACCACCGTTCCGCCGGAAAACGCGTCCGCTACGTGGCGGATGAGCTGCAGGTCGACCCAATCCGCGATCAGCCCCCAGAATCCGATGATCGGCCCGGGAGCGCCCTTCAGGTCGTCGGGGATGGTGGTCCCGGGATCGAACGACTTCGCGAAGTGCTCCAGATCGACGCCGTGCTGGACCAGGTGCGCGTTCGGGTTCACCCGGACCTTGTCGGCGCGCAACTTCTCCGACGAGCAGATCACCACGTCGCTCTTCACCATCAAGCGCCGCTCCAACTCGCGGATCGCCTCCCCCGGAGCGTCGCTGAAGGCGCTGAACTCGTCGACGCAGTGATAGACCACCAACGACTCGCCCAGCGTCCCGGACACCGGCGCCGAGCTGGGCAGGAAGCTCCAGGAGATCACGTCCTGGAAGCCGAGTTGCTGCATCGCGGACTGGACCTGGACCCTGAGGAGCGCCCCGTTCGCCGCGCGGATCAGCTCGCTGCCGTAGTACGGGATAGCCAGGGGCGTCATCACCCAGATGTTGGGGTGACGCTCCTGCAGGCCCTGCATCGCGCCGGAGAGCTTCTTCAGGATGCGCTTCGCGTCGCGGGCGCTGACCGTAGGCCTGCGGTTGCCGATGCTGTTCACCCAGAGCACGCGGTTCTCGCGGGCGAGGATCTTCATCGCGTGCATCTTGGACAGCGGGTCGCCGTCCCAGTCGTTGGAGAAGCAGACGATATCGCGCCCCTTCAAGGCCCCCATCTCCGGTCCCTTTCGCTTCATGGTCTCGATCGCGGGCGACGACGCGCCCGCCGCGCGCACCTCGAATCGCTTCCGCCACAGCTCGAGGACCCAGAGCGAATACAGCTCCTCCTTGCGGTCGCTCTTGCCCTGCAGATGATCGTCGAGCAGCCGCCGCACCGCCTTCTCCCCGAAACGAGTGCGCGACAGCGAGTCGGAGGAGAGCAGCGCATCGCGCACCTCGGCGTGGAGCTGCTTGCGGAACCAGTTCGAGACCGGCACCGTGAAGCCCCGCTTGCCCGGCGCCGTGCATTCGGCCGGCAGGCGCTCGCGCGCGGCCTGGCGGAGCAGCCACTTGCCGACGCCGCCTCGAAGCTTGAGGTGTTGCGGCAGTCCAGCGGCCCACTCGATCAGCCGGTGGTCGAGGAACGGGACGCGCAGCTCTTGCGAGGCCGCCATCGTCATCTTGTCCGCCTTCACCAGCAGATCGTCCGGCAGCCAGACGCGGCGATCGAGCTCGAGCATGCGCTCCAGCGGGGGCAGCCCTTCGGTCTCCGCCCACTCCTGCGCGAGCCGCTGCACCAGCCGTTCGCTGACGCGCCTCGCCGGCAGCCCCGTGAGGCGCGCCTTCTCGTCGTCGGTGAAGGCCACCGACACTCCGCGGTAGCGCTGCTCGAGCGGCAGCGTCGCCCAGCGCAGGTACTTCCGCGCCTTCGGATGACGCACGAACGCCAGCGCAACGGCGGCCAGCGGAGACGCCGCGCGCAGCTGCTCCATCCACAGCATCGTGCGGTAGATGGGGTACCCGGCCAGCAGCTCGTCGGCGCCTTCGCCCGAGAGCACCACCACCACTTCCTCCCGGGCGCGCTTCGACAGGTAGTAGAGCGGCACGCAGGCGGCGTCCGCGACCGGCTCGTCCATGTGCCAGACCAGGTCGGGGAGGAAACGCTGGAAGTCCTTGGCGGTGACCAGCACCTCGCGATGCTCGGTCCCCAGCGCGCGGGCCACGCGGCGCGCCTGGTCCAGCTCGGAGCTGCCGTCGTCTGCCAGGTACCCCACCGAGCACGACTTCACCCCGCCCTCTCCCCGCGCCTTGCGCAGATCGATCATCTGCGCGGCGATGCAGCTCGAATCGAGGCCGCCGGAGAGGAACACGCCCACCGGCACGTCTGCCATCAGCCGCGCCTCGGTCGCGTCCTGGAGGCGCTTCCACAGCTCGAGCGCCAGCTCGGCCTCGTCCCGGCCGTCGGTCTGGTCGGGGAACTCACACTTCCAGAAGCGGCGGACCCGCAGCGCACCCTTCTCGTACACGGCGCTCGAGCCGGGCGGCAGCTTGTGGATGCCGGAGAACATCGTCAGCGGCGCGGGCACGTAGCGGGCGCTGAGATACAGATCGAGCGCCTCGTCGTCCAGCTGGCGCGGGACGGCGGCGTCGCAGAGCAGCGACTTGATCTCGGATCCGAAGAGGAGCCGATCGCGGCCGAGGTGGTAGTAGACCGGCTTCTTGCCGAGCCGGTCGCGCGCGAGGAACAGGCGCTGCCGGCGCGCGTCCCAGATGGCGAAGGCGAACATCCCGCCCAGGCGCTCGGGGAGCGCGTCGCCCCACTCCTCGTAACCGTGGACCAGGACTTCGGTGTCGCAGCGGGAGCGGAAGACGTGGCCCCTGGCGATCAGCTCCTCGCGCAGCCCGAGGTAGTTGTAGATCTCGCCGTTGAAGGTGACGGTGACGGTGCCGTCCTCGTTCTGCATCGGCTGCGCGCCGGCCTGCGAGAGGTCGATGATCGCGAGCCGCCGGTGCCCCAGCGCCGCCGGACCTTCGACGAAGTGGCCGGTCCCGTCCGGACCCCGGTGCGCAATGGCCTCAGTCATCTGACGCAGCAGCGCCTCGTCAGCTGGACGTTCCCGGTCGCGATTCACGAAGCCGCTGATGCCGCACATGCCGTGACCCCATAGAGCGAGAGAATCCGTTGCAGGCTGTCCGCCGGCACCTCCGCCGGCCGGCGTTCCGACCCTTCCACCGCCTCGATCATCGCCGCCGAGAGGGCCGCCGCGTCCCCCGGAGGCACCAGGCGCACGCCTTCGGGCCGGTGGCCCACCGAGGTCGCCACCACCGCGCGCCCGAGCGCCAGCGCCTCCCGGACGCTCACCGAGTCCCCGTCGGCGATGGTCGGCCGGACGAACACGTCGCAGGTGGCGAGCAGCGCGAGGGCCTGCGGGCGGTGAAGCTCGCCGAATCCGCGAACGCCGCCGCCGCTCAGCTCTTCGGTTCCCGGGCCGTACATCGCCAGGGCCGCGCGCGGCTTGCGGGCGCGCACCTCGGCAAACGCTGGCAGCAGGACCTCGAGGCCGTACACGGGACGCGAGGTCACCGCCATGGCGCAAAACAACGGCGCCGCGGAGTCGCGCAGCTCTCGAAGGCCGGGCGGCGGAGGTCCGGGCTGGAGGAAGCGCCCCGTGAACGCCGGCAGGACCTCGACATTGCGCACGCCGCAGGCCGCAAGCGCCGCGCGCTGGGTGGCCGAGACCGCGATCACGGTCCCGTACCGTGGGACGATCGCGCGTGCCAGGGCGCGCCGACCCTTCGACCCGGCGAGCCAGACGGGCAGAAGCCCGGAATGGAGCGTCAGGATCGGGTCCACACCGGAGAGTCGCCCCGCCACCGCGCAGGCCCAGGCGAGCATCCAGGACTTGGGGTTGTCCCCGCCGGTGTGGACGTGGATCCGGAAGCCCCGCGCCGCATACGCGGAGAGCAGCCCGGAAAAGCGCAGGGGTCCTCCGGCGGGGACGACGCCGTCCGCCGGAAGCTGGCCCTTTCCGATGTCCAGTACCTCACAGCGGGCGCCGTGATCGCGCACCGCGCGCCGAAGCTCATCGAGGTGCGTCGCGATGCCGCCGTTGGGAGGCGGGAAATCTCCCACCAGGAGAACTTTGATGTCCTGCGGCATCGTCACCGTCGCAGCGATCCAGGAAGCCTCAGACCCGCTGCAAGCGGCGCGCCGCAGGAATGTAGATGCCGGCATAGGGCGACGCCGGCACCCTGCAGGTGGCCGCGTAGCAGCGCGCGAGCTCCTGGGCGATGGCCCGCGGCGCCACCAGCTCCTGAGCGGCCTGCCGCGCGTTCATGCCCACCTTCGCGGCGGTCGCCCGATCGTCCACGACCTGCGCCATCCGGGCCGCGAGCGCGACCGGGGCCCGCGGCGGCACCAGCCAGCCCGTCCGTCCCTCGCGTACCCAGGTCGGGTGCGAACCGACGGCGGTCGCGATCACCGGGGCGCCGACGGCCAGGGCCTCGGGCAGCGGATCCGGCGAGCTCGCGGCCCGGCTGGGACCGACGACGACCGAGGCCCTCGAGAACACCGAGGGGAGCTGCTCCAGCGCGACCGGGTGCGTCACCACGCGGTTCAGCATCCCGGCGGACGCTGCCTGGGCGCGCAGCCGTGCCGCTTCCGGGCCTTCGCCGGCGATCAGCAGCTTCAGCCTCGGGCGCGTCCGGGCGATGGAGAGGAAGGCGAGCAGCAGGTCCTGGTGGCCGCGATCGGGACCGTCGCAGGGCGAGGCCGCTACCACCCAGCGGATGGCGGGGTCGAGCATCGGCGGGAACGTCCCCGCCGCGCGGAGGTCCTCATCGACCTTGAGGAGGCTGCGCAGGATCGCCGTCGTCGACGGTGGCGCGCCTTGGGCAATGAGGCTCTCGCGCACCGACGCGCCGCCGCAGAGCGCGCGGCTGGACAATCGCGCCGCCCGCGCGGTCAGCCCCCCGAGGTCGTTGCGCGAGACCTGAACGATGATCGGCAGGTCGAAGAGGCGGCCCACGATGGCCGCCTTGATGTGGCACTCGCGCGCGTGGAGGAGCGCGGGACGGATCCGGTGCAGCTCGCGGGCAAGCCCGATGATGCTGTCGCCGGCCACGCCCTCCAAGCGGTAGCCATACTCGCGCAGCGACTCCGCCACGTCCCGATCCGGAGCGCCCACGAACGCGATCCTGCGCACCACGTCCCGCATGTGCCGCCTCCCATGACGCCAGCCCGACGAGGGAGCGCCCGGTAGGAAGGTGGGGAGCGGAGACACCAGCGGCAACTCCGGACTCCGGCGCTGCAGTCCACTGGCGAACTGCGGTCAAGTCGCCGCCGCGGTGGAGGAGCCGAGCAGCACGCGCCGGATACGCTCGACGGCGGACCCCTCCCCCGGCATCACCGCGATGGCGGCGAGATACACGGCGCAGTAGAGCGCGCCGGAGGCGAACAGGGCGGCGAATGGGCGCGGCCCGGCCGCCGCCAGCCGGGAGATCAGCAGGACGGGAACGCAGGCCACCGACGACGCCAGACCGAGGACGGACAGCTGGCGCCAGGGAAGCACCTCGCGCCAGCTCGCCTGCAGCTCCTCGCGGACGCGCGCGAGCATCGCGATGCGCATCGCTGATTCGGCCAGCGCATGGCCCCCGATCGCCCCGACCAGGCCGAACAGCTTGAGGCCGATCAGCACCATCGGAATGGTCAGCAGCAGCCGCCAGCAGAAGATACGGAACAACCACCGCGTCCGCCCCACCGCTCGCAGCACGCCGTCGAGCGGCAGCGCGGCGAACGGGGTGATGGCGATGGCGACCCGGAAGATGGGCACGCTGGCATCGTAGAGGTGCGTGAAGAGCGCGGGAATGAAGAGCGACCCCGCCGCCATCAATCCGGCCGTCAGAGGGAAGAACACGGCCGCCAGGCGCAGGTTCGCTTCGTGGAACAGATGCAGCCGCTGGCGGGCTTCGGCGTGCTCCGCGAACCGGACCTGGAGGATGTCGCTGATCGGAGCGTAGAGGAGGTTGATGATCGGCAGCTGGAAGCAGCCCTGCGCGTAGATGGCGAACGTGGCCGCGCCGACGCTCCAGCCCACCGCCCACTGGTGGAAGGTGCGCTGCGGGATGTCCAGCAGCACCGCCGCGCCGAAGGGCAGCGCGTACGCGAGCTGTTCGCCGAGCAGCTTCCGGTCGATGCAGGGCGGGCCCCGCCGGAAGAAGAACCAGCACTGCAGGCAGAATCGGACTGCGCCATGCAGCACGTACGCCCAGAAGAACCCGCGCAGGCCCATGCCGAGCAGGAGCGGCACCACGCTCGCCGCCACGCGCACCGCGTCCGAAAGGAAGATGATCCACGCCGCCGTCCGCACCCTGCCTTCGGCGGTCAGCGAGATCTCCAGGGGCGACGAAGCGACCATCAGCAAGGTGATCAGCGCCATCGAGAGCCCGAACTCCGCGAGCTCCGGATTCGCGAACTGGCCGGCGATCGCGAACCGCGCGCCGTAGAGCGTGCCCGCGCAGATGCCGCCGAGCACCAGCAGCAGGACCGAGGCATGGGTGAGCCAGACGCGCTCGCGACCGTCCTTGCGGGGCACGAAGTAGTAGAGGGTCTGGGCGAGCCCGAGCTGCAGGATCGGATAGGCGGTCGTGACGACGAGCCAGACCTGCTTGTAGGTCCCGAATTCCGCCTGCGGCAGCAGCCGCGTCAGGATCAGCGGCAGCGCGAAGCCGAGCGCGGTCGCGCCGCCGCGTCCGAGCATCAGCGGGCCTGCCTGCCTGAGGATGCTGCCCGACTTCTCCATCCTGGCTACCCGTGCGCCGAGAGTCCCTGCTCCTCCCCCGGCCTCCCGGAGGTCCCGAAGTTGGTCGGGCGGGCGCCCATCACCGGCCGCTGCAGAGCGAGCATGCCGAGGGTGTTCTCGAACTGGCAGGCGATCAGGGGCTTCGAGTAGAAACCGAGGACGCCCGCCGACGAGGCCTCCCAGAGCACCTTGCGCTTGAGCGCGAAGGGGTCGATCCCGGGCGTGTTGGGCATGTCCTCGGTGGTGACGGCGCTGGCGAATCCCTCCGCCTTCAGGGCCTGCGCCACGCCTGCGCTGTAGTAGCCGTTGCAATAGGCGAAATGTCGGATCGGCCTCCGCAGCCCCTTCTCCAGCGACGCCTTGCACTGGGCGATCTCGCGCCGCGCGTCGTCGAGCCGCTGGTTGGTGAGCACGGTGTGCTCCGCCGTGTGGGCGCCGGTGATGATGCCGTGCGCGTCCATCTCCTGGAGCATCTCCCAGGTCATGGAGAGCTCGCCCTCGGGCGGCTTGTAGGAGGTCAGCCCCAGGCGGTCCTCGAGGACGTCCGCCAGGCGCAGCAGGCCGGGCGTCGGGTAGCGCGCGATCAAGCGCTCCAGCGCGACCTCCGGCTGGGGATTGCCGTCGAGCACGTCGATCAGCCAGCGTTCGCCGGGGTGGCCGACCCCCACCGCCATCGGCCCGATGCCGCGCTCGCGCATCCGCCGCAAGGCGGTGAAGAGCCGATCGTGCCCGAGGCGCCGGTCGGTGCCGACGAATCCCGAGGGCACGTAGACCACGCCGGGAACGCGCAGGTCGTGCATGACCGGGAATGCGTGGGTGTACACGTCCCGATAGCCGTCGTCGAAGGTGATGGTCGCCACGTCGCGGGCCGCCTGGCGCGTTCCGTCGAGCACCGAGAGCGCGTCCTCGAGCGAAACGACGTCGTGGCTTTCCTGCAGCACCTCCAGGTGGCGCCGGAACGTCTTCTGCTCGATGTTCAGGCTGTACAGGCTCCGCTTCGCCTCCTCCGCGAAGTCGGCGACCACGCGGTGGTAGCTGAGGATCAACACGCGCCTTCCGCCCACCGCGCGCCTCTGGACGGCCGAGAGCAGCTCGCGGGCGCCCGAGTAATGCAGCGCCAGGGCCGCGGCACCTTTGCCGACGCGGCGCGCCACCTGGATCGCACGTTCCCTCAGCCGCTCCATCTCCGCCCTCCGCCGCTCGACCCCCGCGAGAATCTGTGCATCCCGCGCGGTCACGGCTCCCGCACGATTCGCCAGGCAGCGGACAGTCGGGTCTCACCGGCCGGCAGCGGCGCGCGCAGGATCCGGCGGGTCCTGCGCGCCGCTTCCAGCGCTCGCCGCGGCACCGCCGCCTTCATCGCCTCGCGGGCGGACACCGAAGCTCCCAGCGCCGCCCGGGCCGCGCGCCCGCGGGCGCCTCGCCAGAGCCGCATCTGGATGGTCCAGCGCTCGCCGCGCGCCCAATCGCGCTTGTAGCTCTCGTTCCCGTGCAGGAAATCGAACTCCTGGAGGCCCTCGGCGAAGGCGTCCTGGACCGTGCGCGCGAGGAGCACGAGACCCACCGATCTGGACGACCAGTTCGGGTCGTACCCGGACTGGTAGTAATTGAACTTCCTGGCATGAACGACGCCGTAGACCGACGCGACCGGCCGCCGCGCCGCGAACAGCGTGTACATCCGCAAGCTGCCCGCCTCGGCGAGAAGCCGCGCGGCCTCCCGGTGGAAGGCCTCGTTGCGGGCGTCGCCCAGGCCGTCCGACCCGCCCTCCGCGGACCACCGCGCGCGATGCAGCTCGAAGAACCGCTCCGTCGCCGCCGCCGCCTCGTGAGGCGCGCGCGCGCAGGTGACCGCGACCCCGGGCTGCCGCTCGATCCACTTCTCGCGCCGGCGCAAGTTGTCCCTCCGCCCCAGCCCTTCCAGGTACTGCTCGTAGGTCCCGCCCAGCGGAATGTACGGGCAGACGAAACGCACGCGGCCGTCGCGGACGACGGAACCGGTCGCGCGCCCCGCCGGAAAGTGCTCGGCGAGCTGCAGCGCCGTCGGGCTCTCGCGGGCCAGGCCGTCGAGATCGCAGACGTCCCAAGGAAGCTCCATGAGCTTCGCCACGCAGTGGCGCAGCACCTCGCGCTCGCGGCCGGGCTCCGCCAGCACGTCGAGGTAGTCGCACCCGGTCTCGCCGTCTCCGAGAAACGCGATCCGGCGCACCCGGACGCCCCCCAGCCGCGCCGATTCCATGAAGAGCGGCATCAGCCCGACCAGGCGCCCGCCTTCGCGGACGCAGATGCTCGCCAGCTCCCGCCCGCCCCCGAAGTGCTTCCACCAGGGCAGGAGCCACTCCGGACCGAGGAACATGGTCCCGGCGCGGGCGCGCTGATTGAGGTCGCGCCATTCGGCGGTGTCGGGCGCGCCGATCCGCGTCTCGACCGGCAGCCCTTCGATGACGGGCGCTTCGCTCACCTGAGCAGCTCCCGGACGCAGCTGGCGACGTGCTCCGTGTCGGCCGGCGAGAGATCCTGGTGCACCGGGAGCTCGAGCACGCGCTCGCGCAGGCGATCCACCTCGGGGAACACGCCCGCGGGCAGGACCGGATGTCGCAGGCGCCAGAAGTCCACGGTCTCCACGCCGCGCGCCAGAAGCCGCGCCATCGCGCCCGCCTTGTCGTCCGTCGCCATCGGGTAGAACAGCGGGCAGACGCCGGGCTTCAGCTCGCCCGTCACGGGCGGGGCCATCTCGCGCAGCATCGCGTAGAGATGGAAGTAGTTCCGCCGCCGGCGCTCCACGATGCCGGCGAAGTCCTGGTTCCGCAGGACCAGATGGCTGGCGGCGCTCATCCCCAGGCGGACGTCGTCGGGGTTGAAGTGCTGCGTCCCGGTCGAAACACGCTCCACGCTGGCCCGGCGCACGAACCAGTGGCCCGTGTCCCGGATGGCCTGGCGCGCCCGGCGGCCCGCTTGACCGGCCCGCAATTCCAGATTCGAGAGCATGCTGCCGACGAGGTGCGAGGCGGTGCTGGAGAACGGCGGCGCCGCGGCCGGGGGCAAGAGATCGACCTTCTTCGCGTAATCTCCCCGGGCGAGCAGGGCCCCTCCGTTCGGCACCGGAAGGGTCTTGTAGAGGCAGAACACGGACAGGTCCCCGGAGGAGCCGAGCGGCTTCTCGCCCTCGCGGGAGAGGAGCGCCAGCGCGCAATCCTCGATCAGCGGCACGCCCAGCTCGCGGGCCAGCTGCCGGGCCGCCCGCATGTCCTGCGGAAACCCGGCGTAATGGATGACGTACACCGCGGCGACGCCGGCGCTCCGCGCGCGCGCATCCTCGAAATCGGCGCGCATCTGCGCATCCACCAGGAAGAACACTGGCGTGACCTGCGCCGCCAAAAGCGTCTCCCGCTCGACCCCGAGGTGGTAGGCAGGCATCATC
>Ga0066709_100004747_pt1 | contig 10958 bp, 4 predicted proteins | sample GraSoiAngelo_158_FD_79665 | JGI IMG/M metagenome (GOLD analysis project Ga0066709, IMG submission 79665) | Grasslands soil microbial communities from the Angelo Coastal Reserve, California, USA - 14_1009_16_30cm | ecosystem: Environmental > Terrestrial > Soil > Grasslands | place: USA... | reverse complement strand
CCCAGCGCACGTCGCGCTCGATCGCCGCGAGGGCCTGGTCGCGGTGCCCATCGTGGTCGATGATCATGAACCACTGCTGGGTGGCCCGGAAGATGACCGGCTTGCGGCAACGCCAGCAGTGCGGGTAGGCGTGGGTCAGCGTGCCCTCGGCGACCAGGCGATCCTGGTCCCGGAGCCGGGCGATGATCTCGCGGTTGAGCTCGGGCTCGATCACGCTGCGGCCCACGAACGGCTCGGCGCCCGCGGTGAAGCGGCCGGCCTCGTCCACCGGGCAGGCGACCTCGAGCCCGGCGCGCTGGCCGACGGCGAAGTCCTCCTTGCCGTGGCCGGGGGCGGTGTGGACGATGCCGGTGCCGTCCCCCATGCTCACGAACGGCGTGCCGTCCACGATCGGCGAGTCGTTGCCCCACGGTCCCTCGAAGACCAGGCCGATCAGGTCCCGGCCCTTGAGACGGCGCCCGGCCTCGGTCCCACTCCATCCGGCCGCCTCGCTCACCGGCGCCAGCCTCGGCGCCGCCAGCAGGTAGCGCCGCTCGCCCACGGCGACGACGGTGTACTCGGCCTCGGGATCCACCATCAGGCCGCGATTCGCGGGCAGCGTCCAGGGCGTGGTCGTCCAGGCCAGCGCCCGCACCGGTCCCAAGGCCGACGCGGGCAGGCCGGCGAGCACGCCCTGCGGGTCCTGTTTGAGCGGGAACGCCACGACGATCGAGGGCGACGGGTCGTCCTGGTACTCGATCTCGGCCTCGGCCAGCGCCGTCCGGTCGGTCGGGCACCAGTGGATGGACCGCAGGCCGCGCTGGATGTAGCCGCGTCCGGCCAGCACCGCGAAGGTCTCGAGGATCTCGGCCTCGAAGCCCTTGTCCATGGTGAGGTAGGGATGCTCCCACTCGCCCCAGACGCCGAGGCGCTCGAACTCCTCGCGCTGGATCGCCACCCAGCGGGCCGCGAACTCACGGCAGCGTGGCCGCAGGGCCAGACGATCGGGGGTGCCGCCCTCCTTGCGCAGTTCCTTGGTCACCTCGGTCTCGATCGGCATGCCGTGGTTGTCCCAGCCGGGCACGTAGGGCGAATCGAAGCCGAGCAGGGAGGCGCTGCGCACCACCGCGTCCTTCCAGATCTTGTTGGCCGCGGTCCCCATGTGGAGGTGCCCGTTCGAGTAGGGCGGGCCGTCGTGGAGCAGCGCCACCGGGCGACCCCGGCGCGCCTCGCGCAGCTTGCGGTAGAGGCCGCGCTCGCGCCACCAGCCGACCCGCTCGGGCTCCCGGCGCGGCAGGTCGCCCTTCATCGGGAAGTCGGTCTGCGGGAGATTGAGCGTGTCGCGATAGCCGGCCATCGATGCCTCCGGTTGCGGTGGTCCCCAGAAAAAAACGAATCGCCCCATCGGTCTCGACCGTTGGGGCGACGAGGTCGCGGTACCACCCAACTTCGCGAGGGCGCGCGGGCGCCACCGCCTCGGGGAGCCGTGCTTCCGCCGGCTCCAGCCCGCTCTCGGGGGGCGACCGTCCGAATCTACTCCGGCGCGACGAGCGACCCCGGCGACCCCATGGGGTCCAAGGAGCGCAGCCGCGCCGTTTCGGTCGGCGGCTCGGGGGTGATCTTCCGCGGGCGGGTTGGCACCGGGCTCACACCGTCCCCGGCTCGCTGATTGCGCGCCGCACGCGTACGCGTCCCCGTCACAGCCTTGACGCTACCGGCGGGACGATGGCATGGCGCCCCAAGGCCGTCAAGCCGCCGCGCGACCGGGCGCCGGACGCCGCGGGATCGCGTGGGGGTGGCGCGGAGGGATGGTGCGGAGGGAGGGCGCGGAGGGAGGGCGGCGAGGGCTAGGCCGGCTCAGTTGGTCTCGCGCCAGGAGAGGGTCACGAACCGACCCCCGTACTTGGCGATGTTCTGCGAGATCGCGGCCGAGCTGTAGAGCACGGTGCAGTCGCCGTTGGCGATCTTGATGCGGGTCTGGCCCTTGACCATGATGCCGCCCAGGATCCAGCAGGTGCCGTTGATATCGAGGTTGCCTTCGATGTAGATCAAGCCGCGATAGATGAAGTTGCCGTTGATGGCGAGGTTGCCGTCCACGTAGAGCATGCCGTCGCCGGTGCCCCCGGTGTACTTGAAGTCCCCGCTCATGTCCTGGGTCGCGCCGTTGTTGTCCAGGTAGTAGACGCCCTGCGGGTTCTGCGGCTCCGAGGCGAGCGGCGAGCCGATCCAGGAGAAGAACTCCGCCTGGCCCATGCCGAGCGTCTCCCACGGTCCGGCCGGGAATCCCGGCTGATTGGGGGCGTTGGGGACGGGGGACCCGGTCTGGACGGCGGAGCCCTGGCTGGTGATGCTGTTGGAGCTCCATCCGCCGGGGAGGTCCCCGAAGCCGACCTCGTAGGTGTTGCAGGGCGGCCGCCCCTTGGTGCCGGGCGGCGTGTCGAGGCTGTGGTTGTAGCCGCAGATCGCGGAGTTGCCCGAGAAGTCGATGCCCTGCTGCGCCGCCAGCGCCGCCGACGCCAGCACGTCGATCGGCTTCTGGATGACCTCGGCGGTGATGCGCCGGAAGGCCGGGCCTTCGCGGCCGGTGCTGGTGACGATGAAGATCGGGAAGCCGGACGTGGTCTGGACGGCCGGGTTCTTGTCGGGGTCATAGCGGTAGATGACGGTCCGGGCGGCGTCGGTCTTGTAGCGCACGGTGAGGGCGCTGTCCGACTTGCCCAGCGTCGTGTAGTTGAGCCAGTCACCGGCCGGCTGACGGGTGGCCAGCGCGATCGAGTCGGTGCCGAGCACCGGGACCTTGCCGGGCACCGTGTTGAAGATCTGGGCGACCTGCCGGGGGTTGGCGTTGGTGGGGATGTCGCCGGCGCGGATGCGCGAGACGGCCTCCGCGATCCCGGCCTCGGCGATGTCGAGCGCCTGGATCTCCATCTTCCCGTGCGATCCGATCTTGGTGTTCACGTTGATCGAGGTGAGCAGCGTCGCCGCCACCAGCGAGATGACGATCAGCACCAGCAGCGCCATCACCAGGGCGATGCCGCGCTCGTCGCGTCCCGGCCGCGGCCGGGTGGAGCGGGGCGTGGCGGTCATCGGACGTACACGACCAGCGCGCCGGTGCTCGCCGACATCTTGACGCCGGTGGCCAGATCCCTGAGGTAGGGCGGGCCCGGGAGCGCGGGCTTCACGCCGTAGTTGAAGTTGGACGAGGTCACCGCGGGCACCCAGTTGATGACGTTGCCGCCCGAGGGGTCGTTCCCGGAGGCGGGGATGAGGCCGGAGTCACAGAAGTAGATCCGCACCCCACCCAGGTAGTTGCTCAGGTCGCTCCGGTATCCGACCGCGAGGTCGCCGCGGCTCGAGCCGCCGAAATCGGCGGTGACCAGGCTGGTCACGATCCCCGGAGCCACGACGTCGCGGTCGAACGAGAACGACCATGTGCCGGTCACGGTGCGGTTGTCCCACTGCTGCAGGTGGCCCGAGTTCGAGCTCCGCTGCGTGCCGAGGACGACGTCCTGCTTCCCGTCGCCGTCGATGTCGAAACAGGCGAGCGAGGTGACGGCGTCCTGCGGCAGGCTGTAGCCGGCGCGAAAGACGAAGCGGGCCCCGTTGGCCCTGCTGGTGTTCTTGAAGAACAGGAGCTGGCCGCTGTAGGTGCCGTTCTTGGTCCCGACCACGAGGTCCTTGACGCCGTCCCCGTTGAAGTCCGCCAGGGCCATGGCGGTGACCTCTCCCAGCGCGTTGCCGGGGATCGCTCCGCTGGGCGGGTAGACCTCCTGCCGGCCGAAGATCGGCGAGGCGAGATCGTTGTTCTGCCATATCTCGATCGTGCCTTGGTTGGCCGTGGGCGACTTGGTGCCGACGATCAGGTCGGGCATCGCGCCCCCCGCGCAGTCGAAGGAGAGGATGGCCTGCACGTCGCCCAGGTCCTGGGTACGGTACGAGAGGCTGGCACTGGTCGGCAGGTAGCCTTCGTTGTTGTTGCTGTTCTGGTTCAGCCAGACGAAGAAATTGCCGCCGGTCGCGTTCTTGGTGCCGGTCGCGATGTCGGGGCGCACCCGGAAGGTGGTCGTGTTGTCGAGCGTGTCCACCGCGAGGCACATCACGGCCGACTGGGCGGTGTAGCTGCGCGACGGGGCGGCGTCGAAGAGCGGCGTGTTGTCGTACTGGTTGAACCACGTCATGATCTGGTCCGCGCCGGTCGCGTCGGCCCCCAGGACGAGATCGACGTCCTGGCGGGCGTTCTCGGTGTGGCTGCCGTTCCAGTCGCCCTCCATCAGATCGGCGCTCGCCAGGCTCAGCACGCGGCTGGTGTTGAGGGTGATGACCTGGTAGCTGCTCTCGCCGAAGTTGTTGCTGGCGATGGTCTGCCCGGGGTTGAGGAAGAACGGACCGATGCTCGTGCTGCTGGTCGGGAAGAAGCCGGGCTTGACGATGCTCATGAGGTAGTAGGGGAGCGCCGGAGACTGCACCGACGGGACGTCGATGCTGTAGTCGCCGCTGCCGTCGCTGTAGGCCCAGCCGAGCACGGTCGAGCCGGCGTCGCGCGTCACCCCCACCCACACGCCCTGGAGCCCCGACTCGCCCGCGTCGAGCACGCCGTTGCGGTTGTTGTCCGTGAACACCTTGCCCTGCACGGTGCCCTTGGCGGCCTTCGTGAACCCGAAGCTGAACGAGGCCGAGCCGCCCGCGGTCATCGTCCCGGACACCGGGTTCGGGGTCGTGGCGGTGAAGGAATCGGGGGCCGCCGCGGTGAGCGTGTAGGCGCCCACCGAGGCGAAGTTGACCACGGTGCCGGCGTTGTCGGTGTACTCGACGTCCGGCCCGGGGCTGAGCGTCATCTTGGTCACGGCGAGCGGCGTGTCGCCGGCGTTGTAGACGCCGTCTCCGTTCACGTCGTTGTAGGTGAACGAGGAGACCCACCCGCCGGCCCGCATGGTGTCGGCGAACGAGTGCGAGACCGCCGGGCCGACGCTCACCACGAAGCTGTCGGGCGCGGTCAGGACCCCGTAGCCGGGGGGCGGGTTGTGGCGCAGGGTGTAGGTGCCCGCCTCGACGCGGAACAGGAAGTTGCCGCCCACGTCGGTGGACGTGGCCAGGGGCCCGAGCCGCACCGTGGCGCTGCCGACGCCGGGCTCGCCGGCGTTGCGGGTCCCGTTCTTGTCGAGGTCGTTGAAGATCGTGCCGTCCACCGCGTAGGTGGTGGAGCCGAAGTTGGGCGTGTTGCGCATCGAGCTGATCTCGCTGCGCAGGCTGGTGACGGCGTACTTGCCCTTGACGTCGGCGTCGGCGCTGCCGGCACTGACGTTGAGCACCACGCGGGCGATGTTGGCGAGTTGCGCCGCGGGCACCGGCCCACCCGACCAGTTCCACGGCGTCGAGCTGTTCTGCATGTAGACCTGGAACATCGGCGCCACGCCGTTCTGCGACGGCCGCTGGACCAGGGCGATGCGGTCGGTGGTGCCGCCGTTGTTCCCGGCCACGTTCCCAGTCGAATCGCCGTACACCTGGCGGAGGAGCACGTAATCGTTCGGGTTCGGCGTGCGCTGCGCGTCCAACCCGTTCGGCACCGTCCAGTCGCTCGCGTTCACCGCGCCGTCGTTGTTGGCGTCGAGCGTCCAGCGGACGACCTCGGCGCCGCGGCGGTACTTGATCGGCGGCTGCCAGGCGGTGCCGTTGAGCTGGAACGGTCGCGGCAGGCCGTCGGGCCGGTAGGCCTGCGGGATGCCCATGGGATGCCCGGGCAGCGAGTCCGGCCACGGCGACATGTCGGCGTTGATGAGCACGGTCAGCGAGTCGACGTAGGCGATCGGGGGCTGGGGCAGGGCGGTCCAGTCGAGATCGGCGCCGTAGCCGGCGCTGCGCAGGTCGCGCGCCATCATGTCCATGGCGATGCGCGCCCCCTGCGTGGACTCGACCTGGTTCGTCGTCGCCGCCTTGCTGCGCTGGGCGGAGTACATGACCGTCATGAGGACGATCATCACCGTCGCCAGCACGGTGAGCGTGATCAGCATCTCGACCAGCGAGAAGCCGCGGCGCGCGGATGGGATCGGGTTCGGGACCCGTCGGCTCGACATGCCTTATCGCCTCAGGTAGGTGGTGGCCAGGACCGAGCGGGCGCCCCCGAAGGTCCAGTCCACGGTGACGGTGACCTTCTTCAGGTCTTCCAGCGGCGCGGGCAAGGTGGTGACGTCGTAGTGCCGGTGCCAGACGCCGCTGGTCCCCAGGTCCTCGGTCGCCGTGCCGGCCGGGTGGCGGCCGACCGAGAGCAGCGGGTCCGACCAGGGCACGCGGTTCAGGATCTCGAGCTTCTCGTGCGCGTAGTAGCTCCCCGACGTCGCCAGACGGTCCCGCAGCTGGCCGCGCGCCCCGGCGGGGAACAGCTGCGCGATGGCCAGGATGCCGAGCGACAGCATCACCAGCGCGATCATCAGCTCGACGAGCGTCGTGCCGCGCTCAAAGTCGCCCCGATGCCGGGGCCTGCGTGCGTCAGGCGTCATGGTCCTCACCGGGTCAGCACCAGGCCGGACATCTGGACACTCACCGTGTCCCGAGCCCCGCGCTGGTTCTGCAGGATGATGTCGCCGGAGGTGCTGGCGCGACCGTCCTTGGTCATCGTGGGGCCCGCGACCCCCCCAAAGGCCACGGAGTAGTAGGTGACCCCGCTCGGCAGCTTCCAGGTCGTGGCGACTCCGCTCGCGTAATGGACGTGATAGTCGCAGCCGCCGCAGCCGGCCCAGTTGTAGGTGAAATGCATGGGCTGTTCCGTGCCCGTGGCGATCGCCTTCTCGCGTGCGAGCCGCAACTCGGCCGCGATGTTCTGGGTCGCCCCCTTGAGCTGGTACGAGGCCGAAACGCTCTGGAAGGCCGGGACGCTGAATGCAAACAGCAACCCGAGCACCAGCATGGCCGCCGCCAGCTCGACCAGCGAGAATCCCCGCGCGCGAAGAACGGTCATCGTCTGAGTGGTCCCAAAGGATAAGCAGTGCCCATGCCATACGACGCGTCGCGCCTCGCGGGCGCGCGCCGATCCGGCTCGAGGTTGGCGGACATCCGGTTGGCGGGCCGGCCCGGGGGAGAGACGGGCCCACCGTCCGGGTCATCGGCCGCAGCCTCGCAATGCTTGAACGATGCATTACGCCGGTCGGACGCCGGTCGGTAGGGCAGGGGACGCGCCCGCGCGCGGTCAGGCCGGGGTCGCGGCTCGTCCCGTGCTCAGCAGGGGCGAACGGCCGGAGAGGGGCCCGAGCGGGTGCTCAGCCCCCGGGGCGGGGGGCCGCCTTGGGCGGGGCGGCCGGCTGCGGGCGCTGACGCCCGAGCAGCTCGCGGTGGTGCGAGACGACGTGTTGCGGTTCATCCCCCGCCAGATCGGCGAGCACCAGGCAGACCGCGGCCCGATCGGGGCGGCCGGGGAGGCCGTCCGCGAGGGCCGCGGGATCGTCGCCCGGAGACCCCACGCCGAACTGCTTGCGGCAATGGCGGCGGCGGGCCTCCGCGCCGACCGGGCTCGAAGGCAGGCACAGGCCCCGGGTGCGGACGCGGGCCAGGTCGCGCGCCAACTCGCCCCATTCGAGCGGTGCGGCCGGGTCGAGATCGCCGGCCTCGGTCAGGATGCCGGCGCCCTCCAGGGTGCCGCGCAGGCTCTCGGGCGCCGCGGGAATGGCGGGGAAGGGCGGCCGGACCGTCGCGGCCAGCGTCCGCCACCACTCCGCCCGGGTCGGCGACCGGTACGCCTCCGCCCCGCGGCCGATCAGCGAGCCGCGCTCCGCCCAGGCCAGATAGGGTTGCGCCCACCCGGTGTCCGCGCGCGGCGTGGCCAGGTGGGCGGTGACGAAGCGGAGCGGGTCGAGCGCTCGGGCGTGCTCCCAGCGCTCGTCCGGCTCGCCGGCGCGCCGCACCTCGAAGTGGAGGTGGGGCGAGGTGGCGCGTCCCGTCATCCCGACGCGGCCCAGCAGTCGCCCGGCGACCACGCATTGGCCCGCGCGCACGGCCACCGTTCCCGGCGCCAGGTGGGCGTAGACCGTGTAGACCAGCCCTTCCTCGGTCCGGTGCGCGATCACGACGTGGCGCCCGTAGCCGTGGTTCCACCCCTGGGCGCCCACCGAGACCACCAGGCCATTGGCGGCGGCCCGCACCGGGCCGCCCGCGGCGCCATTGGAGAGGTCCACGCCCTGGTGTCCGGCGCCTCCGCTGTCGCGATCCCCCACGCCGCGCATGACGCGATAGGGGCGCGGGCCGCCCACCGGGTCGGTGGACAGCGAGCAGGCCGCACCCACCGGGTAGATCCAGGCGCCGCTCCACCCCCAGCGCGCCGAGACCTCGGGCTTGAGCGGCAGGAGCCCGGCCAGCAGCAGCGGTCCGGCGACCGCCAGGCAGGAGACCAGGGATGGGGCGCGAGCGGGGCTCGGGATCGGGCGTCGAGACATCGTGTCCTCGCCGGGGGGGTCGGGGAGAGCGTGAGCCCGGGGACTCTACCACCTAAGTCGGGGCGACCGGGCGTCACGGGCGGACGAGGCTCGGCCCCAAGAACTTCGAGCCTCGCGGGTGAGCGGGGTTTCTCGGGGACCGAGGCTAGCGGATCACGACCAGCCGGGTGGCGGGCGCGACGGAGCCTCGCATCCGGGCGAAGTAGACCCCGGAATGCCAGCCCCGCGTGGACTCGCCCGACAGGTCGGCGGAAGCCTCCGCCCCCGCGGTCACGAGCGGAACGGCCGCGACCCGCCGGCCCGCGAGGTCGAAGAACTCCACCGCCTCGGCCTCCGACCCGGCCGCCACACCGGTGCGCAGGTGCAACGAGGCGCCGGCCGGCAGCGGATTGGGCCCCAGGCGCAGCGCCAGCGCGGGCGCCGGGCGGCCGGGCTCGGGCACGGCCACCGGGCGCGTCTCGGTCACCCGTTGGCGCTCCATCGGCTGCATCACGCCGCCCGGGAAGCCGATGTAGAGGACCGAGACCTCGTCCGGGGTGAAGGCGGCGATGGCCGGCCGGGCGGCGGAGCCGTCGGTGATCGCCGTCAACTCCGTGCTGGAGCAGTCCCAGCCGCCGTCCGGCTGCCAGCGCATGTAGCGCACCTGCTGGACGCCGCTGGTGTTGCCGACGAAGGCGAGGTGGAGCCCGCCCTGTTCGTCGATGCGCAGCGTCGGGTTCTGGACGCTCTCCCCGCGTGAGACCAGGGTCGCGTCGAGCGGGAACGGCGACGAACCATCGGGCTTGCGCTTCTGATAGTGGATCTGATTGACGCCGGATCCGCTCTCCTGCCACACGACGTCGAGCGCGCCGGTCGAATCCACCACCGCGTCCACGGCCGGCTGCTCGAAGCTGCTGCCGATGATCTTCTGCTTGGCCCCGATCCCGGTCGCCGGATTGTACGCGGCGAGCCAGATCCGGGCAGGCGGGGTGGCGCGGTCCGACCAGAGCACGTAGGAGCGACCCTCCCCGGCCACGGCCACGACCGGGGCGGCGGGCAGGTCGCCGATCTGGGTCACGGTGATCGGCGCGGCGGAGGGGGCGCGGTAGGGGAAGGTCATGAACTTCACCTGCGGGCCGGTCTGGGTGTAGAGCCAGGCGACGTGGACGCGGCCGCTCCGGTCCACGCCCACGCTCGGATAGCGTGAATCGCCGAGGAGGTCGGTGAGGCGGCGCTCCCGGGACCACACGCCCCCCACGCGGGAACGGTAGTAGAGCTCGCCGGCACCAAAGCGACTGTCGCTCCAGACCACGACCAGGTCGTTGCCTCCCGGCACCGCCGCGATGGTCGGATCGCTCGCCGAGCCGGGGCCCAGGCTGAGCTGCATCCCGGCGCCCCAGGCAGCTTGCGGCGCACGCGTTCGCAGCATCACCTGCGGGCGGCCCGCCACCAACTCGTCGGAGATCATCGCCAGCGACCGGTCGGGAAACCGCACCAGTCGGTTCGCGAGGCTCGCGGGCAGGATCCCCTTGTAGGGGCCGGGCGTGGCCGCGCGCACCGCCGGCTGCCATCCCGCCGGGCGCACCCGCAAACGGTAGCGCACGTCGTGGCCGATCGGCGTGATCTCGCGCATGGCGATGCCGGTGAGCCCGCCGGAGAAGGTGCGCGTGTTGGGGCTGGTGCCGTCATCGATCTGCGTGCGCTCGAGGAGCCCCGGGAACGGGTCCCGGTCGTCGCCGCGGTTGCGCCCGGCCGGGATGTCGTACTGGCCATCGGCCTCCACGATCTGCAGCCCCGGCACGACGCCGGCGTTGACCCGGTTGGCCGCCATGCCCGACGCGATGACATCCTCGTTGACGTGGTAGACGAGCAGTCCCTCGGCGGGGATGTTGCGGTCGAAGCCCTCGCGCCGCCGGTTCTCGATCAGGAAGTGCTCGGGATTCGACTCGCCCTGGAACCAGAACTCCACGATCGGGCCGCCGTGGGCCAGCGGCGTCTGGACCAGCACCGTGTCGGTCGTCGGCCGGAACGTCTGCCGCCAGCCGAGGTAGAGCAGCGACCACGCGCCCAGGCTCGCCGGATACTCGGGTGAGCCGCCATCCGTCCCGTAGCCGCCCGTCGCCATCAGGTTCCAGTTGCCGGGCCCGGCGTTCTGGCCGCCGCCCTGGAAGCTGGTGTCGTAGAGATCCGGCAGGCCGAGCGTGTGGCCGAACTCGTGGCAGTAGACGCCGATCTCGGACGGCACCCCGGGTCGGACCGCGGACAGTTCGGGGACCATGGAGATCCGGTCGACGCTCATCCTCAGCGACGGCGCCCCCGGCACCGTGGTCAGCGTCTGATATCGCTCGCCCGATGGCCAGGAACTGAGGCGCGAGGTCGCCGACCACAGGTTCGACCTCAGAACCGGCGGGGCCTCGGCGCCGTACCCGGAATGGAGGAACCAGACCACGTCGACGTACCCGTCGTGGTCCTGGTCGTAGGGCCGCCAGTCCACGAGCGGGTCGGCCAGCGGGAGCGCGGCCGTCGCGAATCCGTAGGTGTTCCGGGGGGGCTGGAAGCCGAGCCCCCGATTGTTGTTGG
>Ga0066709_100004744_pt1 | contig 10963 bp, 12 predicted proteins | sample GraSoiAngelo_158_FD_79665 | JGI IMG/M metagenome (GOLD analysis project Ga0066709, IMG submission 79665) | Grasslands soil microbial communities from the Angelo Coastal Reserve, California, USA - 14_1009_16_30cm | ecosystem: Environmental > Terrestrial > Soil > Grasslands | place: USA... | reverse complement strand
TTTGTACTCACCACCCGCTCAGGGCGCACCGGCTCCAGCTCCGAACGCGAACATGAGAACTCTCCAGCAGAACATCCAGCGGCTGAAGCTTGACGTCGCTCAGCACGTACCCATCCATGGGCAGCCCGGGCCGATGGGCCAGTTCGTGCAGATTCTCGGAAAATAGACCACTGTAGCGGCGGGCGCAGCCCCATACACGCTAACTTGAGAACCTCTGAACGAAGTGTACTGTCGTGCGGCGTGTGTGAGCGACCCCTGCCGCCTTCGGCGAGAATGTAATGTCCCCTTTGCAAGGGGGAACGGCCGCGAAGCGGCAGGGGGGCGCTCACACACACCCGTCCGGGAGTGCCAAATTCGCTCACAGCTCGCTAAGTTAGTCCGCTCAGTAGCGATTGGCAACTGGAAGCTCGTTGGCGGGGTACAACGAGATGATTTTGGCGCCCTCGGGTGTGAGGACCACCATCTCCTCGATACGTGCGGCAGAGACTCCGTCCGTCGCCGGACAGAAGGTTTCGACCGCAAATACCATGCCTGCTTTGAGCTCGTAGGGTTCGATGAAGGAGTTGAGCCGCGAGATCAACGGCCTCTCGTGCAGCCCGAGTCCGAGCCCATGGCAGAAGTTGAGACCGAACGCCGCCATCTCGCTCTCGAAGGCGATCTCGGAAGCTTCGGGCAGTTGCTTCGCGGCTTTGTCGGTGGTGACGCCAGGCTTGAGCATGGCGATGGTGTCGTCCATCCATTGCCGCGCGCGCTTGTAAGCGTCTCGCTGCGGTGCAGTCGAACTGCCGACGGTAAAGGTGCGGTAGTAGCAGGTGCGATAGCCAATAAAAGAATGGATGATGTCGAAGTACGCCTGGTCGCCGGGCCGGATGAGCCGGTCGGTGAAATTGTGTGGATGCGGGCTGCAGCGCTCTCCGGAGATCGAATTGATGGCTTCGACGCAGTCGGAACCCATCTCGTAGAGGCGCTTGGTGGCGAGCGCCACGATCTGGCTCTCTTTCACACCCGGCTTCAGTTCGGCCGCGATGTCCTGATAGACGCCGTCAACCATGCTCGAGGCAATGTTGAGCAAGGTGATCTCGTCATGGCTCTTCACTTCGCGCGCATAGAGCATCATTTGCTGGCCATCGCGGACCTCGATGCCTTCCTCTTGCAGGGCAAAAAGCATCGGGGGCTCGCAGATATCGAGCCCCAGCGGCATGTCCGCCACGCCCTCTTTTTTGAGGATGTCTTTGATTTCCTTCGCTGCCTGCTTGAACAGGCCCACCTCGGGACCGATCGCGCCGCGCATTCCCGGGTTGCCGGCGCGCACGTGATCTTCGCGCAGCCACGGGCAGTAGATCCTGTGGTGACGGGCTGCCGAGCCGAAATCCCATACCCAGGGCTCGCCATTTCCGGCGAGCAGGCAATAACGGATCAGTTTGTCACGAGCCCACTCCCCAATGACGGTGCTCGAGATATAGCGGATATTGTACTGATCGAAACTTAGCACCGCGCCTAGCCCGGACTTTGCCAGCTGCTCGCGTGTTCGGGCGAGGCGGTAGCGGTGCAGGCGCCGGAAGTCGACACGCTCTTCGAAATCCACCTGGGTCGTACCCGGCGCCTGAAGTGGCCGGTGCCAGCGGTGCGCCGGCTTGAGATCGTCCTCGTTAACGGGAAGGAAATCCAGTTTGGTCGGCTTCTTGGACATAAATACGTGTCTCCGTTGGAGATTTTTGTTCAGCCGCGGAGCGGCGGCAGAACGTAGCCACGGCTGAAGGCCGTGGAAAGCTTTATGGCGAAGGACGGAGCCCCGGAGGGGCGAAAGACGCGTCAGGCCTGAAGAATCTTTCGCCCCTGACGGGGCTTGGTTTTGCCGTAAACGGAAACCACGGCCTTTCGGCCGTGGCTACGTTCTTACGCCGCTCCGCGGCGAAAACCTCATGCCAGCCGCTGCGCTGCCGCGCCAATCGCTTCGGCCAGATCGTTCAGAAACACTGCGGCCTGAGCGCCATCGACGACGCGATGATCGCCGGATAGAGTAAGCGTCATCATGGGGCGGACAGCGGGTTGACCATTCACCGCCACAACCCGATCTGCGATGCGTCCAACGGCGAGGATCGCAGCCTGCGGTGGCGCGATGATCGCGTTGAAAGCATCGACGTTGTACATGCCCAGGTTGGTGATCGTGAAGGTTCCGCCTGTCACGTCCGCGGGCTTTAAACGGCCGCTCCTGGCTCGCTCGCTCAGATCCCGGCGCTGCACGGCGATATCGGCAAGAGACGCGCTGTCCGCGTTGGGAATGACGGCTCCGACGACGCCATCGGTCACCGCCATAGCTACGCTTATATTCACGTGCGGATGGAGCTGGATTCCACTGCCGGTCCAGCTCGCGTTCATTTACGCATGCTCTTTCAGCACGCGTGCCGTGAGGGAGATCAGAAGATCGGTGTGAGTGGGTTTGACTCCACGGTCACGTTCAATGGCAGGCATCCGTTGCTCTCGAACCTGCAGAAGAGCTCCGGCATCGATATCGCGCACCAGGTAGAAGTGCGGCACCTGCGTCCAGCTCTGTGTGGTTCGCTCGGCCATCAGCCTGGCGATGGCGCTGAGAGCCGCAGCAGGCGGGGCCGGCGCCGCTGGGGGCGCCGGAGCTTCAGCCGCCAAAACGTCTTCACTCGTAATCGCTCCATCGAGACCTGTCCCCCGGATGCGGCGGATGTCAACGCCGCGCTCTTTCGCCAGGCGCCGGGCTTTCGGTGAGATTCTGGGACCGCCTTCGGCGGCTCCAGCCGTTTCTGCCGGAGGTGCAGTTGCCGCCACGGGCGGTTGTGCGGTCACCTTTCGCGCGGCTGGAGCGGCAGCGGCGGATTCTGCGGGGGGTTGCTCTCCGGGCGCCACAATCCACGCGATAGTCACGCCGACGGCCACCACGTCGCCTTCATGCGACCTGACGCCGGTGAGCACGCCATCCGCAGCCGCCTCGACCTCGACTACGGCTTTATCCGTTTCCACTTCGAGCAGCGGCTCGCCTTTGTTGATGGCCTCGCCCTCTTTTTTCAGCCACGAGACAATCTTACCGGTCTCCTGCGCCATCTCCAGCGCGGGCATGACGACACTAATAGCCATATAGACAAATTGGAGGGGTAATTCGGGGACGGAGACCGAATTTCTGAAGTACAAGAAATTCGGTCTCCGTCCCCGAATTACCCTGCGTTACGATACGAGCGTTTTGGCTGCCTCGAACACGGACTTCTCCGTCGGCACGGTTGCATCTTCCAGCGGCGGAGAGAACGGAATAGGAACGTGCATCGCTCCGATCCTTTTCACTGGGGCCTCCAGATCGTAGAACGCGCCTTCTGCGATCACCGACGCGATTTCCGCGGTCACTCCGTAGCGTCCGTAACCTTCATCAACGACGATGACCCGCGACGTTTTCTTTGCCGATGCGATGAGAGTTTTCTCGTCGAGGGGCCAAACCGTACGGGGATCGATCACCTCCGCGCTGATATCGACCTCTTCCAGCAATTTCGCGGCGCCAAGCGCCACCTGGACCATACTGCTGGTTGCGACAATCGTGATGTCGCTGCCGGCCCGCTTGATGTCGGCCACACCGAACGGAATCGTGTACTCTTCCACGGGCACCGGGCCCTTCAGCCGGTACATCATCTTGTCTTCAAAAAAGACCACCGGATTGTCATCCCGGATGGCTGTCTTCAAAAGCCCTTTGGCGTCGAACGGCGTCGAAGGCAACACCACCTTCAACCCGGGAACATGGCAGAACCAGGCATGCAGCGACTGCGAGTGTTGGGCCGCCGACCGGCGCGTGGCGCCAAGTGTGGCGCGCATGACCATGGGAACTCTCCATTTGCCGCCCGACATGTAGTGAACCTTGGCCGCCTGATTCACCATCTGGTCCATGGTCAACGTGACGAAATCGCCAAACATGATATCCACGACAGGACGCAAGCCGGTCATGGCCGCTCCGACAGCAATACCGGTAAAGCCGGCTTCCGAAATCGGCGTATCCAGCACGCGTTCCTTGCCGAACTCGTCGACGAGCCCCGTCAGAACCTTAAAAACCGTACCCGCTTCGGCGACATCTTCACCGCAAATAAACACACGCGGATCGCGCCGCATCTCTTCGGCGAGCGCTTCGCGTACCGCTTCCCCTAACGTCAATTCACGAGCCTCAGGCATAGACATCCTGCTCCACTTTATCCGGACTCGGATATGGAGCGGCCACGGCAAATTGGACAGCCTTCTCCACTTCCGATTTCAGTTCCGCTTGAATCTGATCAAAGCGCTCGCGATCGGCAAGATTCTGCGCCGCCAGCCAATCGCCAAGCACCTTAATGGGATCACGTTCGGTTTTCCACATCTGCTCTTCTTGCTTCGGGCGGTAATACTCACGATTGATGTCGCCGACATGGTGGCCCATAAAGCGGTACGTCTGGCAAACGAGGAATGCGGGACCTGCGCCCTGGCGCACGTGGTTCACGAGTTCCCTGGCGATCCGGTAGACGGCCCGCACGTCCTGGCCATCGACGCTTTCGGCATGAAGTCCGAACGCAGTGCCTCGGGCCAGCATGTCGCCCGCTATCGTCTCCGAATTGTGGGTGTATTCGTTATAGAGATTATTTTCGCAAACGTAGATCACCGGAAGCTTCCACAGCGACGCCATATTCATGACTTCGTAGAGGAGCCCTTGTCCAAGCGCGCCATCGCCGAAGAAGCACACCGAAACTTGATCGGTCTTCAAGCGCTTGGCGGAAAACGCGGCCCCTGTCGCGATTCCTGAACTGCCGCCGACGATGGCATTCGCTCCAAGGTTCCCGGTATCCGGGTCGGCAATGTGCATCGAGCCGCCCTTGCCTTTGCAATATCCCGCTTCCTTGCCGAGCAGTTCGGCAAACATCCGGTCCAGCGATGCGCCTTTCGCCAGACAGTGGCCGTGGCCACGATGGGTGCTGGTGATGTAGTCGTTCTGCCGAAGGGCTTCGCAAACGCCAACGGCAACGGCTTCTTCACCTATATACAGGTGGGCCAAACCGGGCATCAGAGCGCGCGTGTACAGGTCGTTGACCTGCTCCTCGAAAAGACGAATCATCAGCATCCGCCGGTACATGCGGAGCCATTGTTCGACTTCCATTTCAGAATAGGTTTTTGATCGATCGATGGCGGTTGTCATATTGGGACTCCAGACATTCGCGCGAGCACGTTGAACACGGCTGCGAAATCCTTTTCGACCAGGCCCATGCCTCGCGCAGCAGTCAGAAATTCGTTGGCCACCGCAGTCGTCGGCAGAGGCACATCGACTTGCCGGCCCAGCTCGAGCGCGAGAAGCATATCCTTTTGCATCATATTCACGTTGAACCAGGCTTCCTCGGGCATTTTCAGTACGAATGGGCCACGGTACTGAACCATCGGCGATCCGATGACGCTATGTGTCAGTACATCCACGGCGGTTTCCCGCAGGATCCCGCTTTTCTCCGCGAGTAACACGCCTTCCGAGAAGGCCAACATTTGTACGGCCAGACTCAGATTGGTCGCAATCTTCATGACCAGCGCGAGTCCGTTCCTACCGACGTACGTCACTTTGGGACCGATGTCGAGCAGTATCGGCTTCACGCGTTCGAAGGTTTCCGGCTGGCCGCCAACCATCACCGAGAGTTTTCCTTGTTGCAGCGTGATGACGCTTCCGGAGACCGGAGCGTCGACCATGTCGGCGCCTTTCTCTCTCACCTTTCCGGCAAGCGTAAGGCTCAGCGCCGGATTGACCGTACTCATCTCGATCCAGAATTTGCCGGCGCTGAGTCCCGCCAGCATTCCGTTGGGACCGCCGGCAATCTCATGGAGCGCTTCGGAGTTGGCGATCATCGAGAGGACGATGTCGGAGGCGCCACAGACAGCGCGGGGCGAATCCGCCCACTTCATGCCACGATCGATGATCCATTGTGCCTTCGGCCGGGTGCGGTTGTAACCCGTAACGGTGTGTCCTTTATCCAGCAGCCGATTCACCATCTGGCCGCCCATCACACCCAAGCCGACAAATCCGAGATTCGCCATCTGCTACTCGACCCAAACTGTCTTGATATTGGTGAACTCCCGCGCGCCGTGAACTCCAAGCTCCCGGCCGTGGCCCGACGATTTTACACCGCCAAACGGCATTCGCGGGTCGGAAACCACCATTTTGTTGATGAAAACCATTCCGGCCTCGATCTCATTCGTGAGGCGTTCGCATTCATTCGGGTCATTGGTCCAGGCGCTTGCGCCGAGTCCAAAGCGGCTATCATTGGCAATTTGAATGGCTTCATCAAGGTTCTTCACCCGAAACACAGACGCCACGGGGCCGAAAAGCTCTTCGCGATACGCGGGTGAGTTCTTCGGGATATTCGCCAAAACCGTCGGCTCGTAGAAATTTCCCTGCCGATCGATGGGCCTGCCGCCCGTGAGGACTCGCGCGCCCGCTTCGATCGTTTTCTGAACGTCCGCGTGAAGAGAGGCCACCGCCTCGGCTGTCGACAGTGGGCCGACGTCGGTCGCCGGCTCCATGGGGTCGCCAACTTTCAGGGCTTTCATCTTACTGACGAAGACGCTCTCGAATTTGCCGGCGACGGATTCGGCCACGATGAAGCGCTTCGCCGCGATACAGGATTGACCATTATTTATGATTCGGGCCTTGACCGCTGTTTCGATCGCCTCATCCAGATTTGCGCTCGGCATGACAATGAACGGATCGCTTCCGCCAAGCTCCAGCACCACCTTCTTAATACGTCTTGCTGCGGAGACGCCCACCTGAACACCGGCTCCCTCACTCCCTGTCAAGGTAGCGGCCGCCACACGCGGATCGTTGAGAATGGCCTCCACTTGTTGGGCGCCAATCAGCAGCGTCTGGAAGGCGCCCTCCGGAAAGCCGGCCCGCCGCATAATTTCTTCCACCTTCAGGGCGCACTGTGGAACATTCGACGCATGTTTCAGCAGTCCGGCATTTCCCGCCATTAATCCCGGAGCGATGAAGCGAAACACCTGCCAGAAAGGGAAATTCCAGGGCATCACTGCCAGGACAACGCCGAGCGGCTGATACCGGATGTAGCTGCGTTTCGCACTGGTTTCGACGACTTCGTCCGCCAGAAAGCGCTCTGCATTTTCCGCGTAATAGCGGCAGCCCCACGCGCACTTCACGGCTTCATCGACGGCGGACCGGAACGTCTTGCCCATTTCGCTTGTCATCAAGCGGCCCAAGGCTTCCTTTTCGCTTTCCAGAATGTCGGCCGCCCTCGTCATCATGCGCGCGCGGTCGGCGAAGGCGAGTTTCCGGAATTTGGGAAAAGTCTCCGCGGCCAGTCGAAGCTTGGCTTCGATCTGCGAATCGGAAAGTGGTTCAAACGTTCGAAGAACTTGTCCCGTGGCTGGATTGATGCTCGTAATGCCCATGGTTTATTGCGGCCTTTCTTTGTGTCTTTGTATCTTTGTCTTGCACGATCACTGTTGCTGTCCGCCGCGATTTTCCAGAATAGCTTTCCCGTTCAGGACAATCTTGTTCACAACGCCGACGGGTGTGCCCGCCTTCGAGGGAAACATCGTGACTGTGACCTCGTCTCCGGCCTTCACGGTTTTCCGAGTCCAACCTTCGTTGCGCTGAAGAACGCCTGGACTGTTCATTTCGCCCGCCCAATGGACGACATTGCCCTGGGCGTCTTTGGCATCGAAGTAAAGCTGGGTATGGGGATTTTGCCAGACGAATTCCGTCACAGTCCCAGTCACCGTCACGGTTTTCGTATGGTCGTAGGAGATGTTGGTCCCGTGGTGTGCGACGAGCGGGAGTGAAATCATCAGAAGGCCACAGGTGATCGACAAAACAACCGGAGTTTTATTCTTCATCTTGTTCTCCATTCTCTAAAAACATACTCTAATGCAAACTATGCGGGTTGGATAATATCTGATTCGGCCGCTGGCCGCGGCGCCAGTTTAGCAGGCCGTTAGGGATTGTCCAAACTCGACGTTTGTTGGATTTTTGCGAAGATTTTTAGCCGCGGATTGCGCGGATTACGCCGACTGGGATTAGCCGGTCCTGTTGACAATCGTGTTTATTCGGGTATCGTTGAAAGAGCGACAATTCAGTCGCAAATTTCAAATGTTCGGAAGTTCCTGTCCTGACGGTCGCCGATTGATCTTTAATCTCGCCGCTAAGTTCGGAAGTTCCCATACGGATTAGGTAGTTACAATGTCGAAAAAATTGTATGTTGGAAATCTGTCGTTCCAGACCACAGAAAGCGATATCAGAAGCACGTTTGAAGCGTGCGGATCTGTCGAATCGGTCACTATCATCACTGATCGCGATTCAGGCCGCTCCAAGGGCTTTGGTTTCGTCGTGATGGAAGAACCAGAGGCCGCCGACAAGGCGATTGCGACGCTTAACGGCGCACAGCTTGATGGGCGCACCTTGACTGTCAACGAGGCAAAACCGATGGTCAAGAAAGCTTTCGGCGCCGGCGGCGGTGGCGGCGGTGGCGGGTATCGCAGCGGTGGCCGAGGCGGCCGGGATCGCTACTAACTAAATTAGACTCTCGTTATTCTACCTGCGGAATCACTCCGGCGGGCTATCTGAGTCTTTGGACTTGAATTCCGCAGGCTGGACCCGCGTTGTCTGGAACCACAATTGACGAACATTGCCGAAATAGCAAATGTGGTGACGCAGATCAGAACCATAGCAACTACCCATCCGGCGTCTCTAGCGGCCCCCAGCAGATTTGATGTAAGGAGACGAACGGACAACTTCTTAAACATGAGTCCTCCGGAATTTTCGGGAAAAAGCCCTTCCTGGAAGTCCGTGATAAATGCGAGCTAAGTCCCTCTGCGGTTTGGATCGCGGTTCACAAAATACTTTAGAAGATCGATCGGGATCGGAAACGCAATCGTCGTGTTGTGCTCCATCCCAATTTCCGTCAGTGTCTGCAGATACCGCAATTGGATCGCGATGGGTTGGCCGGAAAGCGTGCTGCCAGCCGCGGCGAGTTGCTTTGATGCGTCGAACTCGCCCTGGGCGTGAATGACCTTAGCGCGCTTTTCGCGCTCCGCTTCCGCCTGCCGCGCCATCGCACGCTGCATGGCTGCCGGCAGGTCGACGCCTTTGATCTCCACAAGCGCTACTTTGATGCCCCATGGACCCGTATGGAGATCGAGGATCTCCCGCAGGCGGTGATTGAGCTTTTCGCGCTGGCTCAGCAGATCGTCGAGTCCGACTTCGCCTAATACGGAGCGCAGCGCCGTTTGGGCGAGTAGCGATGTTGCGTACAGGAAGTTCTCGACTTCAACGATCGCTTTGAGTGGATCAACAACACGAAAGTATACCACCGCATTCACTTTCAAAGTGACGTTATCGGACGTGATGACGTCCTGTGGCGGGACATCCATCACAACCGTCCGCACGCTCACGCGCACAATGCGATCGATGGGCCAGAAGACCCAGATCAAGCCCGGTCCCTTGGGATCCGCCAACAGCCGGCCCAGCCGGAAAATGACGCCGCGCTCGTACTGGAGAAGCACGTTCAACGAATTGAAAAACCAGGCGAGGACAATAATGACGCCCACCAGTAATATTGCAGAGTTGTTCATAGTCTCCCGGCCTGTTGGATGTCTCCTTTCTCCGTCCTGCCTTCACCAATGACAATGACATGAATAATTGACCTTGACGTACAATTCACCTCATCTGGTTAAGTAATAGGAGAAAGAATAATGTCGCAACGAAATGGGGACCGGTCGCGCGCGGATCGACAACGGAAGGCAAAGATCCACCAAAGAGCCCATATCCGGGAATTTCGGAAGGTCATGCAGCAACCCGCCCCCAAGTCCATCGATCCACACGATCAGCTCAAGCGTGGATGACGTCCGGACTGGAAGCCGTTCCAGCCCTCACGACTACATCATCCTGTCTTCCGCCGCTACAGTGGACGGTTCACATCAACTCTGTAATAAAATCGCGCACAACCTGGGGTGCAATCCGGAGTTCGCGGTGAGCCAGAGGTCCTCCCTCATTGAGCACAGGTTCGGCCTGATCGAGTGAAGGCAGGTCCGTTCTCTGAAAGAATTTCCCGATCGGGATTTCGTCCCCCCAGAGAAGGGCGCGTTTCATTGCCTCGTGCCAATCGGACGAATCGTAGGACGGATCATCCTCGAGTTTTCGGACCCGCTCGCGGAACCAAGCGTAGGTGTTGTCGTGGTTGTAAGTGACGCAAGGACTGAACACATCAATGAAGGAGAAGCCCTTGTGTTCCAGGCCCCGCTTGATCAGATCCGCCAGATGTTTAGGTTCAGCGCTGAAGCCACGCGCCACAAATGTGGCCCCCGCCGCCAGAGCAAGCGTTATGGGATTGATCGGCTCTTCAACGTTGCCGTAGGGCATCGACTTGGTCTTCATGCCTTTGCGGCTGGTCGGCGAAGTCTGACCGGTAGTCAGACCGTAAATCTGGTTGTCCATCGCGACGTACAGGAGGTCGACGTTTCGGCGCATCGTGTGGATGAAATGATTTCCACCAATGCCGAATCCATCTCCATCGCCTCCCGTCACCACCACGTGCAGACTGTGGTTCGCCATCTTTACGCCGGTGGCGACTGCCAACGCGCGGCCATGCAGCGTGTGCATGCCATACGTGTTGATGAAGCCGGGCAGGTTGGAAGAGCAGCCGATGCCGCTGATGGTCACGACGTTGTGCGGCGCGATGTTCATTTCGGCCAGCACCTTCTCAAGTGAAGACAAAACGCCGAAGTCACCGCAGCCGGGACACCAATCCGGATCGACCTTTCCCTTAAAATCGGCCGCGGTCAGTGGTTTGGATTGAAGTACCGTCGTCATAAATCCTCCGCCTACACCATGATTTCGTGCATCGGCACGGACAATTTCGTCTTGCCGGCTAGTTGTTCTTTGACCGCTTCCACAATGTGATGCGGCATGAAAGGCTCGCCATCGTACTTGCGGATGTAG
>Ga0066709_100004742_pt1 | contig 10963 bp, 11 predicted proteins | sample GraSoiAngelo_158_FD_79665 | JGI IMG/M metagenome (GOLD analysis project Ga0066709, IMG submission 79665) | Grasslands soil microbial communities from the Angelo Coastal Reserve, California, USA - 14_1009_16_30cm | ecosystem: Environmental > Terrestrial > Soil > Grasslands | place: USA... | reverse complement strand
TGCCTATGCGCCGAGGGGACGGGCGAGAAAGCCGAGCGTCCGCGCCCAGGCGTCCCGGGCGGCGTCGACCCGGTACGAAACGCGCGTGTCGTTGAAGAAGGCATGCGGCGCTCCCGGGTACACGACATCCTCGAAGTCGACGCCCGCGGCGCCGAGGCTCGCAGAGAACTCGGGTATCTGCGACGTGATCACCTCGTCGGCGCCGCCGTACAGCCCGAGCAGCGGGCATCGAATCGCGGCGCGACGGTCAGCCGGGGGTGGGGTCCCGTAGAACATGATGCCCGCGTCGAGCCGTGGCTCCGCGGCGGCGAGCAGGCCGACCAGCGCGCCGCCGCGGCAGAAGCCCAGCGCGCCGACACCGCGGCCGTCTGTCAGCGACGACTGGCGCGTGTGCGTGTAGACCTCGCGCAGGGTCTTCAGCTGCGGCTCGAGATCGCGCGACCCTGTGAAAATCGCCTGCAGCGTGTTGGCGAGCGGCGTACGCTCCGCGACGGGCAGGTCGGCCAGCGCGGCGTCGCGCCGGGCTGCGTCGCCCCAGCTCCCGGCGGCAGGCTGTCCATGAAGCGCTTGGCGACCGCCACCCGGCCGGCCACGAGCGGCGCCGGCCGGCCGCCGTCCTGCCAGTAGAGGTCGGGCGCTACCGCGACGTATCCCGCCGCGGCGACGCGGGCCACCACGTCGAGGATGTGATCGTCGATGCCCCAGGCCTCCTGCACGACGATCACCGCGGGCAGCGGCAGCGCCGCGCTGACCGGTCGCACCACGAGCGCTGTGTGGTGCTTGCCCTCGAGCAGCACCCACTCGCGGTGCAGCTGCACTCAGGTCGCTCGCAGCTCGCCGCCCGGGCTGTGGCCCGCCAGGCGCGATTGCACCGCGTCGATCAACTGGCGCCGGAACAGCGCTCGCTCGGCCTCGTCCTCCTCCGGCGACAGCGCCTGCCCGCTGCCGCGCCGCGCGATCCATGGCGGCTCGAGCTCGGCGACGACAGTCCCGTCGACCGACACGCGCACCGTGGTGTCCTCGGCCTCAGCGACCATCAGCGAGATGCGCACGTCGAACCCGGTGTGGGACAGCACCTTCCAGTGCCGCGTCCACGTCCGTCGCGTGACGTGGCCGAGGGGGAAGATGGCGCTCTCATCGATGGTGGTCCCGGTGCCGGCGTAGCGCTCCAGGAGCTGGCGCACATCCGGGTCGACGTCCTGCGCCACCCAGCTCACCAGCGACGGCGCGCGGTTCTCGAGGTCGGGGAGGCTGGTCAGGCGATCGGGTTCCGTGCCGATGGCCCTGACCACGCCGGCGTGGCGGCGGCACAGCGCCATACCGTCGACCATGACCACGTGCTGCGTGCACCACGCGGTGTTGCAGGGACGCTGCCGGCGATCGACGTACGCACACGCGGTGACGTCAGTGTTGGTGCAGGACGCCGCGGTGCATCGCGCGGGAGCAGCGGACCCCTCCACGGAGGTCATCGCGGCATCTATGTTGCCCGCGCGCCGGGCAGGGTCGAGGCGATGTCTCCCGTCCACACGGCGCCCAGGCTCGCGGTGTTGGAGAACTGGCTGAAATCGATCTGCCAGTCGCCCTCGCCGTCGGTCACGGTGGCTGCGGACCCGGTGTTCTTGACGATCACGACGTCGCCGCTGAGGCTGTAGTTGTAGAAGGTCGTCGCGCGCGCGGTGCTCAGGTTGATGCAGCCGTGCGAAACGTCATAGCGCCCCTGAGCATAGACGGACCACGGCGCTGCGTGGATGAAGTAGCCGTCGCTCGAGACAGCGGTGTCGTAATAGACGTAGTCCCTGTAGAAGTTGGGAGCACCGGGGATGCAGGCGGCGCCGCCGAAGGTGCTGCACGAGTCCATGAAGACCTTGTACGTTTTGTAGAGGACGATGAGCGTGCCCTCGAGCGTTTTGAAGCCCGCCTTGCCCATGCTCACCGGCCACGTGTTGATGAGCTGATCGTTGTTGAAGACCTGCATCTGGTGGCTCTTGTCGTCGATGATGGAGACGTGCTTGTCGCCCACCGAGAAGCTCATCGACCAGCTGCCCAGGCCCCAGAAGCCGCCGCCGGCGTTGAACCCTTTGAGATTGGCGATCACGCTGACGTGCGCTCCTGCGGGCCAGTAGTCCTCGGTCCGGAAGTGCACGGACGTGTCCGAGAACCAGTGCCACGCGCCCATGACTCCCGGCGTGGAGGTGACCTTGATGCGCTCGAGCAGGGCGGCTCGGCGGTCGGCGGGGATCGGTGTGTTGAAGGAGAGATCGATCGGCTCGCCGACCCCGACGACGCTGCCGTCAGCCGGTGTGAACGAGGTGAGCAGGCGGCCCGAGGCGATCAGCGTGCTGAACGATGTCTCCACGCCGGCAGCCTGGCCCGACCCGCCGCGGGCATGGGCGCTGATCTTGTAGTTGGCGCCGGGGTCGAGCGCCTGGCGCAGTGTCCACCTACGCCCGTCCGGCGACAGCTCGCCCGTCGCTGCGGTGGCGGTGCCGAGCTCCTGCACGGTGACCGTGTCGAGGCGTCCGCTGGAGCTGCTCACCACCACGGGGCTGTCCAGGGCGACCGCCCGAGCGCGGTCGGCCGGAGAGACAGTGATCTCAGGCGGGGAGGCAGCCCCGGCGTTGCTCGCGGCGCCGTGCGCGCGGCCGCCGGCGCTCTGGGTGCCGGGCAGCGTGCACGACGTGAGCAGCACCCCGAGAACGGCAGCAGCAAGCGGCGACCGTGCCCTTCTCGAGCGCAGCATCGCAGCCATCGACCTCCACCGTACCATTGTTCGGTCGCACCGCCATCTCAACAGCGGGTCCACTCTGTAACGCCCCGGCGGTCACCAGGTTTCGACCTGCCGGGCCACGCGCATCTGGAGAAATGGTACCGCCGCTGATCTCCACGGACCAACTGGCGGTCGCGCTCGGTGGAGCGGCGCCGCCCACGCTGCTCGATGTCCGCTGGTCGCTGCGCGGGCCCGGCGGCGTGGCGGACTACGAGCGTGACCACATCCCCAGCGCGCGTTTCGTCGATCTCGACAGCGAGCTCGCCGGCGCGCCCGGGGCCGGCCGCCATCCGCTCCCCGACGCGGCTTCGTTCCAGGCCGCCATGCGCCGTCATGGGGTCAGCGCCCGCACGCCGGTCGTCGTCTACGACGCGGCTGATGGTCTCTCGGGCGCGCGCGCCTGGTGGACCCTGCGCTATTTCGGTCACCCCGCCGTCCAGCTCCTCGACGGCGGCATCGCCGCCTGGCTCGCTGAAGGTCGTCCGCAGACCACAGAGGTTCCCACCCCGAGGGCCGGCGACTTCACCGCCTCGGCGGGCCACATGCCCGCGCTCGACGCCGCCGGCGCGGCCGCCCTGGCACGGAAGGGGGTCTTGCTCGACGTGCGCGCGCCGGAGCGCTACCGCGGCGAGGTGGAGCCGGTCGACCCGGTGGCCGGGCACATCCCCGGGGCCCGCAGCCTCCCGGCCGCCGGCAACGTCGACACCACCGGCCGCTTCCTGCCCTCCGCGCAGCTCGCCGAGCATTTCGCGGCAGCTGGAATCAGGTCCGGCGTGCAGACCGGTGCGTACTGCGGATCCGGGGTGAACGCAGCCCAGGCCGTCCTGGCGCTTGCGGTGGCAGGCATCCCGGCCGCGCTCTACGTCGGATCCTGGAGCGACTGGGTGACGGATCGCACGCGGCCCGTCGCCGTGGGGGCCGAGCCGTGATATGGATGGGGCCGGCGCTCCCCCGAACACCGGCCCCGGTGAGATAGCAATTCGCGATTCGTGGGCGGTGTCCCGGCATTTGCCGAGTGTTCCCCCGGTGAATCCCCTGGCCCCCCTCCGGCCTCTATCTCCCAGAACGACCCAGCCCGCAGCGTTCTTGCGGCGACTGGAGCGATTGGATCGAGAGAGAGTAGCATGTTAGACTGACCGAAAACGCGCCGAACTATCCAGACAGGTCGGATGGTTCTGGCGGGGGGGAGAACGCTTCGCAGGACGTGCTGCAAGCGGCGAGGAAGGAGTCCGAATGCAGGCGCCGGCAGCGCTGGGGACGCGGCCATGGAGGCGGCTCGCGCTGGGCCCGGGCGCCGCGATCGTGTTGGCCGGCGGCGCGCTCTGCACACCGTTCCCATTCACGTTCGCGTGCGCGTGCACCTGCGGGAGCGGATCGGCCGCCGTAGCGCCCGAATCCCCATGGCAACCGCTGCTGCTGGTCGCAGGTGCAGCGCTCGCGACGCTCATACTGCGACGGCGGGGCGGGGGAGGACCCCATGGGACGGGAGGCGATGTGGCACCAGGGCGAGGTCTCGCGAGACGCCTCCGTTTCATCACGCTTCGACTCGCGGCGGCGACCGCGGTCGCATGTGCCGCGCTGGCGGGTACGTCCTTCGCGGCGGCTGCAAGCGTGGCCGTCACTCCCGCGGCCAGCTCGCCGGCCGCGCCACCGTGTGACTGCGCGCTGACCGGCTCGCGCGGCCACAGCCCGCCCTCTGACGTCCTGGGGGTCACCGTCGCGGTGCCCGGCGTCGGCGCCGAACCTCGGCTCCCGCTAGCGCTGGCCCTCGCTGCGGCGGGAGGCGCGGTCGCGCTGGGGGCCGTGGCACGCGTGCGGACTGGCACGCGCGCGGAGGTGCGTGCGTGGACCGGTTGACGGCGCTGCTGCCGACGCGCTGGCTGCGCGAGCTGGCGCCGCTGTCGGTGGGCGGGGTCCGAGTCGCTCGCGGCGAGGGCGTGCTCGTCTGGGACGACGAGCAGCGCCGCTACCTGGACCTCGCCAGCGGCTGGGATGCTCCACTCGGCCATGCGCACCCAGCGTTGCTGGCGGCGATCACCGAGCAGGCGGGGCGGCTGTCAGGCGCGCATCCCGGTTTCGAATTCGACGCTCGCGACGACCTGATCGAGGCCCTCAGCCTGGTGGTGCCGGAGCCGCTCTCGCATGTTTCCGTCGCCACGACCAGCGCGGCGGCGCGCCGTCGCGCGGTGCGCTGCGCCCGCCTTGCCACCGGCAGAAGCCGGATCGTCGTCGCCGGCGTCCGGCTCACGGACCCGATGAGCGAGCGGGTGACCTACGGGGAGCTCGGCGCGGCCGAACGAGCGGTCGACACTCGCGTCGCCGCCGTGGTGGTCCCCGCGGTCGACGCCGCCGACGTGCGCGTTCCCGTCGCCGGGTATCTCGCTGAGCTCGCGCTGCGCTGCCGGCGTACCGGCGCGCTGCTCGTCATCGACGAGGAGCGCACCGCGCTGTGCACGGGGTCGACGCTGGCGTGCACCGCCGCCGGCGTGATGCCGGACATCCTGACCATGGGCGGCGGACTCGCGGCGGGGCTTCCCTTTGGCGTCATGATCACGCGGCCGGAGGTTGCCCGGCGCATGCAGAGCATGCCGGGCGCGAGCGGCGCGGGACCGGTGGTGTGCGCGGCGGCGGCCGCAACGTTGCGCATTGCGGCGGACCCCGCCTTCCGCAGCCACATCGACGTGGTTGCGGAGCACCTGCTGGCTCGCCTGCGCTCGCTGCGACTCGTGGAGATCCGCGAGGTGCGCGGCTGCGGACTGCTGCTGGCGATCGACCTGCGCCACCGCGCGCACGCGACGGTCATGCAGCTCCGCGAGCGCAGCGTGCTCGTGGCCTCGAATCGCGCCGACGGCCTGCGCGTGCGGCCACCGTTGACGCTCGAGAAGCGACAGGCGGACGCCTTCGTCGAAGCCCTTGCCTCGGCGGTGCTGGCGCTGCGGCGGCGCGGCTCCGCATCCGGGAGCGCGCGAGACGTCGAGCTGCGCGGTGCTGCCGCCCGGCGCAGCGGGCTCAGGTCACGGCCGGAGTAGCGTCGCTTTCCTCAGGCCAGACGCTCGACGATCATGGCCATGCCCTGACCGCCGCCGACGCACATGGTCTCCAGGCCCACGGTCTTGTCCGCGGTCTGCAGGTCGTTGAGGAGCGTGCAGAGGATCCGCGCGCCGGTCATGCCAAACGGGTGGCCGAGGGCGATGGCGCCGCCGTGCGGGTTGAAGCGGTCGTCGAACGGGTCGATCCCGATGCCGCGGGCTGACGGGATCACCTGGGCGGCGAAGGCCTCGTTCAGCTCGACCATGTCGACGTCGTCGATGCTCATGCCGGCGCGCTGCAACGCTTGCCTCGACGCCTCGATGGGACCCAGCCCCATGTACTCGGGCTCGAGCGCGGTGAGACCGGTTGACACGATGCGGGCCAGCGGCTGTATGCCGAGCTCCTTGGCGCGGGTGTCGGACATCACCACGACCGCAGCCGCGCCGTCGTTCAGCGGACAGGAGTTGCCCGCGGTCACGCTGCCGCCCTCACGGAACACAGGCTGCAGGATCGCGAGCTTCTCGAGGCTGGTTCCGCGGCGCGGCCCGTCGTCTTTGCCGAAGGTGCCGCCGCCGTCCGGCAGCGGGACGGGGATGATCTCGCGCGCGAAGAAGCCGTCGTCCTCGGCGGCCACCGCTCGCTCCTGGCTGCGCAACGCGAATCGGTCCATCTCCTCGCGTGAGATCTCCTCGCGCGCAGCCACGTTCTCTGCGGTCTGGCCCATCTCGATGTAGATGTCGGGATAGTGCTCGGCGTTGCCCGGCAGCAGCCGCTCGTTGCGGGACTGGGGCATGTCACTGGTGCCGTTGAGATAACGCGAGACGCACTCGACGCCGACGCTGAGGAACACGTCGCCCTCGCCGGCGCGGATGGCGTGAGCCGCGATCCGCGTGCTCTGCAGCGACGACGCGCAGTACCGCGTGATGGTCGTGCCCGGCACGTCGAGCCGGGTGAGGATGCTGACCACACGGCCGATGTTGAAACCCTGTTCACCCCCGGGCAGGCCACAGCCACAGATCAGGTCCTCGATCTCCGCGCGGTCGAGCTGCGGGACCCTGTCCAGCACCTGTTCGACCACGTGGGCGGCCAGGTCGTCGGGGCGGACGTTGACGAGCGACCCTTTCATTGCGCGGCCGATGGGCGAGCGTCCGCAGGCGACGATGACCGGTTCAGGCATGGCTAGCAGCCGTCAGTCTATTCTCCGGAGCGCCGTGGACTACTTCGTGACCGGCGCGACCGGTTTCATCGGGCGACAGCTGCTCCCGCTCCTCTTGGCGCGGGGCGGTCAGGTCGGCATCCTGGTGCGGCACGGCTCGCGGGCCCGCTTCGGCGCATTGCGCGAGCAGCTCGACCCCGAAGGCGAACGCCTCTTCGCGATCTATGGCGACCTGGTCGAGCCCGGGTTGGGCCTGTCCGCGGAGGACAGGGCGCGGCTGCAGGGCGTCCACGTGTTCCATCTGGCGGCCGTCTACGACCTCAACGCTCCCGAGGACGAGGCGCAGCAGGCCAACATCACCGGCACGCGTCACGTGGTCGAGGTGGCCAACGCTGTCGCGGCGAGGTGCATGCATCACGTCAGCTCCATCGCGGTCGCCGGCCACTACGAGGGCCACTTCACCGAGGCGATGTTCGACGAGGGGCAGGAGCTCGACCATCCCTACTATCGGACCAAGTTCGAGGCGGAGCGCATCGTGCGCGAAGAGGCGACGGTGCCGTGGCGCGCGTACCGACCGGGCATCGTCATCGGCTCGTCGGAGACGGGCGAGGCCGACCGCGTCGATGGTCCCTACTACGCCTTCAAGCTCATCCAGCAGATGCGCGACGCGTTCCCGCAGTGGACGCCGTTCATCGGCCCTGAGGGGGGCGCGCTCAACCTGGTGCCGGTCGACTTCGTCGCCGCCGCCATCGACCACATCGCGCACGCCGACGGCGTCGACGGGCGCGCGTTCCACATCGTGGACCCGAACCCGCTGTCGCTGGGCGACACCATCAACACCTTCTGCCGCGCCGCGCACGCGCCGGAGTTCGCGCTGCGCTTCGACCGCCGCATGGCGCGCATGCTGCCCTCGGGCATGCTCTCCGCGGCCGCGCAGCTGCCGGCGGTGAAGCGCATCGTCGACGAGGTGCTCGACAAGCTGGGCATGCCGCACGCGGCGCTGCAGTACATCGACAACCGGGCGACGTTCGACGCCGCTGAGTCACAGAAGGTGCTGGCCGGCAGCGGCATCAGCTGCCCGCCGCTGCACGAGTACGCGTGGAAGGTGTGGGACTACTGGGAGCGGCATCTCGATCCCGAGCTGCCCACGCCGAAGAACGTCCGCCGCGTGGTCTCGGGCCGCGTGGTGGTGATCACGGGCGCGTCTAGCGGGATCGGCCGGGCGGTGTGCGCACACCTCGCGTCCTCGGGCGCCACGATCATCGGGGTGGCCCGCAGCGAGGACAAGCTCGAGGAGATGCGCAAGGAGGTCGAGTCGGCTGGCGGCAAGGCCTCCGTGTATCCCACCGACCTCAGTGACCCCGACGCCTGCCGGGGACTCGTCGAGCGCGTGATCGCCGACCACGGGCGGGTCGACGTGCTCATCAACAACGCCGGGCGATCGATTCGGCGTTCGGTGCTCAGCTCACTCGATCGCTTCCACGACTACCAGCGCACCATGCAGCTCAACTATTTCGGGGCGCTGGCCATGATCCTCGCGGTGATCCCGGGGATGCGCGAGCGCAAGCACGGGCACATCATCAACATCACGTCGATCGGCGCGCAGACGTACCCGCCGCGCTTCGCCGCCTACGTGGCCAGCAAGAATGCGCTCGACGGCTTCTCGCGCTGCTTCGCGCCTGAGGTGTCGGCCGACGGCATCGACATCACGACCATCCACATGCCGCTGGTGCGCACGCCGATGATCGCCCCCTCAGGGCTGTACCGGAATTTCCCCACCATCAGCTCGGACGAGGCCGCCGACATGATCGTGGAGGCGATCATCAAGCGGCCTCACGAGGTGTCGACGCGCGTGGGCAAGTTCGGCGAACTGGTTCACGCGGTCGCGCCCGGCTTCCACCACCTGATCATGAGCGGCGCCTATCACATGCTGCCCGACAGCGGTGGCAAGCGAGAGGACGGCGCCCGTGCCGAGCAGCCGGTCACGCCCGAGGCGTACGCGCTCGGCATGCTGATGAGAGGAATACACCTCTAAGCAACGCCCAAGTTCCCTACGCGGGTGAGGCGATCAGGGTGAACTCGTCGTCGACGCCCAGCGTGCGCGCGGTCGGCGAGGTGGGCACCGAGTCCTTGGCGGGGTGGGTGCGCAGGGCGTAGTCGGCGATCGGGTTGGTCACCCCGAACCAGTACTTCTCGTTCTTGTAGTGGTGCAGGATGTGGTTGCGCCAGACGGTCCGGAAGACCCATCCCTTGGGCACGTACGGCGAGTGGATGAGGAAGTGCGTCCACTCGTAGCCGAAGAGGAACGTGGTCATGGTTGCGAAGGACGTCACCGTCAGGTAGCGCGTCGGAAACGCGAACCAGCTGATGGCGAACAGCACGGTGAGAAAACCTGCCAGCACCGGCAGCGGTACGAAGACCAGCGGGACGTTGCGCGGATCGCGGTGGTGCATGCGATGGCGCTTCGCGTACAGGGGGTCGAGCCGGCGCCCGAACACCATGCGCGGCTTGGCGTGCAACCCGTAGACGTGGATGAGCCACTCCAGGAAGGGCTCCACCACGAGGATGCCGCCGCACACGGCGAGGTCGGACCAGCCCCAGTGACCCATGATCAGCCGCGCGGTCACCGTGCCGGCTGCGAACAGGGCGATGATGCGCGGGCTCCCGTAGCGCCAGAAGACCCTGGATGCGTCGCCGAGTCCCATGGTGCGCGCTGCGAGCCGGTCGGTTGTGGCGGTGTCCCCTCTGGTCGCGGCTGCGGTGTTCATTGGCTGCAAATTGTACGTCCCGGCCTGCACCCTCGGAGCACGGTCGGCGGCGCCACGCCTGCAGAGCGGCTCACAGTCCGGCGGCGTCCAGTGCGAGCTCGTGCAGAAGACCGTTGGACGAAATGCCGGTGCCGCCGAGCACCGGGTCGTCACGGCTGCGGTCGGTGAATCGCCCGCCCGCCTCCTCGACGATCAGCGCCAGGGCGGCGAAGTCCCAGACGTTGGCACGCGAGGTCCAGCCGATGTCCGCGGTGCCGCGGGCCACGCCGAGGTGCGACAGCGAATTGCCCAGCCCGCGGGCGTCCCAGCACTGCCCCGCCAGCGCCACGAGCCTGTCGGCGAGCCCGACGCGCACGAATCCGGGGACGCTGGTGTGTGTGATCATCGCCTCTTCGAGCGTCGCCACGCGCGACACGTGGATGCTGCGCCCGTTGAGCGTCGCGCCGGCGCCGCGGGTCGCCTGGTAGCGCAAGCGCATCGCGGGGGCCGACGCGACCGCTAGCACCGTTTGCCCGTCGCGCTGCAGCGCGATCAGCGTCGCCCAGGTCTCGTTGCCGCGCACGTAGCTGCGCGTGCCATCGATGGGGTCGATGACCCAGCGACATGTCGCCGCCTCGCTGCCGTCACGGCCGAACTCCTCGCCGGTGACGGCGTGGTCCGGGAATCTCCTGGTGATCTCGACGCGCAGCGTCTGCTCGATGAGACGGTCTGCCTCGGTGACGGGTGTGAAGTCGGCCTTCGCGACCACCTCGAGGTCCCACGCGCGAAACCGATCCATCGAAATGGCGTCGGCGCGATCTGCGAGCTCCATGGCGAAGGCGATGTCGGCTGGCACGTGGCCCAGCTTAGCGAGAGATCGCGTAGCCTTAGCATCGAATCGACCGTTGTCCTCGCGATCTCCCCAACGCATAGCAGAGAGGAGTGCCATCGATGGCTCATCCCAAGCTCGATGTCCTGGCAGAGAAGGGCTTCGTCATCCTGCGTGACTACGACGGACCGGCAATTCCGCAGGCGGAGTGGGAAGGCCTCGAATACGTCGACTGGAAATCGGGCGGTGATACGAATTTCGCGCCGCTCGCCTCAGCGCTTGGCGAGATGGAGTGTGCGGGCTTCTGGGATCACGGCAAGCGCGACAAGGACGGTGTCTGGACCGCGAACGGTGCCATCGCGCCGGCGTTGTGCGAGTACGTGGAGCGTGTAGCGACTCGCTTCGGGCGCGTGCGTGTCATCAAACTGAATCCT
>Ga0066709_100004740_pt1 | contig 10965 bp, 11 predicted proteins | sample GraSoiAngelo_158_FD_79665 | JGI IMG/M metagenome (GOLD analysis project Ga0066709, IMG submission 79665) | Grasslands soil microbial communities from the Angelo Coastal Reserve, California, USA - 14_1009_16_30cm | ecosystem: Environmental > Terrestrial > Soil > Grasslands | place: USA... | reverse complement strand
CGCGGACGCGATTCCCGCGCCGCTCGAAGACCTTCAGTGGTGTGTGGCTCAGGTGGGCTTCGTAGCGATTGAACCCGACCGGCGTGTCCGATCCGGAACGGAGGAGGAGCGAATTCGGCGTCGAGAGGATGATCCGGCGACGTGCGGCCCGCTCGAGCGTGTCGAGCACCTCTTCCACGCAGTCGGGAGCGAGGTGCTCGAGGACCTCGACCGCGAGCACGGTGTCCCACGTTCCCTCGAGCGCCGACGGGAGGGTCTGCTGCCACACCCGGCGGTAGGCGCCGCGGCGCCGGCAGTGCTCGACGTTGGCCTCGAGCGCGTCAAAGCCGTCGACCGCAGGGGCGGCGGGCAGCCCGGCTTCCCAGAAGTTGTTCTCGACGAGAGCTCCCCACCGACCGAGCCCGCACCCGACGTCGAGCACGGTCTCCCCGACGAGGAGCGGGAGGACGACCGGGTCGAGATAGGACCAGGAGGAGCTCACGCGGTGTTTCGTTCCCAGACGATCCGTAGGCCCTCGAGGGTGAGGAACGGGTCGACGCGTGCGATCGTGCGGGAGTGCGGCGCGATCAGCTCCGCGAGGCCGCCGGTCGCGACCGCAGGCGCCTCTGCCCCCAGCTCCTCTCGCACGCGCTCGACGATTCCGTCCACCTGGCCTGCGAAGCCGTAGACGAGCCCCGATTGGAGCCCCATCGCCGTCGTCTTCCCGATCACGCTCGGGGGCGCGGCGAAGTCGACCCCGATGAGGCGCGCCGCGCGGGCGAAGAGCGCGTCCATCGAGATCTCGATCCCGGGCGCCAGCACGCCGCCGACGTATTCGCCCTCGGCCGAGACGACGTCGAAGTTCGTCGAGGTGCCGAAGTCGACGACGATCGCTGGGGCGCCGTGGCGCTCCTTGGCTGCGACCGCGTTCACGATCCGGTCGGGCCCGACCTCCCGCGGGTCGTCGTACCGAATCGGCATCCCGGTTCGCGTGCCGGGGCCGACGACGAGGAGCGGCGCGCGCATCCATCTCGCTGCGAGCAGCTCGTACTCGCGGATGAGCCGCGGCACCGTCGCGGAGAGGCAGATCCCGTCGAGCGCCGCCGGCTCGAAGAAGCGTCCGAAGAGCGCTGCGAGCTCGTCGCCCGTGCGGTGCGCCTCCGTCGCTAGACGCCAGTGGTCGCGCAGCTCGGCGCCCTCGTAGAGCCCGAGGACGGTCTGCGTGTTTCCCACGTCGGCGGCGAGCAGCATCGCCGCGAGACGCTACATGTCGTCGTCGCTCGGAAGCGCCTCGCCGATCTTCTCGGCCAGCGTCTCCGCGGTGAGCTTCGGCTCGTCGCCCTCGCCGCGCAGCTCCTCCACCGTCACGTCGCTGGAGGTGTAGATCTCGGCCCGCGGGATGATCCGCGTGGGGCGGTTCTTGTCCCAGACCCAGACGTCCTCCATCTTGAGGTGGAAGAACGGATAGCTCGGCTGGGACACGTACTTGAGGTCGAGCTTGTTGCAGAGGTACGTCGCGTCCTGCGTCAGCACGCAGTAGCGGAAGAGGCCGAAGACGGCCGTGTACTCCTTCTTGAGGCGAAGCTCGAGCTCGGCCTCGAACTCGTCGAGCTCGTCCAGATGGCTCATGGAGCCGAGTGTACCGCCGCGAGGAGGGTCTGGACCGGGCCCCGGCCGGGGATCCCCAGGGTCGGATCGAGCTCCGCGACCGGCTCGAGCGCGAAGCGCCGCTCGTGCAGGCGCGGGTGCGGGACGCGAAGGCCCGGCTCGTCGACCTGCTCCTCGCCGTAGAGCAGGAGGTCGAGGTCGATCGTGCGCGGGCCGAAGCGTGGGCCGGTGCGCTCGCGGCCCAGCGCGCGTTCCACTCCGAGCAGCCGGTCGAGCAGCTCGCGCGGGAGGAGCGTCGTCTCGACCTCGACCGCACCGTTCAGGAACCTCGGCTGGTCGAGGTAGCCGACGGGATCCGTCTCGCGCAGCGTCGAGACAGCGACGAGCTCGATCTCCGGGTCGGCCGCGAGCAGCTCGACGGCCCGGCGCAGAGTCGCCTCGCGGTCCCCGAGGTTGGCCCCGAGGCCGACGAAAGCGCGCGTCACGAGCGCCGCTCGACCGTGACCGCAGAGTGCTCGACTGGAAGCGCGACGTCGGGCTTGCGGACGCGGACGCTGACCCACTCGACCGGGAAGCGCTCGAGCAGCCTGTCGGCGACGGCGGCGGCAAGGGCCTCGAGCAGGTGGAACTGCGTTCCGCTGGAGACCTCCCGGACGGTCGCGGCGACGTCGCGGTAGTCGACGGCGTCCTCGATCCGGTCGGACAGGCCCGCGTCGCCGACCTCGAGCCGGACGTCGAAGAGGAAGCGCTGGCCGCCGTGGCGCTCCTCCGGGTTGACCCCGTGGTAGCCGTAGAGCTCGAGCCCGGCGAGCTCGACGATCACGACGCGGCGACCGCCCGCGCGATCGCGAGCGCCTCGACGTGCTCGCGGACGTCGTGGACTCGGAGAATCGTCGCTCCGCGCTCGAAGGCGGCGACGGCCGCGCCGACGCTCGCCGCGACCGACCCGGTTCGCGCCTCGGGATCGCCCAGGACGCGGCCGAGGGTGCTCTTGCGCGAGAACCCGACGACGACGGGCCGCCCGAGCGCGGTCAGGACGTCGAGCCGGCGGACGAGCTCGAGATTCTGCTCGACCGTCTTGCCGAAGCCGATCCCGGGGTCGAGACAGATCCGGTCCTCGGCGACGCCCGCGTCTACCGCGACGCCGAGCCGCTCCTCGAGGAACGCCGCGACTTCGGCGGCGACGTCGTCGTAGCGCGGATCGAGCTGCATCGTCCGGGGCTCGCCGCGCATGTGCATGAGGCACAGGTAGGCGCCGGAGTCCGCCACCACGCCCGCGAGCTCCGGATCGCCGCGGAGGGCGGTGACGTCGTTGACGAGCTCTGCCCCGAGCTCGAGCGCGCGTGTGGCCACCTCGGCCTTGGCCGTGTCGATCGAGACGGGCAGATCGGCCGCGATCGCCTCGAGCACGGGCACCACACGCCGAAGCTCCTCGTCGACCGAGATGCCCGCCGAGCCGGGTCGGGTCGACTCGCCGCCGATGTCGACGATCGCCGCGCCTTCGGCGACCATCCGGCGTGCGCCAGCGATCGCGTCTGCGGGCCGGAGGTGGACGCCGCCGTCCGAGAAGGAGTCGGGCGTGCCGTTGACGACGCCCATCACCGACGGCCGCGGAAAGCGCTCCTCGATCGGCCCTCGCACGGGCCGAGCCTAGCCGGAGTCGCCCAGCCCGCCCAGCCCGAAGTCGATCGGCGTCGTCGGGTGGTCTCCGGAAGGGTCCCGCACCTCCCCGTGGGGCGCGACGAGCTGGATCTTCCATTCACCGGTATCCGGATCCCTGACCCTCACCGGCCGGCGCCGGAACGTGTACTCGAAGCTCGTCCCGCTCAGGCCGACCTCCACGTCGTCGATGAAGACGGGCAGCGCCAATGACTGGCCAGTCGCCGCATCGACGGCCGTCACCATGACCGACGTCGCAACGCCCAGCGGAACCGGATGAGGCGTGGCGGCGACGGCGAGCGGGCGGAGCGAGATCGCGAACGACAGCGCCGCGTCGGCGTAGCCGGGCGCTGTAGCGATGACCCGGTGCCTGGGCCCGTGCAGGGTGTACGAGAACTGCGTGTTCGCCGGGCGGCCGGCGGGATCGTCGTCCATCGCGATCGTCGCCGGTAGCTTCGCGCCGGAGTGCCAGTCCTCCGCCTGTACGGAGATCGGGATCGTCGCGCCCGCGAGGATCGCAGACGGCTCGGGCACGAGCGAGAGCCTGATCTGAGGCGGACCCGGAACCCAGCTCGCGCGATAGATCGCCTTAAACTTCCCGGGCGCGCCCCACCGCGTCTGCCCCTGCACCTTGACGTGGACGTGGATCTTGTCGCCTCGAACGGTGATCGCCGCTCCGTCACGCTTGGCGTTGCCCTCCACGATGGTGCGGAAGTTGGTCTGAGAGCTGTCGATCGCCTCGGTCCAGCGAACGGTCGCAAGCGGATCCGGCTTCGCCTCCGGCGGCGGCGTCAGATCGAAGTCGATCTGCTGCGAATCAGCGCTGAAGAGGCCGTTCGCCGCGAAGATCGCGACGCACGCGAGGCTCTCGGTCCGCGTGACCGGACTCGCGCGTTCGATCAGGTCGGGCGGATGCATCTCGGCCCAGAACGACGGGTTCGACGCCCGCCGGCCGTTCGCGTCCCACGCCTGCGCCTGTCCGTGCGGAAAGTCGGCTACGAGCGCGCCGACCATGCGCACGTACTCGCCTTCGCGAAGCGGATCCCGCGTGTCGTTCGACGGGAGGTGCGGGTCCCAGGGCCACACCATTCCCGGCCGATCCGCGACGGGCGGCTCGGCATGGTCCCAACCGTTCGGCGCCTCGACGCTTCGGCTTCCGGTCCATGTCGGGAACCGCTGGCCGGGGCGCCACGACATGAGCTCGACGTGGACGAACGCAGGCGAGACGAGCGCCGTCGGCTGCAGCGGCGGCTGGACGTTCGTGATCAGGCGCAGCGGGTCACCCGCGGCACGGTTGTGGAGCGAGATCGAACCCGGCCGCATCAGGTCCTGCACGTCGATCTGCTGCCGCTCGAGCCACGCGAGGTCGAGCTCGAGGTCGTAATGCCAGTCGGCCGGATCGTCGCCCAGGTTCGGCACGCCGTCGATGTTTCGGATCCACCCGCGGAGCTCGACGATCTTCGCGCCGTGCGTGCTCGTCGTCGAGGCCGGCGTGGCGAGCTGGCAACACTGCGGGAAGGCGCCGGCGGTCGGGTCCCGACTGCACGGGGTGACCGAGGTATGGACGTCGTAGTAGATCCACGAGCCGTCTGTCCTGGTCTCCAGTCGCGCCTCCTCCGGAACCCGGTTATCTCACCGGCTCCGTCGGCTGTCAACGCCGGTTAGACGCGGTTAGCTCGAAGCGCCCTCGGGCGGAGGCGGCTGGAGCGCGCGCCCGGGCGAGGGGAACGGCCTCGGCGCCGGCTTCGGGAGGCGCTTGGGCTCCTCTTCCGTCTTCGGCTTCTCCGGCTCGGCGGCCTCGGACTCGTCGACGAACACCGCCTCCTCGGCCTCGCCGGCGAGCAGCCGTTCGAACTGGTCCTTGTCGATGGTCTCGCGCTCGATCAGGATCGCGGAGATCCGGTGCAGCTCGTCCAGGTGCTCTTCGAGGACCTGGCGCGCACGGACGTGGGCGGCCTCGATCACGCTGCGGATCTCGTCGTCGATCTCACGGGCGATCTCGTCCGAGTAGTCGGGCTCGGCTCCCATCTCGCGCCCGAGGAAGGGCATGTCGTGGTTCCGGCCGAGGACGCGCGGGCCGAGCTTGTCGCTCATCCCGTACCGCATGATCATCTGCTTGGCGGTGTGCGTGACCTTCTCGATGTCGTTGGCGGCGCCGGTCGTGATCTCGTCGAAGATCAGCTCCTCCGCCGCGCGCCCGCCGAGAGTCATCGCGAGGTCGTCCATCAGCGCCGAGCGCGTCGTCAGGTACCTGTCCTCGCTCGGGAGCGCGATCGTGTAGCCGAGCGCCTGGCCGCGCGAGACGATCGAGATCTTGTGCACCGGATCCGTGTGCGTGAGGAAGTGGCCGACGAGCGCATGTCCCATTTCGTGATAGGCGGTGATCTTCCGCTCCTGCTCTGAGAGGAGGCGCGTCTTCTTCTCGGGGCCGGCGATCACGCGCATGATCCCTTCCTCGAGCTCCTCCTGCTCGATCGTCTTCTTCCCGCGCCGCGCGGCGAGCAGCGCAGCCTCGTTGACGAGGTTCGCGAGGTCGGCGCCGGTGAACCCGGGCGTCCCGGCCGCGAGCGCGTCGAGGTCGATCTCGCTCGCGAGCGGCTTCCCCTTCGAGTGCACCTCGAGGATCTTCCGGCGGCCGTTCCGGTCGGGGCGGTCGACGACGATCTGGCGGTCGAAGCGGCCCGGGCGAAGCAGCGCCGGGTCGAGGATGTCCGGCCGGTTCGTGGCGGCGATCAGGATGATGTTGTCCTTCAGCTCGAACCCGTCCATCTCGACGAGGAGCTGGTTCAGCGTCTGCTCGCGCTCGTCGTGGCCGCCGCCGAGGCCGGCGCCGCGATGGCGGCCGACGGCGTCGATCTCGTCCATGAAGACGATGCACGGCGCCGCCTGCTTGGCCTGCTCGAAGAGGTCGCGGACGCGCGAGGCGCCGACGCCGACGAACATCTCGACGAAGTCGGACCCCGAGATCGAGAAGAACGGCACACCCGCCTCGCCGGCGACGGCGCGCGCGAGCAGCGTCTTGCCGGTGCCGGGAGGCCCGTAGAGGAGGACGCCCTTCGGGATCCGGGCCCCGAGCGCCTGGAACTTCTTCGGGTTCTCGAGGAACTCCTTGATCTCCTGGAGCTCCTCGACGGCCTCGTCCACGCCGGCCACGTCCTTGAACCCGATCTTGGGCGAGTCGGGCGTCATCCGCTTCGCGCGGCTCTTGCCGAAGCTCATCACCTTCGAGCCGCCGCCCTGGACCTGGTTCATGAGGAAGATCCAGAACCCGAAGAGGAGCACGAACGGCAGGAGGCCGGTGAGGATCGACCACCAGGCCGAGGAGCCGGTCCCCTTCGAGTCGTACTTCAGCTCCGGGTTCTTCTCCCTGGCTGCGGCGAGCTCGGCCTGGAGGCGCGGGACCGCCTGGTCGGCCGGGTAGTGCACGACGATCTTCTTGTTGTCGGTCGTCGTGATCGCGAGCTCGCGCTTGTTCGGGTTGAAGAGCGCCTCTTCGATCGTGCTCGGCTGCGTGTTGATCCGGTCCTCGACCTGCGAGAGCGTCGCCTTCTCGGTCTTGTGCCCGTGCCCCGACAGCGTCTGGATCGCGAGCCACACGAGGGCCGCGATCACGATCAGCGGGAAGAGCGCGCTGCGGAAGAAGCGATTCACGAAGGCTCTGGACGCAGGGTACCAGCCACCCGGCGCCGCAACGACCTGTCGCTAGGCGCCGTCTGGAATCAGATTCGGGTGCAGGACGCCGACGTACGGGAGATTTCGGTACCGCTCCGCGAAGTCGAGCCCATAGCCGATCACGAAGCGGTTGGGGATCTCGAAGCCGACATATCGGACCGGGACGTCGATCTCGCGCCGCTCCGGCTTCGTCATGAGCGCACACACCTCGAGAGACGCCGGCTCGCGCGCCTCGAGGTTGCGGATCAGGTACGAGAGCGTGAGGCCCGAGTCGATGATGTCCTCGACGACGAGCACGTCGCGGCCGTCGATGTTGATGTCGAGGTCCTTCAAGATCCGGACGACACCTGAGGAGTCGGTCGAGTCGCCGTAGCTCGAGATCGCCATGAAGTCGACCTCGCACGCGACGGTGAGGTGCCGCATCAAGTCGGCCATGAAGAAGACGGCGCCCTTGAGCACGCCGATCAGGAGGGGCTCGCGGCCCGCGTAGTCGGCGGAGATCTCCTCGCCGAGCTCGGCCACTCTCGCCCGCAGCCGGTCCTCGTCGATCAGGACCTCACTTACCGCTTGCTCGAGCGCGAGCTCGCTCACTCGGTGCGCTCCGCTCGGATCCCCGGCGCCTCGACGATCCCGGGCACCGCCACGACCTCGTCGCCGCGCACGACGAGCGGCCACGCCTCGCGCTCCGAGCGGGGAATCTTTGCGTCCACGAATACGTCCTGGATCTTCTTCGACCGCCCGGCGAGCCGGTCGCCGGCACGCCAGGCTCGTACCTTAAGGCCTGGGAGATCGGATTCAATGGTCCAGCCGCCCCAATGGACGAGACCGTCCAGAGGGACGGGCCCGCGCTCGAGCCACAGGCTGTCGTACTCGCGCGCCACGACCTTGCCGCCGCCGAGGTCGAGCCGACGCGAGCCGACCGAAGAGTCGAGCAGCTCGGCGAGCTCGGGCGGCATCGTCCGGCGGAGCGAGAGGCGGTAGAGGTTCGCGTCGGCTGCAGGATGGAGGCGGCGGAGGAGCGGCAGGATCTCCTCGCGGATCAGCCCCCGCGCGGTGTCCGGGTTCGACGAGTCGACGCGGAACGGGAGCCCCTCCGCCCGGCAGTACGCCTCCGTCCACGCGCGCCGGCACCGCAGCAACGGGCGGACGACGCCGTCCTCGCGCCGCCACTGGATCCCGCCGGGCGCGCCGCTGGAGACGATCCGGAAGAGCACCGTCTCGACCTGGTCGGAGGCCGTGTGGCCGGTCGCCCGGAGGCGATCGGTCGCGAAGGAGTAGCGGATCCTGCGGAGCTCGTCCTCGGTCCGGCCGCCTCGTCCGTCGACCACCTCGGCGCCCATCAGCTCGCGGCAGAGCCGCGCGTCCTCCTCCGACTCGTCGCCGCGGAGCCCGTGGTTCACGTGCAGCGCCGAGACGCGGTAGCCGAGCTCGCGGAGGACGTGCCAGAGGCAGCTCGAGTCCGCCCCGCCTGAGACGAGGCAGGTGACCTCTCCGCCCTCGGGGATCAGGTCGCGGCGCCGGATCTGGCGCTCGACGAAGGCGCGCAGCTCGTCGGGTGGAAGCTCTCGCATCCACCCAGTTTGCCGCGTCGCCGCACCTGCTCATTCGGGACGACGCCGGTTCGGAGGGGTCCGAGTGCCTGACCCTCGGACCTGACCCGGCAGGACGGCGCCTCGTCGGCACGCGGCACCGGCAGGCAGCGAGCGGCTCTCCGTTGCCCGTCGTCAGAGTCGATCGAAGGGACCCGGCATGTGGCCCGGCGCCCGCGGCGAGTCCTTGGGCGCCGGGCCGCGGGGGCGGCGACGCCCGACGTATGCGGCAACCTCCATCGCCGCCCAGCGGCCGATCCACACGAGCAGGGCGATGCGGAGCGCTCGCCGTGCCGCCGTCAGCACTCGAGGGTGCCTGCGGCCGCGCTCGCGAGGACCTGCCTGACGAGCAGGTACCCCCGCTTCCGTTTGCCGTCCGCATAAAGCACTCCCGACTGCCAGCCGCGCAGGCTCGTGTCGTCCCGGAGCTGGAAGTTGAAGAGCGCGCCGACGAGCGGCTGGCAGTACGCGAGCCAGATCGAGCTGGCGAGCTGGAGGTTCGCGAAGCCGGGATCGAGGACGACCGCGACGTTCTCCCGTCCGACGTAGGCGTCCTCGTGCCCGTCTACGCTCGACTGGTAGCCGTCCTCGAGGTACCAGATCGTGACGCCGCGCCGGCCAGGAAGAGGTTGCGCGGTGCCGCGGAACGCGGTCCGGAGCGCCGCGAGCAGCTTCGCGTAGTCGCCCTGGTCGATCGACGGGCCGTCGTGCGTCGTCCACGGGCCCTCGAAAGGCGAGTCGGGATAGGCGTTGTGGCCCACCGTGTCGAAGATCGGACGCCTGCGGTGGCTCGCCCGCAGAGCATCCCCGACGCGCCGGTACCACAGCCCGGGAGCGACCGCGCCCCGGACCCGTGCGTGCGGGCCGGCGGAGGAGATGACGTTCACGTCGGGGCGTACGGCGTGCGCGACGTCGTAGCAGCGCGCGAGGAGCCGCTCGTACGCGCCGGCGTCCGGATGGCGCCAGAAGAGCGGCTCGTTCGGCTCCAACCAGATCACGACGTCGCGGATGTTGCGGTGCGAGCGGAGGAAGCTCCCCACGTACGAGCAGTACGCGGCCCGCTGCCGCCGGGTGCGAGGCGGCGTCGAGCCAGGACCGCCTCCGATCTCGACCACGATGCGCGTGAGCGAGGACGCGGCGTCGAGGCGGGTGAGGACGGCGTCGTCGCTCGCCGCGGCACGCAGCCCGCGCCACGGGAGCGTCACGCGGACGGCGCCGACGCCGAGGTCGTGCGCGTCGGCGAGGAACGGCAGCGGGTCCGGCGTCCACTTCAGCGTGTCGTCGGCGACGCCGAAGAGGAGGTGCCGCCCGGCGTGGGCCGCCGGAACGAGCCCGCCTGCGAGCGCGAACGCGAGCACGACCGCGAGTCGGACGAGGCGCCGCATCGGGGGTTTATACCGTCAGAAGACGAGGCTGCGGTAGCAGATCGTCCGCCACATGCCGATTCCGTCGTACACGCGGATGGCCGGCGCGTTCTCGGGCCGGACGAACAGCGTGACGACCGGAACCCGCTCGAGGAGCAGCCGGCACAGGTCCCTGAGACCGCGCTTCGCGTGGCCGCGATTTCGCACGGCCGGGTCGACCCAGACCTGCTGGAGCTGCACCGCGCTCGGCGTCCAGGCCGAGGCCTCGGCCTTGAAGAGGATGGTGCCGTCCTGCTCCCAGAGCCAGGAGCGGCCCTCGTCGATCTGGGTGCGCGTGCGCCAGCGGAACCCTTCCGGATCGCGCTCGAGCGGGTCGATCCCGATCTCCTCGCGATGCGCCGCCGCGCAGGCGGGAAGCAGGAGGTCGAAGTCGCCGGCGGTCGCGGGGCGGAGGCCCGTCCCGCCGGCCTCGGGCGGCTCGTCGAGAACGTAGACGGGCTGACCGGGACGGTCGTCGCGCGGCCGCGGCATCCGCGGCGCGGCCGCCTTCCACAGCTCCCCGACCGCCCGCTCCTCGCCGATCATCATTCGCGCCGAGCCGTGGACGGCCTCGGCGGCGAAGGCGGCACAGCCGCGGCCGGATGGAACGACGTTCGCGCCGAGGTGGCAGAGCGCCGTGAGACCTTCCCTGCCTCCGAGCGCAGCGAAGCGGCCGAGCCGGCGCCGCGCGATGTCCTCGAGGAAGACCCGTTCGACCGGCTCCCGGGCGCAGAATTCGAGGATCTCGTCGAGACGTGGCTCGAACGCACCGCGCACGTCCCAATCGTGCAACACGCCAGGCACTAAGGCGAGTTAGGGTACGCGGCCGTGCCGATCCACATCCGCGCGGAGCCGGGCGAGTACGCCGAGGCCTGCCTCCTCCCCGGCGACCCGGTCCGCGCCCGCTACATCGCCGAGACCTACCTGGACGACGCCCTCGAGCGAAACAGCGAGCGCGGGATGCTCGGATACACGGGCTCCTACGAAGGCCGCCCGGTCTCGGTCCAGTCGACCGGTATGGGCTGTCCGTCGGCGGCGATCGTGATCGAGGAGCT
>Ga0066709_100004739_pt1 | contig 10965 bp, 6 predicted proteins | sample GraSoiAngelo_158_FD_79665 | JGI IMG/M metagenome (GOLD analysis project Ga0066709, IMG submission 79665) | Grasslands soil microbial communities from the Angelo Coastal Reserve, California, USA - 14_1009_16_30cm | ecosystem: Environmental > Terrestrial > Soil > Grasslands | place: USA... | reverse complement strand
GGCATCCTCCAGAAACAGTTCTATCGCGAGGGCGATCCGGTGAAAGAGGGCGCGCCGCTGTTCGAAATCGATCGCGCGCCGTATGAGGTTGCGCTCGCGCAGGCGAGGGCGCAGCTTGCGCAGGCGACGGCGCAAGTCGAGCAAGGGCGGCGTGAGGAAGCGCGGCTGAAGCCGCTGGTTGCCGATCGCGCCGTGAGTCGCAAGGAATACGACGACGCGACGTCGACACGGCAGTTCGCGGAAGCGGCCATCCAGCAGGCCAACGCCGCCGTGCGCCAAGCTGAGCTCAATCTGTCGTACACCAACGTGACCGCGCCCGTGGCGGGCATCAGCGGGCGCGCGGAACATTCGATCGGGACGCTGATCACGACCGACGCGGCCGGCAGCCTGCTCACGACGATCAATCAGTTGACGCCGATCTGGGTGCGCTTCAGCCTGGCCGAGACCGATCTCGCGAAGCTTCCGGGCGGGCGGCTGTCGCGAGCGACGCCGGTCGACGTTCAGCTCGTGTTTCCCGACGGCTCGACTTACCCGACCAGGGGCCGCCTCAATTTCGCCGCCACCGCGCTCGACGCCAGGCTCGGCACGCAGCAACTGCGCGCCGAGTTCGACAATCCGCGCGAGCAGCTTCTTCCCGGCCAGTTCGTCACCGTGCGCGTCACCGCCGGCGAGCGGGACAACGTGTTCCTCGTTCCGCAAGCCGCCGTCGTCCAGACCGAGAAGGCGTATCTCGTATTCGTCGTCGACGCCGAGGGCAAGGCGCAGGCGCGGCCGGTAAAGACCGGCGATTGGATCGGGTCCGACTGGGTGATCATGTCCGGACTGAATACCGGCGACCGAGTGATCGTCGATAATCTGCTGAAGGTCCGGCCCGGCGTGCCGGTGACGGAAGCGCCGGCGGCCAGCGCCGCGCCGGCGCAGCCGGCGTCATCCGGCGCGCCGGCCAAGTAGGGACGGCGGCCGTGTCCTTCTCGCAGTTCTTCATCAACCGGCCGATCTTCGCCGGCGTCATCTCGATCATCATCACGCTGGCGGGACTCATCGCCTCGCAGGTGCTCCCGGTCGCGCAGTATCCGGAGATAGCGCCTCCGACAGTCGTGATTACGGCCAACTATCCGGGCGCGAGCGCGGAGACGCTGGCGCGCACCGTCGCGGCACCGATCGAGGAGCAGCTCTCCGGCGTCGAGAACCTCTCTTACTTCAGCTCGACGGCGGCGACCAACGGCACGCTGACGATCGCCTGCACGTTCGAGGTCGGCTCGAACGCCGACAAGGCGGTGATCGATGTCAACAACCGCGTCGCGATCGCGCTGCCGCGGCTTCCCGACGTCGTGCGGCAGACCGGCGTGGTCGCGCAAAAGCGTTCGACGGACATTCTGCTCGTCATCGCGCTTACGTCGAACGACCCGCGCTACGATACGCTTTATCTCAGCAACTACGCCACGATCAACATCCTGGACGAGCTCAAGCGCATTCCCGGCGTTGCCGACGCAACCATATTCGGCGCGCGCGACTACTCGATGCGCATCTGGCTCAACCCGGCGAAAATGTCGCAGCTAGGCATCACCGCGACCGACGTCGCGAGCGCGGTCTCGGCTCAGAACTATCAGTATGCCGCCGGCAAGATCGGTGCCGAGCCGGCACCGGCCGGGCAGGCACTCGTCTACACCGTCACCGCGCGTGGGCGCCTCGAGGACCCCGCCGATTTCGGCAATATCGTGCTGCGCTCCACCGGTCCCGGCGGCGCACTGCGCGTCCGCGATGTCGCGCGGATCGAGCTGGGCGCCGTGAGCTACGACGCATTCACCAACCTCGACGGCCAGCCGACCGTTGGCATCGCGGTGTTCCTGCAGTCGGGCGCGAACGCGCTCAAGGTCGCCGACTCGGTGCGCTTGGGGATAGCGCGGCTCGCGCAGACCTTCCCGCAGGGCGTGACGCAGCTTATCCCGTTCGATACGACGCGTTTCGTGCAGCAGTCGATCCACGAGGTGGTCATTACGCTGAGCGAGGCGGCGTTTCTGGTGCTGCTGGTCGTGTTCGTGTTCCTGCAGAGCTGGCGCGCGACGCTGATCCCTATCATCGCGGTGCCGGTGTCGCTTATCGGCGCGTTCGGCGGCCTCATGCTCTTCGGTTTCACCTTGAACACGCTGACGCTGTTTGCGATCGTGCTTGCAACCGGGATCGTAGTCGACGACGCGATCGTGGTGCTGGAAAACGTCGAGCGGCTGATGGCGGAGAAGAAGCTCTCGCCCAAGGAGGCCGCGATCGAGTCGATGCGCGAAGTAACCGGTGCGATCGTCGCCATCGAGCTGGTTCTGGTGTCGGTGTTCGTGCCGGTCGCGTTCCTCGGCGGGCTCGCCGGCAAACTCTACCAGCAATTCGCGGTCACGGTGGCGACCGCGGTCACGATCTCCGGCGTGGTCGCGCTGACGCTCACGCCCGCGCTGTGCGCGCTGTTGCTCAAACCCCAGCACATCGAGAACCGCCTGTTCCGGCCGTTCAACCGTTCGTTCGCGTGGCTGACCCGCTTCTATCTCTCCTGCGTGCGGGCCACCGCACGCCACCGGGTCATCGCCCTTCTCGCCTTCGCCGCAATCCTGGGCATCGATGCGCTGCTGTTCAGGACGGTGCCCAGTGGGTTCGTCCCGCCGGAGGATCAGGGCTACATCATCGGCTCGCTCACGCTGCCGGACGGCGCGACGCTGCAGCGCACGCAGGAACTGGGCGCAACGGTGCAGAAGATCCTGCTCGGGCACCCTGCAGTCGAGCACGTTTTCGTGGTCAACGGGTTCGACGTGATTGCGGGAGCGAACAAGACCAATGCTGCGACGATCTTCATCCCGCTCAAGCTCTGGGACGAGCGCAAGGCGACCGCCGACGACGTGGCCAAGTACGTGATCGCTCAGGGCGCGACGCTGCCGCAGGGGACGGTGCTCGCGTTCAATCCGGCGGCGATCCGGGGCCTCGGGACGGCCGGCGGATTCGAAGTGTATTTGCAGGACCGCGCCGATGCCGATCCGCAGAAGCTCTATCAGAACCTGCAGCAATTCTTGAGCGAGCTTCGCAAGCGGCCCGAGCTCACCGCCATCGCGTCGTTCTACCGGCCCACCTCGCCGCAACTCTATCTCGACGTCGACCGCGAGAAGGCGGTCGCGCTCGGTGTCCCGATCAAGGACGTCTTCGACGCGCTGCAAGCGACGATGGGCGTGCTCTACGTCAATGACTTCAACAAGTTTGGCCACACCTACCGCGTTCAGCTGCAGGCGGAAGGCGCGTATCGCGCCACGCCGGAAGATCTCGGTAATGTCTACGTGCGTTCGTCGAGCGGCGGCATGATTCCGGTGAAGGCGCTGATCAGCATGAAAAACGTGGTCGGGCCCGAGCAGCTCGAACGTTACAACGGTTTCCTCGCCGCCAAGGTTCTCGGGAACAGCGCGCCCAATGTGAGCTCCGGTCAGGCGATCACGGCGGTCGAGGACGTCGCCGCGAAGACGCTGCCGGCCGGGTACACGATAGCCTGGACGGGTCAGGCGTTCCAAGAAAAACGCGTCGGCACGCAGTCGATCATCGCCTTCAGCTTCGCGATCGTGATGGTGTTTTTGATTCTCTCCGCCAATTACGAGCGCTGGTCGCTGCCGACCGCGGTGTTGCTCGCGGTGCCATTCGGCTTGCTCGGCGCGCTCACCGCGATCTTCCTGCGCAATTTCAGCAACGACGTCTACTTCCAGATCGGCCTGCTGGTGATGATCGGCCTAGCGGCGAAGAACGGGATCCTGATCGTCGAATTCGCGGCGCAGGAGCAGGCGAAGGGGCTCGCACCGCTGGAGGCGGCGCTCGAAGCGGCGCGGCTGCGCTTTCGCCCGATCGTCATGACCTCGCTCGCGTTCATGTTGGGGGTACTGCCGCTGGTGCTCGCGAGCGGCGCCGGCGCGGCCGCGAGGCGATCGATGGGTACGGGAGTGTTCGGCGGCATGCTCGTCGCAACATTCATCGCCACCGTTTTCATTCCGCTCTTCTTCGTGCTGCTGTCGGGGCGCAAGGCGAAGCCCGCTGCGGTGCCTGCGGTCGTCGACGTGAAACCGGCATGAACGCCGCAGGGCCAAGGCGCGGGTGCGCCCCCTTCGGGGGCAGCGCAGCGGCGGCAGCCGCAAGCGTGGGGGTACACCAATGAACCTGCGCCGTCTGCTGATCGGCCTGGCCGGGTTCGCACTCGCCGGCTGCATGGTCGGGCCGGATTACGAGCGGCCGACCGTGCCATTGCCGGATGCGTTCACGGGCGCCGACGCGACCACCGTGGTTGCGGACTCCGTGCCGCCGGAATGGTGGCGGCTGTTCGGTGACCCCACGCTCGACGAGCTTGTCGCCACGGCACGCGCGAACAACACCGATATTCGCCAGGCGGTCGCGCGCATCGAGGAAGCCGACGCAAACTTGCGCGCGGTCCACGCGGCGCTGTTTCCGGAGATCGATCTTTCCGGCAACGCGAACCGGACGGCTTTCAGCAGCGCCGTCGCGTCGCCGCCTGCCGCCGGCACGCCCAGCGTGCGCAATGATCTCCGGCTCGCGCTCACGTCATCGTTCGAGGTCGATTTCTGGGGCAAGCTCCGCCGGGCGACCGAGGCGGCGCGCGCGCAGGACCTCTCCACGCGGTACGCCCGGGAAGTCGTGACACTCTCGATTGTGGCGTTGACGACGCAGACGTATTTCTCGCTGCGCTCGCTCGACGCGCAGATCGCCTCGACGCGCGCGACGCTTGCGTCCCGTGACGAGACGCTCTCGATCGTGCGCCGGCGCGCCGAGGGCGGCCTCGCTTCGGACCTGGATGTCCGCCAGGCGGAAGGCGCACGCTTCGATGCGGCGCTCCAGCTCGACGAGTTCACGCGGCAGCGCGAGCTTGGCGAACACCTTCTCGCCACGCTGACGGGAAAGCTCGATCTCACGCTCGTTCCCGGCGACATCACGCAGCTGCCGCGGCCCGCGGCTCCGCCCCCCGGGATACCGTCGACGCTGCTCGAGCGGCGCCCCGACATTCGCCAGGCCGAGCAGGACCTGATCGCCGCGAACGCCCAGATCGGCGTGGCCAAGGCGCAGCTTTTTCCCACGATCACGCTCACCGGAAACTTCGGCGGCGAGAGCGCCGCGCTTGCCGGACTGTTCACGCTGCCGGGGCGCATCTGGGCGCTCGGCGCAAATCTCTCGGCGCCGATCTTCGAAGGCGGCAAGCTCAGCGCGCTGGTCGACGTGCAGCGGGCACGCCGGCAGCAATCGCTCGCGAATTATGAGAAGACGATCCAGACCTCATTCCGCGAAGTCGTCGACGCGTTGACCAACGTGCGCCAATACGCCGCGACGGAGCGTGATGCGCAAGCCAGTGTCGATGCCGCGCGCGAGGCGCTGCGGCTCGCCACGATCCGTTACGAAGCGGGCTACACGCGGTTTCTCGACGTGCTCGATGCCCAGCGCAGCCTCAATATCTCCGAGCTGGCGTTGATCCGCAGCCGCCAGAACCTGCTGTCCGCGAACGTCGACCTGATGAAGGCGCTGGGCGGCGGATGGGAGCCCGGAGAACGCACGGCGCGGCGCTAGCGAGCGCCAGCAAACGAGCGTCCAGCTAAGACCGCGCGAGAGAGCAAGGCGCAGCCGCGGAATTCCCAGCACGACCCCGATCCGGACGCGGAGACCGAACATGGCATTGCGAATCGAAGACTACGCGCTGATCGGCAACACGCGTGCTGCAGCGCTCGTAGGTCGCGACGGATCGATCGACTGGCTTTGCGCGCCGCGCTTCGACTCGCGTGCCAGCTTCGCCGCACTGCTCGGCACGCGTGAGCACGGTCGCTGGTTGCTGGCGCCGCGCCAGAGACCGCGCGCCGTACGGCGTCGCTATCGCGACCAGACGCTGGTTCTCGAGACCGACTTCGAAGTCGCCTCGGGCGCCGTCCGCGTGATCGACTGCATGCCGCTATGGCCGGAGCGCACGGACCTTGTGCGCATCGTCGAATGCCTCCGCGGCCGCGTTCCCATGCGCATGGAGTTCATTCTCCGCTGCGGCTATGGCATCGTGACGCCGTGGGTGCGGCGCGTCGACGACGCGCTGCTCGCCACCGCCGGCCCCGACTCTTTCGAGCTGAGATCGGCGGTCGAGACGCGCGGCGTCGACTTCACCACCGTCGCCAACTTCACGCTTTCGCGCGGCGAGCGCGTGCCCTTCGTGCTCACGTACTTTCCCTCGCACCAGCCGCGGCCCCTGCCGATCGACCCTTACGCCGCGATCGATGCAACAGAGCGCGCCTGGCGCACGTGGTGCGGCCGCTGCACGTACGGCGGCCGCTGGGGGGACGCCGTCGTCCGCTCTCTGATCACGCTCAAGGCACTGACGTACGCGCCCACCGGCGGCATGGTCGCCGCCGCAACGACTTCGCTGCCCGAGCGCATCGGTGGCGTGCGGAATTGGGATTACCGCTTCTGCTGGCCGCGCGACGCGACGATGACGCTGTATGCGTTGCTCCTTTCGGGCTATCGCGACGAAGCACAGTCGTGGCGCCAGTGGCTCTTGCGCGCGGCGGCGGGAAAGCCCGAGGACCTGCAGACGGTGTACGGCGTGGCCGGAGAGAGGCAGCTCGTCGAGCTCGAGCTGCCGTGGCTGCCGGGTTACGAGCGCTCGGTACCGGTGCGGATCGGCAACTTAGCCGCCGCGCAGACTCAGCTCGACGTTTATGGCGAGGTGATCGACGCCCTGGCCGTGGCGCGCTCGGCAGGTCTCGATCCGGATGCCGACGCGTGGCGATTCGAGCGCGTGCTGATCGCTTTTCTCGAAAAGAGCTGGCAGGAGCCCGATAACGGCATCTGGGAAGTGCGCGGCGAGAAGCGGCACTTCACGCATTCCAAGGTCATGGCCTGGGTCGCGGTCGATCGGGCGATCAAGACGGCGGTAAAAAATCGGTTCGATGCTCCGCTCAAACGCTGGCGCCGATTGCGCGCGCGTATTCACGCCCAGGTTTGTCGGCGCGGCTATGACCCGGCGCGGCGCTCGTTCGTTCAGTACTACGGCTCCAACGAGGTCGATGCGAGTCTGCTGCTGATGCCGCTGGTTGGGTTCCTCCCGCCGACCGATCCGCGCGTGCGTGAAACGCTTGCGGCGATCCAGAAGGATTTGCTCGTCGACGGGCTTGTCGCCCGCTATCGCACCACGGAGGACCTGGATGGATTGCCGCCCGGCGAGGGTCTGTTCCTCCCCTGCTCGTTCTGGCTCGCCGACAACCTCTGCCTCGCCGGGCGTCGCGACGAGGCCGAAGCGCTGTTCACGCGCCTGCTCGCACTGCGCAACGATGTGGGATTGCTTGCCGAAGAATACGACCCGCGCGCGCGGCGCCAGCTCGGCAACTTTCCGCAGGCGATCACCCATGTCGCGTTGATCAACACGGCGCGCAATGTGAGCAGCCGCGGCGGACCTTGCGAGCATCGCAGCGGCGGAATGCGGAAGGCGCCGCCCGAAAGCGGGCACGTGAAGCGCCGCCGCGGCCGCGGTCGCGAGAAAGCTGGCTGAGAGGTGAAAAAGAACGGGCGCGCTCGGGGCTCTCAAGCGCGCCTGTTTCTTCTAGCGGCGGTGAGCGTACGCGTCAGACGCGGCGGCGATACTCGCCGGTGCGGGTGTCGATCTCGATCCTGTCGCCGGTCGCGACGAACAGCGGAACCTGCACCTGGAGACCGCTGCCGAGCTTCGCGGGCTTGAGAACTTTGCCCGAAGTATCCCCGCGCACCGCGGGCTCGGTGTAGGCGATCTCGCGCACGACGCTGTTTGGAAGCTCGACCGAGATCGGCTTGCCGTCATACAGCGTCAATTCGCACTGCAGCCCGTCCTCGAGATAGTTGACGGCATCGCCGATGTTTTCTTTCTCGACCTCGATCTGGTTGTACTCGCTGTCCATGAACACGTACAGCGGGTCCTGGAAATAGGAGTAGGTCACTTCCTTGCGCTCGAGCTGAACGACATCGAATTTCTCGTCGGCGCGATAAACGGTCTCCGTTCCTGAGTTGGACAGGAGATTCTTGAGCTTCATCTTCACGACGGACGCATTGCGGCCGGATTTGTTGAACTCGGCCTTCTGCACGACCATCGGATCGTTGCCGATCATGATGACGTTGCCGGCGCGGACTTCCTGCGCGGTTTTCATAAGTGCACCCTAAGCTAATCCATTGAATCCATTGATTCGGACAACCAACAATTATACCCGATCCGCGCAGAATTTGGCCAGACCCTCGGCCAAGTCCGATTGAACGGCCAGCGTTGATGTCCAGGATTCGGCGTGTGTGCTAAGCGCGGGAAGGGCAGCGGCAAACTGCTGCCACGCCGCGCCCGCGTCGCCCTCGCCATTCCAGGCGATCGAAAGCCTTCTCAACGCCGCCGCTGGATCCGGTGGCAGCGCGGCGCCGTAGCGCGCGAGAAATGCGTCGAGCTTCAACCGATGTGCGTTCTCGGTTTGCGGGTACACGTGCCAGACCAGCGGCCGTGCCGCCCACTGTGCGCGGACGAACGAATCCTCGCCGCGAACGAAATTGACGTTGCAGGCCCAGAGCAGCTGGTCGTAATCGTCCTGGGCGACGAAGGGCACGGCGGCGAGCGTGAGCCGGCCACGGCCGAAGCGCCTGCCCGCATGGAGTTCGGCACCGCCGGTCCAGCGCGCGAGCATTGCGTTCGCCGTGCCTTCGGGAACGAGGCACAGGATCGGTGGGTCGCTTTCCGTCCATGCGTCGAGAAGGGATGGAAGCGGAGCGTTGGGATAGCAGAACAGAGACACAATTCGCACTTCCGGCGCGGGCGCCGCGATACCCAGCGCTCGCCATAGCGCTTCTCGCGCACCAGGAGCCGCTCGAAAACGATCGCGGCGGGGAAGGAGGTCGCGCTCGCGCAGGAGCCCGCCGCTCTGCACCGTGAATCCCGGGAAGAAGAAATAACGCGTGAGCGGGAGCGCCGGATGCCGCGAGGCGAGCCCGTGGCAGCCTTCGATCCACGATTCGGCGGAGAGATATTCCAGGTTGATCCAGACCGGCGGCCGGCCGCGCGCCGCCATCGCTCCGAGGTACGCCGGCGGCAGCCCACAGCCGAACGCTTCGACGACGACGTCGCTCGGGTCTGACGCGAGATGCACCTGCGCGCCTCCCCAGCGGCACACGTCGACGCCTCGTGCGCGTTGCTCGCTCGTCGCCGCATCGATCTCCGGCGCAAGGCGCGCGAGCGCCCGCATGTCGTCGACGAACAGTCGCACTGCGATAGCGTGCTCGCCGGCGAGCTGGCGTGCAAGACGCCAGGCGACACCGACGTCGCCGTAATTGTCGACGACGGTGCAGAAGATGTCCCAGCGAGGGGCGGGTGCGGACACGAGGCGGCGTGTCGGGTCGAGGATTAGGTTAAGGAACCTCTGAACAAGTCACACATGAGCCGCGTTTCTGGCGCAATGGCCTCAGATGCTAGGCGTCGTGGCGCAGCGAATAGTTCATCTTATTCGCAAGCCGCGCAACAACGCAGATGAGTGCCATTGCGCCGAAACCCGAAGGGACGGACGCTTTGCGGGCGATCTGCTTTGTCGCGCCGCTCGCCCATGGGGGCCTGCCATGGGCCTCGCGTCGCTTCGCGCAGCTCATCCCGGAAAGCGTCCGTCGCGGCCACGCGGGACTTATTCAGAGGTTCCTTAGCACCAAACGCGCCGACGCGCCAGCAAGGGGAACCGGAAGTCGCTGCAGTACAATGCGCGGCGAGCGCCCGCGAGGGCGATCCTGACGAACAATAGCTTGAACTCTGTGTCGATCTTGCTCGCACGCCCCCGGGTTCCATGCCGTGGCCGCGTGGCGGCCGGCGCCTGCGAAAGACCGCGGCGATGAGCACGACGCTGCAATCATCCTCCGCCGCCGAGCTCGTTCGCGCGCCGCTTTTCGTCGACGTCGTCTCGGACGTCGTCTGCCCCTGGTGCTACGTCGGCAAGCGCAAGCTCGAAACCGCGCTGGCCCGATGGCGCGCCGACCAGCCGGATGTCGCGGCCACCGTACGCTGGCATCCGTTTGAGCTCAACCCGGATCTGCCGGTGGAGGGTATTCCACGTACGGCGTATCTCGAGCAGAAATTCGGCGGAAAGGCGCGCGCGGTTGAAATCTATACGCGGGTGCGAGCCGTCGGCGCAGAGGTCGGTATCCCCTTCGACTTCGACCGGATCTCAAGGCAGCCGAATACACGCGACGCGCATCGCCTGATCGCATGGGCGCAGCAGCGCGGCGACGCCGGGGCGCTGGTCGAGCGTTTGTTCCGCGCGTATTTCATCGAGGGCCGATGGATCGGCGCGCGCGACGAGCTGGCCGCGCTCGCGGCCGGCGGCGGCCTCCCGGACGATGAGGCGCGCGCGATGCTTGCGTCGGACGCGTACCGCGCGGAGGTCGAAGCGGAATATCGCGAGGCGCAGGAGGCCGGTATCACCGGCGTTCCGTTCTTCATCTTCAACGGTCGCACCGCGGTTTCCGGCGCGCACGACCCGGACGTGCTGCTCGAGGCGATCGCCGCCGCGCGCGCCGACGCATGAGCGGCAACCCGGGTGGCGATACCCTCGGCGCGCTGTTCGCCGCGCAGCGAATGGCGTTTGATGCCGAGCGCAATCCTTCGTTCGCCGTGCGCCGCGACCGGCTCGACCGGCTCGCTGCGCTGGTTGACGCGAACGAGGCGGAGCTCGTCGCGGCGATCGCCGCCGATTTCGGCGTCCGCCCGGCGCAGGAGACGCGGCTCGCCGAGCTGTTCATGGTGACGGCCGGCATCCGCCATGCGCGGCGTAATCTCCGGCGGTGGATGCGCTCGCGCAGCGTTCCTACGCCGCTCTATCTCCGCCCGGGCGGGAGCCGCATTGTGCGCCAGCCGCGCGGGGTCGCCGGCGTCATCAGCCCATGGAATTATCCGGTGCAGCTCGCGTTGCTGCCGATCGTGGC
>Ga0066709_100004738_pt1 | contig 10966 bp, 12 predicted proteins | sample GraSoiAngelo_158_FD_79665 | JGI IMG/M metagenome (GOLD analysis project Ga0066709, IMG submission 79665) | Grasslands soil microbial communities from the Angelo Coastal Reserve, California, USA - 14_1009_16_30cm | ecosystem: Environmental > Terrestrial > Soil > Grasslands | place: USA... | reverse complement strand
GTTGCTGGGAAACTGACCGGCCGTCCCGCTGACAACCGCCAACGTCACGCCGGCCACCGCGAGGAAGCCCTGTGCCCAACGACGAAAGGAATCAGGCGACCGGGACCACCCTGGGAATCGATAGAGTATAATCCGCCGGTTTGGTTCAGGTAGGTCCGGCTGCCTCGCCGAAGCGTCGCGAAGGCGGGACGCCAGACACGATATCATCGAGACGGAGACGCCTCAGCATGCCGTTCATCATTACCGACCCTTGCATTGAAACGAAAGACTCCGCCTGCGTGGACGTGTGTCCGGTCGACTGCATCCACCCGCGGAAGGACGAAGCGGAGTTCGCGCAGGCGACGATGCTCTATATCCATCCGGAAGAGTGCATCGACTGCGGCGCGTGCGTGCCGGCGTGCCCGGTGGCGGCGATTTACGAAAGCGTGGACGCGACGCCATCGCACCAGCAGGATCTCGTCGAAGCCAACGCGATCTACCGCGTCGGCGACGCCGACGCCATGGCGAAGGCCGAGGAAATCGTCCAAGCGCACATCGCGTCGCACCCCGACATCATGGCGGTCCCTGCCGCCGAGCGTCAGGCGGCCCACGCTCGCTTCTGACGATCGCGATTGCTGATTGCGGATTGCTGATTGATCGCTGACTGGTTGCAGAAGGAAGCCCCACCATCTGCAATCTGCAATGACAATCTGCAATCTGAAATCTGCAATCTGCAATGAAACTGGCCACCTGGAACGTCAACGGCATCCGGGCGCGTCAGGCTCAAGTCCAGGAATGGATCGAGCATGAGCGTCCGGACGTCGTCTGCCTCCAGGAGATCAAAGCCACTTCCGATCAGATCCCCATGTTCCTCTGCGAACTGGAGGGATATTGGTGCTATTGGCACGGCGGCAAGGGCTACTCAGGCGTCGCGCTGCACGTCAGCAAGGCCTTCGCGCCCGAACGTCCTCTGTTCGTTCATCCTGACTTCGACTACGAGCAGCGCATCATCATCGTCGACGTCAGCTCGGCGCTCGGCCCGCTGACCGTCGCATCGGTGTACGTACCGAATGGCGGCAAGGATTTTCCAGCCAAGATGAACTTCCTCGAGGCGATGGACGCGTTCGCGGTGTCGCACCAGGCCGCCGGGAAGACGATCGTCATGATGGGCGACATGAACGTCGCGCGCACCGAGCGCGACGTGCACCCGAAAGAGCGGAAGCCGCGCGCGATCGGCCAGCTCCCCGAAGAACGCGCGATCGTCGAGCGAATCCTCAGCCGCGGTCTCGTCGACGTCGGCCGCGCGCTCGATCCCGACAACGATGGGCTCTTCACATGGTGGGCGCCGTGGCGCAACATGCGCCAGCGCAACATCGGGTGGCGGCTCGATTACGTGTTCGCGACCGAATCGCTCGCCAGACGCGCGACGGCGTGTCCGGTGCAGAAGGATGTGGGGACGAGCGACCATGCGCCGGTGATCGCGGTATTCTCCTAGTCACGAAGAACACGAAATCACGAAACACACGAAATCAATTAGCCTTAGGCTTGGGCTACAAAAGAATTCTGTTTCGTGAGTTTCGTGCTTTCGTGTTCTTCGTGGTGGCTGTGATGTCAGTAACAGTGCAGAAATACGGCGGCTCGAGCGTCGCTGACGTCACCCGCATCAAGCGCGTCGCCGAGCGGGTGATGGAGACCAAGCGGCGGGGACACGACGTCGTCGTCGTCGTCTCGGCCATGGGCGACACCACCGACGATCTGCTGGCGCTCGCCAGGCAGGTTTCGGCCAATCCGGAGCGCCGAGAGCTCGACATGCTGCTCACGGCCGGCGAGCGGATCGCGATGGCGGTGCTGTCGATGGCGATTCGCGAGCTCGGCGGCGATGCCATCAGCTTCACCGGGAGCCAGTCGGGCATCATCACCAACGATCGTCACGTGGACGCGCGCATCATCGAGGTGCGTCCGTTCCGGGTGCAGGACGAGCTGGCGCGCGGCAAAATCGTCGTCATCGCCGGATATCAGGGCGTCTCGTACCGCCGGGAAGTGACGACGCTCGGGCGCGGCGGCAGCGACACGACGGCGGTCGCGATGGCGGCGGCGCTCGGAGCCGAGTACTGCGAGATTTGCTCGGACGTCGACGGCGTCTACACCGCCGACCCGCGCGTGGTGACGTCGGCGCGCCGGATCGGGACACTGTCGTACGAAGAAACGCAGGAGCTGGCGGAAGCCGGCGCGAGAGTGCTGAACGCGCAGGCGGTGGAATTCGCGAAGGAAAAAGGGATTGCGATCTACGCGCGCGCGACGGCATCGCCGCTTCCGGGTGCAGATCCGTCTGCTGACGGCACCGTGGTACGCCGCTTCCCGCCGCGGATGCCCGGCGTGGTCGTCGGCGTCGCGAGCGAGAAGGACGTACTGGTGCTCACTCTCCGCTCGCCTGAAAGGCTCGCGCTCCAGGTGATGGCCGTGCTCGACGAGCATCGCGTCGCCGGGAAGCAGCTCCATCTCGCCGACGGCCAGCTGACCGTCGTGGTGTCGCGCGAGAACCTGCACGAGGAAGCGCGTGTGCGCGCAGCACTTCACGCGCAGTTCGGCGACGCCGTCCGGATCACCGACGCGCTCGGCGCCGTGAGCGCGATCGGCGCCGGCATCAACGCGTCGTTCCACAACCTGCGGCGCGGATCGAACGCGCTCGCGTCGGCCGGCATTGCCGCGACCGGCATCGCGACGTCGTCGTTCCGCATCACGTGGACAATCGATCGCGGCAGACTGGACGACGCCGTGCGCCTGTTCCATCGCACATTCATCGAAGATCAACAAACGCCCGTGCCGTGATCCGCTCGCCTGAAAGGCTCGCGCTACGGGAAAGCTCGCGTGACGATACGATGTAGGGCGAGGCTTTCAGCCGACCCGCACGACAATGTCGAACGTTCTCGAACGTTTTCTTCGCTACGTCCGCTACGACACGCAATCGAACGAACAGTCGAAGACGTATCCCAGCACCGACAAACAGCTCGTGCTGCTGCGCGATCTGGCGGCGGAGCTGCGCGACGTCGGCCTGCACGACGCCGCAATCGACGACTATGGGTACGTGATGGCGACGGTGCCCGCGACGACCAGCCGCGACGTGGCCACGATTGGATTCATCGCCCACGTCGACACGTCGCCCGAAGTGAGCGGCGCCGACGTCCGACCGATCGTCCACTCCGCCTACGACGGGCGCGATCTCGTCCTGCCCGACGACCCGACCGCCGTGCTGCGGCTCGCGACCGATCCGGCGCTCGGCGAGCAGATGGGACACGACATCGTCACCGCGTCCGGCGCGACGCTGCTCGGCGCCGACGACAAGGCAGGCGTCGCCGAAATCGTGACGGCGGCCGCGTACCTCGCGGCGCATCCGGAGATCGAGCACGGACCGATCCGCGTCGCCTTCACGCCGGACGAGGAAGTGGGACGCGGCACGCAGCATTTCGACGTGGCGCGATTCGGCGCCGTGTGCGCCTACACGATGGACGGAGGGGAGCGCGGCGAAATCGAGATGGAAAGCTTCTCGGCCGACGCGATGACGGTGACGTTCCACGGCTTCAACACGCATCCCGGCTACGCGAAGGGCCGGATGGTGAACGCCATCAAGGCGGCCGCTGCGTTCATCGATCGGCTGCCGCGCGACACCATGAACCCGGAGACGACCGACGGCTACGACGGCTTCGTGCATCCGTACGTCGTCAACGCGAGCGTCGACAGGACGTCGGTGCGACTGATCGTCCGCGATTTCGTGACGAGCGGGCTGAGGGAAAAGGCAGCGCTCCTCGCGGAGCTCGCGCGCGAGGCCGCGTCGGTGTATCCGGGCACACGCGTCGAGCTCGCCATCGAGGAACAGTATCGGAACATGAAAGAGGTGCTCGAAAGGCATCCGGCGATCGTCGAGCACGCGCGCAGCGCCATCCGCGACGCCGGTCTCGAACCCTGCTCCCGTCCCATCCGCGGCGGCACCGACGGATCGCGTCTCTCGTTCATGGGTCTGCCGACGCCGAACCTGTTCGCCGGCGAGCATAACTTTCACTCGCGGCTCGAATGGGTCTCCGCGCAGGACATGGAGAAGGCGGTCGAGGTCATCGTGAACCTGTGTCGCAGGTGGGCGCGCCCCGGCGCTTGACGACCGCGGCGCGTCCGAAGCGCGCGACGACGTCGACGCTCGTGCGGATGTCGCGGGGCAATCGGTCGAAATCGTCGGCGATGGCGTAAGGCAGCCCGCTCGGATAGATCCACCGGATCAGCGCTTTCTGCGGGTCGAACGTGTCCGGATCTTCCATCCGCGCGGTCGGCCGCGGATTTCGCAGTACCGCGAGATGCAGCCAGTACGCCGTGTAGCCATTCGAAACGAGATAGTCGACGCACGCAGGCGGCACGTGCTCGCGCGCCCAGATGCCCGCCCGCAGGATGGGCTTCGTGATGACCGGCGCCGCACGCGGCGGATGCGTCGCGGCGAAAACTGAGAAGACGGCGATCAGTAATCCGGCGGAGGCCGGACGCCACCGAAAGCCCAGTTGACGTCCGGCCTGAATGAGAGCAGCCATCGCGACCGCGCCGCAGACGGCCAGCGGATAGATCGCGAGGTACATCATTTTCAGCGCGATGTACGGCGTGTCGGCGCCGCGACGCTTCGCGACGACGAACAGCGCGAACGCCTGGACGGCGATGGCGGCGAGGCACGCCACGAGCGCGCGATCGATCGTGCGCGCCGCGATGAGCGCAACGCCAGCCGCGCTCAGCAATAGAAACGTCCATCCGATTGCCGCCACCGACGGGCGCAGCACATATCCGCTCGTCGCCGCGTATCCGAGCCATTGCGCGCGGCCGACGATGTGCACGGCCGCAACGAAGGCGATCGGCACGACGCCGATGACGAAGTGCCGAACGAGCTCAGGCAACGGCTGCGGACGCCGCCACAGCATCACCGCCGCGAGGGCGGTCAGCGGCGGACCAATCCAGATCGGCCACGTCAGAAACGTCGCCATGCCGGCGAACGCGAACAGCACCAACGCGCCGATCCAGCGATCGTCTTCCCACACGACGAGCGCCCACAGCATCACGACGGCGAACAGCTCCGCGACGACCTGCGCGATGAACGAGTGCTCGGTGAACGATCCGAGAAAATACGCGCGCGGGAGGAGGAGGAGCAGCACCGCGCCGACGGCGATGGGCGTTCGAGGCGAGCCGGCCGGCAACAGCCGCAACGCGATCAGAAAGACGAAACCCGCCTTCAGCGCAACGGTGAACGCCACGACCGGATACAGCGCGTGCAAACCATCCGTTCGCGTCCACGCGCCGGCGAGCGCGATCAGCAGATGACTTCCGGGCGTGTAATAGACCATGTCGCCGAGATACGGATCCGACACGACGTCGCGCGACAGCTGCCAGTGGCGCTCGATGTAGTCGATGAGCACGAGATGATGCGTGACGTCGGGTCCGCCGCCGACCCACAGCACCGTCGGCCACGCCAGCCACAGGAGCCACACGAATATCGCGCCCACGATTGCCGCGAACGCAATGAGTTCCTGCCGATGGCTCGCCTGAAAAGCTCGCCCTACCGGACCGTTATCGTGTGACGCGACAAGGTTGTTGTAGCGCGAGGCTCTCAGCCGAGCGCCCGAGGCGTGCCACAGCCAGCGGAACACCACGGCAGCGACAACGATTGCCAACAGCAGGATGACGAACGGCAGAACCGTGTAGCCGGATCGATAGACGAGATATGCGCTGACGATCGCGGCCGCCGGCAACGACATTGCCGACGCCGCGACCGCTTCGGCGGGCGTCAGCCGGGGGCGAACATGCTGGTCTGCCCCTAGGGGCGACATTCCGGGCTGACGGAGCGCGGCTTCCGCTCGTTCCACTTCTCGACGACGCGCTTCAGCTCTGCGATCGGCTCGGGACTGTCGTCGACCTGCAGCCGCAGGATCGTGTCGTTGTGCAGCCACACGCCGCAGTTCTTCTTCACGATGACGAGCGCCGCCGACTGCTGACCGCGTTTGTCGCCGCCGCCGGCCTGCCCGCCTTCGAGCGCCGCGACGAGGCGCCGCGAAAGATGTCCTTTCGTGTTCTCGAACGCGTCGATCATGTTGGCGACGACCTGCGGTCCGGCGAGGATGTTTCCCTGCGCCGTGCAGAACTTTCCGCTCTTGTGGCCGGCCCACTCCGTCGCTTTCGGGCCGGTGAACGCCGCATACTCGCCTTTCGCATTCATCACGGCGAACTGGCGTCCCTGCTTCGTCCAGTTCTCCGGCAGCGGATCCGGATCGTCGTCCCACACCTGCCGGACGATCGCGGCCGGCGCAAGATTCCTGCGCAGCAGCTCCAGCGCCTTCGGTCCGTAGCCGACGTCGACGATCGCCTGCGTCGCGACGACGCCGACGTTCGCTTCGGCCCACAACACGCCGTTGCCGACCGAGAAGACGCGCGACTGCACCGCGCCGCCGACTTCGCCCGTGTCCGGATCGTAGCCGAGGATGGAGAAAGTCCCCGTCTCCCACAGCCCCGCAACCTCGCTCGCCGCCGAGGCCTTCGGCGAAGGCGGAAAGGCTCGCGCTACCGGCACGAGGCCGAGGACGATGACCGCAGCGACCAACGACCAACGACGAGTGGCCGACGACCAACGGCCAAAAACCAACGACCAACGACCGACGACTAACATCCACCCCCCCATGCGTTGATCACGGCCTCGACCTGCTTAGGCTTGATCTCGACGACGACGAAGCGCTCGTGATCCCAGCCGGAATACTGCGCCAGCCAGTACACCTTGCCGTTCAGTCGCATGACGCCGAACGGCAGCATGTAGGTGGCGCCGTACTTGTCGCACGGCAGCACGTCCACTGTCATCTCGAGCGCCTTGAACGTCGCGCCGTCGCGGAGGAACCATCCCGTGCCGAACGCGATGGTGCAGTCGTTTCCGCCGATTTCCCGGTACGCGCGGATGCTCTCGACGTAGTAGACGCGCGGCTCGCTGCCGAACGCGTACGCCGCTTCGATTTCCGGTTCTCGCTGCTCGCGTACTTTTTCTCGAATGGGATGGCGGAAACGGCTCGCCGTCTCGCGCTCGGCGCGGTTGAACGTCTCCGTCAGAATCGCCTGCATCGCCGTCAGCTCCGCGCTCAGCGGCCCAAGGATCTGGACGCGTTCGACATTCTGCGGCGGCGAAACCGCCAGACCGTCCTTGGGATACGGCTGCTCGAGCGGGGGCGGCGGCACTTCGGCCGGACGATAGTCGGTGCGCAGACCGATCTGCCGCGTGCAGTGGACGTCGACGACGTCCGGCTGCACGACCTTGAGCGGCGGCACCTCGCGCGGCTCGCCGACGATCCACGCCTGCCAGCTCTCGCGCGCGCCGGCAGGACCCCACCAGCGTCCGGGCACGCTGTTCAAGTTGATCGGCACGCTCTCATCGCGCGACGGCGGCGGCCAGCGGCTCACCCAGCGCTTGCCGTCGTACGCGGCGAACGGGATCACGACGCCGTCGCGCCGCAGCGCGCCGACCGTGAATGACGGCGCATCGGCCGCGAGCGAGACGGTCAGCAGCAGGATCGACGCGGCGATGCGCATTTGACGGCGGTTGTTGCGGGGCGCGGCCCGGCTCGGCGGAGTATACTCGCGTCCTCATTGATCAGGGCGAGGGACGCCATGACGCGAGCCGAGCTCCAGGCGGTCACCGATCGGATCATCGAAGCGACGAACCGGCACGACCCGAAAGCCTTGACCGCGCTCTATGCCGCCGATGCGACAGTCGACAGTCCGATGTTCGCCACGCTGCACGGCCGCGCCGCGATCGAGGATTCGTTCCGCAACTTCTTCAAGATTTTCCCCGACGTCGTCATCACGATCGAAGACGTCCTGATCGATCCACCCGGCATGGCGGTGACGACGCGCAACACGGCGACGCAGCAGGGCGAGCTGTTCGGGCTGCCGCCGACGCACCGGCACGTGGAGTTCGTCGTGACGCGCATCGTCACGTGTGCGGATGGGTTGATCGCGAGCGAGCGGAGGATTTACGACTTCACCGGCCTGCTCGTGCAGCTCGGCGTGCTGCGCGCGAGGCCGGCGAAGCCGGCGTAGAGACGTTATTGCTTTCCTTTGTCGCTCGTCGTCGTCTGCGTGTCGTTCACGGTGAACGTGAACGCCGTGAACTGCATTTCTTCCCACGTCTGATCGCCCCAGGTGACGTCGCTGGTCGGATCGGGATTCGACTTGTTCGCCGCCGAGTTGTCGTACCACGCCGACGTCCGGAGCTTCGTTCCCTTCGCGAGCCGCAGCGGCTCCCTGAAGACGTAGTCGGTCTGCCAGTTGAAGTCGTACTTCGGCACGCCGAGGATCGTCTTCGCCTCGCCGTCAGGCGACACGGTCGCGATCTCCCACCGCTTGCCCCGCACGTGCGTGTGCGGCAGCGCGCTCCACAGCGTGACGTCCTGCTGCAGCGTCATCTCGGCGTCGACGCGCGTATCCGCCACGCCGGCCTTCAGCGTGAAGTTCTCGTTCTGCAGCGGGACGACCACCACCTCGCGCCCGGGCGGCTCTTTGGCGAAGACCAGCCCGACGCTCGTCCGATCCGTCGTCTCTTTGCCGTTGGCCGTGTAGTGCATCGAGATGATCAGCACCGATCCCGCCGGCACGCGCAGCGCCGTTCCCGGCTGGTAGACGCGAACCCCCTGACCCGGAGCGAAGCCGCCGAGCCAGCCACCGAGCGCGCGCGGCGCCGGCCGATCGTTGAGATCGCGCTTTGCCTTGATTTGCTCCGGTGTCGGTGATTTGTTCATCCCCGGCCCGAACGAGAACGCGGTCAGGCGCGGCTGCGGCTGCGGCGATCGCATGTAGACGATGACGTGATGCACGACGGCGCGAGTGCCCGGCCGAACCTCGACGCCCTGGATGAATTTGTCCTCGGTGAAGTTCGTCGGCACCTCGAAGAACTTGTATTCGAGCGTCCCCGCCGCGGGAATGGGATAGTCCTCCTGCATCGCGAGAACAACGTCGGGCTGGCCGATCATCCAGCCTTCGGCATACTTCGGCTGCGGCGGCAGCTCCTTCGGATCGCCTTCGGGCGCGCCGTCGCTGACCCATTGGAGGATCGTCTCTTTGTCGCTCGCGGACAGCCGGCGATCGTTGAGGTACTCGCCGTGCGCCGGATCGGCGTGCCACGGCGGCATCGTGCCGTTGCTGACGCGTGTGGCGATGGACCTGGCCCACGGCCGCGCGTCCGCGTACGTCAGCAGCGACATCGGGCCGATCTCGCCCGTCCTGTGACAGTTCGTGCAGTTGTTATAAAGGATAGGGGCGACGTCTTTGCTGAACGTCGGACCGGCTTCGGCGCCGCTCGCGACGAGCGCGTACACGACAGCCGTGGCAGCAATCGTTCTGATCATGTTGCTCCTCTGGTTGACCCGTCATTATAGCCGAGGTCCGGACGCAATTCGGATAAGACGACGATCGAACCAGAGGAGTTGCAGGGAGTTACGACGATTTGCGCGAGCGCTTCCCGCCGCCCTTGCGCTTGCGCGATCCGCCGCGCTTGCGCGGCACTTTCCCGCCGGCGCTGCGCGCTTCGCTGAGACCGATCGCGATCGCCTGCTTGCGGCTCGTGACTTTCTTGCCCGAACGGCCCGAACGCAGCTTGCCGCGTTTGCGCTCGTGCATCGCCCGCTTCACCTTCTGCTGCGCCTTCTTGCCGTACTTCGCCATGCAGGTCCTCCGCGGAGGCTTCGCCTAGCAAGCGATGTGCCCTTCAGCTGCGCGGACCGGCGCGCCGTGTTCCTCCATCGACAGGATGATTGATGCCGGGCACCGTCTCCCATCCGATCTTCCACAACGCGGTCGCGTCGAAGTACGAAGAACGATCGAGAGAAGTCAACGAGGACGTTCGAGCGCTGCACGACCAGATCATGATCGACCGGACGCTCGAGCCGCTCGTGAAGGACGGCAAGTAAGCTCACGCTGGAAGGGCGGAAAGGGCTTAGGGCGAGGACCCTTTGATTTCGTACGCTCAAGACGGCTAGTATTGGCGTACCAACCAACCCGGCGCTTCGCGACAACAACAGGAACAGGCCATGGATCCGCGTCCCGCGCCGCTGACCTCTCCCGACCTCGGACGGTCGCCGCTCGCGCTGCTCGTCGATCGCGACGTCGACACGCGGAAGATGTACGCGGAGTACCTGCGCCTTTCCGTATGCGACATCGACGAGGCTGATGACGGCCGTGAAGCGCTGGCGATGGCCATCGCGCATCATCCGGATGTCATCATCACCGAGACGCGGCTACCCGGCATCAACGGCTTCGACCTCTGTCGACTGCTGCGAGAAGATGAGTCGACGCGCGGAATCCCGATTGTGTTCGTCACTGGCGATGCGTTCGCCACCGACGTCAAGCGCGCCGAAACGGCCGGTGCCGATTCCGTGCTCGTCAAACCGTGTCTGCCGGAGCGCCTCGCCAACGAAATCCGCCGGCTGCTGCACGACTCACGGCATCTGCGCGAGCAGGCACGCGCGGTTCGCGACAAGATCTCCGATCAAATGAGTCGATCTCAGGGAGTGCTCAATCACTCCCGGCCGACATTTCGGCGGACCCTGCTCAACCGCGCGCACAACCGGCGCGACACGCTCGATCCTCCCGCGGCGCCGCCGGCGCTCACGTGTCCGGCGTGCGATCATCCGCTGACGTACGTTCGAAGCCACATCGGCGGCGTCAACGAACATCACGCCGAGCAATGGGATTATTACGACTGCGGCGCCGGGTGTGGCACCTTCCAGTACCGGCAGCGGACGCGCAAGCTGCGCCGAATCGCTGACCGCTCCGTCGACTAGCCGGACGCGCTCGAGATTGTGGATGATTGCCCCGCGTTCGGGTCTGTTGTGATGCCCTCGGCGAAGGGGATGCCGAGGAGTGGGACTACCTTCGAATGCGGAGCGGAGTGCGGCAGGTTTCACTATCGCGGGCGCACGCGCAGGTTACG
>Ga0066709_100004737_pt1 | contig 10967 bp, 14 predicted proteins | sample GraSoiAngelo_158_FD_79665 | JGI IMG/M metagenome (GOLD analysis project Ga0066709, IMG submission 79665) | Grasslands soil microbial communities from the Angelo Coastal Reserve, California, USA - 14_1009_16_30cm | ecosystem: Environmental > Terrestrial > Soil > Grasslands | place: USA... | reverse complement strand
ATTCGGCGTTTTTTACAAAGTCGATCGCCCGACCAAGAACAAGCTCGAAGCGGACATCAACGCGAAAGCTAAGGAACGGGTCAAGGGCCTGAAAGACTGGCAGATCCTCCAGCAGAATTTTGACAAGATGAAGTAAGCGATCGGTTCAGACGATTTCGCGCACCACCCATATACGGCCGCGAAGCGGCCATAGTTTAGCGAGGCGTCAGTGGCCGGTAACTCCCTGAGGTCAACCAGCGGACCAAGGGCCGAATACGCCTTCGACGATTTGAGTAGCCGCCTCGCTAAATGCCAAACCGTACTCCATTTTCACCCAGCCAGCGTTCCTTTCGCTCGTAGTCATGGTCAACCCGCCGCACGAGCGACCAGAAGTGCGGCGTGTGGTTGTGTTCCAAGAGATGGCAAAGTTCGTGAAGAACAAGGTATTCAATTACGTCGGGCGGTAGCAGAATTGTACGCCAATGGAAGTTCAAGCGACCGCTTTCAGAGCACGACGCCCAGCGGTAGCCGAGTTCCATGACCGCCACGCGGCGAACTTCGACACCAACGCGCCGTTGAAGGCGCGGCGTCTTTTGGGCAAGCCAACTTTCCGCCTGGGCGGAATACCAGCGGATAAAGCACTCACGTCCGCGATGGGCGCAATCGCCACGAAGATGGAACTTCCCTTGAAACAATCGCAGTTCGGGGATTGGGTTACCCGTCGCCCCGCGCACCACGCGCAAGCGGTACGTTCGCCCAAGATAATGAAAGCCTTCGCCTGAGACATACTCCTTCCCGACTACGGGCGCCGTCAGCGACGTGCGGCGAGTCAGCGCCGAGTGAAGCCATAGTTCACGACCGCGAAGTTGCCGTTCCACTTCCTCCAAAGGGATGCTCAACGGCACGGCGGCTACCACTGAACCGTCACGTTCCACGGTCAGCCCAATGGTGTGGCGGCGGTCGCTTCGCCGGATGTGGACTTCGACGTTGCTGATTGATAGTAGCTCGCTCATGTGACCAGCCAGCGTTTCCGGTGCTCTGCAATCTGCATCAACTGGGTTGCCAGGGCCTCGGCCTTCTCGCGAGGGATAAGGCGGCTTTGCCGCAGTGTCGTGTAGAGCCAGTTTTCGAGTTGGCGGCGACTGTTGTTGTCCTGCCAGAAATCCACCGTGCGGATTTCCTGTTGAATGTGTTCGACCAGCTCGCGCGTGAGGTCCACGACGCGTTTCAACTCGGCCGGATTTTCTTTAAGCGCCGGCATTCCCGACTTCTCACACTCTTCGCGTATGACGCCAAAGAACGGGCCATGCACTTTGGGTTCAATGCCCTCGACCGTGTAAGCCGTGCCTGCTTGCGTCATTTCGTGCAGGAGTGCTTCCATCGCGGCGATTTGCTCATCCCCACGGTCCTTCAACTCCTGAAGGATCGCTTCAAGTTTTTCACTAAGGGTTTTGTAGAACGTCGGGTCTTCCAATTGTTTGATGGCAAGTTGCAGCCGAATGGCGTGCTGCATGGCGGATGCTCGCGTCCGAGAGCTGCCGTATTTCTTCACCTCCTCGGCAAATTTCGCGTCCATGATGGACGTGGGCGGAATGACGGGGTCAATGCCCTGCGCGGCGATGTAGGTGTCCACGAGTTGCTTGACCTTGGCCTCAACGCCGATGAGCAAAAGTTGTGGGTCCTGATAGACGTTCGAGGCGACGCGGCGATGAAGGCGAGAATCTTCGCGTCACGTTTGAACTCGGCTGCCTCGGGACGAGTGAAAATCGCGCCGAGACAAATGAGGAACGTGCGTAACTTCATGATGAACTCCGCTCGAATTTTCGCATCGGCGAGGAGTTGCACGGCCGGATCAATGGGCAACAAGCTCGCCACGCCGTGTGACTTGAAAATCTGCATGACGCGCTGATGCGCCTCGCGCAGCCGGGGCAACGCTTCGTCCAGATCGGTTGTGCCGCCGCCGCTCGGTCCGCCGGCTTCGTCCTCCAACTTGCGGACGGCTTTGATGGCAGCCGCGAGCGCGTCGGCGACGCCGGCGTAATCCACGACGTAGCCGCGAGGTTTGCCAGCTTTTCTGCGATTGACGCGGGTGATGGCCTGGAGCAATTCGTGGTCCGCCATTTGCCGGTCGAGGTAGAGCACTTGCTCGACCGGGGCATCGAAGCCGGTCAGCAGCATGTTTTTCACCACGAGAATTCCGAGCGGACTGCGCTTGCTCTGATCGTCATGTACGAAGGGCAGCTTGAAAAGCCGCTCGTGTTTTTCGCGCTCGATTTCGTCAGTCCACTGTTTCCACGAGAGAGGGTCTTTGTGGTCGCTGGAGATGACGACGGCGATTTCAAGGTCCTGCAATCGCTGTCGGTTCTTGTGGACGCGAACGAGGTATTGCGTCCATTCCGGCTCTTTCTCGAGGTCGTCCGGCATGAGCGCGAGTTTTTCGGGTGGCAGGGCGGTAAGTGCCGCGAGCAAATCAGCCTTGGCTTTCACCAGCCACTCGTGATAACGCACCGCCGCTTTGCGGGAAACGGCGACGACCTGCGCCTTGAAGCCGTTCGGCAGAATATCCCCTGCGTAGTGGAGCATCATGTCGCGCGCCTTTTGCTCGATCAGACGCGGAGCTTCGAGAATATCCGGTTCGTTGCCGTAGCGTTGGCGGATGATGGCGCGCTCGGCATCGGTGTAGTGGCGGAAACGGTTGTTGAACGCCTCATCCAGCCTCGTGGTTTGGTCCACCAAACCATCGGCAGAGCGGCCCTCGTAAAGAATCTCGACTGTCGCGCCGTCCTGCCATGAAGCAGTCATGCCGTACACGTCAATAAAGCGGCCGAAAATGCCGAGCGTGTTCTTGTCGCTCTCGCGGAAGATCGGCGTGCCGGTGAAGCCGATTTTCACCGCGTTGGGCAATGCCGCCATCATGTAACCGTGGAAATCGCCGGCCTGGGAACGGTGGCATTCGTCAATGAGCAGAATGATCCGCTCGTCTTTATTGAGCGCCTCGACCTTGCCCTCGAATTTCGGAATGGTGAGTTTGAGGGTCCGCGTGACCAATTGTGTGCCAGCAGGGATTTCGCGGGTGGGGTTCGGAGTCCCGCCTTTAGGCGGCTCGGCCACGTCCGTTGTCCTACGTTCAATCAGTTCAGACCGGCTAAAGCCGGGACTCCCAACTTCGCCTTCCGATTCCGCCTCTTTCCGCACGTAGGCCGGCACTTCGGCAGTGATGGTTTCCTTTTCCAAGTCAACGTCCGGGTTCTTCTGCATCATGCAGAAAACCAGGTCCGGCCCTTGTTCGCGGAGAATCCGTTGAACGATTTCGATCTGCGAGACATTTTGCTTCAGTTCTTCCTTGGTGGGCCGGATGTTTTCTCCGGCCAGTTGCATCGTCCCGCGAAGCTGGCGCTCCAGCGAAGTGCGGTCGCTGACGACGACGACTTTGAAGGCGCGCAATTCCGGCAGCGTGCGCAGCTTCTTGACGAGAAACGCCATCGTGAGGCTCTTGCCTGAACCTTGTGTGTGCCAGACCACACCGCCGCGCGTGTCGGTATCGCCGGTCTCGCTCTTCGTCTTGCCGGTCTCAAGTTGCCGCACCGTGGCATGGACGGCGCGGAATTGCTGGTAGCGCGCCACCTTTTTCACCAGCCGGCCTTCGTCCGTATCCCAAACTGTAAAATTGCGGACCAGGTCGAGCAGGTGCGCGGGGCGCAACATGCCGGCCACCAGCATTTCCTGGCTGGACAGCGTGCCGCCGGGTTTGCCGAGTTCTTTGAGCACATCGGCATTGGAAACCGGGCTGGTGTCCTTCCATTCGGCGAAAGACTCGCCGGTGTCGCCGAGCGTGCTGGCGCACGCCTGATAAAAATGCGTGCCGACGACCAGCGCGTTGAAATGGAACAACTCCGGGATGCCTTCCCGCTCGGCATGATCCAACTCGCGCTGGTTTGAGTAATGAAGAAGCTGGTCCACCGCCGCTTCCATCGGATTGGTGAGCGCCGGACTTTTGCACTCAATCACGACGACCGGCAGACCGTTGACGAATAGCACCACGTCGGGGCGCTTGTTGTGTGGCGTGCCTTTGATGAGCACCTGGAACTGGTTGATGGCTAGAAAATCGTTCTCCTTGAGCCTCTCCTTTTCCCAGGCAATGACGTGAACGGTGATTTCCTCACCGGCGCGCGGACCTTCCGCCACCGGGACGCGGATGCCGGTTTGAAGGCGCTGGGTGAAATTGCGGTTCAGTTCCAAGAGTCCGCGTCCGTCCGTTTTCAACAACTCGCGGATGGCGCGGTCAATCGTGAGGTCATCCAACCATTCATTGCCGAGGTCATCCTTGTTGAGGCGACGGATGGCTGCTTTCAAGCGCGGTTTCCAGGACCGTTTCTCGGAAACTGCCGCGAAACGTCCTGGCCGGATAATCGAGATCGCCCCGAACAAAATCCCAACCCGTTGCGACGAGTTGAACGAGCAACGGGCGCTCGACCTCAGTGAACTCGTTCGGGTCATCGCGCTCGCGGTCAGATTCGGGAATCGGCCTTGTGATTCGTTGGCTCATCGCTTGTGCTTCAGGCGGGTGAAAAACTGTTTTTCGGCCGCTTCCAGGGCGGGATAGACCTCGATGCCCTCGGCGGCGGCGATGGCCTTGGCGGTGGCGTCGAAGGACAAGAAGCGCGTTCCGCCGGCCAGCTTGAGAGAGGCGACAATCGCAGTGTCGAACGTGCCGACTGCGGCCTTCCATGCATACCTGGAAAAGAGGTGGTTACATTCCTGCCGCAAGAGATCCCAGTTCATCGGATCCACGTAGAGTCGGCCGTCGAAGTCGGCCTCCAGCATTTGCCATTCGCGCGGCTCTCGTTCTTCGGTGACCCGTGAAAAAATGTTGCGCGCTTCCAACAGGACGACGTGGGAAATCACCAGTTGGCCGCCGTGGCGGCGCATGAAGCGATTCACGATTCCCCTCCGCCTCACCGCCTCGGCATCGTCCGCGTGCGGCTCGACATAAGCCGACACCAGCCAGTTGGTGTCCGCGAAGTTCACCGTTCGCGGCGTTCCACTTTGCCCGTGCAGCGGAAGGTTCTGCCCGCGGAGGGCCGGTCAAAGTGTTCGTTCCAATCCGCTTGGCGCGGACCAAGGGCCTGTTCAATGAGCTGATTAACCCAGGCGTTGACGTTGGGTTTGGCCTTGGCCTCGATCTCGGCCTTGGGCCGGCGCAACCGTATCGTGATGGTGTTCGATGTCACACAATGTTTGTATCACACTGTTTGGCAGCGCGCAAGACCTTCATCCGCCTGGGCCAAACAGGGCGAAATCCGTTTGGTGTCCACGCTTTAGCGTGTCTGAATGCACCGAACACCCTGAAGGGTGGACACCAAACGGTGTCATGCGCAACCCCCGATCTTCACCCGCACGCGGCCGGTCAGCAGGTCGTGCGCGAGACCGCGTTTGAGGGAGTGGAGTTTGGAAATGTGCTCTTCGTGCCGGAACAACTGGAGATCCGCGGCGAGCAAGCTCTCTCCAATGATTCTTTGCTCCCAGAGCGGCGGCAACGGAACCTCTAATAATCGAAAATACCTGAGGCCAATTGTCTTGATGGTGCTGCCAATCGCAATCGCCTCGAAGTCACGCTTTCGGAACTGAAGCCAATAATACAAGAAATGATTGTCAAGGCGCGGCCCACATTTCCAAGCCATGAAATGCTGACTGACCGCCATTGTATCGGTTGTGATTGCGCTTTTGCCGATTCCGGCGTCGCGGGAGAGGATTACGACGCCAGCCGGATGTTTGACCGCTGAGGAGTACATGATGCCCAGCTCGCTGATTTCTTTGGCCGTCGCCGAAATATAAACGCGGTCCAGCCGGTCGGAGTCGGCAAGAGACACCCATTTCACTCCTCCGTTCCAATACTGTTGCCTCGACCTATCCGGCGTATGACCGCTGCCACGCAGCGCCACTTCGTCCAACAAGACAATCTCCCAAGCCTTCGGAATCCGCCCGAGGGGCGAGTCTTGAAATTGTTCGGCGTGGCGGGCGAGATCGCGGAGGTGGCCGTTTTCGTCGAGGCCACGGGTGAGGAGGTCGTGAGAGTGTTCAGAGCAGCGTTGCCCGTGTTCGCTCCGTCCTTGGTCAGCAGCACGTCACCGAATTGAACATCACAGCGGCGATAAATGTCCGCGTGTTCCCTTTCTGAAATCCAGCCGCTATCAATCACGTCGAGAAATCCAAAGCGGATATTCTTGGAGGTAAGGTACCGCCTTGGGCCGCGCGTTGTCTTAGGAGAGAAATGCGTTCCGTCTTGGATTTTGACCGCTACGTCATCCAAAGAGGCAACGCCCCACGACGACGGCAGGCGACCAAGTGGCGTCTGTTTCCAGGCTGCTTCAGTCATAACCAAGCTCCTTAAGCATCTGGTCGAGGTGGCTGCTCACGTCCGAGCGAGTTTTCTCGCGAGCGGTGAGCGAGACCCGGTCCGTTTGGTGTCCACGCTTCAGCGTGTCGCGGCTGACCGAACCGGCTGAAGCCGGGACACCGAACGTTGGGTGTCCACGCTTCAGCGTGTTCCAATCACAGGTTCGCATCATCCCACCCCTTTCCATAATCGAGCACCGGATACTCACGCCAGAGCCGATCCGCTTCGGCTCGTCCGACCGCCGCCAGATATTCCTGAGCGCTGGAGAACGGCCAGTCCTGCCAGCGGTCCACATAGCCGTGATGAACCGGGTTGTTGTGAACGTAGTTCATCGTTGCCCAAAAATGCGCGTCGTTGCGCATGAACCGCTCCGCTGCCCCGCACCAGACCTGCCTTCCCCGGGTCTGCTCCTCCCCATTCCACAAGAACGAGAGCTTGCCGTGCATTCGTCCCAAGTCCGCAAGCGCGCCGAGAATGTCCGAGGTTTCCAGTAGAGCGTGATAATGATTCGGAAGAACGCACCAGGCGTGAATCAGGGCGCCGCGGCCTTGAAAGACAGTCAGCAGGTCTTCACAAAAGGACTGCATGCGCTGTTCGTTCAACCCGATGCAAGGGCGGTGCTCGAAACAGGCGGCGGTAACGTGATAGCGCGTCTTTTCACTGCCGCGATGAGGCGGGCGATGCCAGGGCAGGCCTTGGCTCTTGCGCCAGGCGAGCAGGTCCTCCCGCTGCTTGGGCGTCAGCTTGCGCCAAAGATAAGTTGGGCGAGACATGACGGAATTATCCTGGGGACGCTAATGGGTGGGTAGGAAATGTTGGGTGTTCACGCTTGAGCGTGTGGTACCGGCACAAGCCGGCTGAAGCCGGGACACCGAACGTTTGCTGTGCACGCTTTAGCGTGCCCAGACTACCCGAACCGGCTGAAGCCGGGACACCAAACACGTCAGGCATAACCAAGCTCCTTCAACATTCCATCCAGGCGGCTGCTCATCCGAGCGAGCTTTCTCGCCAGCGGTGAGTGAGACGCGATATTTGTCCCACAGATTTTCCACGGCGGCGATGACCTGTTGCCGGTGAGCCGTCACGCCCGCGCTCAACACGCGCACGAGCACCTCACGGGCGAGGTCCAATACCAGCTCGCGCGTCCGGTCGGCGGTGAGTCCGGCACGCGCCGATTCCAGCCGTTCAAGCAATGCCTCCTCCAGCGCGCGAAGCTTTTTCCGGGCGTCCGTGACCTTGTCACAAATCTCTTCGTAGGGCGCGAGCTTGGCCTTGATTTCATTCATCTCCGCCAGCACGGGCGCAATCTCTGTCTCGAGTTTCGCGAATTCGGCGCGCAAGGAGGTGGCATCCTTGCCAGCGTGTTCGGCGGCGGCGATGGATTCCTTTTCCTTTCTGCCAGCCTTGAGTGTCTTGATGCGGTCGAGTTGTCTGGCGATGGAGTTTTTCAACTCCTTCAACTCGTCCTTGAGTTCCTTGGCGTAATTGCGTTCCTCGGCTTCGTCGCCCTCTTCCCCGTCGCCGCCGTCGTCTTCCGGCCCGCGCTCGAACGCCGCCTTTTCTTCCTCCAGGCGGGCAACCTCGGCGGCGGCGTCTTCGACCTCGCGCAGGTATTCGGACAATAGGCGGCGCACGAGCTTGTGCTCGCGAATGGCATCACGGTCTTCTTTCTTGCTCTCGGCGTCTTCGATAATGTCCCGGATGGTGTCAATCCAGCCGTCCATCAGTTCGTCGAAGCCGCGCGCGGCGACGGTTTTGAATTCGTCGCTCTGCTCCTCCCACCATGTCACCAGCGCGCCGGCGCGTTGGAAACGGTCGAGCAGGTCCGCGGGCTTGAGGGCGTCGTCGAAAGCCTTGAGGAACTCGGCGCGGATGATCATCGGATCGCGCGTGCTCGGCAGGTTGGCGAGGCGCGGAACGGCGGTTTCCCACCACGCGGCGAGTGCGTCGAGAAGCGCCTGTTCCTTGGCCTTCACGCCGGGATCGGCTTCGATGGCCGCGCGGAGATCAGCGCGAACTTTCAGAGGCGGGGGGAAGGCCAAATACTCGTAGCAGCCGACGTGAGGAGGCTCATTCATTTTCGAATCAGAAGTTTGAGCCTCGTTACCTCGGCTGCTACCAGGAACGAAGAGATGCGACGCGTCGAAACCGTGGGCGGCAAACAAATCAGCAAGGCGTCCACTTCGGTTTTCGGCACGCCGCCGTGCAGGTGGGCGCGCTTCGGCGTCCTTCTCGGCTTTCTCGCGCAACTCGCCGAATTTCAGGGCCGCCGCCACTTCCGTCTGTACGAACTTCTCACGTTCCGCATCGAACACGTCGGAGCAGCGCTTGAGGAAGAGCATCCCGAAAATGAAGTCCTTAACTCGGACGCGTCCATCTTGCCGCGCAGAATGTCGGCGGCGGCGTAGAGATGGCGTTCGAGTTTTGGCAGGTCAGTTTGGCCATGACTTAATTCCAGCTTTACAATTTGCGCCTAGAGGTGAATGGCCGGGTATCCTCCAGAATTACCGGAGCATCGAAGCGCCCAGGCAGCTGGGTTTTTGCGCCGACTGGCAGTTTGGTTTCCGTCGCCATGGTCCACTGTCCTGGCGCGAGCATAGCAGGGTCGGCACAGCCGGCAACCCGCGAAGACATTTTGAATGGCTGTTCTGGATTCGAGATCCTTCACGATGAGCGGGCCGAGTTTCTTTTGATGCGATAACGGACGGCTTTCTCCTTCACGTGGAAACCGATTTCAGGTTTTGGCGGCTCAGGTGCTGGGTAGCAGGAGCGGGCGGAGTTTTCGGCAGATGTCGCGGAGGGCGACATCGTGCGCGAGCAAGGTTTTGTCAATTTCCGCCAACCGCCTAAGAATCGCGGCGTTGGTCCCAAGTTCTTCGCGCATTGTGACAAAGGCGCGAATGACGTAAAGACTCATCGTGACGGCGCGTGGGCTGTTCAGAATGCTGGCCGCCATCAACGCCCCATGTTCGGTGAAAGCGCGGACCTGCTTGGAAAACCTGAGTTTGCGCAAGGATGTCACAGTTTGTGATATCCCGAGAATCTCGTCGCGGGTGAGTTCGAACATGAAGTCCGCCGGGAATCGCGTCTGGTTCCGCTTGACCGCCTGGTTAAGGACGCGCGTTTGCACGCCATAGATGCTGGCCAAGTCACCATCCAGTATAACGCGTCGGTCGCGCAACGAATGGATGAACCGCACAATATCACAGGCGGGGACGCCTTCAGTTTGGCCGGTCATGGAATGTTGCCTTGCCACCGGCCTTTGATCACGAGCCAGGTGATGAGTTCAAAATCCTGGCAGCATGATGCTGGAACGGGCGGGAGTATTCAAACCGTTTGATTCGCCAGATTAGTTAGGACTGTGGTCGAATTAGATGTGGAGAGGAAATGGAGGAAAGGGCGTAGCGTCCCGACAAACATCAGGCGTCCGCCGGGTGTGTTTTTTCGCAACTTATGAGCCCGCTGCCGGGTATTGCGAGATGCGGGGACAGATTCCCCGATAAACCGAAACCATTAATGCCAGGAATTACTATGAAAAAAGCCATTCGCGACACGGTCGCGCTCGCGGTTCTGTCTGCCTTTGCCAGCGTCGGCGTTTGTGCCGACAACCCGTCGGCCGGGTACGTTGACTTCGGGAAGTTCTCGCCACCGGCCTCAGGCGGTGAGTTCGTCGAAGTCCACATCAAGAGCAATGTGATCTCAATGGTCGCGCGTCTCGTCGAGAAGAGCGAACCGGACGTCGCGGAATTGATCCGTGGCCTCCAGCTCATTCGGGTCAACGTGATTGGATTGGATGAGGAGAACCGCGCCGAGATGGAGAAGCGGGTTAAGAAAATTCGCAGCGAACTCGATGCCAAAGGCTGGGAACGTGTCGTGACCGCGCAGAAGAAGGATGAGGACGTGGGGGTTTATCTCAAGACGCGCGGTGCGGATGCCGTGGAAGGTCTGGTCGTCACGGTCATCGAAGGCAACCGTGAAGCGGTGTTGATCAACATTGTGGGTGACATCAAACCGGACAAAATCGCCGTCATCGGCGAGCGGCTGGACATCGAGCCTCTCAAGAAAGCCGGCGAAGCACTCAAGAAGAAGTGAGCCGCTGGCGAGTAGATTCACAGGACCATGCACTTGATCAAGATGCGGGCCTTATCCGAGGACAACCTGAAGGTTGGACTCCAACCGGGATCGGGCCAGCCAGCGGTTGGAGTGCACGCTTCAGCGTGCTGAGGCCAAGTTGAATCAGGTGCCTGCATGGCCCTAATAGTTTCCAAACCATGGTAGCGGCCTTACTCAACTTCCGCGGAGAACGACCGATGAAGGCTCACCACGCCCTCGAACAACCCACCTCGCACGGCAAGCGGCTTTGGGCCAGGTGCCAAATCGTGTGCGCGGCGGGCTTGCTCACCATCAGCCTGACCGGCTGTTTCAAAGTCAGCTCGGATGTCGGGGCAGTGCGCGACAGTGTGACGAAAGCGGCCGGTGCCAAACGGGAACAGCGGATTGAGATCGGCGTTGGCGCGCTCACGCTGAACCTGGCGCGCGCAGGCCTTGCCTTCGTGGATCTCGAACCGGAAGCCCGAACTGCGTTGCACGT
>Ga0066709_100004736_pt1 | contig 10967 bp, 11 predicted proteins | sample GraSoiAngelo_158_FD_79665 | JGI IMG/M metagenome (GOLD analysis project Ga0066709, IMG submission 79665) | Grasslands soil microbial communities from the Angelo Coastal Reserve, California, USA - 14_1009_16_30cm | ecosystem: Environmental > Terrestrial > Soil > Grasslands | place: USA... | reverse complement strand
TCACGTCCGCTCCGTCGGCCTGATCGAGGACGGTGAAGGACGGGGACAGGCCGAGCGCCCGGCCGTGGATCCGTAAGAGCCGGTTCGCCACGGCGTGGAACGTCCCGCCCCAGACCCGACCTGCGTCGGCGCGCCCGGTCATCCGCTGCGCGCGGCCCAGCAGGTCCTTCGCCGCGCGCCGACTGTAGGTGAGCAGGAGGACGCGTTCCGGCGCGACCGCGCGCTCGGCGACGAGCCGGGCCACCCGTGCTGCGAGCGTAGTCGTCTTGCCGGTGCCGGCACCCGCCACGATCAGCAGCGGCCCCTCGCCGTGGGTGGCCGCCGCTCGTTGCTCGGGGTTCAGGTCGGTCGCGTCGAACACGTGTTCGAGGAGTATAGGAGCCGGCGGGTCCGTCGGGAAGGACCGCTCAGACGGAGCGGAGGGCGCGGGCGGCCGCCGCCCGGTCGAACCCGAGCTGTTCGGCGCGCCGGAGGTAGGCGGCGGCCGCCCGCGCCAGGGCGTCGTCGGGCGCGGACGGGCGCTCGGGCAGCGTGTCGGTGACGAACGTCCCCGCCCGTCCGCGCCCGACGATCCAGCCGTCGTCCTCGAGCGCTCGGTACGAGCGAGCGACCGTGTTCGGCGCCAGCTCGAGCCGGTCCGCGAGCGAGCGTACGGTGGGGAGCCGTTCGCCGGGCAGGAGCGATCCGCGCTTGATCAGCACGCGGAGCCGTTCGAACACCTGCAAGTATGGCGGGCCCGCGCCGTCGCGGATCGTGATCGGGAGCTTGATGCCGGCGAGCGTAGCCCGAGCGGGGCCGACGCGCTGCTACGGTTCGCCGGATGCCCGAACCGAAGATCGAGATCGTCCGGGGCGGTCCGATGCTCGTCGACGGGCTTCCGCTCGGACGCTTACGGCACGAGGGCGACGTCTGGCGGGTCGAGCGGATCGAGACGCCGTCGCGCACCTACGCTCTCTGCCGGTGCGGAGCGTCTTCCGAGATGCCGCTCTGCGACCGCACCGCGCCCTACGCGTGCTTCGACGAGCAGCCACCGACCGGACCCGAGCCCGCGCCCTACCGGTGGGACGTGCCGGACCCGACGGGCCCGCCGGCGCTCGCGCTGAAGCCGGACGGGCCCGTCCGGGTCGCGGGGTTCGCCCGCATCACGTACGGCGATCGGGAGCTATCGCCGCGCGACCGCGTCTCCCTGTGCCGCTGCGGCGAGTCCCGCTGCCAACCCCTGTGCGACAGCTCGCACAAGGTGGTCGGTTACCGCGGCTGACCCACCAACCCGAGCTGCTCGAGGAGCCCGGCGGGAAGGACGTGACAGTAGGGCTCGTGGCCCGTCCGCTCGTAGTAGTGCTGGTGGTAGTCCTCGGCCGGGAAGAAGGCGACGAAGTTGGTGATCTCGGTCGCGATGGGCCGATCGAACCGCATCTGCGCCTCGCTCTTGGATCGTTCCGCCGCCGCCCGTTGCTCGGGTGAGTGCGCGAAGATCACGCTCCGGTACTGGGTCCCGACGTCGGGCCCTTGTCGATCCACCTGCGTGGGGTCGTGCATCGCCCAGAAGACCTCGAGGAGCTGGTCGTACGTCACCAGGTCGGGATCGAAGACGAGCTGGACGACCTCTGCATGCCCCGTTCGGCCCGTGCACACCTGGCGGTACGTCGGGTCCTCCACGGTGCCTCCGCTGTAGCCGGATACCACCTGGAGGACGCCCGGGACACGGTTGTAGACCCATTCGACGCCCCAGAAGCAACCGGCGCCGAAGGTCGCGGTTTCGGTAGACACGGGAACCTCCGTTCGATCTTCCGCTTCCATCGCTCCTACAGTGTGGCGCACCCCGCGCGGTGTTACCGCCGCGCCGGCGGGTCGAGCTCAGACGTCGAGGGCGCGGATCATCCGCGCGACCTCCACGACGGTCGCTCCCAGCGCTTGATCGCCCTGCTCGCAGCACCAGACCGCGTGATCGATCGAGGTGGCGAAGGCCCACCCGCGCAGCCGACCCGGGTTGCACCGCAGCCGCTCTTTCAACACGTCGAACCGAAGGCGGACCCGCTGCCGTCCACCGTCGACATCCACGATCAGCGCTTCCGGGGCGTCCCGGAGGAGCGATGCTGCATCGAAAGCCGGTTCTCCGACGAGCGGCTGTGGGTCGAGCGCGACGCGTCTGCCGTTCGCGAGCACGAGGGAGCGGAGGTGGAGGTCCCCGTGCAGCAGGACCCGCTCCCCTTGGGTCGGTCCGAGCGTTCCGAACAGATCCACCGCGGCGCGCACGAGCTCCCGCTCGAACGGCCGGCCGACCCTGATGTGCCGCGCCTCCAAGGTGGATGCCCATGCGCGGACCTCGGTGTCGACCGACGTGATCCCGCCCGGATCAGGGATCCACAGACGTTCGCACACGCCCGCCCCTTCTCGCAGGGCTGCGCGCTCGTCGGGCTCTGCCTGGAGCGCGGTGCCGGGCTCGTGGCGCTCGAGGAGGCGGACGCCACGGGGATCGAGCTCGAGCAGGCGGAGGGTCGCCTGGCCGTTCCACGCCTGCAACGCGTGGGTCGTCTCGGGCCACCACCCGTCGGGATAGGTCGCCTCGAGGGCGACGGGCTCGCCGGCTCGCGTCCCCTCGACCCGATAGCGCGTCCCGTCCGACGTCCCGGGTTCCTGCAGCTCGAGCGCCCACCGAGCACGGACGTCCAGCACCAGGTCGGGAAGCGCATCGAGCCAGGCGTCCGCCTCGTCCCCGAAGCGGGCGCGGGAGCCGGCGACGAACGCCCCGTACGGCGCCGAGCGCTCGAGGTCCCCGTCCGGTCGATCGTCCTGCGGGGTCGTCGACATCGGCCCGCGAGCCTACCCCGTTCGGCTGCACCGTTCGGCCGGAGAACGGACCGGACGACCGATACGCATGGCGCACGTCGGATGCCGATACCTCCTGGGTTCCATGGTGCGAGGAGGCCGTTACGTCATGCGTCAATGGGAGCTGTTCGGTATCACCGACTCCGATCCCACGTGGACCCCGCCGCAGGTCGACCCAGAGCCCGACAACGTCGTGACCCTGCTCGACGTGGGCACCGACGACGAGGACCTTCTGCCGGAGCCGGCCGCGTAAGCGGCCGGCTCGGCATCACCCTGCGGCACCTACCCTTCGAAGGACCCTGCGGCTTCGAGCACGGCCCCGACCTCGTCGGGGCCGTGCTCGGTCCCGAGCGTCCAGAGCTCGTAGCCCGAGGGCGGCAGAGCGACGCCGCGTTCCAGCATGTGATGGAAGAACCGGGCGTACCGATCGTGGTCCGCAGCCTTCGCGTCGGCGAAGTTCCGCATCGGGCCATCGGCGAAGAACAGGCTGAGGAGCGAACCCGCTCGCCCGATGCTGACGGGGAACGGTTTCGACCCGAACGTTCCCTCGAGTCCCGTCGCCAACGTCTGGGCCGTGCGTTCGAGTCCCGGGTACGGGTCGAATCGGCGCGCGAGGTCGAGCGTTGCGATCCCCGCAGCGACGGCGACCGGGTTCCCGCTGAGCGTCCCCGCCTGGTAGACGGGGCCGGTCGGCGCGAGCCGCTCCATCAGGTCCCGGCGCCCGCCGAAGGCCGCGCAAGGGAACCCGCCTCCCATCACCTTGCCGAGCGTCGTCAGATCGGGCGTGACGTTCCATCGGGTCTGAGCCCCGCCGTAGCCGATGCGGAACCCCGTGATCACCTCATCGAAGATCAGGACGCTCCCGCGCTCCGTGCATCGGGCCCGGAGGCCTTCGAGGAACCCCGCGTCCGGCGGGATCACGCCCATGTTGGCCGCCACCGGCTCGACGATCACGGCGGCGAGCCCGCCGCTGTGATCGTCGAACACGCGGTCCACGGCGTCCAGGTCGTTGAACGGAGCCGTGACCGTGTCGCGCGCCGAACCGCCGGTCACCCCGGGGGAGCGGGGGATCCCGAACGTCGCGAGACCGCTCCCGCCACCGTCGGCCAGGAACGCGTCGGCGTGCCCGTGATAGCAGCCATCGAACTTCAGGATCCGCTCCCGTCCGGTCGCGGCGCGCGCCAGGCGGACCGCGGACATCGTGGCTTCGGTCCCGCTGGAGACCAGCCGAACGAGCTCGACCCCCGGGAGCGCGTCCACGATCCGCTCCGCGAGCTCGACCTCGCCCTCGGTCGGCGCCCCGAAGGTCGTGCCCTTGGCCGCCGCCGCGCATGCCGCCTCGACGATCTCCGGATGTGCGTGCCCGAAGAGCAGCGCACCCCACGAGCCGATGAGGTCGACGTACCGGTTCCCGTCGACGTCGACGACGTACGCTCCCTCGCCACGATCCAGGAAGCGCGGGGTACCTCCGACCGCGCCGAACGCCCGGACCGGGGAGTTGACGCCGCCGGGGATCACCGCTCCTGCGCGGGCGAACAGTTCCTCCGACCTGGTCATGGCCCGATGCTACGGAAGCGATGCCGTTGACGCCGGAGCGTCCGGGAAGGGACGCTGGCCCGGTGACCGACCCGGCCGAGACCCGGACCGTACCGGCCAGGCCCCGTGTGGTCTCGCCCGGCCGGATCGTCGCGCTCCTCGTCGCCCTGATCGGCTTCTACGTCGTGTGGCCGTCGCTGGTCGCGGTCTTCGGCTCGTTCGAGGAACTGCGCCACGTGAACCCGATCTGGTTCCTGGTGATGGTCGGCCTGGAGGCCGCGAGCTTCCTCTGCATCTGGGCGCTGATCGGTCTGTGCCTGCGGTCGCGGCGGTACTTCCTCATCGGCACGTCGCAGCTCGCCGGGAACTCGGTCAGCCGGCTCCTCCCGGGCGGGAACGCGGTCGGTGCGGCACTGCAGTACCGGCTGCTGGTGGCCGGGGGGATGGAACCGACGCGCATCGCGACCGGGCTCACCGCCGTGTCGCTGATCAACGTCGCCACGGTCTTCGCGTTGCCGCTGCTCTCGGTGCCGGCGATCCTGGGAGGTGTCGCGGTCGACCGAGGGCTGGCTCGAGCCGCATGGCTCGGGGTCGGAGCCTTCGTCCTGTTGATCGCCGCCGGTGCAGCGCTCCTGGTGGCGGACCGGCCGATCGTGTGGGCCGCGCGCGTCTTCGAGCGCCTGCGGAACGCCGTGGTGCGCACGCGCCCGCCGCTCACCGGCTTCGACGAGCGGCTCACGCGCGCGCGCGATGTGGTGAGGGCGACGCTGGGGGAGCGATGGGGACAGGCGATCCTCCGCTCGGCCGGGAACGTCCTGTTCGATTACCTCGCGCTGCTCGCCGCGCTGGTCGCCGTCGGCTCGCGTCCGAAGGCATCCCTCGTGCTGCTCGCGTACGTCTCGGCGGTCGTCCTCGGGTTGATCCCCATCACCCCGGGCGGCCTGGGGTTCGTCGAGGCGGGGCTCGCCGCGACGCTGGTGCTCGCCGGGGTCCCCGCGGCGCAGGCGACGCTCGCGACCCTCGCGTACCGGCTGGCGTCGTACTGGTTGCCGATCGCGGTCGGCCCGATCGCCTACGGTCTGTACAAGCGCCGCGCGCCCCGCTGGATCGCGGAGGCGAACGCGGCCGGTCCCGGCTGACGGAGATCCCTGGGATGGCCGACCAGCAGGCGATGCAGCTCCGTGCGTTGGCCGCGGCCGTCCGCGAGCGGCGCGTGAGCGCGCACGAGCTCGTCTCCGGGTCGCTCCGCCGGATCGCGGAGCTCGATCGCGATCTCGGGGCGGTAATCGCCGTCCGCGAGGACGAAGCGCTCCAGGATGCGCGCGCGCTGGACGTCGCGATCGCCGACGGTGCCGACGTCGGGCCGCTCGCGGGGCTGCCGCTCCTCGTCAAGGACATGACCGATGTCGCGGGGATGCGGACCACGTTCGGATCGCGGGCGTTCGCGGGGGCGCCCGCGGCGCGGAGCGACGCGCTCGTCGTCGCCCGGCTCCGCGCCGCCGGCGCCATCGTGGTCGGCAAGACCAACCTGCCGGAGTTCGCGGCCGAGGGGTTCACCTCGAACCTGCTGTTCGGCCCCACCCGCAACCCGTGGAACCGCGAGCGCACGTGTGGCGGATCCTCGGGCGGGTCGGCGGTCGCGATCGCGACCGGGATGGCCGCGATCGCGACCGCCACCGACGGCGGGGGATCCATCCGGATCCCCGCCTGCTACTGCGGCCTCTACGGGTTGAAGCCGACGAACGGCGTGATCGGTCGCGACCCGATCCCCGATTGGATCGACTACTCCACGGACGGGCCGCTCGCGCTCCGGGCGGACGACCTCCGAGTGCTCCTGGACGTGCTCGCGGGTCCGACGCCGGGCGACCCGACGACGCGTGCCGTTCAGCCTCGATCGGATGCTCCGAGCATCGGGACGATCTTCGCGATCGAGCGGTGGGAGGACATGGGACCGCTCCCCCAGGAGACCGCCGAGCCGTTCCGGGTCGCGCTCGATCGGTTCGCCGAGGTGTTCGGCTCCGTTCCGCAGATCGTCTCGTCCGCCGAGCTCCTCGGCGCCCGGACGATCGAGGGCGAATGGGTGGCCGTCTGTGCGTCCGAGCACGCGCACCTGTTCGGCCGCGCGTGGATCGACCAGCACGCCGACGAGCTCACGCCATCGTTGCGCTCGTTCCTGGAGCTCGGCGCGGGTGTGCGGATCGAGGAGTACCTCGCCGCTCGACGGCACCGGTTCGAGTACGTCCGAGCGCTCGATGAGCTCCTCGGTGCGGACGGCGTGATCCTCTCACCGGTGATGGCCGCCGACGCGATCGCGGCGGAAGGGCCCCCGGACGGCCGCGGGTCCGACCCCGCGCTGTACGTGACGGATATACAGAACATCACCGGCCATCCCGCGCTCTCCCTCCCGGCCGGCGCGTTCCCCAGCGGCGTCCGCTTCGGGCTCCAGGTGACGGCGCCTCGGTTCCGCGACGACCTCCTGCTGTGGATCGCCGATCGCTGGGAGGAGGCGGAGGGACCGCCGCCGCTGCCGCCCGGCTACGAAGCGCTCGCCGTGTGACGCCGGCGTCACCGAAGCCAGTCGGCCGCGTCTTTCGCGTGGTAGGTGAGGATCATGTCGGCCCCGGCTCGACGGATCGACGTCAGCACCTCGAGCACGGCGCGACGCTCGTCGAGCCAGCCGTTCTGCGCCGCCGCCTTCAGCATCGCGTACTCGCCGCTCACGTTGTAGGCCGCCATCGGGATCCGCGTGGCGTCCTTCGCGACGCGGACGATGTCGAGGTACGGCAGGGCCGGCTTGACCATCACGATGTCCGCGCCCTCGTCGATGTCGGCGCGGACCTCGCGGAGCGCCTCGTCGGCGTTCGCGGGATCTCCTTGATAGCCCGTCCGATCGCCGAAGCGCGGCGCACCCTCGGCTGCTTCGCGGAACGGCCCGTAGAACGCCGACGCGAACTTCGCCGCGTACGCGAGGATCGCGACGTCGGTATGGCCGGCCCGATCCAGGACGCCTCGGATCGCCCCCACCTGGCCGTCCATCATCCCGCTCGGTGCGACGACGTGTGCCCCCGCGTCCGCCTGTGCCGTCGCGATCCACCGGTACCGCTCGAGGGTCTGATCGTTGTCCACCTCGTTGCGGTCGTTCAGCACGCCGCAGTGGCCGTGGTCGGTGTACTCGTCGAGGCAGAGGTCCGCGATCACGACGGCGTCCTCGCCGAAGTCCGCGCGGAGGGCGGCGATGGCCCGCTGGGCGATGCCGTCGGCGTTCCACGCCTCCGATCCCTCGGCGTCCTTGCGCATCGGGATCCCGAACAGCACGAACGCGAGGACCCCGCGTTCACGGATCTCGCCTGCTTCCTTGCGCAGGGATTCGATCGTGTGCTGGGCGTGTCCGGGCATCGAGGAGATGGGCGAGGGCTCCTCGAGCCCTTCCTTCACGAACAGGGGCGCGATCAGGTCGGAAGGACGGACCTCGGTCTCCCGGACGAGCTCGCGGAGAGCCGCGGTCCGTCGGAGGCGCCGCGCGCGATGCTCGGGGAAGCTCATCGCGCGAAGCCTACCCGCGGGGACCGTGCACGTCCGCGGCGATCCGTGTCGCGGTTGCGGGTCTGGCTACCGTCGGACCGGGCGCCGAGGAGCGAAGACGCGCTCCAACGCTCGGACCAGCCCGTCGGTCGTGTGCGGATCGGCGACGGCGTGCACCGTGAGCCCGTGGGCCCGGGCCTCGGCAGCGGTCACCGGACCGATGCAGACCACCTTCGGCAGGCCGCGGACGCGTCCGAGAGCGCCGACGAATCCCAGGACGGTCGACGCGCTCGTGAAGGTGACGGAGTCGACCGCCCCCTCCGCGAGGGCGTTGGCGGCCTCGGCCGGGAGCCTCCGAAGGAAGACCGTGCGATAGGCGTCGACGCGTTCGGCGCTCCAGCCCTTCGCCTCGAGCGCCTCCTCCAAGCCATCGGGCGCGATGTCCGCGCGCGGACACAGGACGCGGCCCTCGCCGCGCGGGAACGCGCGGGCGAGGGCCGCGACCGTGAAGGTCCGTGGCTGAAGGTCGGCGTCGCGTCGCGCCCAGCGGCGGAACGCCTCGGCCGTCCCGTCGCCGACGGCCGCGACCGCCGCCCGAACGTCGCGCGGTCCGGTGAGGCGGTCGGCGAGCGTCGCGATCGTGGCCGGCGAGGTCAACGCGAGCCACGCGTAGCGGCCGCCGGCGAGGTCACGGAGCGCGGCCGAGAGGGCCGCGCTCCGGGCGGGTCGCAGCGCGATCGTCGGAGCGACGATCGCTCGCGCCCCCCGTTGGTCAAGGAGCTTGACCAATCGCGCGCTCCGCTCGGCCGGTCTGGTGACGAGGATGGTCTTGCCCGCGAGCGGTGACCGGCTCACGTGCCTTGCACCGACGCGAGGATCCCGTCGGCGCCCTGGCCCACGAGGGCATCCGCGACCAGCTCGGCCGCCCGCTCGGGGAGGGACGCATCGGCCGCGGCGCGCAGGAGCCGGGAGCCGTCGGGCGCGGCGACGATCGCCGCCAGGCGGACCGTGTCGCCCCGCACGGCGGCGATCGCGCCCAGCGGCAGGTCGCAGCCGCCACCGAGCCGCCGCACGAGCGCTCGTTCGGTCTCGAGGGCCACACCGGACGCGTGATGTTCGAGGAGGGTGAGCGCCGCACGCAGTTTCCGGTTGGCCGCTCGGCACTGCACGGCGAGGCAGCCCTGTCCGGGGGCCGGCAGCATCTCTCCGACGCCGAGGCGGCGCGCATGTTCCCGACGGATCCCGAGCCGGTCGAGCCCCGCGGCCGCGAGGACCACAGCGTCGACGTCGCCCGCGTCGAGCTTCCGGAGCCGCGTGGGGACGTTGCCGCGGAGATGGGCAACCTCCACGCCGGGGTACGCCGCCAGGAGCTGCGCCCGCCGACGGACCGACGAGGTCCCCACCCACATCCCGGCTTGAAGCGGACGTTCCCCACGCAGGACCAGCACGTCGCGGGGATCGGCGCGTTCGGGGACCGCTCCGATCACGAGATCCTCGTCGTCCTCGGCCGGCAGATCCTTGGCCGAATGCACCGCCAGGTCGATCGCCCCGTCGCGAAGCGCCGAGACGATCGTGTCGATGAACATCCCCTTGAGCCCGGCGGGCGACGTCGTCACGTCGACCGGCTGGCCTTCGTCGCCGGCCGTCGTCATCGGCAGGATCTGCGCGTCGATGCCCTTGGCTTGGAGCAGCAGACGGACCTGCCCGGCCTGGGCCACCGCCAGGTCCGACCGACGCGTGCCGATCCGAAGCGCGGTCACCCTGGATCGTCGGGTTCGAGCCCGAAGAGCTCGCCCAGAAGCTTGGCGTGCGCCCGGTCGGTCCCAGGTTCGTTCCGCTCCTTCATCGCGATGATCGGATCGTGCAGGAGCTTCGCCGCGACGCCACGGGCGATCGCCTCGACCGCGTCGCGCTCATCGGCCGTGAGCTCGCCCAGGCGCGAGGCCCACCGATCGAGTTCCGCGCGAACCACCCTTTCGCCGCGGTCGCGGAGTGCCCTGATCACGGGCGCGAGCTCGTCGCCGCGGCGACGGATCACCCATCGGTGCACCTCGTCGTCGATGATCGCGCTCGCACGAGCGACCTCCTCGACCGTCTGCTGCGAGTGGTCGCCGATCCGCCGGCGGAGCGTGAGGATGTCGATCACCCGAACGCCGTCGAGTCCCTCGGTTCCCGGCTCGACGTCGCGGGGCACCGCCAGATCCAGGATCACGAGCGGGCGACCGGCGCGGCCGGCCGCCGCCCGTGCCAGGACGTCCCGAGCGATCACGTGGCCGGCCGCGCCGGTCGCCGACACGATGAGATCGGCGTCCCGCAGCGCGCCCGGCAGCGCATCCAGCCCGCCGTGGTCAGCATCGGTTCGCTCGGCGAGGGCGCGCGCTCGCTCGAGAGAGCGGTTGAGCACCCGGACGGGACCGACCCCGCGACCCCGCAGGTGGTGGACGGCCAGCTCGGCCATCCCGCCGGCGCCGATCACGATCGTCCTCCGGTCCGCGATCCCGCCCAGCGCCTCGTCCGCGAGATCCGTCCCGATCGCGACGTAGGCGTCCGGCGCCGCGCCAAGACCCGTCTCGTGGCGCACCCGACGGCCCGCTCGCACGGCCGCGTGGAACACCGTGGCGAGGGCCGGACCGGCCGCGCCCTCGGCCTCGGCACGTCGCAGCGCCTCACGCACCTGGCGTTGGATCTGTGTCTCGCCGAGGACCATCGAATCCAGCCCCGCGGCGACCGAGAACAGGTGATCGGTGGCATCACGCTCCCAGTGCGCGTAGAGGGGATCGGTCAGCTCCTCGTATCCGATGCCGCGCGTCTCGACGAGCACGCGCTTGAGCGCGAGGAACCCGGAGTGGTAGCTCGGGACGTTCCCGTACGCCTCGACGCGGTTACAGGTCGACAGGATCACGACCTCGTCGAGCCCGTCGAGGTCCTGCGCGTGGCGGTAGGCCTTCGTCAGGTCGGCGTCGTCGAACGCCAGCCGCTCGAGCAGCTCGACGGGCGCACGGCGGAACGAGACACCGAGGCCGAGGATCCCCACGGCCGGTATGGTAGCGGGCCATGTCGAACCGTCGTGCCCGCGACCT
>Ga0066709_100004735_pt1 | contig 10970 bp, 8 predicted proteins | sample GraSoiAngelo_158_FD_79665 | JGI IMG/M metagenome (GOLD analysis project Ga0066709, IMG submission 79665) | Grasslands soil microbial communities from the Angelo Coastal Reserve, California, USA - 14_1009_16_30cm | ecosystem: Environmental > Terrestrial > Soil > Grasslands | place: USA... | reverse complement strand
GCAAGTGTGGCCATGGCTCCTGGTAAGTGTAGGTTTCGAACCAGGAGATGACACCCTCTCACGAACAAATAGAAGACCAATTTGGATTCCTGAAATCCACGCATCTACATCTCCAATTTCGAAGGTCGCTAACGAAGTGCGAGGGATGTGCTGTGGGACGTCAAACCTGGTGAAGAAACCCACTGCTGTAAACTCGCGATTCTCAATCTCGCATGACCTCCACTGCAACCCGAGTTGTTCGAGTGCTGCATTGTCGCCGCTGAAGAGCATCTCTATTGCCCGAGTTTCCAGCTCCACACTAAGATGCCTCCATTCCTGAGCTGAGATTGCTCTCACGGGATGTGTCTGTAAATGTTACTCCCTCTCCATCTGTGGCTACTCTATCTCCAGGCCCGGCATGGTCCGATTCTATCGCCTTCAGCTGACCCCTTTACTTTTGCCCTCCGCCTGTTCTATCCTCGCCCGCATGAAACTTGTTGCTGTTGCTGTGCTGTTCGCTTGTCTCTCTCCGCTGTCGGCCGCCCTGAAATCCGGGCCGGCCTTGCCGCATCATCTTGTCGCCAACTGGGCCAAGCTGCCCAAAGGCTGGAATCTCGGTGAAACCTCCGGCGTGGCGGTCGACCAAAAAGACAACGTCTGGGTATTCAACCGCGGGACGCATCCGGTCATCGAATTCGATCGCGACGGCAACTTCCTGCAGAGCTGGGGCGACAACATGATCAAGAGCTCGCACGGCATTCGCGTCGATCCCGATGGCAATGTCTGGTGCGTCGACGTGGCCAACCATTTGGTCCTGAAGTTCAATCCGGAGGGCCGCGTGCTGATGGTGATCGGGCGGGGGCCTGGCAACAACGAGACCAAAGACGCGTTCAACCAGCCCACTGGCATCATCTTCACGCCGTCTCTCGATTTTTTCTATGTGTCAGACGGCTACGTGAATTCGCGCGTCGTCAAGTTCAACCGCGATGGTGAATACGTATCCCAGTGGGGACACAAAGGCACCGGCGACGGCGAATTCAACCTGGTTCATGATGTCGCGCTCGATGCGCGTGGACACGTTTACGTCGCCGACCGCTCGAATTCGCGCGTGCAGATTTTCGACCCCAGCGGGAAATATCTTGGCAAGTGGACCGACGTCGGCCAGCCCTGGGGCCTGGCGTACTCTGCGCCGGAAAATGCCATCTACATGTGCGACGGCCTCAATAATCGCATCGTCAAGCTGAATCTGGATGGTGAGATTCAGGGCGTTCTCAGCTCCTACGGCCGAGTGCCGGGCAAGCTCGATTTCGCGCACAACATCGCCGTCGATTCCGCTGGCGCGATCTATGTGAGCGAGATCAAGAACTGGCGCGTGCAGAAGTGGGCGAAGTAGGAGCTTCGACTGCACCAGCTTGCCACCAATTAGGCGATTGCACTTTCCCTCGTGAAGAACCTGATCGAGGCTCAGCGCTCCGGAAAGCTGGCGGAGGTCCGCGCAGCAATCAAAGCGGACCCTGACGCCGCTCGCCACGCCCGCGTCATTGGCGAGGCGGGACGGTTGGCGTTCCAGAAAACGATGGAGCTGCTGCACAGAAACGGCTCGGACCTGAACGCTGTTTTCCGCGGCTACCGCCCGTTGCTCTCACTGATGCAGGAGGACGCCCACGTCGCGGCTGGCAAGCCATCGGCGGCGCGTCTCGCATGTTTTGACTGGATGCTCGCGCATGGTGCTGATCCCGAGCTACCTGGCGCATGGCCGCCCTCGCGCGCCATCATCATCGCCGCGTTCGTCGGTGAGCCGGAGTATGTGAAGCGGCTGCGGAAGACTGGCGCGAAGATCAATGGTTTCGCAGGCGCGGCGCTCGGCGATCGCAGACTCGTGGCGAAGGCGCTACAAAGACAGCCGGGCTTCGCGCGCGCCAGAGATACAGGCGGACTGACTGCATTGCAGTGCGCGGCTGGCTCGCGCATGAAGGGTGGAGCGCAGCTCGAGATCGCTCGACTCCTGATCGATGCCGGAGCCGACGTGCGCGCGCGCACAAAGTCCTGGAGCAAAGAAGTGGACGCTGTTTACTTCGCGGCCTCCTCAAGAAACAAAGCGATTTTCGGCCTGCTACTCGATCGCGGTGCGGACGCAACAGAAGCGCTGGTACCGGCTGTGTGGAATGCTCAAGAAGATTTTGCCGAACTGGCGCTGGCTCACGGTGCCGATCCCGACCGTGCCGTTGCTAGCGGCCAGCCACTATTGAACAACCTGATCCGCTGGGGACAATTGCGCCAGGCGCTGTGGCTGCTTGCCTGCAAGGCAAGCCCGAACATTTCCGATAAGCGCGGGTGGACAGCCGTGCACCAGGCCGCATCGCGTGGCAACCAGCGCATGATGCACGCCGTGATTGATGCGGGCGGTGATTTAAAGCGCCGCGACAAAGATGGCAACACGGCGCGCGATATCGCCGAAGTGATGGGGCGCGGAAGGCTGGCCGCCGCGATGCCGGCGAAGTGAGGTTCGCTCACACCGCCAGATCGCCGCGATACAGCATCTCCTTCAAATTGAATTTTGCTTTCACGTCCAGCCGCCCGATGCGAGTCGTGAACGTCACTTCCTTGTCGGCAGCCGTGAGCGGCAGCATCTCCTTCGAGAAACCGAATAGATAGGTTCCGCCACCCGACGACGGCTGCTGGAGCACGAGACCCGGCTGCAAGCCTTCTTTGTCTTTCGGTTTGAGGAACGTCAGCGATTTGAGGTTATCGAGCCGGGCTTCAGACGCCTGTGCGGAGCTGTCTCGCGTGTCGTCGTCCTCGGAGCGGGGCCGTCCCGACATCATCGGAAATCCGCTGACGCCGATCACATAATGATTGGCGAACGTGTCCGGGAGCGGCGCCTTCATGGCTTCCAATATCGGTCTCGCGCTCTCCCACCGGACCGTGCCTTGAAACGCCTGCGAGGGCCCGCCGCCTCTGCGACCGCGCCCGCCGCCGCCCATACCACCTCCGCCCATACCGGGCCCGCCCATGCCGCCGACACGTGGTCCGCCCATGCCGCCGATGCGGGGACCACCCATGCCGCCGCCACCGCCGGGATACCCACCACCCCCGCCGGGGTAGCCACCGCCCATGGAGCCGGTCTGTTCGCTTTCATCGCGCGCGAAGTGCGCGCTCACCTCTTTAGACCAAGGTGATTTCGAGGTGAGTTGCTCGATCTCCTGGGCGGACCACTCCGCTGGCTCTTTCTTATTCCAGAAGTCGGAGGTGAAGGCATCGAGCCGCTGCTGCCAGCCCGTTACGCACGCACCAGCCGTGAGCATAAGCGCGCTCCGCCTGGTGAGCGCGAGCATATCGCGTTCGTGACCCATGATGGTCTCCCTTGTGTAATGGAGACGTTGCCAGCACCCCCCGAGGTTGCAGCCCGTTTTGTGGAATTCAGTACCTTGAGCTCTGTCTAGCAGGTCGCGGAGCAAGGGCGAGTTAGCCGCGCGATGAACGCCGATAAACACAGATCAGACAAAGCCAAGTTATTTGCCTTCAAGTTAATCCGCCGCACTCGACCTGAACGCGCTTTTCAGTGGCCCGCTAGTCTAGCACGTCTTGTTCTGAAACAGCAGCCCGGCAAATTCGGCGAGGTTGCGCCGCCAGACCATCCAGGTGTGATGGCCGGGGGTCTCGATATCCGTGTGCTGGATGTCTTTGGACTTGAGCCAGTCGCGAAACCTGCGGTTGATCGCGATGAGAGTGTCTTCGGTGCCGCAAGCGATCCAGAGCAGGCGGATTTGCGCGTTCGCCTTCGCGTCGAGCGACGGATAGGCTGCGTCAAACTCCTCGCGCATGCCACCCGAGCTGAACGCGCCGATCCACGCGAAGCGGTCGAGCGTGTTCAAGCCGGTCAAAAGTGACTCGGATCCGCCCATGGACAGCCCCGCGATCGCGCGTGAGTTGCGATCCTTCGCGGCGCGATAACTTTTCTCGACTTGTGGAATGACTTCGGTAAGCAGAGCATCGCGGAACCTGCTGAAATTCCGTTCAACCAGGCTGCGGTCGCGCCACGACGGGCCATTGCGCGCAAGAATCTCCGGGGCGCCATAGCCGAGCGGCATCACGACGAGCATGGGTTTGGCTTTGCGCTGCGCGATCAGATTATCCAGAATCACATGGGCGCGGCCGACGGCGGTCCATCCGCTCGCGTCGTCGCTGAAGCCGTGCAGCAGATAGAGAACCGGATAAAGCGTCTTAGCCGTGGGATCGTAACCCGGCGGTGTGTAGACGTAGAAGTCGCGATTGTCGCCCACTACGCCTGATTTGTAGAAGTGGCGATGGAGCGTTCCATGCGGGACATCGTTCACTTCCCACGGGAGCGCTGCCGGACCGGGCACGTGCAGTGAGTTCCCCACGGAGAGCAGGTTGGGTGTGACCGCGGGATTGGAAGGATCGTGCAGGCTGACGCCGTCGACGGAGAACGAATAGCCGTAAAAATCAGGCTCGAGAGGTCCAGCGGTGGCGCTCCAGAGTCCCTCCCCGTCTTGCTGCATGGGCGTGTTCTTCGTGCCTTCTAGATGGAGAGAAACGTCCTTGGCGTTGGGCGCGCGAAGCCGGAAAGTGACGCTCCTGTCGGGGTGCACTTCCGGCGATTGAATCGGCTGTGGCTGGGCCAAAACAGGCAACGCGGCTGCCAGGAAAATCAGCGTGGTGTTCTTCATATTTCCTTTACACGTCGCAAAGCCGCGCGGCGTCTTCGAGTGACTGGATAGGATCTTTGCCGGCCGGCACGAACTCGTGCGCCATGTAGCCCTGGAATCCGAGATCGACCAGCGCCTTGGCCACTGCGGCGTAGTTCAATTCCTGCGTATTGTCGATCTCGTGCCGGCCGGGTACGCCGCCGGTATGGAAATGCGCCAGGTACTGAAAATTCTGGCGGATCGTCCGGATCACGTCGCCCTCCATGATCTGCATGTGATAGATGTCGTACAGCAGCTTCACCTTGGGCGAGTCCACGCGCTTGATCACCTCCACGCCCCAGGCGGTATGGTCGCACTGGTAGTCGTGATGGTCCACCTTGCTGTTGAGCAGCTCGAGACAGATCATCACGTTATTGTCCTCGGCCATTTTCTTCACCCGGTTCAGGCCGGTCACACAGTTCGCCATGCCAATATCGTCAGCCAGGCCGCGCCGGTTGCCGGAGAAAGTGATCACATTCGGGACCCCGGCTTTCGCCGCCTTGGCGATGTTTTCGCGGAACTCTATCTCCAACCGCGCGTGATTTTCCGTGCGGTTGAGCGCGTCGGGAATGGTGCCGGCGCCCGGCGTCATGGAGGGCACCAGGCCATACTTCTGCACGGCTGGCCAGTCTTTAGAATCAATCAGATCGATGCCTTTTAGCCCGATACGCACGGCCGCTTTGCACAGGTCATCGAGGCTGTACTTTTCGTAGCACCAGCGCGACACCGATTGTTTCAGGCGCCCCTTGAGCGGCGCGCCCGACGAGGGCGTGCCAGCGGCCAGCGCGCTAACCGCGAGCGTCTCGACTGCGGATCTGCGGGTAATCATCCCCTGCATCCTAACAAGCCAAAGGGCGGTTTGTCTTGACACGGGTGCTTATAATCGGGGTAGTAAGTCCCGCCACTTTCCACATGCTCCATTCTCTCGACGTCCTCATCGGTTTTGCGGCAATCATGCTCCTTCTCAGCGCCGCCGTAACGATGTTGACGCAGGCTGTGACGGGCGCGCTCGGATGGCGCGGGAGAAATCTCGTGCGTGGCCTGGTCACGATTCTGAACCAGGTCGATCCCAAGATCGCGTCATTCTGCGCACAGCAGATCGCTCTCGGCGTTGTGCAGCACCCCTTGATCGCCCGGCCGAAGGTAAGCCGGGAGGGTGATCCAGCGCGAGGAACTGATGCGCATCTTGCTCGAACTGGCGGCTGGTCACGAGCCCGGCGGCAAATCGCTCGACGAGGACGCACGCGCAACACTGAAACGCACGCTCGAAACGAACGGCATCGCGAGCCCTGCGCAAGTACTCGAAAAAATCCATCTGTCAGGACTGAAACTGGAGGCCCTGCGCCCCGAGTGGCCGTCCTCGGTGCGGAACGGCATCGCGATCGCCACCGACGCGCCCAGCCAGTTCGCCGGCCGCATTCACGCCTGCTTCGATGAGACCATGGATCGCGTCACCGAGCGCTTTGCGCGTCACACGCGTTCGGTGGCGGTGGTGATTTCTCTCGTTGTGGCGACCGGATTGCAGCTGGATGCTTTTGAGCTGTTGCGGCACACAAACACCTACGCCATCGTGCCCGAAAACTGGAACTGGGGTTGGGCCAAGCTTCTCGGAATTGCACTCTCGGCCATTTTATTTAGCTTGGGTGCGCCATTCTGGTACAACGCGCTGAAGGCCTGGTGGGATTGCGGTCGGTTCTGGCGCGGAAGGAACAGGTGTATCGCGAACAGCGGCAATCGGCGCGCGACGGCGTTGTTTCGCCTGCTCCGATGCAATTGACCCGGTGAGAAGGGAGACCTCGCGGCGATGGGTGCAGCCGGCTGATGCAGCACGACTGGATTGGCTGCGCCGCCGATAATTTCCGCAAAGGACGGCATGGCTTCGAGCCGAAAGCCATCGCCATTCACGTGATCGTCGGCTCGCTCGAAAGCGCGGGGATCACGTTTCGCGATCCCCGGTCTTCTGTTTCCGCCCACTATGGCGTTGGAAAATCCGGCCGCCTGCATCAGTTCGTGGAGGAGGCCGATACGGCGTTTCATGCCGGCACGGTGGTCGAGACCACGTGGCGGCTCATCGATCCGAACATCAATCCGAATCTATACACCGTCGGCATCGAACACGAAGGGCAGCCGCAAGACACCTGGCCGGATGAACAGTTCCGGGCGAGCACGGCACTGGCACGGGAAATTGCCGGGCGGTGGAAGATTGCGCTCGACCGCGACCACATCATCATGCACCGTGAAATCCGCGCGTCGAAAGCGTGTCCGGGCTCGGTGGATATGGAAAGGCTGATTCGCGAAGCAGCGTGCTCGCCAGTTCCGGCCATGAATAGTGCGAGGCAAATCAGGGCGGCGATGAAGGTCCATGTGCGGCGCGGAGGGCCCGCGACTTCCGCCGCTATTTCCAGCGTCATTCCGATGGGCTCAGAGTTTGAAGCCGCCGGATTTACGGTCAGCGGAAATGCTTGCTGGCATGAGACGCCCGCCCACGATTACGTGTGGGCGGGCGCTACAGACAGGCCGAATCCGGCCCAGAGCTAGCGGTCTTTCGGCTTCTCTTTTTCCTTCTCAGGACGGCGATCAGGAGTGCGGCGATCTTCATTTTGCCGGCCGCGCTGCGCCTCAGGCGGGCGATCCGGATGGTTGTGCGGTTGATTCTGCGGGCGCGCTTCCGGCGGAGCCGGCCGATTTGACGGAGCGGGTTGAGCCGGCCGGTATGTGGGCTCAGGCGGACGTCGTGCAGGTTCCGACTGCGGGCGCTCTTGCGTTGCTGGTGGACGATACGTGGGTTCCGATTGCGGACGCTGCTGCGCGGCGGGTGGCCGGTCCGTGCGTTCATTTTGCGGGCGCTGTTGCGCGGCCGGCGGACGATACGTAGGTTCCGACTGCGGGCGTGGTTGCGCCGCGGCCGGCCGATCGGTGCGCTCAGGTTGCGGACGCCGCTGCGCCGCGGCCGGCGGCTGATAAATCGGCGTGGACTGCGCGGGCCGGTTCGCCTGCACGGGCGGATTTCCGGCCTGCGGCCGGTAGATCGTGGGATTCGTGGGCCGGGCCAAGATCCGGGTGGCAGCGGGCGGCGGGGTCCTGGTAACCACCGGCGTATTCACCACACTCTGTGGCGGACGGGCCACAGCGGCACGGCCTTGAGGACGCTCCATGATGGCTTGCGAGCGCGGGATAGGCGTTACTTGTGTCGTCACCTGCGCCGAAGCAATCTCACTCCGCGGAACGTTCACAGCCACGCGTGCTACCTGCCGCGATTGAGCGAAATCCGTGCGCGACACCGCGGTGACCGCACCGGGCGCGTTCTGATTGACATAACGCACGTTGTTGACACTGACGTTGGTGACATTGACGTTCGTGATGTTGGTGATGTTAGTCACGTTCACACGGTTCACGTACGTCTCGCTCACGCGGTAAGACGGCCGGTAGATTTCACGCGGCCCGAGCGGGAACCATCCTACGCCACCACCTCCACCGAAACCGACCGACACTCCCCAATGCTCGCCGCCTACCCACGCGACCAGCGCGGGCGCATACACCGGACGCACGGCAACTGGACCCGGAATCCAGCACCAGCCACTGCGGGCATACGCCCAGCGTCCGTAGTGGAAGGGCGCGAATCCCCAGGGCGCATCATCGATCCAGGTCCAGCCCCACGGATCAACCCAGGCCCAGTGGCCGTAACGGTACGGCGCCCACCCTGCCACCACAGTACGCGGCACCCACACGTTACCGTAGCCAGGCTCATCGCGCCATGAGCCGTATTCATCCAGATCTTCGTAACCGACCATGTCGCGCGAAACGTATCGCGGAGGCGGTCGACGGTCTTCGCGATCGTCGCGGGTTTCCCACCAGCGGTCGAAGTTGTCGGTCGACAGCGCCGCGCTCACTTCCGTGGTTGGCGAATCGGTGCCGGTGATGAAAGCGGACTGGCGCGCGTGAACTGGAAACGCCTGGCCACCTGCCGTAATTTCAGCGTCTCCGGCGCGCACCGTGACCGTGGTGGTCTCCCGCTCGGGGTCGGCATCGATGCGATACTTGCCGGGGCGTACGAGGGTGACGGCGCCATTCGGCGTATCGATCTCGTAGCTCTCGTCGCTCTCGAGATGGCGGATCGTGACGTTGATGGTTCCATCCGACAGCCGCACTTGCGTCATGCGATCGTCGAGATTCAGAAACGCTAGGGCGGTATGCGAATCGAGGCGGATGGCGGCGGAGCCAATGTGCAGCTCGGCGTGCGAGTTCTCGTCGGCCCACAGGCGATCACCGGTGGTCAGCGGGTAATTGATAACGGCTTCGGACCAATCGTCGTGGCCAGCCGCTTGAAACGAAACCGCGCCATCGACAAAATTCAGCCGGGCCACGCGCGATGGCGGATCATCGTCCGCGCACGCCACGCCTGCCACGACGAGCATCCCTGCCAGGAACAACTTTCGCATCTCAAGCCTCCTCGCTACGTCACTCTATGTAACGCAGTATGCGGCTTAACGGTTGCGCTTTCAACCATTAACAATCGTTAGGGTGCGGACGCGCGGCGCCCGTCCGCACTCCAACTGTAGAAGCTGCCGCCAGATGCGGCCAGCCGCGCGAGCAGCGGCGCCGGTTGCCAGTAATCGCCGAATTCCTCCCGGTAATGCAGGATGCGGGCCAGCACTGTATCGAGCCCCACCGTATCGGCATAAAATATGGGGCCTCCGCGATGGCGTGGAAAACCGAAACCATAGACATAAATTACGTCGACGTCGCCGGGACGCATGGCGTAGCCTTCATCAAGAATGTTGGCGCCTTCATTGGCGAGCGCGGTCATGATACGCGCGATGATCTCGTCGTCGGCGATCGCGCGCCGCTTGATGCCGCGCGCAGCAGCGGCCTTGGTGGCAAGATCATCGATCATGGGATCAGAAATGGGCGTACGGCTGCCGGCCTCATAGCGATACCAGCCGGCGCCGGTCTTCTGGCCATAGCGGCCCATGTCGAAGAGCCAATCAGGGACCACAGATTGCGGGCCTTCGGCGCGTTCCTTTCCGATGGATCGCAGATACTGGCGAATGCGCGCGCCGACATCGATACCGGCGATGTCCTGCATGGCGAAGGGGCCCATGGGCATGCCGAAATCCACCAGAGCGCGGTCGATCTGCGAAACGCTCGCGCCTTCTTCGAGCAGCAGATAGGCCTCGCGCATGTAATAGGCGATCATGCGATTGGCGACGAAACCGAAACAGTTGCCCACGAGCACGCCGACTTTGTTGAGTCTCTTGGCAAGCTTCATGCACGTGGCAATGGTTTCCTTGGAGGATTCGCGGCCGCGCACGACTTCCACCAGCTTCATCACGTTCGCCGGGCTGAAGTAGTGGGTACCGATCACCTTGGCCGGGCGGCCGCTCGAGCGCGCGAATTCATCGATATCGAGCGTGGAGGTATTGGTCGCGAGGATGCATTCGGGCCGGGTGACGCGGCCTAAATCGGCGAAGTTGGATTTCTTGAGATCCATGTTCTCGAACACGGCCTCGGTGACGATATCGACTTTTTCGAAACCGTCATAAGTGAGAGTGGGGGTGATCAGAGCGAGAGTGCGCTCGAGTTCCTCGGCGGTCATTTTGCCTTTGGAGACCGACGACTGGTAATTCTTGCGGATTGTTGAGATACCGCGGTCGAGCGCCTCCTGTGTGACCTCCTTTAGGAGCACCGGAATGCCGGCGTTGGCGTAGTTCATGGCGATGCCGCCACCCATGGTCCCTGCACCGACCACGGCAGCCGAGCGGCTTTCAAGAGTGGGCGTGTCCTTGGGGACATCTGGAATTTTCGCGATCTCGCGCTCCGCAAAGAACAGCTTCACCATGGCGCGGGATTCGGTGGAGAGCACGCAATCGGCGAAGATTTCGATTTCACTCGCAGAACCGGCGTCGAAGCCTTGCTCGACGCCCACCTGGATGGCGTCGACGGCGGCGTACGGAGCGCGCGCACCGCGAGCGGTTTTCTTGAGTGCCTCGCGGGCTTGCGCGCAGGCGGCTAGCGCCGCGGCACGGTCGTCGATCTTCGCGTGCTGCTCGCGCGATTTGCGTATACCGCCCGATTGCGCCCGCGCGCGCGCGAAGGCGATCACTCCAGCAAGCAGATCGCCTTCGATTACGCCATCGATCATGCCTTCGGCCAGAGCGCGTGCGGCGGGAATATGCTGCCCAAGCGTACACATCTCGAGCGCCATGGCCGCGCCCGCCAGACGCGGAAGGCGCTGCGTGCCGCCCGCGCCGGGGATAATGCCGAGCAGGACTTCCGGCTGTC
>Ga0066709_100004734_pt1 | contig 10971 bp, 7 predicted proteins | sample GraSoiAngelo_158_FD_79665 | JGI IMG/M metagenome (GOLD analysis project Ga0066709, IMG submission 79665) | Grasslands soil microbial communities from the Angelo Coastal Reserve, California, USA - 14_1009_16_30cm | ecosystem: Environmental > Terrestrial > Soil > Grasslands | place: USA... | reverse complement strand
TCCAGTACTCGCTGAAGAGCGACGGCGGACGCCCGCGCAGCGCCAGATCGCCGACCTCGCCGGCCGGCAGCTCCTGCCCGTCCTCGCCGATGACGCGGAGGTCGTGACCGGGAAAGGGCTTCCCCATCGAGCCGGGGCGGATCGGCAACCCGGGCAGGTTGGCGGCGAGCAATGTCGTCTCGGTCTGACCGTAGCCGTCGTGGATGAGCAGCCCGAAGGCATCATGCCACGCGTGGATGACCTCGGGGTTGAGCGGCTCCCCGGCGCCGGTGCAGTGGCGGAGCCGCGGCAGCCGCCAGCGCCCGAGGTCTTGCTTGACGAGCAGCCGGTATTCCGTCGGCGGCGCGCAGAAGACCGAGACCTCGTACCGACGGAGCAGATGGAGCTCGTGCTCGGGGTCGAAGCGAGCGTTGCACATGAGCACCGGCACGCCGTTCATCCACGGGCCGAACAGCACGCCATAAGCCGCCTTCGCCCAGCCCGTGTCCGACGTCGTCCAGTGAAGATCCGTCCGCTGCAGGTCGAGCCAGTACTCGCCCGTGTAGCGGTGGGCAAAGGGATACCCATGGGTGTGGAGCACGGCCTTCGGCTCCCTGGTGGTGCCCGAGGTATAGAAGCAGAGGGCCGGTTCGTCCGTCCGCGTGCGTGCCGGAACGCCGGTCGACGCGGCGCGCGCGACGAGCGCGTCGAAGTCGCGCCATCCCGCCGGCGCCCCGCCGAGCGCGATGCGGATGTCGAGCTCGGGGGCTTCGCGGAGTGCGGCCTCCACATCGGGGACCAGGTCGAGCGCGGTGACGATCGCCCGCGCGCCGCTGTGCCGTGCTCGATACGCGATGTCCTTCGCGCGCAGCGAGGCCGTGCACGGGATGACGAGGGCGCCGAGCTTGAGGCCGCCGATCACGGCGACCTGCCACGCCGGCACCCGGGGAAGCATCACCATGAGCGGCGCGCCCGGCGGCATGCCGAGCCCGGCGAGCGCGTTCATGAAGCGGTTGGTCGCCTGCTTGAGGTCCCAGAACGTCCAGCGTTCGCGCCGCCCGGCGTCGTCCTCCCAGTAGAGCGCGACCCGGCTCCGGTCCGTGGCCCAGGCATCGATCAGCGCGCCGAAGTTGAACTCCTCGGGGACCTGCCAGCGAAACCCGGCGAGCAGCTCCTGATACGAGCGGCGAGGCGCGATCATATGCTGGCCACCCGCCCGCGACGGGCCGAGGCCTGGATGTACTTGCGGGAGACGGGCGAGAGGTCGTCCGGCGCGAGGCGGGCTTCGATCACTGCGAACCGCGGCTGGCGATCCGCCTGGACGAGCGCCTCGCGCAGCTCCTCGATGCGCTCGACGCCGAAGCCCCGGCCGCCCCAGGCCTCGCCCAGCCGGGCCGAGGGCCCCGCGCAGCTCTTCGTTGGGTTCGACGCAGAAGCCCCGGCCGCCCCAGGCCTCGCCGAGCCGGGCGTAGGGCCACTCGGGCAGCTCGAGCAGCTCGGGGCGGGCCACGACGGGCCGGAATATCTGCCAGCCCCCGTTGTTGATGAGCAGGACGATCGGCTTGAGCCCGTAGCGCGGCGCGTGCGCGATCTCGGGCCCGGTCATCTGGAACGCCCCGTCGCCGCAGAGGACGAGCGGCCGGAGCCCCGTCGCGAGCTCGACGCCGAGCGCGCCCGGCACCCCGAACCCCATCGACGCGTAGTAGCCCTGCGCCAGGTAACCGCCGTCGCGCTCGACCCGGACGTCGAGCCCGGCGAACAGCATGTCGCCCGACTCGGCCACCACGGCGTACCCGCGCCGGCCGCGCAGGAACCGGTTCACCTCGTGCAGCACGTCGGTGACGCGGAGGCGACTCGAGACGTTCTCCCGGGGCGGCGGGAGATTGTCACAGTATCGGACCCGCTCGCGATGGCGGCGCAGGCGGACGCGCATCAGCCCGCGCACGAAGTCCCGGATGTGGACGTCGGTGTAAGTATGGAAGCTCACGTTGACCCGGCCGCCGACGGCCCAGATCGATCGATCCCGGGTGATGCTCGGCGGCCGGCTGCCGAGGTTCATGTCGGTGAGCAGCGTCCCGAGGTTCAGGACGAGATCGGCACGGTCCACGCGCTCGACGATCGGACGCGGGCTGATCGGGCCGATGTGCACGCCCATGTAGAGCGGGTGGTCCATCGGGAAGGCGCCCTTGGCGAGCACGGTGGTGGTGACCGGCGCGCCCATGCGGTCGGCGAGCGCGCGCACCTCGCGCTGGAGCTTGAAGCGAAAGGTCTCGATGCCCACCATGGTGAGCGGACGGCGCGCGGCGTTGAACCGCACCGCGGTCTCGCGCACCGCCTCCTCCACCTTGCGCTCGTCCGAGCGACGGAAGGCGAGGGTCCCGTCCCAGTCGACGATCTCCCGCGGCACCGATATCCGCCGCTCCACCATGTCGCGGTGAATCTCGAGGTAGCCCGGCTGTTGCTCGCGCCACACGGTCTGCACGACGTCGTGCACGGTCTCGGCCGCGGTGCGGGGGTCGTCGAGCACGCGCGCGGCACAGGTGAGCTCGCGGTAGATCCGTAACTGCGACTCGATCTCCTTGGCCTGGTGGTGGATGAGCGTTCCAAGCTTGCGCTCGTCCTCGCCGGGCCCGCCGCTGATCACGAGCACCGGCACCCGCTCGGAGAACGAGCCGGCGACGGCGTTCACCATGTTGTGACCCCCGGCGCCGTACGTGACGCAGACGACGGCGAGCCGCCCGGTGGCACGCGCGAAGCCGTCGGCGGCGAAGCCGACGCCCGGCTCGTGCGAGAGCGTGACGATGCGAAAGGCACCCCCGCGGCCGAAACGCAGGAATAGCCGGATCACCAGGTCGCCCGGGATACCGAAGAGGTGCGTGACGCCGATCTTCTTGAGGTAGGCGACCAGGAAGTCGCCGAGCGGCATCGTGGCGCGCACCGGGCTCCTACGCGAAGAAAGCCTCGATGTCCCCCGAGGCGACGCGCACCGTCTGTACCTGCCGGCCCCGGAAGACCTCCAGCGTCACCTCGTCGCCGGGACGCCGCCACCACAGCAGCTGATAGAACGTGCGCCGGTCGTGCACCTGGTCGCCGTCGACCGCGAGGATCACGTCCCCTGCCTTGAGTCCCGCCTGCTCGCCCGGACCGCCGGGCAGCAAGCCCGCGATCACGACGTGCTCCTTCATCGCATAGGAGAAGATGCCGAGCCAGGCGCGTCCCGGTGTGCTGGTGGGCCGGCCGCGCGTCAGGAAGCGGTCCGTGGCCTCGAGGTAGTACTCGGCGGGCACCACGAGGGAGAAGCGACCGATCTCGTTCAAGTTGAGCGACACGACCCCGATCACCCGTCCGAGGGCGTCCAGCAGCGGCCCCCCGCCGAGGCCGGGGTTCATGGCGGTAGTCATGACGGCCCGGTCGAGCACGTACTCCCAGTTGGCGTCGAACGGTCCGATGTAGCTGACCGCGCCGTTGGAGACGCGCGCCGCACCCTCACCGACGCTCGCCACGATGAACGTCTCCTCACCGAGCGCCAGGCCTTCGAGGCGTCGGAGCGACAGCGCCGGCAGCCCGCGGTCCGGCAGCCGGATCAGCGCCAGACCCGACGCGAAGTCGTGGTGCACCACTTCGCAGGCGTAAGCCCGCTGATCGAGCAGCGTGACGCGCACCTGTGGCGCGCCGAGGACGACGTAGTTCACGGTGAGGACGAGGCCGTCGCCATCGATGATCGTGCCGCTGCCCATTCGCTCGGTGCCGAGGATGCGCGACGACGGATGGGTCTCGGGAATCTCGGCCCGGATGTGGACGGTGGCCGGAAGAACCTTCCCCATCAGGCTGACGGCGGCGTTCACGGCGGCCGCACGCTAGACGCTGCTCCGGCAGGACGCAAGCACGGCGTCACGCGGAGACCACGATCCGATAGGTGACGGCACGCGGATACGGACCGCGTCCGCCGATCCCGCTTCCACGCGGCCTCCGAGCCGGCGGTTGTACGGCGCGCTCTCGAAGCGCGCCGCCAGCGTCCGGACCCGCTCGCTCATGCCATCCATCCGCCCGAGAACGCGTCTACGACGTGGCGCGGCGTGATGCAATTCGAGATCGCGCGACTATCGGTGGCTTCCACGATGCGCTAGATCAGGCCCGTGCGCTCGCTGCGCGAAGAATTCGCCGCTCTCGTTCGCGACGGCACGCTCGGACGCGGCGCGCTCGAGATCGCACGCATCGCGTATCCCGACCTCCAGCCCGAGGGCCATCTCGCCGATCTCGCCAGGCTCGCCGAGGCCGTGCGTCCCGCGATCGACGCCCGGATGCCGCCCGAGGACATCGCGCTGGCCGTCGGCGACCATCTCTTCCGCACGTGCGGTTTTCACGGCAACACGGAGGACTACTACGACCCGCGCAACAGCTTCCTGAACGACGTCCTGGAGCGCCGCACCGGCATTCCGATCTCGCTCTCGGTGGTCTTCATCGAGGTGAGTCGGCGCCTCGGGCTGGCGGTGGAGGGGGTGGGCTTTCCGGGGCATTTCCTCGTGCGCGTCGCGGGACAGCGAGGCTCCCTCCTCCTGGACCCGTTCTTCGGCGGCCGTCGCGTGGACCAGGCCGAGCTCCTCGAGCGGCTGCGCGCCCTGCCCGGCCGCCCAGAGATGCGCGAGCTGCCTCCGGAGGCCCTCCGCACCACCCCCACCCCCGACATCCTGGCGCGCATGCTACGCAATCTTCTGCAGGTCTATCTGGACCGCGACGACCCTCCCCACGCCCTCGCGACAGTCGACCTCTTGCTCGTCCTCGTCCCCGATTCCCCCGACGACCTCCGGACGCGCGGCTCCCTCTACGAACGCCTCGGCTGCGTGCCCGCCGCCGCTGCCGACTTCCGCCGCTACCTCGACCTCGCTCCCGATACCCCCACAGCCGACGACATCCGCGAACGCCTGGTCCGCCTAGCGAAGGCCAGCGTGACGATCCATTGATCGCGGGGTCATGGCCTGATCATCAGCCGCGGATGCCGCACCCGGAACACCGCCGCCATGGCTGCCGCGGCAAGCAGGTTCCCGACCAGCACCGCCTGCCAGGCGAGCGCGTGCAGGACCGGCTCGGCGAACGCCAGCGAGATCAGCACGAACCCGAACTCGAAGATCACGAAGAGCAGCACGATCCCGAAGCCGAAGTCGGGCTCTCGCTCGGCCAATGCGAGAAGGCGCGCCGCGCCGACCCCGATGAGCAGGAAGGCCAGCACGTGCACCCAGGTGAACGAGAGGACGAGCTCGAGCGAAGCCGGTAGCTGCTCCGGTTCGGAAAGCGCCTCCAAACCCCGGAAGAGAGCGGTGCCGAGCACGGTCGGCGTGTAGAACGGCCGGCCCCGGAACGTGTCGAGGATCAGGAACCAGAGCGCGATGGTTCCGGCGCCGACCAATCCTGCGAGGATCCCTTCGCTGTAGACGTTCGGCGCCTCGGCTTGCGGGCTGATCGGTGCGCCCGGACTCGCGGTGCCAGGTTGCGCAGCCATGACGCACTCCTTTCTCGGCACCGAGAGCGTGCCGAAGGGCGTCGTCGACGTCTACGCCCGCCCCCCGGCCGGGTCAATCCTTTTCGTCGCGCTACCTTGACAAGGTCGCGAGCCGGAGAGTAGCGCAAGGAGGCTCACGGAGGAGGGTACACAAATGAACCGACGGATGGGGCTCGTCCTGGTGTCGCTCCTCGCCTGGGGCGCAAGCAGCGCGCACGCTGCGACGCTCGAGAAGGTCGCCCTCGAGGGCGACCCGGCGCCCGATCCCGGATTCTTCTATCACCGGAAGTTCCTCCGCCCCGCGGTGAGCGACGCGGCAGGCCAGCACGTCGTCGCGTCCGTCCGGTTGATCCCGGCCACGGCCCGCCAATGCTTGGTCGCGTTCGATCCCGGCCCGGGTCCCGACGGCCTCGTCGCCTGCCGCAAGGACACCTCGCCCGATGGGCACCTTTTCAGCAAGCTGGGCGACCCCACGATCAACATCGCCGGCAACACCGCCTGGGCAGCGACGGTGGGCTTCGGCCTGAGCGGTGTCTATCGCGGCAGCCCTCCAACGGTCGTTGCGTTCACCGGAGACCCATCGCCCGCCGGCTCCGGGCTCCTGAAGACGTTCTCGTCCACCGCCATCACCGACGTGGGCGACGTCGTGTTCGAGGCGGGCATCTCGGGCGGTGCCGTCGTGCTCGGCGTGACGGTCGATCACGGATACTTCCGCTGCATGGGCGGGGACGGCAACTGCAGCACCGGCGGAACCGGGACGGCCCAGACGCTCGTGCTCAGGAACGACCCGATCCCCGATCGTCCCGGCCGCAAGCTCTGCAAGCTCCAGACGTTCAGCGCCAGTCTCTACGGCATCGCCTTCCAGGCGAGCACTCAGATGGACTGCGCCAGCACGACGGAAGGGCCGCTTTCGGGAATCTTTCGCAAACCGTTCGTCGGGACCGTGACGACGGTCGCTCTCCAGGGAGAGGCTTCCGAGCCCAACCCGGTTCCCGGGGGAACGATCTACGGCAACGTCAACGGCCCGCCCGCGATCAACGACACCGGCACGGTGGCGTTCCGCGGGCAGACGATCGGTCTCGTCGGCAACGACATCATCTATCTCTGCGATCCGGTGTCCTGTCCGGCGTCCCCGGCCACGGTTGCCGTCCGGCAAGGCGACCAGGACGACATCGGCAACTTCTTCCGGCGTCTCAGCTCTCCGGGGGTGAGCAGCGCCGGCGACGTCGCCTTCCAGGCGCTCTTCACCGGCGCGCAGCGGGGGTCCGCCGTTTACATCCGGCGGGCGGCCGGTGGCACCATCGAGCCCGTCGCACGAGAGAATGACATCGCACCCGGCGTTTCCCCGGCCGCTCAGTTCACGTTCTTCGGCCCGGCCTCGATGAGTCCGGCCGGCAAGGTCGCCTTCAAGGCGAAGGTCCGCTTCTTCACCGCCCTGGGGCGGCGGGAGGGGTACTTCCTACTCGAGTAGGCAGGAGTGGATGCTCGTCTCGCCGGGCACCTCGCCGGCGAGCGTCCGGATCGCGAGCTCGGCCTCCTCGAGCGGGAAGTCGTGCGTGTGCATCCTGGCGAGCGGCACGCGCCCGGACTCGATCAGCCGGATGGCCGCGTCGTAGGCGCGGGTCGTGACGCCGAACGCGCCCCGGATCGTCACTTCCTTCATCACGACCAGATCGCTGATGAAGTCGGGCACCGCCTTGAACCCCTTGACGCCGGCGAGCACGATCCGCCCCCCCGCGGCGACGTAGCGCAGTGCCTCGGCCACCGGCTCGGGCGCGTTGGCCGAGACCTCGATCACGACGTCGGCGCCGCGGCCACCGGTCAGCTCCTGGACGCGGGCACGCGCATCCTCGGCTTCCACGTCGATCGTGTGGTCGGCCCCGAGCTCGCGCGCGAGGGCGAGCTTTTTCGCGTCGCGCCCGAGGCCGGTGACGATGATCATGTCGGCTCCGGCGGCGCGTGCCGCGACCACGCACGCGAGACCACGCTGGCCCGGCCCGAGGACGAGGACGGTGTCACCCGGGCCGGTGTCCGGGATCTCGACCGCCCAGCGAAAGCCTGCTCCCAGCGGGTTGAACATGACGGCGAGCGGGGCCGGGACGTCCTTTCGCATCGGGTGCACCAACGAGAAGGCATCGAGGTGCATGTAGTCCGCATACGCGCCCCACAGGCCGGGCGGGTGCGTCAGGGGCACGTAGCCGTGGCCGAACATCCCGCCGCGCCCGCGGCAGAGCTGGTAGCGACCCTCGGTGCACGCCCGGCAATGGCCGCACGGGATCAGCGACTCCACCGCGACCCGATCGCCGACGTCGACGCCCCAGCGGCGGGCGGCGCGGTCGCCGATGCGCTCGATGACGCCGAGCGGCTCGTGGCCCGGAATCAGCGGGAAGCGCACCGGCAGGATCCCGGCGTATTGCTCGGCGTCGCTCCCGCAGATGCCGCAGGCCTCCACGCGGAGCAGCGCGCTCTCGTCGTCGACGTCCGGCACCGGCAGCTCGCGCAGCTCGAGGCGACGGGGGCCCGTCTGCACGACCGCCCGGCTGGTGCGGGTCGGCGGCATCGGCCTCCGCCATAGGCGCGGAACGTCGAGCTTGGCAATAGGCGCGTCGCCGTCGACCTTGACCGGTCCTCGAGCGCTCCCTACGATCCGCGCCTCGATGGGCCTGATCCCGCTCGCGCTGCGCCGCGACCCGTTCGAGGTGCTCGCCAGCATCGCGACGGAGCCGGGAGCGTTCCTCCTCGAGATTCCCGACGAGACGCACCCTTTCGTCCTCCTGGGTTGCGCGCCGGTGGCGGAGCTGCGCGTGACCGACGGCACCAGCGATGCCGTCGGCAGCATCGAACGGTTCGTCGCCGAGACGTCCCTCGTGGATGCCGCGCTCCCGTTCCCGCTCGGCGGTGGGGTCCTCGCCTGTCTCGCCTACGAGCTCGGCGATCTCATCGAGCCGCCACGCGACGGCCTCACGCGCCGCGGCGCTCTGCCGTTGGCCGTGCTCCGCCGCTACGACCCGCTGCTCGCCTATGACCGCCGTCGCGGGCAGTACGGGCTCCTCTGCAGCGACGCGCGCGCCGCCCGCGCGCCGTGGCTCGAGCGGCTCGCCGCACCGGCGCCCGCCTGGCGCGGCCCCGTCGGCGGCCCCCTCGAGCCGCTCCTTCCGCCGGCACGCTACCGGGACGCCGTCGCACGCATCCTCGGATACCTCGCCGCGGGCGACGCCTACCAGGTGAACCTGACGCAACCCTTCGCGGCGTCGCTGGTCGCACCGGCCTGGGCGCTGGCCGCCCGGCTCGCCGCCCGGCATCCGGTGCCCTACGGCGCCTACCTGGACCTCGGGAGCGCGCAGCTGGTCGCCAACTCGCCCGAGCTCTTCCTGCGCCGGCGCGGCCGGCGCGTCGAGACGCGGCCCATCAAGGGGACGCGCCCGCGCGGCGACGGTCCGAGCCACGACGCCGCGCTCGCGGCGGAGCTCCTCCACGACCCCAAGGAACGCGCCGAGCACGTGATGATCGTCGACCTCGAGCGCAACGACCTCGGGCGGGTGTGCGAGGTGGGCACGGTGGTGGTCGAACGGTACGCGGCGGTCGAGAGCCACCCCACGGTGCACCATCTGGTGTCGACGATCGCAGGTCGGCTGCGGGCCGACGTCGGCCTCGCGGATCTGCTGCGCGCCACGTTTCCCGGGGGATCGATCACCGGCGCTCCCAAGGTGCGAGCCATGGAGATCATCCGCGAGCTCGAGGAGTGGCCGCGCGGCCCGTACACGGGAACCTTCGGCTTCCTCGACCCGCGCGGCGACCTCGAGCTCGGGCTCGCCATCCGCACGGCGATCGTCAGCGGGGGCGCGGTTCACTACCATGCCGGCGGCGGGATCGTCGCCGACTCCGATCCGGAGCGCGAGGGCGCGGAGGCCTGGCTCAAGACGGCCGCCCTGCGCCGGGCGCTGCGCGACCAGCCGCGCGACGGCCTGGAGCTGTGCTCGTCTGGCTGAACGGGCGCCTCGTACCGGCACGCCGGGCGCGCGTGTCGGCGCTCGACCGCGGGCTGCTGCACGGCGACGGGGCCTACGACACGTGGCGCACCTACGCCGGCCGGCCGTTTGCCGTCGCCGCACATGTTCGTCGGCTCGCCGCTGCTGCCCGAACGCTCGCCCTGCCCGGCCCGGGGCCGGCCGCCGCGTGGGAGCGTCGGACGCGGCGCCTCGTGGCGCGCGTCGGACTGCCGGACGCCGCCGTGCGCCTGACGCTCACGCGCGGGCCCGCCGGCGACGTCCTCTCACCCGTACGCCGCGCACGCCCGACGCTCCTGCTCGTCGCCCGCCCGCTGCCTCGCGACCTCGCCCGGCGGCAGACACGGGGCGCCTCGGTGATCCTCTTGCCGTTTCCGCGGGACGCGGCGCCCCCGTGGGGCGCTCTCAAGCTCGTCGGGCACGCGAGCGCGGTCGCGGGCCGGCTCCTCGCCACGCGCCGGCATGCCGACGAGGCGCTCTACGTGACTCCGGCGGGCGAGGTGACCGAGGGGACGACCAGCAATCTCTTCCTCGTCGAGCGCGGCGCGCTCGTGACGCCTCCCGTGTCCGCGGGCATTCTCCCGGGCGTCACCCGCGCGCTCGTGCTCGTGCTCGCCCGGCGCGCGGGCGTGGCGCTGCGAGAGGAGCGGGTGCCGGCGGCTCGTCTGCGGCGCGCGGCCGAGGTTTTCCTCACCTCCTCGACGGCGGAGATCGTACCGGTCGTGCGGCTCGACGGGCGGCCGGTCGCGGGCGGGCAGCCGGGCGAGCTGACCCGCCTCCTCCAGACCCGCTACGCCGCGCACGTCCGGCGCGCGCTTCGCGTTGCAGGCACGCGCTAAACCTGTTACCCGCGAACCGTGGTGGGGGAGGTGTTGCGATGAGGCCGCGGAGCCAGCTCTTCGCCGTCAAGCCCGTGGACGTGCTGCTCGCCGAGCTGGCCGGAGACCACCGGCTGCGCCGCGTCCTGGGCCCCGTCCAGCTCACGGCCCTCGGTGTGGGCGCCATCATCGGCGCCGGCATCTTCGTGCTGACCGGGCTCGCCGCGCACGACAAGGCGGGACCCGGCCTCATCCTCTCGTTCGTCGTGGCGGGGATCGGGTGTGCCCTGGCGGGACTCTGCTACGCCGAGTTCGCGTCCATGGTCCCGGTCGCAGGCAGCGCCTACACCTACGCCTACGCGACGCTCGGCGAGCTGTTCGCCTGGATCATCGGCTGGGACCTGGTTCTCGAGTACGCCGTCGCCTCGAGCACGGTGGCGCACGGCTGGTCGCACTACTTCCTCTCCTTCCTCGCCATCTTCGACATCAGGCTCCCGGAACGCTGGACGGCAACACCGATCGATATCGACCCGGCCTCCCACCTTTGGGCTGCGACCGGCAGCTACTGCAACCTCCCTGCGGCGCTGGTCGTGCTTCTCATCTCGATCGTACTCGTGGTGGGCATCCGCGAGAGTGCCAGCTTCAACGCCGCGATGGTGGTCCTGAAGCT
>Ga0066709_100004732_pt1 | contig 10973 bp, 6 predicted proteins | sample GraSoiAngelo_158_FD_79665 | JGI IMG/M metagenome (GOLD analysis project Ga0066709, IMG submission 79665) | Grasslands soil microbial communities from the Angelo Coastal Reserve, California, USA - 14_1009_16_30cm | ecosystem: Environmental > Terrestrial > Soil > Grasslands | place: USA... | reverse complement strand
TCATCGACAAAAGAATTCCATATACATCTTCTGTTTATAATCTAACAGCCATCGAAAAGACAGCAACCGAAGGTGTGGGAGAGTTGATAAAATTATTGAGGAAGCAATCCTGATTTCTTTTGTTGGTTGTCCGCGATATTTCATGGTGGGTAAAGAGGATCGCTTCAGCAGAGATCTTGCAATTCATCTTCACTCGTTTTTCGTTTCCTGAAATTTGATGTCATGTTTTTCCAGTTCCTTTAGAACGGGTTCATAAATCTCTTTTTTGTTGGGTATATGCAGACCTTTTAATACAATGGTTCCATTCAAAATAAATTTAGTGGCAATTCCTAGAGGAAGGCCAACTGTTTTTGCCATGGCTGTTCTCAAATTATCTTCTCCTTTTACTATCAATGAACTACTGGATTCCCATCTCCTGGCTCCGACCTCATATTTAATTTGATGCATCATCACGATCATGTCTTTGTCACCTGCTTTAAGAGCAAGTTTTTTCTCCAGTGCAAATTGCAAAACATCAGCAGCGCTGCAAAGACCTTTATTCATATAGGTCTCCTTGTCATCTAATCCGAGAAAAAACAATTGTTTCAATGTAAGATTGGCTTCATGCATTTTGTAAGCCAGGAAACTGGCAGCACGATTCTTTACTTCATCCAGCTCAATTTCGACAATATTGCCGTTCTCATCTACGCTCATAAATTCCTCGGGTATCTCCAGGTCCTCTTCTTCTGCTTCTTTTTCGGCCTCCATCAATTTGACAAGATTATTCAGCATTTCTTTTGTTTGCGAAAAACGTTCAGTCAGTTTTTGTTCTAACCATGTACCAAAGCCATTTTTATCCATGTGTTCCTTGAAAATTTCATACAGGTTTTTTCCGTCGGTTTCATATTGCGGAGTTTCATCAGTTAGTTTTAATTCAATAACATTTCTCCACCCGTACATGAAATCAGGATAACGGAGCGTAGTTCGGACGAATGTGTCGGTTTTTTCCAGACCGTAGAGGGAAGCATAGGCCAGGGAATCCCGGTTCGGATACCAGCTTAGGTATCCAAGGTCTGGTATGTCAACAATTCGATCGGGAACAAAAAGTTCTTCGTAGTGCAAATGCTTTTCTTCACCATTTTCCCTGTAGTGTGCGCCTGCTTTACCGGCCATCACTACACTGCGCGGATTCCAGCTGATCTTGTACCGCCATGGATTATCATCACTTTCGGGGGCTACCAATCCACCGCAATGTGATTGAAACGAGGTTACATAACCGCCTTGTGAACGGATATCGTCGATCATTTTCATCGCACTCATGTGATCAATACCAGGGTCCAGTCCCATTTCGCACAAAAACAGCAAGCCATTGTTTTCGATTTTCGACGCAAGGCTCCGAATCTGGTCATCCACGTAAGAAGCCGTTAACAGGTTTCTTTTTAATTCAACGCAATCCTCTGCAACAAGATAATGGAGGGTCGGTGGAAGGAGCGAAATAACTATATCTGCTTCCCGCAGATGTTTCCGCCGCTCGGTTTCAAAGTTAATGTCAAAGGAAATTGCCACACCAAACGATGAATCGCCAATTTTTCTTCTTGCCAGGTCCAGGTCGGTATCCACTACGATCAGCTGCCAGCCCTCTTTTCCTGCATTTTGAAGCAAGTAGTCAATCAAAACAGTTGCTGACTTACCGGCGCCGAATAATAAAATCTTTTTCATTTCCGTTTAAGAGGCGAAAGTAAAAGAAAGTTTGCCAGGTAATTTACGAATGTCATCATTATTTCCTGTTTGAATTATGCAAAAAGCCTGGTAATCTCATCTAAAGAACAAAACAGCTCTATGAGGCTTTACACAACCACCTGTCTTCTGCTATTGACTTCGATCGTTTCTATTTCTATTTCAGCCCAAATCATCTCGGGCCGGGTTTTTGGCGAGAGCGGCAAACCAGCCTCACATGTAACCGTGCAGTTTAGAAACAAATCAAGCGCAGCTATCACAAATGCTGACGGAAAATTTACGATCACCGCAAAAAGACTTCCCGATACTTTAGTTTTTTCTGCGCCAGGGTACGAATCCTATCGCGTTATCGTGACGGAAGAAACAGTAAAAGATCCAAATTTTGAAATTGTGCTGTTGAGTACGAGAACTAAAGCACCCATGGCTGAAGTGATGGTAGCCGGAAGAACAAAAAGGGAAGAAAGTTATTCAGTCACGACTGACGATGTAGAGGCAGACAAGGCAATAAGGATAAGGGGCGCTACGACGAACAGCGGTGGTTATATCAGGGACAAAAAATTATTTATGATCGACTCTATGCCGGGAGGTAAAGATTCTGTGATCTATAGATCGGGATTGTTGACAGCGGGAGAGGTGAATGACTTTAATAAATGGAAAATGTGGGAAGATTTCCAGGAAAATGAATTTAAAATTTACAGCGATCATTGGGGCTTATATCCTAAGCAGAGGTATAGTGTTCAATTACAGAACAAGGATCATATCGCGGTGATTGGGCAGCCTGTTTTTTTGATTAATAAAAAAACAAAGGATACGGTTTGGTCGGCCGTTACGGATAATACCGGCAAGGCGGAATTGTGGGCGGATATGCATGGATTGAAATACGAATCGGATTATGTGATTGTATCCAAAGCGTCACAAGATGTCAATTCACCTTCAATTTTTGCAAATGGAGTAAACAGGATAGATCTGAATTCTCCGTGTTCAGCATCGAATACCGTTGATATTGCTTTTGCGGTAGATGCCACCGGCAGCATGAGTGATGAAATTGATTTTTTGAAAATTGAATTGGAGGATGTGATCCGTAACACATTTGCTCAACATCCCGATCTGGATCTTCATGTGGGCTCTGTTTTTTATCGCGATCGGGGCGATGAATACCTTAGCCGTCATATCGATTTCCAAACTGACCTCCTGAAAGTTTTAAACTTTATCAAATTGCAACGTGCGGGTGGGGGAGGTGACATGCCAGAGGCCGTAGACGTCGCATTGCAGACAGCTTTGGACAGTTTGCATTGGAGCAGCTCGGCACGCACCCGTATTTTATTTCTTGTACTGGATGCGCCTCCTCACGATGAGGCTAAGGAAAAAATGTTTGAGCTAATCCGAAAAGCTTCCGCCAAAGGAGTACGTATAGTGCCTGTGGTTTGCAGCGGCGCTGATAAATCAACCGAGTTCATTATGCGTAGCATTGCCCTGGCCACAAATGGCGATTATGTTTTTCTTACTGATGATAGCGGGGTGGGACTTCCGCACATCAAACCTACAACAGACGTTTTCAAAGTCGAATTTCTGAACTCGCTTTTGGAAAGGATCATTAAGCAAATGGTGTTTGCTAATAAATGCTCAGAACAAAAAGAAGTGGAAAATTTTAAAAATACTCCTTTGAACATTGAGAAGATAAAGATCTATCCGAATCCGACACAAGGAAATATTGCTATTGAAAGCAAAAAACATCTGAAGGAAATTTATGTCACGGATTTTACCGGCAAAATTTTGATGCGTGTTGAAACGAATGATAAGCAAACAAAATGGTATGTTAGTTTAAGCGCATATCCCAATGCGACCTATCTCATAAAATATATTACAGCAGATGATCAGTGGGGAGCGGAGAAAGTTGTTTTAATTCATTAGGCGAAGCTCCAGTGTTGAAGAACCCAGTTCAAAAGAGTTCCTACAGCCCCGCAGTACTTCTTTGCCATTGTTTAGATTCGATATTTGTAATTCGATAGTCAACCCTTATGCCTCGCTGGCTGTCTGGCACACGAACGGTAACGGCGCCGTTGGCAGAGATATTTCTGAAGGTAATGATATCTGTTCTCAAGGGTTCCTCACTCGGTTTCATGATCTGCAATTCCACACTCACCTCATCAAGCAAGAAGCCCGAGTTATTATAAACAGTTAATTCAAGCCCCCTGATACCTCCGAAAGCCCCCCGCAAATAACTATTGCTTTTTACAGACACCATGTCCCGAAGATTTTTAGGGTCTGTTTCGATGAAGGATCGTTCAGAATTATTTTTTTTAGCGGAATGCTCAAGGCTATTATTCCTTGTAGTGGTTTCCCTTGTATCTATTTCATCGTTATCACGGACTACTTTTTTTCTTTCGCCGGTGGAAGGATCAACCTCGACATTTTTTTTCGGGACAGTCACTGATTCATCATCTGCAACGAAAACATCCTTTTGTTTTTTTTCAGGGACAATGGCCTTAGGAATAACGAAGCTGGTCTTATTCTGTTTATGAGATTGTATCAATACTTCGGTTCGCGGCGTGATCGAATTCTTTTTTTTCTCTGTTCCCAAAACCAAATTTTGGTTTTCATCTGGCTGTAAAATTTTATCATCAGTTGGCTCCTCCTCATTTTTTTGTTGAGGCGTTGCCTGCTGCGGGACCACTGTTGAAACAGACTGTAGCGCCTTTGAAGAACCATTTTTATTAGTGATCACAAAGCCGATCGCAACTCCTGAAAGCAATAGGAACAATGGCACCAGGGCCGGCTTCACATATTTTCTAAAAATTTCTTTTCTCCTGTTTTTCGTTTTGCGCTGTACAAGAGTATTTATGTACATCTCCTTAATGTCATCAAGCGATTGAGTATATTTTGTTTCCAGTTTCGTTTCTTCTGACTCATGAATGTCAATAGGAGAGTACGATTTTTCCTCGGCTGGATTTTGTCTTTTCTCAACGGGTTCCAGTTTTTCCGGCGTTGGTTTGGCTTTGGGTAAATATTGCTGGTATTGTTGATGTTGATATTGGTCCGGTTTAGGGGTGAATCCATTGGTTTCGGGCATAGAAACAAATACCTGTTTCTTAGGCTGAGGCTGGTGTGTTTGATAAGACCGATCCGGAATTTCAGGAATAGTTTTTTTAACAGGATCTTCTGTTTTCAATGGCACAGACTGCTGCCCAGGTTTGACGTAAACTTCTTGCACCGCCTCCTGTTTTATAGTCTCTTCTTTGACGAAATATTTTTGCGGCGGTGTTTCTACATGTGTAGAAACATCAATTTCTTTTGCCGGGGCCTGGGAGATCGGTATTTCAGGTTTTTCAGACTCGGAAGATTTTTTATAAAACCGATCGTAGGGTTGCTCTTCAACAGCAGGAGCGAAGTCTTTCAGCTCTGTGACCTCACTTGGATAACGCCACGCTGCGCTTCGACCATCTACCCAAATAAGATCGTAAGGTTTTAATCCAAGGGTTACCAGGTCATTCAGCGAGTACGGGCCTGACTCTCTATTGCTGCGAAGTAATTTGTATGAAGGCATAGTCACAAATTCAATATGTAAAAAAACGAAAATTTTATGCCGCCCAGTGTAAAAGGCTTGTTATAAAACTATCGCTATCATTAATTTTTGCAATTCATAGAAGTGGAAAAATCAGGCCAAAAAACAACTCGTTCCGTCAGGTTATAAACATATAAAAAAGTACATTTGCACTCTCTGAAAATTCAGTTCAATCAAGGCTCAGAAAGATGAAAGGATTGCGACGCAACAACAGTCCAATCGGAGCAAGAAAGCTGGTATCAAAAACAAAAAATTCAGCAACAGATAAGCATGGAAGATAATTTAACGCCGCAGGAGACGAACGATCAAAATCGCATTATCCCTGTTAACATTGAAGAGCAGATGAAGACTGCTTACATCGATTATTCGATGTCGGTCATCGTAGGTCGTGCCCTGCCCGACGTAAGAGACGGATTAAAGCCAGTTCATCGTCGCATTTTGTATGCCATGAATGAGCTTGGCCTTAATTATAACAAACCTTATAAGAAATGTGCACGCATTGTCGGTGAGGTACTCGGGAAGTATCACCCTCATGGAGACACAGCAGTCTACGATTCGCTGGTGCGCATGGCGCAGGAATGGAGCATGCGATACACGCTGGTCGATGGCCAGGGCAACTTTGGTAACCAGGACGGCGATAGCCCGGCGGCTATGCGATACACTGAGGCGAGGCTGGAGAGATTGGCTGAACACATGCTGGATGATATCGACAAGGACACGGTGGATTTTCAATTGAATTTTGATGATTCGGAAAAGGAGCCATCCATTTTGCCCACGAGGATCCCGCAGTTGCTGGTAAATGGCTCAAGTGGAATTGCCGTAGGCATGGCGACGAATATGATGCCGCATAACCTGGCGGAGGTGATCGATGGTTGCATCGCTTTTGTTGACAAGCGCGATATAACGATAGAAGAATTGATGCAGCATGTGAAAGCTCCGGATTTTCCGACTGGAGGAACTATTTACGGAATGGAAGGAGTGAGAGCAGCGATGCATTTTGGCCGCGGCAGGGTAGTGGTCAGGGGAAAACTTTATGTTGACACCAAGGCAAGCGGTCGCGAACAGATCATTATTTCTGAGGTACCGTTCCAGGTTAATCGCGATGCATTGACAAATAGAATTGGCGAGCTGGTCAACGAAAAAGTAATTGAAGGAATTGCTCATGTAAATAATGAATCAAACAATAAAGAGGGAACCAGGATCGTGGTTGATCTGAAACGTGACGCGATCGCTAACGTTGTGATCAATCAATTATACAAATACACAGAACTCCAGACAAGTTTTGGGATCAATAATGTGGCCCTCGTGAGAGGCAGACCGCGGACGCTGAACCTGAAGGAAATGATCAGCGAGTTCGTTGACTTCAGGCACGAAGTAGTTGTGCGGCGCACGAAATTTGAATTGAGAGAAGCACAAAAGAAAGCCCACATTTTGCAGGGCTATTTGATCGCTCTTGATCATTTGGATGAAGTGATCGCTTTGATCCGCGCTTCAGCTACACCTGAAATCGCGAAGGAAGCGTTGATCAATGCAGGCTGGGGTCTTGATGAGATACAAGCCAAGGCCATACTCGATCTGAGGTTGCAACGCCTGACGGGCATGGAGCGGGAAAAAATAAAACAGGAATACGATGAACTGATGAAGTTGATCGCATATCTCAATGAACTACTCGCCAACGAGGCCATGCGCTATGATGTGATCAAAAAAGAATTGCAGGAGATCAAGGACAAGTTTGGTGATGCCAGGAAAACCGAGATCACGTACCTGGAAGACGAAGTAAAAATAAAGGACCTGATCAAGGAAGAAGATGTGGTGATCACGATCTCACACCATGGCTATATAAAAAGAACCCCGGCAGATGAATACAGGTTACAGCGCCGCGGCGGACGCGGCTCCCTGGGCGGAAAGACGAGGGAGGAAGATTATATCGAGCACCTGTTCGTAGCCTCTTCACACCACACCATGTTGTTTTTTACCGAAAAGGGCAGATGCTACTGGTTGAACGTGTATGAGATTCCCGAAGGTGAGAAAACAAGCAAGGGTAGAGCTATCCAAAATCTCATTCAACTGGCTGGTGATGATAAGATAAGAGCGATTATTGATGTAAAAGATTTAAAAGATGAAGAGTTTATCAGATCGCACAATATAGTTCTTTGTACCAAGCACGGGGTCATCAAGAAAACGGAGCTTGAGGACTTCAGCCGACCGAGGTTGACTGGTGTGAATGCCATTACCATTAATGAGGGAGATGAATTGCTGGAAGCAAAAATGACGGATGGGAAATCGGAGATCATGATGGCCATCAAGAGCGGGCGAGCCATCCGTTTTTCCGAGTCAAAAGTTCGTCCGACGGGGAGAGGGGCCATTGGCGTGGCCGGCATTGAAGTTGATGATGCCAATGATGAGGTAGTCGGCATGGTCTGTGTAAATCCTGAGGAGGGCGCGTCGCGAACTGTGCTTGTGGTAAGTGAAAAGGGTTTTGGAAAAAGAACCGCAGTCGATGAGTATCGATTCACCAATCGCGGTGGCAAGGGTGTGAAGACGATCAATGTGACAGAAAAAACCGGTAAACTTGTGGGTATTCTTGATGTGGCCGAAAAGGAAGACCTGATGATCACCTGTAAAAGCGGTGTAATCATCCGAATGAAGATATCGGACATAAGTGAACAGGGAAGAGCTACCCAGGGTGTCAAACTGATCAGGCTCGATGAAGGGGATGAAATAGCCGGGATTACCAGGCTGGAAGTTGAGGAAGTGAATGGAAATGGAAACGGGCATATTGAGAATAGCGAGACATCTGCTGGTCGCCCTGAAGCGCGCCTGAACGAACCTCCGGCTCCCGATAGCTATCGGGACGACGAGGCAACCAATCCGCCTGAAGACTCATCTGAGGAAAGTACTGAACAATAAATTCTTTTTCATATCTATTAAAACACTCAAACATGCGCAAATCTATTTTTATCACAGCGCTTCTTGCCATGATCAGTTTTGTTATCCATGCGCAATCAGTTGATGATGCATTGAAGCAGGTAGGGAAGAGCAATGACAAAGCTAAAGAGATCATAGACAAGTTGGCTGCTGATCCCAATAATGCAAAGAATGCCGACGTCTGGTACGTTAAAGCCCAGATTTATAATGCTCTTGCTACTGATGATAAATTTAAGACTTCTGTGCCTGATGCCTATGACCAGGCATTCGAAGCGTTTAAGAAATCGTACGATATAGATCCGAATAATAAACGCATGATCCTGGATCTCTATAAAACCGGCTTTGTGGCATACGAAGGAGTTTCTAATAGGGCGGCGGCGGCGTACCAGGCTAACAACCTGGCTGTAGCTCTCGAGGCTTATAAAAAAACAATTGAATATGGCGACTATTTGAAATCAAAAAATCTATCGTACAGCGGTTACAGCGTGCCTAAAATTGATACGGGCATGGTCTTTATGGCCGGCTACACAGCGATGAAACTCGAGAAGAATGATGAGGCAATGAATTATTTTTCCCGCATCGCTGAAGCTAAAATAGGAAAAGAGGCAGATTACGTGATCCCATATCAATTCCTTTCTTTCCAATACAAAGCGAAAAAGGACGAGGCTAATTTTAAAAAATATGTTGAGCTGGGAAGACAAGTCTATCCTCACGATCCTTATTTCGTCACCATCAAACTCGATTGGGCAAGGGAGAACAACAATTATCCCGAGCTCTTTAGTGGGTACGAAGAATTAATAGCGATGCAACCAGATAGTTTAACCAATGCACTGTCATATGCATCTGAGTTGTTTGACTACTTGTACATCAAAAATCCTGACAAGAGGCCTGCTGATTATGATGCCATAGCGGCAAAGGTCGAAGCAAACATAAAAAAGACCTTGGCTAAGGACTACGATCCCTTAAGTTCGAACCTCATCATAGCCCAGCTCTATTATAACCAGGGTCTCGACCAGGCGACAGAATCAGACAAAATAAAAAGTACAAAGCCCGAGGATGTAAAAAAGAAAAATGATCTCAAGGCGAAGGCAATGTCAAGATATGAGTTGGCACTTCCTTACACGGAAAAAGTGGCCACCATACTTGAAACAAAGGGAATGGCGAATTTGAATGCAAGGGAAAGGCACACACTGAAAAATATGTACATCATGCTCGGCGATATGTACACGGCCAAGGGTGACAAAGTAAAGGCTGCGGACTACGACAAAAAATATTCGTCGATAAAATAAATTTGAATTCTTATTTCTGATAAAGGCCTCCTGATGGGAGGGCTTTGCCGTTAGAGCTCAGGTATGATTTATCAGGCAGTTCTGTTTCGCTCCATAAACAGGGAATACGAACTATAAAGTACGCACATCAATCTCGATTACTGGAAAAAACGGTAATTCGCCGACGAAGGAGGTAGCTCAGGTCGGCCCGCATTAAAACAATTCCGTGCTATGAATTTCTTCGCCACGCTTAGAAGTACAAGACTCTGAGAACGGATTTTGATTACGAAATTGAGAATAAAATTGCTAATTCTGGTTTAATAGTTTATATTACTTATCTCTTCGTGTCCCTGTATATTCTTTATACCCTTCGACAAGCTTTCACTATTTTTTTTCGCAACAGGCGTAAATCATAAACTGTTATTACACCGTTTACACACTGTGAATTTTGTCAATTCACCAAACAAAAAAAAGGAGTACAAATTATGCGACACGACAAATTTTTCTCTTCTGCAATCTTGCTTTGTGCGATTGCATTCCTCACAATGGGTTGGATGACTTTTCCTTCACACAAGGCCGGTCTGGTTAACATATCGATCGTAGGATTTCCAGAAGGGGTATTTACGGCAACTGGAGCCCTGGTAGCTACAGGGACCAATTTTATGGACGTACGACCAAGTGGAAAAAGTACCTCAATTCATTGCACAAATTCGGTCGTAACTCCGCAAGGAACTTTCACGATTTTGATGGATTGTCAATTTATAACTTCTACCGGGCAGTGGCGCATTACCAATGGCACTGGTGCTTATGCAAACCTTCGGGGTACTGGGTCACTTGTAATGTCGTTTAATGAGCAAGGACAAGATGTTGAAACGCTTGAAGGAATGATTCACTAAAGACTGAAATAAATTTTTTTGTGAGGCCTCCTCCGTGGGAGGCTTTGGTTTTATTATCACAATCTTCATGAAATTGTAATTAATGAGTTGTCCTTCGCTTTTCTAAAGTACCACCAATCAATACCGAGAGGATAAGAAATTTCTTATAAAGTAGCCAGGAAAAACCAACGCTAAGGCAAATGATTAATCCTACAATAACTCCAAGCGCCAATGTTGCCCAGATAGCGTTCTTTCCGAGGTCCAAAGAAGCGAGAAGGATAATTGTTGCAACTATACCTAAAATATCCCAAATATTCATTGTGCCGGAAAGATATCAAAAATGGAACATAAAATTATTCTCAGAAAGGCTTATGATGCCAGAACAGATGGAGGAATTAACATTGTTGCGATTTTTGTTGAAAAAATGTTATCAATTTATTTTTTCGGCCCACGCTAGAGCGGCGTTAGCCCGAAGAAATCGAGAATAATAGAAATTTAGAAATGTCAAGATATGTCTGATTAGGAACCCTTTCATTAATACTTATATACTCAACAATTCTGTTGCATAAAGTATAAAGAGTCGGGCTGTCACTTAGAAGATGTCTTGACAGGCCGCAGCGTCTA
>Ga0066709_100004731_pt1 | contig 10974 bp, 8 predicted proteins | sample GraSoiAngelo_158_FD_79665 | JGI IMG/M metagenome (GOLD analysis project Ga0066709, IMG submission 79665) | Grasslands soil microbial communities from the Angelo Coastal Reserve, California, USA - 14_1009_16_30cm | ecosystem: Environmental > Terrestrial > Soil > Grasslands | place: USA... | reverse complement strand
TCGAGCTTATTGGTCGCGGCATTGATTGAATCCCAGAGGGTCTCGAAAGTGCGGCTGCATTCCTGGGCCAGGATTTCCGGGCCCCACACCGTCTCGTTCATCTGCTGTTCCTTGGCTTCGATGGCCGATAATTGGGCCAAAGTTTCCGGAGAGAGGCGCTGAAACAAGTCCTTTTGGACTGCGAGCCGGGGCGGGGAGAGCGGCTCTTCTTTGTCCCGCTTGGAGAGATAGAGAGCGCCTCCGATCAATATGACAACAGAAGAGCAAAGGAGAATAATCCGAACGCGTCGCACAGAGTTTCTGACGGCAAGGTAAACTCCGCATGTCGAGAAATCACGCTCTAAAACGGGCGCGGAGAGCGTCCGTCGCCGGAGACAGAAAGGAAGCCGCGAGTCTGAGTGTGTTCGTCGCCGCGTTGAGATCGGAGGAGAGACGGAGGATACGATGGATCCTTTTTTCATCACTTGCTCGCTCCAGCACTTCAATTTGCACTCGCAGGGGTGGGCGTCGAAACGCACACTTGCGTTTTGGCGGCCAATCGTTATTCTGATTCTGTCGAGCCTGACAACCGTGCTGAGAACTATGAAAGACTTCACAAATCTGATCGCTGGCAGACCTTCCCGACACCGAGGTTTTACGTTAATCGAACTTTTGGTGGTCATCGCCATTATTGCTATTCTGGCCGGCCTGCTGTTGCCGGCGTTGGCCAAAGCCAGGACCAAAGCCCAGGGCATCTTTTGCATGTCGAACACCAAGCAGCTCGCGCTCGCATGGATCATGTACTCAGGCGATTACAACGACCACGTCGTGAACAACTTTGGCGTCATGGAAACCCAAACTTCAAAGGGCGTGATCGATTCAGGCGGCGAATACCAGAACTGGATTCACAACGTCATGGACTGGTCGCTAAATGAGATGAACACCAACTTGGCTTACGTTCGGAAGAGCAAGCTCAGCAAATACACCAGCGGCACCGTCAACCTTTACCGCTGTCCGGCGGACAGATACTTGAGCAAAACCCAAAGACAGAACGGTTGGAGCTCCCGCGTTCGCAGCTTGTCGATGAACGCTTACTTCGGCCTGTTCAATGTCAGTGGGGCCGGCAGTGATGGCAAGGGCTACTTCCAGCAGGATTACCGGCAGTTCCTCAAGCTTGGCGACGTTCCGTCTCCGGCTAACATCTTCGTCTTCCTTGATGAACAACCCGACAGTATCAACGATGCTTACTACTTAAACGCCGCCAATGCAACAGCCTGGGGCGACTCCCCTGGGTGGTATCACAACGGCGCTTGCGGCCTTTCTTTTGCTGATGGCCACTCGGAGATTCACAAATGGATCAGCGCAACAGCGCGGACGCCAATTACGACAATTGGGCACAGTCCGAAAAACTTCGACGTTGTCGGTAAACGCGACTTCCAATGGCTCTGGGATAGGACCAGCGTGAAGAGGTAAACCTGCTCCAGCTCTCAATCTTTGCGGTTTTCGTCCTTCTGTTTTGGTCAGGATTACAATAGCAAGATAAATGTCCTGAAGTCGCTGGCTCATTCGTCGTATCGTTGAACGAGCAAGACAACAAAAGAAAGGCAACTATAAACACGCCAACGCAAAACGAATACATGCTCTTGTTCCGGGGTACGCACTGGGACAAGGGTCTCTCCCCGGAAGAGATCCAGAAGATGGTGGGCCAATGGTACGCCTGGTTCGAACGGCTGACACAGGAAGGGAAATGCAAGGCCGGCCATCCGCTGGAGCGCGAGGGCAAAATCGTTTCCAGCAGGAAAGGGCGGACGGTGGCCGATGGTCCGTTCGCCGAGTCCAAGGAAGCCATTGGCGGCTATTTCCTGCTGGAGGTGGATGACCGCAATGAAGCGGTGGAAATCGCCAAACAGTGCCCGGGCCTTGATTACGGAATAGACGTCGAGGTCCGGCCCGTGGCAGAGCAGTGTACGGCCAGAGCACGCGCGAACGAAGCACTCGCGCACGCGGCAGTTTGATCGTGTGACGCAAATTCAAGACTCGTAGCAGATCGGAAGCCCCTCTCCCCGTTCGTGCCTCACGGGGAGAGGGAGAAGATAGGTGTCTCCCCGCAACATCAATCACTTGTTCAGTTGCCAGCAGCCCGCTCCAGCACATCGAGCATAGCGCTGATCGTCTCCAGCGCATTCCCCTCAAGCCGGTTGTTCACGTAAATGTACGTCTTCCGGTGTGGTTCGTAGCTTTCTCCTTCGACAATTAAGCCGGCGCCGGCTTCGCGGGCATCCTCATTCACTTCCTGCGTTTTGTCGTACGGCTGGAATGCCTTTACCGCGTCTTCGTATCTTCGCCCGGGCTTCAGGAGGAAACGGGCCGCGACCAATTCCGGGTTCGTTCGACTGCCCGGGAGAGCCATCTGCTCGCTGACTGGCGGCATCGCATCCCATGAATTGAACACGTGCGTGACACCATGTCGGGCGAGGCAGCCGAAGTACTCGTCGCGAAGCCAGTGTTTGTTCCGCATCTCTATCGCATAGGGCCAACCCTTCGGCAATTTGCCAAGGAAGGTATCGAGGTCGGCAACGAAAACCCGGCCGTGCTCGTAATCGCTCGGCCAGAAGCGCGAGAACTCGAACATCAGCACGCCCACCTTTTGGCGGATGTCTTCACACGGTTTGAGGAACGCCGTCGCGAACAAGTCGGCGTTCAGGAAATCCCGATTCGGTTGTCCGGCCTTCGCACCGAAACGGTCGAGCTTGGGAAACTTTTTGAGGGTAAGCGCATCGGTCACCTTGAAGCCGAATCGGAAATCGTCCGGCACTTGATCTGCCAATCCTTGCAGATACTCGTGACGCGGAAAGTCGTAATACGCCGCGTCCACACAAACGGTCTTGAAAACCTTCGCGTACTCGCTCAGGCAGTCCCGCTGGAACCGGGTCTTCGCAAGTTTGCCGCGGTATTCGTATCGCGCCGGGGTGTAGAGTTGGCCGTACCAGCCTTCGTACTTCCATGAGGACGTGCCGATGAAAACACCCTTGGCGGCAAGTTCCGCCGCCCGCTGTTTCATCGCTTCGCGATCGAAGGCCATTTCCGGGTGCGCAGGGTACAAATCTGCGTGACCAAACGCGAGCACTGCGACAGCGGAGTGCAGGTCATAGCCGTGAAATAATGCCGTTCTAAGGAAGCAGGATTCCGATCGCGAAGGGCCCGGGCGCAGGAAAAGCGCCCGGGCCGTGTCGAACCCTGCCTGATCAGGCGGTTTCTTGTTCGGCGCGCAGTTCACCTACTTTGCGCACGCGCCACAGAGGGTTTTCGCCCTTTTTTTTGTCCGGTTGCAGTCGCAGATTGCTGATGGACTGTCCTGCCCGGCTCACGATTTGGAATCTTTCGCCTGATGGCGTAGTGCCTTCAAAGACTCCGGACTCGCCGTGGAGCAATTCGGCCAAGTCGTAACCAGTGATTGTCTCGTTCACTTTATACATATTTCTCACCTCTTTCCATTTTCAGGTTTCGCCCCGTGACCTTGCGGTCACACCCGTATTGCAACTTCAAGAACCAAAGCCTCGACCTTGCTCGCAAAGCGGTCAAGGGGCGAAAACGAAAATTTGTTCACCGGCCCGGTTTGCGCAAATCGCGGTTTTTGACGGGCTGTTGGCGTTGCTATGAAAATAAACTGCTTTGGTTAGAAAATCATTCAGCGCTCCTAACCTAAGTAAAGAATGTAAGCCAAGCCGACGGATGTCGCAGACCTGGTTAACATCCGGCTTGTAAGGGAATTGCAAACTTTTCGACGGCATTGTTACCTGAAACCCGTCGAGAAGTTTGACACTCTGGTCTGTGAAACTACCGCTGCCCTGGAGACAAGCACTTGTCAGCGTGTGTCGTAATTAGTTTACCCCAAATTACTTTCCAACATGGGCCTTAGCCTTGGGGCTGTTTTCAGGTTCTTGGCAAGCGCCGTGCTTCAAGCCTTCGCAGTGATAAATCCGCTCGAACCGCCAGATCTCCACCATCTACGGGCCGCAAGTGGGTGGTTGTTGCTTGGTGCGGACGCTGAGGCGGCCGAAGACCTGAAACGCATCGACCCTCAACTCCACGCCCATCCTGATGTGCTGGAGATCCACTGGCAGATTCACGCCAGGGCGCAGAATTGGCACGTGTGCCTGAACATCGCCAGCGCCATTGTTGAAATCGACCCCGATCGCCCCTCTGGCTGGATCAGCCGGGCGTATTCCCTGCGGCAAGTCCCCGCCGGTGGTCTGCAGGCCGCGTTTGATTCGCTGCTGCCTGTCGCTGAAAAGTTCCCCGCTGATCCCATGATTCCCTTTGGCCTGGCGTGCTACGCGTGTCAGTTGGGCCACCTGGAAGAGGGCCGCTTCTGGTTGTGCAGGGCGTTCTCCGCAGCTAAAAACTCGGGCAGAGAAACGCGCCTCAGATCGATGGCGTTGGATCAGCCCGAATTGGAGCCTTTGCTTCGGAAAATCGCTGAACCTGCCCAGTGAGTTGGATGCCTGGCCGGTCGTTCCTCGAGCGAAACAAAACGAAACACTCGAGATGGATTCGAGTCCTACCTCAGGAGCCACATCCAAAGGTTCCAGCTCAACGCCGATTTTTCACTCGACTGATTTGTAACCCACCGCCCAGACACAAGGTTCGGCGACGGCGGAAGTTTGAATATCGCGCGGCCCAAATCTGTCTTTATCCTTTGCGCAACAATTAACTGGAAAAGCGGAGGCAGTGTGTGGTTAAGTGTTGCAATCGTTGCGAAATGATCTTTCGACCTTTGAATTTGCCAGCTGACACCGTTCGCCGACCTGGTGAGTGGATGACTCGATTCAGATTGATCTCCGTTTCCGGACTGCTGCTCGGGTTGACGGCAGGGGTTTGTGCCCGCGCCGCCAGCAAAGGGCCGGTCGATTTCGACCGCGACATCCACCCGATTCTCTCCGACAAGTGTTTCGCGTGCCACGGACCCGACGAGAAGGAACGGAAAGCGAAGTTGCGCCTCGACCGAAAGGACGAGGCCTTCAAGCCGCTTAAATCGGGCGGATACGCCATCGTCCCCGCCCATCCGGAAAAGAGCGAACTGCTGGCGCGCCTCACCACCAAGGATGAAGATGACTTGATGCCGCCACCGAAGAGCGGCAAGAAATTGACTCCGGCGCAGATTGATTTGTTACGTCGCTGGGTTGCGGAGGGGGCGGCATGGCAGCGTCACTGGGCATTTGTCAAACCGGAACGTCCGCCATTGCCGGCAGTCAAGAACAAGAAGTGGCCGCGCCAGGAGATGGATTATTTCGTCCTTGCTCGACTGGAGAAGGAAGGACTCCAGCCTTCGCCCGAAGCGGACAAGACGACGCTCATTCGCCGGGCGAGTTTCGACCTGACCGGACTGCCGCCGACGCCGCAGGAAGTGGACGCGTTCCTGGCGGACAAAAGCCCGGAGGCTTATGACAAACTCGTGGATCGCCTGCTCGACTCGCCCTCCTACGGCGAGCATGAGGCGCGGTACTGGCTCGACGCGGCGCGCTACGCCGATTCGCACGGCTTCCACATCGATTCGGACCGCAGCATGTGGAAGTATCGCGAGTGGCTCATTAACGCTTTCAATCAAAACATGCCGTTCGATGAGTTCACCACCGAACAACTGGCAGGTGATCTGTTGCCGAACGCGACCACCGACCAGAAAATCGCTTCCGGCTATGTCCGGTGCAACATGAGCACGGGCGAGGGCGGCGCCATCGAGGAGGAGTATAAAAGCAAATACACCTTCGACCGCGTCGAAACTACGAGCACGATCTGGCTCGGTTTGACGATGACCTGCGCGCGCTGCCACACCCACAAATACGACCCGATCCAGCACCGGGAGTATTACGGCCTTTACGCGCTCTTCAATAACCTGGACGAGTCGATCATGGACGGCAACCGTCCGAATCCCGATCCCTTTATCAAATTGCCGACCCCGGAACAGGCGGCGCGGCAGGAATGGCTGAAAAAACGCATCGACGACGGACAGAAGAAGATCGACGCGCCGATGCCGGAGCTGGACGCGGCCCAGACGGAGTGGGTGGGCAAATGGCATGATAAGTTGAGCGCTCACTGGGCCGTGCTCGCGCCGGAAAGTCTGAAATCAACCAACGGCACGGAGTTCGAAATCCTTGAGGACCAGTCCGTGCTGGCCAAAGGGGCGAACCCCGAAGAAGACGTTCACGAAGCGACGCTAAGGCTCGAGGCGGGATCTTTGACAGCCATCCGGCTCGAGGTGCTGCCGCACCCGTCGTTGCCGAACCGGAGCAGCGCGCGCGCGGACGACGGGCGGTTTGAGCTTTCGGAGTTCGAAGCGGAAATCGTCGCCACCGACGGGGAAGGCAAAAGCGGAGAGCCGAAGAAACTCAAGTTTGCGCGAGCCGCCGCTGATTTGTCAGCGGGCGACAAGCAGATTGGCAAAGCCATCGACGGCAAAGCCGACACGGCCTGGACCATCCCGACCAACGCAGTGACCGAGCCCCACACGGCTCTGTTCGTCCTGGGTGAACCGACGAAGGTTCAGGAGAATTCGGAGCTGCGCGTCCGTTTGCGCTACCAGGCGTCAAAGTCGAAACGTGCCATTGGCCATTGGCGTCTGGCCGCGGCGCAGAACGAAGAGTTGGCGCAATGGCTGGCTCCGCCCAAGCCATGGCAGGTGATCGGTCCCTTCAAAGCCGAAAGTCTGAAGATGGGACTGGCCGCCGAATATGAGCCGGAGACGGCAATTGATTTCGACAAGTCTTATCCGGGCGTGCGTGAGGAAATCCGATGGACCGTCCGCGGCGACCTCGAAGACGCCAAATCGCACAAGTACGTGGACGAATTGCACGGGGTCCACGGCGTGTTTTATTTCTATCGCACCCTCAAACTGGACGCGGACCGCAAAGTGGACCTGACGTTGGGCGCCGACGACCTGTTCAAAGTATGGGTCAACTCCAGACTCGTGTTGGAACAGTCCACCAAGCGAAAAGCGGAGGAGGGTCCGGCAAAGTTGACGCTTGACTTGAACCAGGGCGAAAACAAAATCCTCGTGAAGGCGGTGAACCACCAGGGCGCTTCTTACTTCACGTTCAACGCCGACCTCAACGACCTCGACAAGGTGCCGGGCGATGTCGCCGCCATTCTGGCGACAACGAAGGACCCTTCAGGGAGTGACAAAACGCGCGTGCGCGATTTTTATCGCCGAGTGGTCTCGCCGGAGGCCAAGGAACTCCTCGATGAGGTGGCAAAATGGCGCGAGGAAAAAGAAGTCATCGAAAAGGAGATTCCCACTACGATGGTCGCGAAGGAACTCGACAAACCGCGCGACACTTTCCTGCTGATGCGCGGCGAGTACGACAAAAAAGGCGAGCAAGTTGAGCCGGGTGTTCCGGCCATTCTTCCGCCCTGGCCCAAGGACGCACCGAAGAACCGCCTGGGTTTGGCGAAGTGGCTGGTGGACCCGTCGCATCCCCTCACCGCGCGCGTGAACGCGAACCGGTTTTGGCAGCAGTTTTTTGGCGTTGGCATTGTGAAGACCGCGGAGGATTTCGGCGTACAGGGCGAACGGCCGTCGCAGCCCGAACTGCTCGACTGGCTGGCCACGGAGTTCACTGGCACCGGCTGGAACGTGAAACACTTGCAGCGGCTCATCGCCACCTCGGCGACTTATCGGCAGTCCTCACGCGTCACGCCTGCGTTGCTGGTTAAAGACCCGGAGAACCGCCTGCTCGCGCGCGGACCTCGTTTCCGCCTCGACGCCGAGGCCGTGCGCGACACCGCCCTGTTCGTCAGCGGGCTGCTGGTCCAAAAAGAGGGTGGGCAGAGTGTCAAGCCGTGGCAGCCCTCCGGACTTTGGGAGGCGGTCTCCTATAACAATTCACAAAAATATGTGCCGGACCTCGGCGAAGCCGAATATCGCCGCAGCCTCTACATCTACTGGAAACGCCAGAGTCCGCCGCCGAACATGCTCATCTTCGACGCGCCGACCCGTGAGTATTGCGTCGTCCGCCGCCCGCGCACCAACACGCCCTTGCAGGCGCTCACGCTCCTGAATGACCCGCAGTTTGTCGAAGCCTCGCGCGCCTTCGCCCAACGCATCATGGCCGAGGCGGCCGACGACCCGAAGAAACGAATCATTTACGCTTTCCGCCTGGCCACGGCGCGCGTTCCGGGCGCCGATGAGATCAAAGTGCTGCTCGACGTTTACCGCCAACAACTCGCCGAGTATCGCAAAGACAAGGACGCCGCCGAGCGACTTCTCGGCGTCGGCGATTTCAAGGCCAAGGACGACCTCGACAAGAGTGAACTGGCGGCGTGGACGACCATTGCCAGCATGATTTTGAATTTGGACGAAACGGTGACGAAGGGATGAACATTTTGCCTATGAATCCAATTCTAGAGGAAAAATTGTTACTCACGCGACGGCACTTTTTTGGCCGGATGGCCACGGGTGTCGGCGCTGCCGCCCTGGGTTCGCTGTTGAACCCGGGTCTGTTCGCGGCGTTGGCCGACGAGTCTGAGAAACCTAAAGGGCCGCTCGGCGCACCGCACTTCGCGCCGAAGGCCAGGCGGGTGATTTACCTCTTTATGGCGGGCGGACCGTCGCAGATGGAACTGTTCGATTACAAGCCGACTCTTGAAAAATTCCACGAGAGCGAGCTGCCCGACTCCATCCGAATGGGCCAGCGCATCACCACCATGACCTCGGGACAGAAATCGCTGCCGGTAGTGAAATCGATCTACCAATTCAGTCAACACGGCAAATCAGGCGCCTGGGTGAGCGAATTGGTGCCTCACATTGCCGGCATCGTGGACGACATCTGCCTGCTGAAGACGGTCAATACCGAGGCCATCAATCACGACCCCGCCATTACTTTCATTCAAACCGGTTTCCAGCAACCGGGCCGGCCATGCATGGGCGCGTGGTTGAGTTATGGCCTGGGCAGCGCGAACAAAAATCTGCCGGCGTTCATCGTGATGATCTCGAACGGCAAAGAGAGCGATCAACCGCTTTACACGCGTTTGTGGAGTGCCGGCTTTTTGCCTTCTGAACTTCAGGGCGTTCAGTTCCGCGGCAAAGGCGACCCGGTGCTTTATCTCTCGAACCCGCCCGGCATCAGTGCCGAGACACGCAGGCGCATGCTCGACGGTTTGGCGAAGTTGAACGAGAGACGCTACCGTGCTTTCGCGGACCCCGAGATCAACACGCGCATTTCGCAATACGAAATGGCTTACCGGATGCAAACCTCCGTGCCCGAACTGACGGACATTTCCAAAGAACCGGAGAGATTGCTCGAAATGTATGGACCGGACGTGAAGAAGCCCGGCACCTTCGCTTATAACTGTTTGCTCGCGCGCCGCATGGCCGAGCGCGGCGTGCGTTTCATTCAACTCTACCATCGCGGCTGGGACCAGCATAGCGATTTGCCCAAGCGCATCAAAGAGCAGTGCCAGGACACCGACCAGCCGAGTGCCGCGTTGGTCAAGGACCTCAAGGAGCGCGGTTTGCTGGACGACACGCTGGTCATTTGGGGCGGTGAATTCGGCCGCACGGTCTATTGCCAGGGCAAGATTGAAAAGGACAATTACGGTCGCGACCATCACGGCCGCTGCTACTCGATCTGGATGGCCGGCGGCGGAATCAAACCGGGCATCAGCTACGGCCAGACCGATGACTACTGCTACAACGTCGTCGAGAACCCGGTGCACATCCACGACCTGAACGCGACGATTCTCCACTGCCTGGGCGTCAACCATGAACAGCTCACGTATCGGTTTCAGGGCCGCGACTTCCGCCTGACGGACATTCACGGCGAAGCCGTCAAAGGAATTCTTGCCTGATTTTTCACGACTATTGGTCCGCGTTTGTTGAACTGGTTCGAAAGCCATTCGAGCACATTGAATGGATCTGGGGGATCTTCCCGCTTTACTTCGCTTTGATGTTGAACGAAATGACGTCCTCGAAGGCGAACTATCGCACGGCGATTCAAACCGGCTTCAGCTTCCTTTGGGCTGGCGCGCAGTGGCTCTATCCGTACTTCAAACCGCAGCGGGTCGGACCGCCTCGGATCGAGTTGGGCGCCATGCTGCCGGTCAACCTGCTCGTCACCTTCCTGGCGATCGGCATCGGCGCGCTGGCGTTCATCAGCGGAGTCCGCCGAAAGTTTCCGAAATATTGTTCCTTTCTGGGGTACGCAAGGTTCAGCAATTACTTCATGATCGCGATCTTCCCTCTCCAGGCCCGCTATCTGGAGTGGACGTGGGAAAGATTGATTGCCATCGCGCTGTTCGCGGTGCCGATCTGGCTTGTGCTCCACTTCGGTCTGATGCCGATCCGGAATCGCACGTAACCGGCGCGCACGCGTTGGCGATTTTCCAACGCCCATCGATTCAACTGCGCTGCTTAATTTCGCGCTCATGGCGGCTCAATCATAAACCGGAGTCCGTCGCTCAACTTCTTGTCGTGAAACTTTGCTGCCTGGAGCAACGCGCGCGCTCCCTCATCCCCCTGGCCTGACTCGACAATCTTTCGCGCCCATTCTTCCGCTTGCTCGAATTTTCCCTGGATCAAATAGAGTCTCGCCAATCCGTACCAGGCAGCCGGCGCGCGCGGGCTGGCCTTGAGCAAATAAGTCTCGGCTTCACCGTATTTTTTTTGCGCCAGGTAGATTTGTCCAAGTCCGTTCAGCGCGGCCGGATGATCCGGTTCCAGCGAAAGGACCTTTTGGAAGGCTTTCTCAGCCTGTTGCGCCCTGCCCGTGTTGAAATTCGCCCAGCCAAGTCCGTTCCAGGTCTCCGGGTTTTTCGGGTCGAGTTCGACGGCACGGTCGAACTTCGGGATTGCTTCCGCCGGTCGTCCCGATTGCCAGAGTCGCCAGCCTTCCTGAGCGAGCTGGGGTGCGTCGCCATCTTTGTGCGCCGCGAAAAGCCAGATGGCCAGCACGAGCACGGGACAGGCAAGGCCGAGGCCAATTCCGAGCCACAACGTTTTGT
>Ga0066709_100004729_pt1 | contig 10975 bp, 11 predicted proteins | sample GraSoiAngelo_158_FD_79665 | JGI IMG/M metagenome (GOLD analysis project Ga0066709, IMG submission 79665) | Grasslands soil microbial communities from the Angelo Coastal Reserve, California, USA - 14_1009_16_30cm | ecosystem: Environmental > Terrestrial > Soil > Grasslands | place: USA... | reverse complement strand
GTGCAGGTAGATCTTCGTGAATCCTGGTGGATCGGGCAGGTTGAGATCCCCACCCGCCTCGTCCTCGCCCCGATGGCCGGGGTGAGTGTTCAGGCCTTCCGGCGCCAGGGGCGGCGTTACGGGGCGGGGCTCGTCTGCTCGGAGATGGTCAGCTGCGCCGGACTGGAGCACCGGAACGAGCGGACCCTCGGGTACCTGCGCGTGGCCCGGGACGAGCATCCGCTGGCGATCCAGATCTTCGGCTCTGAGCCGGGCGTGATGGCCGAGGCGGCCCGGCTGGTTGCCGCAGCGGGGGCCGACATCGTGGACGTCAACTTCGGCTGCCCCGTCCGAAAGGTGACGAAGACGGGGGCGGGAGCAACCCTGCTGGAGGATCCCGAGCGCGCGTGCGCGATCGTGGCCGCGGTGGCCGACTCGGTCGACCTGCCTGTCTCGGTGAAGATGCGCCGCGGGGTCGAGAACGGTTCACGAGCCTGTCTCGTCGTCGGGCCCCGCCTGGTCGAGGCCGGCGCGGCGACGCTCACGCTCCATCCGCGGTCGGCGCGGCAGATGTACACGGGGGAGGCGGATCATGCGTTGACGGCGGAGCTCGTGTCGCTCGTCGACGTGCCGGTCATCGCTTCCGGCGACGTGACGTCTCGCGCGCGGGCGCAGAGCGTGCTCGCGACGACCGGCGCGGCCGCCGTGATGGTCGGGCGCGGGGCGCAGGGCAATCCCTGGGCGCTGCGCGAGATCGTCGACGGCGAGGGGGCCGGCCCGTCACGCGAGGAGGTCGCGGCGGAGCTCATCCTGTTCATCCGCGAGACGGTGCGCGAGCTCGGTGAGCATCGCGCCTCTGGCTTCCTGAAGAAGTTCTACGGCTGGTATCTCGGTCGCGGACGTTTCCCACGGCCGTTCAAGCAAGAGCTGGTCCAGCTGGACACGACGGACGAAGTCGTGACGCGCCTGTTTGCCGCAGCACCGGGCGCCGCCGCGATCGTCGATCGGCTCGAAGCCGAGCTGCCCGACCCGGCCGACGAGATCCTCCTGGACTCGATGCCGATCTCCATCTACGGCGGCGGCTGACCGAGCGGGCTACCGGTCGCGACGGTGTCCCAACGGCCGGTGTCAGCGGGCTACCGGTCGCGACGGTGTCCCAACGGCCGGTGTCAGACACCAACGCCGCGGTGTAACGACCCCGTCACGGAACCCGCCCGTGTGGCCGGTCCCGCTCGCGCCTGCACGTCGTCCCGGCGCCTCAGGCCGGTGTCAGACACCATCGCCCCTTCGTCAAGTTTGTGCGACGAAAGAGTCACGAGGCGCGACGCACGCTCGTACCTCCGCTACGTTCGTTTCGATGGCCCGACCGCTGCGCATTCTCGAGCGCGACGGCATCTACAACGTCGGATCGCGCGGGAACAACAAGGAAACGATGTTCCGCGACGCGACCGACTGGACGGAATTCTTGCGACTGCTCGCCAAGGTTGCGACTCGGCACTGCTGGGAGGGGTGGGCTTACTGCCTGATGGGAAACCACTTCCACCTCGTGGTCCAACTCCCACACCTCGGCCTCTCCGAGGGCATGCAGCTGCTCAACAGCGGCTACGCAGTTCGAACGAACATTCGCTACAAGCGGACGGGACACCTAGTCCGCAACCGCTTCTACTCGCAGCAGGTGGAGAGCGAAGCACACCTGCTCGAGCTCTGTCGATACGTCGTGCTGAACCCGGTTCGCGCCGGCCTGTGCCGCTCGCCCGCCGACTGGCCCTGGAGCAGCTATCGCGCAACTGCCGGGCTCGACCCGGAGCACCCCTTCCTCTCTACGAACGGAATCCTCAGTCTCTTCGCAGAAGACCGCCTGAACGCACAGAGGAGCTACCGAGACTACGTCGAGGACGCGCTCAGTGGTTTCGCTCCCAGACCAGCCGCAAGCCTTCGAGTGTGAGGAACGGATCGACGAGCTCGATGGTCTCCGAATGCGGTGCGATCAGGTCCGCCAGTCCGCCGGTCGCGATCGCGCGCGCGTCGGCGCCGAGCTCGCCGCGGATCCGCCGGACGATTCCGTCCACCTGTCCCGCGAACCCGTATACGAGTCCCGACTGGAGGCTCGCGATGGTCGTCCTGCCGATCACCGTCTCCGGCTCGACGAAGTCGACCTTCCGCAGCCGTGCCGCGCGGGCGAACAAGGCATCCATCGACACCTCGATGCCCGGCGCCAGCACCCCTCCGACGTATTCCCCGTCCGCGGAGACGACGTCGAAGTTCGTCGACGTGCCAAAGTCGACGACCACGCACGGCGTGCCGTGGTGTTCTGCTGCGGCGACCGCATTCGCGATGCGATCCGGCCCGACCTCGCGAGGATCGTCGTATCTGATCGGCACCCCCGTCTTCACACCCGGGCCGAGCTCGAGCAGCTCCGCGTCGGTGTAGCGCTCCGCAAACTCGGCGTACGAGCGGATCAGTTGCGGCACCGTCGACGACAGGCAGATCCCCGTTACCCGCCCGAGGTCGAGGAAGCTCTTGTACAAAGCGCCGAGCTCGTCGCCGCTCCTGTGCCGCTCGGTGGCGACCCGCCAGTGCTCGGACAGCCGACCGTCCTCGTAGACACCCATCAAGGTCTGCGTGTTGCCAACGTCGATCGCCAGGAGCGAACCAGCCATGGCGCTATCTTCGCGGAACGACTAGCGTCGCCGAGCGGCGTACCAGGCCTCGAACCGCCCGCGGGGCGACTCGAGATAGAGGGCGAACTGCTCGTCGAACCGACCGAGCTCGCCGCGTAGCTGAAAGACGATGTAGTCGAGCCGGCGCTCGGGTTCGCAGACGTGCGAGTGGGCTTCCCCCCGCGCTACAGAGGCACCGCAGTCGAGGCACGGCATGTAGTGGGGCTGGGGAAAGGCAAACATCGCGTCTCCGCTTCTGAATGTACGGAGAGCATCGGCAGGTACGCCCGACGACGAAATGCTACGTAGGAGCCCCAGGAGGGCCGCGGCACCGCGGCCCTCCTGCAGACTCGACGACCTACGTCGGTGCGGCGGCCATCTCAGGGACGACGCCGAGCTGTTGAAGCATCCCAAGCGTGTCCCAGTTCGACCATTCCTCGACGACCTTCCCGTTCTCGAGGTGGGAGACCGTTATCCCGCTGACCGTGACCTGCTTGCCGGTCGGTGGAATTCCCATCAGCTCGCCGGTGTGCGTCCCGCGTCCCGTCCAGCGGGTCGCCACGACGTCTCCTTCTGCGAGCTGCTCCTCGATCGCGATCCTGCCGTCCGGGAACCCAGCCAGGTACGCGGTGATGAACTCCTTGATCCCTTCCGGACCCTGGAGGGTCGGCTGGGCCGGATCGTGGCCGACGTACCCGGGCGAGACGACCTCGTCGATCACGCCCATCTTGCCTTCCCAGGGCTCCACGCCAAGGCGGCGGACGATCTCCTTGTTCGACTCCGCGGACACGTACGACCTCCTTCTGACCCCTCGCGGCCGAACGCTGCCCATCATCCTCCTCCGGCTGGAGGAGTGCAACCGCCTCTAGAGGTCGTCGTCGGAGGAGAGCGACTCGCCGATTTTCTCGGCCAGCGCCTCGGCGGTGAGGCTCGGCTCGTCGCCCTCGCCGCGCAGCTCCTCCACCGTCACGTCGCTCGAGGTCCAGACCTCCGCACGGGGAATGATCCGGGTAGGGCGATTCTTGTCCCAGACCCAGACGTCCTCCATCCTCAGGTGGAAGAACGGGTAGTTCGGCTGCGAGACCTGCGCGAGGTCGAGTTTGTTGCAGAGATATGTGGCGTCCTGGGTGAGGACGCAGTACCGGAAGAGCCCGAAGACGGCGGTGTACTCCTTCTTGAGCCGCAGCTCGAGCTCGGCCTCGAATTCGTCGAGTTCGTCCAGGTGGCTCATAGGAGGGTCACCTTCACCCTGCCGAGTCTAGCCCGGCGAGTAATGCCTGGACCGATCCCTGCCCGGGGATCTCGAGGTCCGGATCCAGCTCTGCCAGGGGCTCGAGTACGAACCGACGCTCGTGGAGGTGCGGGTGCGGAACCTTGAGCAGAGGCTCGTCGATCGTGGCATCCCCATAGAGCAACAGGTCGAGGTCGAGCGTCCGTGGACCCTTCGGCGGAGCTGCACTCCGGTCGCGGCCGAAGGCACGCTCGAGCTCGAGGAGGACGCCCAGCAGAGAGCGGGCCGAGAGGGTCGTCTCCAGCTCCACCGCGCCGTTCAGGAAACGCGGCTGGTCGACGTTTCCCACCGGTTCGGTGTCGCGAAAGCTCGAGACCGTGCGCACCTCGATGTCCGGAAGCGTCCGCAGGCGGCCGATCGCCGCCCGTAGGGTCGTTTCACGCTCGCCGAGGTTCGAGCCCAGGCCGACAAATGCGCGCGTCACCCCCGGAGCCTAGTAACGCCGAGTACTCTCCGTTGAGGTGGCGCCCAGGGTCCTTCTCCTCGTTGTCGTCGCATTTCTCTTCGTAGCCGGCCCCGCGCGCGCCGACCTCGTACAACTCGACTGGGCACACCTCCCTCGCGGGATCCAGCTCGCGCGTCAGGCCGGTGGGACCGAGATCGCCTCTGAGCTCCGGCTCTGGAGCGTCCCCACCTATGCAGTGGCCGACCTCCGTCGCGCCGGCGTCGTCCACCTTGTCCGCCCCAACCGGCTGCTGACGACCCTCTCCGTGGGGCCGGAGGCGACCGACCCGCTCGTGCCGCTGGAGTGGTGGCGCAGCGCTATAGGCGCCGACCGAGTCGACCCGCCGGGGCCGGGCAAGCCGGTGACGGTCGTCGACTCCGGGATCGACCTTACCCATCCTGAATTTGCGAATCGCCCGAACACCACCGTGCTGAACGCGCAGACAACGAGCGAGGAGGACGAGGATCACGGAACCGAAGTGAGCTCGGTTGTCGGTGCTCCGAACAACGGCGTGGGCGTTGTCGGCGTCTACCCGAACGCAGTGTTACGCGTCTGGGACGCCAGCCCGTTCGGCTTCCTCAACGAGAGTGAGGCGATCAAGGGCATCATCGAAGCCGCTCGGCTGGGACCCGGCGTGATCAACCTGAGCTTCGGCGGCGAGGACAACGATCCGCTGCTGCAGCAGGCCGTCGACCACGCTTTTCGTACCGGCTCGCTCGTGGTCGCCGCCGCCGGAAACGACGGACTCGACGGGAGCCCACCGAACTTCCCCGCCGTGTACCCGCACGTGCTGACCGTCGGCGCCACGAACTCCTCCGGGCACGTCGCCGCGTTCTCGTCGATCTCGCCGACGGTCGACCTCGCGGCGCCGGGCGCCGCCATCCCGGTCGCCGAGCCGCTTGCCCAGGACGCCTCGGGCTACCTCCTCAACGCCAACGGCACGAGCTTCGCAGCGCCCCTCGTCTCAGGTGCCGCAGCGTGGGTCTGGACGGTGCGGTCGAACCTCGACAACACACAGCTCTTCGAGGTGATGCGACGCTCGGCCAGGGACATTGGTGCGCCCGGCTTCGACGATGCCACCGGCTGGGGTCTCCTCGACATCCCGGCCGCGCTCTCCTTCCCCGCGCCTCGGCGCGATCCGCAGGAACCGAACGACCGGCCGGAGGAGATCGAGCCACATGCCGTCTTCGCCAACGGAACGCCGCCTTTGACCGCGCCCGGACGGACCACGGGCTCGATCACGGCCCACGTCGATCGCATGGAGGATCCCGTCGATCTGTACCGCGTCTGGGCCCCGGCCCATCGAGTCTTGCGCGCGCGGAGCACCGGTTCGGTGGCCCTTCGCCTCTTGAGGCGAGCGACCAAGACGCGCCCGGTCGCAATCGCACTGCACGGGCTCGCGACCTACAGGAACGGCTCCGGGCGTGGCTCGTATCTCTACCTGGAGGTACGGCCACACGAAGCTCGTGAGGCGAGCTACAACATGCGGGTCACGGTCGCTGGACGGTGACGCCGGCCCACTCGGCCCAGGCGATCCCGGGTTTCCGGATTCGCACCCGGACCGTCACTCCGGGCAGCGCCGCGACGAGTGCATCCGCAGCGGCCGCGGCGAAGGACTCGAGCAACCGGTAGGCGTTGTCCGCCGAGATCTGCTGGACCACGTCGCGGACGACGCGGTAGTCGGCGGTCGCCCCGATCGAATCCTCGTCGGGCTCAAACCGCTCGAGCGTGACATCGACGAGGAACGTCTGGCCCACTCGGCGCTCGTCTTCGTTGACGCCGTGACGGCCGAAGACCTCGAGCCCGTGCACCTCGAGGATCATCCCGCCACCGCCGCCGCCACCGTCAGCGCTTCGACGTGCTCGCGCACGTCGTGGGCCCGGATGATCGTCGCCCCGCGCTCGTACGCCGCGACCGCCGCCGCGAGGCTGGCGGACAGAGGGCCGGTCGTGGCCGCTGGATCGCCGAGGATCCGACCGAGCGAGCTCTTGCGCGAGAAGCCGACGACTACGGGCCGGCCGAGGGCGGTGACGACATCGAGCCGTCGAACGAGCTCGAAGTTCTGCTCCACGGTCTTGCCGAAGCCGATGCCGGGATCGAGGCAGATTCGTTCTTCGGCGATCCCCGCAGCGACGGCGAAACGTAGTCGCTCCTCCAGGAACGAGGCGACCTCGACCACGACATCGTCGTAGCTCGGCTGCGCTTGCATCGTGCGCGGCTCGCCCTGCATGTGCATCAGGCAGAGGTAAGCGCCCGACTCGGCGACGAGCTCCGCCAGGTCGGCGTCGCCGCGCAAAGCCGTGACGTCGTTGACGAGCTCCGCCCCGAGCCCGAGGGCGTGACGGGCGACCTCGGCCTTCGCCGTGTCGATCGAGACCGGCATGCCCTCGAGCCCTTCCAGGACCGGGAGCACGCGTCTCAGCTCCTCGGCAGCGGAGACCCTGGTCGAGCCGGGCCGCGTCGACTCACCACCCACGTCGATGATCGCGGCGCCCTCGTCCAGCATGCGCCTCCCCGCCGCGATCGCGGCGGACGGTTCCAGATGCTTCCCTCCGTCCGAGAAGGAGTCAGGCGTCACGTTGACGACGCCCATCACGGACGGTCGCGGGAAACGCTCCTCGAGCGCCGATTGTGAATTTGACATCGCGGGATACTTTGACCCATGGGGGACCACGACGCGCGCCGGCGCGCCGCGTGGAGATTCGTGCTCGCCGTCATCCGCTCCCAGAGGAGCGGCGTCATCGGCGCCGCCCTCTCCGGCCTGCTCTGGCAGGCGGGCGCTGTGGCTGCTCCGCTGATGGTCAAGTACGCAATCGACCACGGCGTCTTGACGCGCGACCGGCACACGCTGCTCGTCTGGCTGACCGCGCTCCTCGGCGTCGGGCTCCTGGAGATGACGGCGGGAGCGGTGCGACATCTCTACGCAATCCGGAACCGGTCGCGATCGGACGCACGTGTCCGCGACGCGATCTTCGCGCATGCGCTGCGCCTGGATGCCAGCTACCACGATCGGGTCGGACCGGGCGAGCTGATGAGCCGCGCCTCGTCGGACTCCGAGCACGTCGCACGGATGATGGACGCGATCGGCCACACGATCGGCTACGTACTGACCGTCTTTGCCGTCGCGATCGTGCTGCTCGTGCTCGACTGGAAGCTGGCGCTCATTGTCCTGATTCCGCTCCCGCTGGTCAGCTTCGCAGGCTGGGCGTACTCACGCCGCTACCACGCTCGGACGGAACGCCTTCAGGAGAGCTGGGGCAGGACCGCGACGCTCACAGAGGAGACGGTGGTCGGCATCCGGGTCGTGAAGGGGCTCGGCGCGGGTCAGCCCCTCGCCGCACAATTCAGGGAGCGAAGCGCGTCGATCGTGGATCGCGCACTCGACATCGCGCGACTCGACGCCTTCTTCATGCCGGCGCTGGAGTTCCTGCCGATGCTCGGCTTGCTCGCGGTGCTCTGGCTCGGTGGACGGCGTGTGATCGCCGGCGATCTGAGCCTCGGCTCCTTCGTCGCGTTCAATGCCTACGTCACGATGCTGGTCTGGCCCCTGCGCGTGCTCGGCCAGCGAGTCACGACGCTGCAGAAGGCCGTCGGCGCGAGCGCGCGCATCAGCGAGGTGCTCGAGGCGGAGCCGCAGCTGCGCGAGCCGCGACATCCCGTGAAGCTCGGGGGGCCGATCCGCGGCGACGTCCGGCTCGAGGACGTGCAGTTCGGCCACGAGGGCGATCGCCCCGTCCTCCACGGGCTCGATCTCCATGTGCCCGCAGGCCAGTCGCTCGCGCTCGTGGGGGCGACCGGTTCGGGAAAGAGCACGATCGCCGGGCTTCTCGCCCGCCTGTACGACCCGGACGAGGGGGCGGTGCGCCTGGACGGCCACGACGTCCGAGAGCTCCGCATCGCCGACGTCCGCCGCGCAGTAGCGCTCGTCTTCGAGGAGACGTTTCTGTTCACGGACACGGTCCGGGAGAACATCCGCTTCGGCCGCCCGGACGCCGGCAACGACGACGTCGAGCGCGCGGCGGCCCTCGCGGGCGCAACCGAGTTCATCGCCGACCTCCCGGACGAATACGAGACCGTGCTCGGCGAGCGGGGCTTCTCGCTTTCCGGCGGGCAGCGGCAGCGCATTGCGATCGCGCGGGCGATCCTGGCGAACCCGGCGGTGCTCGTTCTGGACGACGCCACCTCAGCCGTGGACGCGACGAAGGAGCACGAGATCCGCGCGGCGCTCACCACGGTGATGGAGGGGCGCACGACGCTGGTGATCGCCCACCGGCCGGCGACCATTGCGCTGGCGGATCGAGTCGCGGTTCTCGAAGGCGGCCGGATCGTCGAAGAGGGAACGCACGCCGAGCTGCTGCAGCGCTCGATCCGTTACCGCATGTTGCTCGCCCTCGGAGAGGCGGCCTAGTGGAAAAAGCGTCGGCGAGGTCGGTCTGGCAGCACACGCGGGTGCTTCTGCGGCCCGTGCGGACGCTCTATCTCGTCGCCGGCGCCGCGGTGACGCTCTCCACGCTGATCACGCTCGCAGGACCGGCGCTGGTCCGTTACGCGGTGGACGCCGGCATCCGCAAGCACGAGACCCATGCGCTCAACGTCGCGGCGATCGTCTTCCTCGGTCTGGCGCTCGTCAAGCCGTTCGTCGTACGCGTGCAGATCCTGCTTGCGGCCCGCGCAGGAGAGCGTTTTCTCCACGGCCTTCGGCTCGCTGCGTTCGACAAGCTCCAGGCTCTGCCGCTGGGCTTCTTCGAGCAGCAGCGGGCCGGCGTGCTCGTCTCACGGCTGACCTCGGACGTGCAGTCCCTCAACGAGCTCGTGCGCGAGGCGCTCGTCGAGATCACTGGCAGCGGCCTGCAGATCCTTCTGACCGTCGTGGCGCTTCTGTTGCTCTCGCCGAAGCTGGCGGCGATCTCGCTGGTGGCATTGCCGATCCTGATCGCTTCCAGCTGGAGCTTCCATCACGGCGCCGGCCGGGCCTACCACGCGATCCGCGATCGCGTTGCCGACACGTTGACCGCACTTCAGGAGGGGCTGGCCGGGGTGCGTGTGGTTCAGGCGTTTCGTCGAGAGAAACGGACCCTAGATCGCTACACGCCCCGCAGCCAGGCACAGGTCAAGGCGTGGCGCCGGGCCTCGTTCGTGAACATCCGGCTCTTTGCCTTCCTCCCGCTCGCACAGGCCTCGGCGCTCATCGTCGTCCTGCTCACCGCGGCGTCGATGTATCGACACGGCACGATCTCGATCGGGACGATCTCCGCCTTCGTCCTGTACCTGATCCAGCTCTTCGATCCCATCGGGCGGTTCACCGAATGGCTCGGCGAGTTCCGCTCCGGTCTCGCGGCGCTCGCGAAGATCGTCGGCCTCCTCGAGGTGCCCAGTGCAATCGAAGAACGGCCGGAAGCAGTCGAGTTGCCGCGCGAGGGCGATTTGACACTGAGGGGCGTCAGCTTCGGGTACGACGGCGACCGCGCAGTCGTTCGCGACGTGACGCTCGAGTTCACCGCCGGCGAACAGGTTGCGCTCGTCGGCGCCACGGGCGCGGGCAAGTCGACGGTGGCGAAGCTGCTGACGCGCCAGTACGACCCGCAGCTCGGCAGGATCGAGCTCGGCGGCGTCGATCTACGCGATGCGACGCTCGAGTCCCTGCATCGGCGAATCGTCCTGCTACCGCAGGAGGGTCATCTCTTCAGCGGCACGATCGCGGACAACATCCGGCTCGCGCATCCTGACGCTAGCGACGAGGACGTCAGAACTGCGCTGCGGGACATCGGCGCGCTGGAGCGATTCGAAAGCCTCCCGGACGGACTGGCGACCGATGTGCAGACGCGAGGGGTGCGGCTCTCGGCCGGTGAGCGCCAGCTCGTCGGAATCGCACGCGTCGCGTTGGCCGACCCGGCCGTGATCGTCCTCGACGAGGCGACGTCGAGCCTCGATCCGGCGACGGAGGCTGCAGTGGAACGGGCAATCCTCGCTGTTGCCGAAGGGCGCACGGTCATCACCATCGCGCACCGCTTGTCCACCGCGGAGCGGGCGGACCGGGTCGTGGTCATGGAGCACGGCCGTGTGGTCGAGGTCGCCTCACACGACGTGCTCGTCGAGCAGGGCGAACGCTACACCCGACTGTGGGCGTCCTGGCAGGCGGGCCTGGCCGCACAAGCCTAAGTTCCCCGATTCGCGGCAGTCCGCCGCTCTCGGAGAAGCAATGCTCGCGCGGAAGTCATCATGGCTCGCGCGAAGCGCGAGCCGGACTTCCGCGCGGGTTTAGCCCTTCGCGCCCTCAGGCGGAGGCTGCATGGTCGCCCCGGGGATCGGGAACGGCCGCGCCTTGGGTTCCGGCTTGCGCTTTCTCTCGTCCTCCGGCTCGGGCGTCGCGGGCGGCGCCGGTGACTCGTCGGGGAAGACGGCCTCCTCGGCCTCACCCGCGAGCAGACGCTCGAACTGTTCCTTGTCGATCGTCTCACGCTCGATGAGGATCATCGAGATCCGGTGCAGCTCGTCGCTGTGCTCCTTGAGCACTCGCGTGGCGGTGTCGTGCGCCTCTTCGATCACGCGACGGATCTCGTCGTCGATCTCGCGCGCGATCTCCTCGGAGTAGTCGGGCTC
>Ga0066709_100004728_pt1 | contig 10975 bp, 4 predicted proteins | sample GraSoiAngelo_158_FD_79665 | JGI IMG/M metagenome (GOLD analysis project Ga0066709, IMG submission 79665) | Grasslands soil microbial communities from the Angelo Coastal Reserve, California, USA - 14_1009_16_30cm | ecosystem: Environmental > Terrestrial > Soil > Grasslands | place: USA... | reverse complement strand
TTTTATATTTGCATTATTATTTCTGTTATTTGATCTAGAAATACTTTTAGTTTATCCTTATATTGTTAGTGGATATACAAATGGTATATATGGTTTAACTATTATGCTTATATTCTTTGCATTATTAACTTTAGGATTTGCTTTTGAGTTAGGTAAAAACGCATTAAAAATTGATAGTAGACAGACATCTCTTTTTAATAAAAAAGAATTTTTTTTTGTCCCTATAAGTTGTATTTTAGGTTTATTATCTTTAGTTCTAATTAATGGATCTAATGATGAAAATAATGATCTAGAAGAAAATCAGGATTTAGAAGAAGAATCAGAAGAAGAGGAAGAAGAATTAGAAGAGGATGAGTTATTTGAGGATTTAGAGGAAATAGAGAAGTGTAAGAATAATTTAGACTCTGATGGTAAACCTATAATTAGTGATTATTTGAAAGAAAATTATAGTGCTTGACTAGAAGATAAATACGGTATACCCTATTCTAGTGAAAAAGCACTAGATAAAATGGCTAAATATATTGAAAGTATGTTAGATCTTAATGATTCAGAAGATTCAGATGATTCAGATGATTCTAATGATTCTAATTCTACTGTTAAAGATAGAGATAATGATTCTGATTCAGATAGTTCTAGTTCTACTATAAAAGCTTACCACTCTGATGATGATGATAACGATTCAGATAATTCTGATTCTAATAATGACGATTCTAATGATTCTAATGATTCTAATGATTCAGATAATTCCGGCTCTATTATAGGGTCTAAAAATAAGATAGAATTATCTGAAACATCCACTTCAGAATGTAATGATTCTTCTAGCTTATTAGATAGTTTATCGGAATTTTTGGATCATTTCCTTTAACTATAGAATCGTTTTTTATATTTTAAATTTTATAATAAAATTTTATGTCATACATTATTTTAGTATAGCTTATTTTATTATTTAATTTATACATACAATATTTTTATGTTTTTTTAAAAGATAATAAAGAATAAAAATTTTTTATGATAAATAATTTAACAGTTATTAATAGTCCTTTAGATCAATTTGAAATCAGAAATTTAATAAGTTTAGATGCCCCTATTATAGGAAATCTTCATCTTTCTATTACCAATATAGGATTATATTTAACAATAGGTGCTTTTTTAGTTTTTTCTTTTAGTATAATAGCTACTAATTATACTAGAGTAGTCTCAAATAATTGATCTATAGGTCAAGAATCATTATATGCTACTGTACATAGTATAGTAGTTAATCAAATTAATGGAAAAAATGGACAAATATACTTTCCATTTATATATGCGCTATTTGTTTTTATACTAATAAATAATTTAATAGGAATGGTACCATATAGTTTTGCTTCAACATCACATTTTATCCTAACATTTGCACTTAGTTTTACAGTAGTATTGGGTGCAACAATATTAGGATTTCAAAAACATGGTCTAAAATTTTTTTCTCTGTTTGTTCCTGCAGGTTGTCCTTTAGGTTTATTACCTTTATTAGTTTTAATAGAATTTATATCATATTTAGCTAGAAATGTATCTTTAGGACTTAGATTAGCAGCTAATATTTTATCTGGTCATATGTTATTAAATATATTAAGTGGATTTACATATAATATTATGACTTCAGGTTTAATGTTCTTTTTCTTAGGGTTATTACCATTAGCCTTTATCATAGCCTTTTCAGGTTTAGAATTAGGTATTGCGTTTATACAATCTCAAGTATTTGTAGTGTTATCTTGTTCATATATTAAAGATGCTTTAGAATTACATTAGACAAGTATAATTTTATAGCTTAAATAGTTTTTTATTTAAAAAATTTAGTATAAGAAATTTTTTATTAGTAACTTGTAATACAAATTGTAAAGTGATAATTTTTTATTTAAAAAAAATTATTATAGGGAAGTCCGGTGCTTTATATATATATCTTTATAATTTATATTTAAAAAGATAGGTATAAGCCTTGGTAGTAAACAGAAATTATAGATAATAAAAATTAATATATTAAAATTAGTATTTTATTATTGTGAACTAAAAAGCCTATAATTAGCCTTCTTTTAGATTAATATTACATTAACAGGACCCGGCTTAATTGTATTCGAGTATTATATATTATTTTTTATATTTTATAATTTATACAATATTTTACTAGAATTAATAATATAAAACCTATTTATATTTGTTATTAAAAAAATTTTTTTTTCAAATATATAGTTTAATTTAATCTAATTATCTAGAGTATATTATATATATATATATATTTATATAACTTTAGAATTAGTTTATATGTATTAAATATGTTATATTTACCGACAATAATCTCTATCGCAGAAGTATTAATAGTAATTGTTCCTGCTTTATTAGTTGTAGCCTTTGTAACAATAGCTGAAAGAAAAACAATGGCTAGTATGCAAAGAAGATTAGGACCTAACTCAGTAGGTTGATATGGTCTTCTTCAAGCATTTGCAGATGCTCTTAAACTTTTATTAAAAGAGTATGTGTCTCCAACACAGGCTAATTTAATTTTATTTTTCCTTGGTCCAATAATAACCTTAATTTTTTCATTGTTAGGATATGCTATTGTGCCTTATGGTCCTGGTTTAACAATATTAGATTATAATCTTGGTATACTGTATATTTTAGCTGTATCTTCATTATCTACATATGGTATACTTTTAGCAGGTTGATCAGCTAATTCTAAGTATGCTTTTTTAGGGTCATTAAGGAGTACAGCTCAATTAATTAGTTATGAATTAATTTTAAGTTCTGCTATATTATTAGTTGTTTTATTAGCAGGTAGTTTAGACATAACTGTAATTATAGAAGCTCAAAGAGCTGTTTGATATGTAGTACCTTTATTTCCTATATTTATAATATTCTTCATAGGATCAATTGCAGAAACTAATAGAGCTCCTTTCGATTTAGCAGAAGCTGAATCTGAATTAGTTAGTGGGTTTATGACAGAACATTCTGCAGTTATATTCGTATTTTTCTTTTTAGCTGAATATGCTAGTATAGTACTTATTTGTATATTAAATAGTATTTTATTTTTAGGTGGTTATTTATTTGATTTTAATTTTTATCTTTATCCTTTTATTTATATATTACAATTTATTGATTTTGATGCCTGATTATCTATAACAAATAATCAATCTAGCTATGAAATTTCTTATAATCCATTAGTAGAATCTATATTATGTAGTATAGTTATAGGATTTAAAGCTTGTATTATGATATTTATATTTATATGAGCCAGAGCTTCTTTCCCTAGAATACGTTTTGACCAATTAATGTCATTCTGTTGAACTGTTTTATTACCAGTAGTTATTGCTTTTATTATATTAATTCCTTGTGTTTTATATAGTTTTGAAATCATACCTAGCAACATTTCTTTATTATAAAGTTATATATAATTAAAATGCATGAACTTAAGTAAATATATAAATATATAAATATATAAATTTAAGTGAACTAAATTATATACCTATATGACCTAATAGGTTTATATTTTAAAGTATATAAAAACTACTATATAGATATATATGGTGTAACGTAGTTGTTTTTTTTTATAAACAACATAGTGGGAATTTTTATTTTTCTTTTATTTAATGTTACTATTACTTTTACTTATTATTCCTATAATAGGTATATTTATTATATCAACAAGTATGTATGATGAACTTTCAGCTATACATGTAAAGCGTATAAAATTTATAGCTTTAACTACATCTATTTTTAATTTATTTATATCTTTAATTATATTTATTTTATTTGATTTTAGCAATAATCAATTTCAGTTTGTTCAAGAATATTATGAAATAAGTTCTTTTGATTTCTATCTAGGTATAGATGGCTTATCTATTTATTTTGTATTATTAACTACTATAATAATGCCTATATCTTTATTATCAAATTGAACATCTATATCAGAAAATATAAGATCATACGTAATTATAATTTTATTATTGGAAACATTATTATTAGCAGTTTTCCTGGTATTAGATATATTACTTTTCTATGTTTTTTTTGAAAGTATATTACCACCTTTATTTATATTAATAGGTTTATTTGGATCAAGTAATAGAGTAAGAGCTAGTTTTTACTTATTTTTATATACACTATTAGGTTCTTTATTTTTATTATTATCTATACTTACTATGTCTTCTATTATGGGTACTACAGACTTTGATGCCTTATATAAAACGAATTTTAATTATTTAACACAACTTTTTTTATTTTATGGTATTTTTATATCTTTTGCTGTTAAGACACCTACTATCTTTTTAAATACTTGACTTTTAAAAGCTCATGTTGAATCACCATTAGGAGGAAGTATAATTTTAGCAGGTATTGTTCTTAAATTGAGTTTATATGGTATACTTAGATTGATATTACCTATATTACCTAAAGCTTCTATAGACTATACTTATATAGTATATTTAATAGGTGTCATTACTATCATATATGCTAGCTTTAGTACTTTAAGAACTATAGATGTAAAAGAACTTATAGCTTATAGTTCTGTATCTCATGCTGCTGTTTATCTTTTAGGTGTATTTAGTAATACAATACAAGGTATTGAAGGTGGTATTACTTTAGGGCTAGCTCATGGATTTGTTTCATCAGGTTTATTTATTTGTGCTGGAGGTGTTTTATATGATAGATCTTCTACTAGATTAATAACTTTTTATAGAGGTATGGCTCAGATAATGCCTTTATTTGCTATATTATTCTTTATTCTATCTTTAGGTAATTGTGGAGTACCTCTGACTCTAAACTTCATTGGTGAATTCATGTCATTATATGGAGTCTTTGAAAGATTACCTTTATTAGGTGTATTTGCTAGCTCTTCTATAGTATTTTCTGCTGCATATACAATATATATGTTTAATAGAATAGCATTTGCAGGATCCTTTTCTAAATTCTTTAAAGTTAATATTCCTGATTTAAATAAACGTGAATTCTATATATTATTAACATTAGTTGTATTTACAGTTGTATTAGGTATATATCCTGCACCTATATTAGATGGTTTACATTATTCTGTATCATCATTAATATATTATGCTCCAGCATTATAAAAGATATATATTAGTACAAATCTAATGTAATTTACTTATATTTAATATATTAAACATATAATATTTTTATATAATCTTATACATTTTTTATATACTTTAAAACACTTTAATATTAATATTTTATATTTTAAAAATATAAAATATTAATATATAAAAATTAATAGTAATGTATATAATATATAATGTATACATAAAAAATAATTAATAAATATGCATAATTATAAATTCTTATTAGTTCAATGGTAGAACAAGATACTTCTAATATCTGAATCCAAGTTCAAGTCTTGGGTAAGAATAATGGTAAAAAAAAAATTATTTTTAACCTTTTTAATTTTAATTAAATAGTTGAGTTTGATGATGGCTCTGATTGAACGCTGTCCAAATGCTTGACACATGCTAATCGTACGTTAATATTTTTAATTTTATATTATATAAAATAACCTATATTAAAGTGGTGTACAGGTGAGCAAATGGTATTTTGGCTACCTAAGAGTAAGGGACATTAAATCCCTTATAAAAAAAAGAAATTAAGATTAAAAAATATTTCGCTCTTAGATGATTATAAATACCTCGGATAAGTAGTAATTAAGGTAATGGCTTAATTAGCTTATGTCCGTAGTCGAGACTGAGAGGTCGATCGATCACATTGGGTCTGTAAAAACCCCAATACGTATAGTACAGCAGTGAGGAATATTGGTCAATGGCCTAACGGCTGAACCAGCAACTTGGGGGAATGAGAGTTAAACCTATATTAAAGTTAGGAAACGAGCTTTAATATTACATAAAAGATTTGAAAAATGTCTCTTATGTTTTAAGGGTTAACTTATTTGACTATGTCTTATAAAGTTCTAGATAAAAGCTGATAATGACAACTTTCTATCTATATGTCTCGACCAAATCTTGTGCCAGCAGTCGCGGTAAGACAAGGGAGACTAGTGTTATTCATCTTTATTAGGTATATAGGGTACCTAGACAGTGTATCAGGCCCCAAAAGGGTACGGATAATACTTGAGTTTTATATGAGAGGGAGATATCAGAACTATTGGTGTAGAGATGAAATGTTTTGATACCTTTAGGACGGGTAATGGCGAAGGCAAACCTTTATGTTAAAACTGACGTTGAGGGACGAAGGCTTGGGAAGTGAAGAGGATTAGATACCCCCGTAGTCCAGGCAGACAATGATGAGTGTCATAGGTTAGATTAAATCTAGACTATAAATGAAAGTGTAAGCACTCCACCTCAAGAGTAATGCGGCAACGCAGGAACTGAAATCATTAGACCGTTTCTGAAACCAGTAGTGAAGTATGTTATTTAATTCGATGATCCTCGAATAACCTTACCACAATTTGTATGTTCTAAATTCCGTATAATTAACTCGGATAAATTAATTAAATCAATGTTTAATTAATACATTTAGATCACATGCGTTGCATGGCTGTCTTCAGTTAATGTCGTGAGATTTGGTTAGATCCATTAAATTAACGTAAACCCTTGTCTTATTTAGTATAATAAGACAGTTCACCGCTATATTGGATGTGATAACAGGGACTAAGACAAGTCATCATGGCCTTAATATTGTGGGCTATAGACGTGCCACATATGCCTTTACAAAGGGATGCAATAATGTGAATTGGAGCTAATCCCTAAAATAGGATATAATATGGATTGTAGTCTGAAACTCGACTGCATGAAAAAGGAATTACTAGTAATCGTGAGTAATCACATCACGGTGAATTTAATCTCAGATAGGTACTAACCACTCGTCAGGCGCTGAAAGGAGTATGTGCAATAAGTTTGGTGGTTGTTGACAGTATATCTATATAATTTAGATTTAGAGACTTTAACAAGTAGTCTTCGTATGCGTGACTCTGATTGGTGTTAAGTCGAAATACGGTTCGTGTAGTGGAAATTGCACGGGATTAATTAATATTAACAATACACCTATATATATAAAATATATATATATAAAGGAAGGTCCCGTTTGTTGGTATGACGGGTTGAGCTGTAAACTCAATAGCCATAGGCTGTCAAAGGTTCAATTCCTTTTCTTCCTAATTAAGTTAATTATAATTTAAAGCCCTTATAGCTCAATGGTAGAGCGGAATACTGTTAATATTCTGATAAATGTTCGATTCATTTTAAGGGCTATATATATTTTTTATTACATATATAAAACGCGTTAACTAAATTGGTATAGTGATATGCTACGGACATATTTTTACAAGTTCAAATCTTGTACGCGTTTTAAGTCATAATATTTAATCTCAAACATTTTATTATTAAAAATATATATTGTTGCATATAACAAAATATATATGATATATGTTAAATATTAAGTGAAATGTTTAAGTTTTCAACCAAAGTATCTATACATATAAATAATACTAATTGTCATGAGAAGGTAAATTTAATTTAATAATATGTTATATATATTGAAAGAAATCATATTTAATGGTTATAAGGATATATTTTTAGATTTTTTATATGTTATTGCAATAATATGTGGTATATTAGTAATTATTAGTAAAAATCCTATTGTTTCTGTTTTATTCCTAATAGGACTATTTCTAAGTATATCTTGTTATTTAATTATGTTAGGTTTAAATTTTATAGGTTTATCATATTTATTAGTATATATAGGAGCTGTATCTATATTATTCTTATTTATTTTAATGTTAATAAATGTTAGAATATCTGAATTGTTAACAGATACTAGTAATAGTATACCTTTAGCTATAATATTAGGTATATCTTTTAATTATTCTGTAAACAGTGTATTGCCATACATCTTAGTTAATAATTATAATATATCTAATATTAAAGTATTTAATTCATTAAGTAATAATGTAGGATTATCTCATGTAACATCTAAATTATGAGATGGTTTTTTAGCAGAAACTTCTCATATAACAAGTATAGGTAATATTATATATACTAATTATTCAATTTGACTTATATTAACATCTATTATACTATTATTAGCTATGGTTGGTGCTATAATTATAACTATAAAACAAAAAAATTAATATAAAAAAATACAATAGAAAATAATAAAAAAGGAATTAGCTCAATTGGTAGAGCATCCGTTTTACACACGGCAGGTTAAGTGTTCGAGTCACTTATTTCTTAAATATACATAAATATATTTTAAAATCTTAAAGAGATCTTAGCTTAATGGTAAAGCATGTGACTTTTAATCATTATTATAAGGGTTCAAATCCCTTAGATCTTATATAACTAATACGGCTATAGGTTAATGGTAGACCGTTCGTCTTCCAAACGATGTGTACCGATTCGAATTCGGTTGGCCGTAAAGAGTTAGTAACTTAAATGGTAAAGGACTTTCTTGTCACGAAAGTAGATGTCGGATCGATCCCGATCTAACTCGTAATAAATGTATGCCTTTTAGGCAAAAGGAAGAGTTGCCATTGGTAAGGCGAGATATTTGCTAAATATTGTGTTTTAACACCTAGATGTTCAAGTCATCTCTCTTCCGTATAAATATTTATATATGTTATAGTAATAAAGAGCATAGTTTAATGGTAAAATAGGAAGCTTCAAACTTCAAATTTCCAGTTCAAGTCTGGATGCTCTTGTTTATAAATAATATGATATATTAGGTTCTTTAACTTAACTGGTAAAGTGCGTTCTTGATAAGGATGTTATTCAAGTTCGAGTCTTGGAAGAATCACATTAGAATTTTAGAAGGAAAATTTTATTACTTAAAAGAGAATTGACCGAGTGGTTTATGGTGATAAGCTTGAAACTTATTTGGTTGAAAAACCACATCCGTTCGAATCGGATATTCTCTGTAATAACTTAAACGGGTTAGAGCCAGGTTGGTTAGGCGCCTCATTTGGGTTGAGGAATAGTTATGTTCGAATCATAATGACCCGATATATGATTTTATATAAAATATAATATATAAAAATTAATAGTAATGTATTTGATATGTAATGTATTATTTCATAATTTTAATCCCTTAAAAAAATTTTTTATTTTATATAGTTTTAAGGATTAAGAAATATGGTAAGTATATAAAGAGACTATTAAGGATATCTAGCTGTATATCAAAGAGGATTATAATTGGATCATAGCATAGGTAAGTATCTATCCCTAGGTCCATGAACTCTTGAATAAATTCTATTTATAAACGAAGCGAATTGAAATATCTTAGTAGCTTTAGGAAAGGAAATCAAACGAGATTCTATTAGTAGTGTGAATGAAAGTAGAAATGCCTGATAAGTAAAATGGATTTATCTGTTTGAATAAAGGGGAACCTTCCTCTAAGGCTAAATATGATATACAAGCAATAGTTAAAAGTACCGTGAGGGAATGATATGAATTAGTAGTCTTATAAGCAGCTCAAGTTAAGTTTAACAAACACATAAGAGCGTACCTTTTGTATAATGGGTCAGCAAGTTCTAATTAGATGCAAGCAGTGATGCCTAGATAATCCGATTATTAAGTAATGAATAAGTATCTAGATAGAGACCCGAAGGGTAGTGATCTTACCATGGTCAGGCTTATAAAAGGCCGAATGGGTTATCGTTGTAAAGATATCCAAAGAACTGTGGTAAGTTAGTGAAAGACAATACTGACTACTATAGCTGGTTTTCCGCGAAACATATGTAAGTATGTAGTTTAAATAACATCATAGCAGGTACAGAACTGTGATCTCGGACAAATTGTATATGATTATAAAATATATTATATCTTTTTGTATACATGGGGGGGTCGTGAAGACTCTATTCGCGAGTATTTGCTCTCGGAAGGGCAATGATGAATGTTGAACAATCAGACATTTAACGATAAGGTTGTATGTCTAAAGGGAAACAGCCCAGAACAAGTGTTTAAGGTTCCAAAGTTATTGTTAAGTGAAAGTAAGGAAGTATTTAAACCATACAACCAGGAAATAGGCTTAGAAGCGGCCATTTTTTAAAGACCTCGTAACAGAGCACTGGTTCAATAGGTTGATTTTTATCAACCTCTTTAGTTAAAAGCGCCGAAGATATAACGGATCTAAACAATACACCGACACCTTGTCCATAATAGTATATGATAGTATATAAGTATGATTTATGGGGTAGCGGAACATTGGGTAAATCTTAGAATTAGCTTTTTTAATACTAATAATTAGATATCCCAAGAGATAATGCTGACACGAGTAACGAAAAAGGGGTAATTCCCTCGCCTTAAGCTTATGGTATCTTGAGAGATATATATATATGTCATAAAGTAAAACGGCCTCTAAGTTTAACCTAAAGGATAAAACGATGAGATTATATATGTAACAACATTTACACATACATAAATAGTATCAAAATATTAATTATATATTGATATTTGTATATAAAACAAATTATTATATAACAATATAGTAATTTGTTATATATATATGAATAAACTTCCATATGGGGACGTGATATGTGGAGGTGATATATGAGGATATTTATGTATGTTGTATAGTTAAAAGTGTTCTGGAAAAACATATATTATATTGTTATTAGGGAATAAACTAAAACAGATGATACTAATGCAATGTACAAAACCGTACCTAGATACTAACCCAAGTAAGCTAGTAGAGAATACGAAGGCGTTTGAGCTAACAATCATTAAGGAACTCGGCAAATTGACACCGTAACTGCGGGAGAAGGTGTGCCATTCCTACTGATTAATATCAGGCTAGGAAGAGGAGACATAAAATGGTGTTGCACGACTGTTTAATTAAAACACAGCACTCTGCGTAAGATGTAAATCAATGTATAGAGTGTGCTGTCTGCCCGATAATGGATGGTTAACGGATTTACTTAGCCGACTAATATAGACTAGGTTTTGAAGGAACCCCCATTCAATGGCGGCCTTACCTATGAGGGTCCTAAGGT
>Ga0066709_100004727_pt1 | contig 10977 bp, 7 predicted proteins | sample GraSoiAngelo_158_FD_79665 | JGI IMG/M metagenome (GOLD analysis project Ga0066709, IMG submission 79665) | Grasslands soil microbial communities from the Angelo Coastal Reserve, California, USA - 14_1009_16_30cm | ecosystem: Environmental > Terrestrial > Soil > Grasslands | place: USA... | reverse complement strand
GCCGCCGACGATCTGCAGGGCGAGCTGCAGCGCGTCCCGCAGGCTGTTGCGGCTGCGCAGGGTACCCAGCTCGATGCCCAGGTGCACGATCGCCTGGGCGGTCTCCGGGCGTACCCCGCTCAGCACGCTCGCCGTACCCATGAGCCGGGCGGCCTCCACGGTCTTGAGCAGGTGCTGGGCGACGTCGGTGTCGATCGCCGGTACCCCGCTGATGTCCAGGATCACCACCTCGGCCTGGTCGCGCGCGATGCGTTCGAGCAGGCCGTCGGTGAGCCGGGCGGCGCGCAGGCTGTCCAGCGTGCCGATGACCGGCAGCACCAGTATCTTGTCCCACACCTGGATCACCGGCGTCGACAGTTCCAGGATCTCGTCGCGTTGCCGCTGGACGAGCTGCTCCTGTTCGCGCCGCTCGCTCAGGTCCCGGGCCACCTTGACGTACCCGAGCAGCTCGCCGGTGCTGTCCCGGATGGGGCTCAGGGTGACGTTCGCCCAGAACCGGCTGCCGTCCTTGCGGAGCCGCCAGCCCTCGGTCTCGAACCGGCCCTCCCGTGCCGCCGTCGCCAGCTCGCGCTCGGCCAGCCCGTCCCGGACATCCTCCTCGGCGTAGAACATCGACACGTGGTGCCCGAGTACCTCCTCCTCGGTGTACTGCTTGAGCCGGCTGGCGCCGGGGCTCCACGACCGCACGTACCCGTCCCGGTCCAGCCGGATCACCTCGTAGTCGGTGATCGCTTCGAGCATCTGCTCCGCGCCGAGCGCGGCCAGTTGCTGCTCGCGGCGCTCGTTCAGGTCGCGGCTCACCTTGACGTACCCGACCACCGTGCCGTGCACGTGGATCGGGGTCAGCAAGGTCGAGGCCCAGAACTGGCTGCCGTCCTTGCGGACCCGCCAGCCCTCGCTCTCGCACCGCCCGGTGTCCCGCGCGATGCGCAGGTCCTGCTCCACCCGCCCGCTGGCGGCCTCCTCGGGAGGGTAGAACACGCTGACCGGCCGGCCGATCATCTCCTCGGCGGTGTACTGCGTGAGCCGCTCCGCTCCCGCATGCCAGCTCTGCACGATCCCGTTGTCGTCGAGCCGGATCACCTCGTACTCGGTGATGTTGTCGATCATCTGCTGGTAGTAGGACAACTCGTCACTGACTACCGCACCGGCGTAGCCCATCGGCACCCCCCTGGCCTGAAACGTCCTCAGATTACCGCCCATTCTGCTGGTCTAGGTCCTGGTTTCGATACATAGTGGAGACATGGCAGTATTGGTACCGAATACCGGCCACGCCCTGGCCGATCTCGCCGGGGCGCTGGCCGCGGCCGCGACGCGCGCCGAGGCGGTGGCGGAGACCGCCGCGCAGGCGGCCGCGCGGATGGTGGGTGACGTCGCCGCGGTCGGGCTGGTCGGGGCGGACGGTCGCAACCGCCCGCCGGCCATCCACCCCGACGACGTCGGACACGCCGACGCGCTGGTCCGGGTCCTCGCCGCCGCGGGCGACCTGGCCGGCAGCCGCGAGCCCGTGGTACTCGCCGGCTCGGCCGGGGTACTGTGCCCGCTGCTCGCCGGTGACGCACGCCTCGGGTACCTCGCCCTCGCCAGGACGGCGCCGGACAGCGGGTACAGCCCGGCCGACGTCGACCTGGTGCGCGACATCGCCGGCGAGGTCGCCCTGGCACTGGCCACGGCCCGCTCGACCGAACTGCTGCGTACCTGGGAGGAGCGGTACCGGCGGATCGTGGAGACCGCGCTGGAGGGAGTCTGGCAGCTCGACCCCGACGGCGTGACCACCGCGGTCAACGAGCCGATGGCCACCCTGCTCGGGCTGCCCAGCGACCAGGTACCCGGACGGTCGATGCGCTCGTTCCTCGCCCCCGGCGCGCTGGCCGACCTGCCGAAGTGGCTGGCCGAGTGCGGGCACGGCGAGCAGAGCGTGCACAAGACGAGGCTGGTTCGCGCCGACGGCGCGGTCCGCTGGGTACAGGTGGCGGCCGCGCCGCTGCCCGGCCAGCCGGGCGGTGCGCTGTGCATGGTCAGCGACGTCACCGAGCAGGAACAGGCGCGCGGCCTCAAGCGCCAGCTCGACCACCTGCGCCGGCTGGACAGCCTGGGCCAGCTCATCGGCGGCATCGCGCACGACTTCAACAACCTGTTGACAGTCGTCGCCGGGTCGGCCGAGATGATCGCCGGTGACGCCGAACCGGGTTCCACCCGCCACCAGCTCGCCACCGAGATCGTCGAGGCGACCACCCGCGGGCGACGACTGGCGCACCAGCTGCTCGCCTTCGGCCGCAGCGGCGGCCGGGCGGAGACCGCGACGGTACCGGACCTGCTGGCCTCGGTGACCCACCTGCTGGACCGCACCCTCGGCGAGCACATCCGGCTGGACATCAACGTCGCGCCCGACGTCAAGCCGGTGCACGCCGAACGCGGACCGCTGGAGCAGGTACTGGTCAACGTCGCCGCCAACGCGCGCGACGCCATGCCACGCGGCGGCGTGCTGGCCGTCACCGCCACCAACGTCATCCTGGAACCGGGCCAGCTCGACGACCTTCCGGCCGGCGGCCGCTTCGTGCGGATCGCGTTGGCCGACACGGGCAGCGGCATGGCCGCTGAGCAGCGGGAGCGCGCCTTCGAGCCGTTCTTCACGACCAAGCCCAACGCCGCCGGGCTGGGCCTGGCCACCGCCGCGAGCATCATCCGGTCCACGGGCGGGCAGATCCGGCTGGACTCGGTACCGCGGCTGGGCACCACGGTCGAGCTGTACCTGCCGTGCGCCGAGACGCCGGTACCCGTGCCGGCCGCCGACCCGCCGGTCGCCGCGCTTCCGGGGCACATCCTGGTCGTCGAGGACCAGCCGGAACTCGCGCACCTGATCCGGTACCTGCTGCAGCCCGCGGGCTACCAGGTCACCGTGGCCACGGATCCGCAGACCGCGCTCACCTGCCTGCCCACCGACGTGCATCCGGACCTGCTGCTGTCCGATGTGGTGATGCCGGGGATGACCGGTCCGGAACTGGCCGCGCTGCTCCGCGAGCGGTATCCCGGCCTGCGGGTGCTCTACACGTCGGGGTACGCGCCGGCCGTGGTGGGTCCGCAGGCCAGCATCGACGTGGACAACCTGCTCCAGAAGCCGTTCACCCGGGACACACTGCTCGCCGCCATCCAGCGCGCATCAACCTAGCGCCCGCCCTGCTAGCGCCGGCCCTTGGTGCGGCAATCTTGGACGCGAGCACCCCCGGCAAGGGGTACCCGCGTCCAAGATCTCGCCATTACTGCCAGCGCCGGAGCGCGTCGTCCAGACCGTCGTGAACGTCACCGTAGCGGCGGTACCCCGGAGCAGCCGCCGTACCACGCGTGGTGATGCGATGCGCCAGCGCGTCCGGTTCCGGGAGGACGCCGCCCCCGAGGTACGCGACCTGGCTCAGGACGGTCCGGCGACCCTGCCCACCGTCCACGAAGCTTCCCCGACGCCAGCCCGATTCCTCGTCCCAGACCAGCGCCAACATCAGATCCCGGTCCGAGCACACGATGGTGGCGTCCCGTGGGTCGGCCGGGTCGAGCCAACTGCGGTGCACGTGGAACTCGTGGCGCGCAAGAGCACGCACGGCCTCCGCGACGTACCCGTGAAGCAGGTTGACCCAGGTATCAGGATGCGGAGCGGGGATGATGGTTGCCTCCACGGCGCCTCCCTTTCTTTAGGCTGTCCGTGGATTGTTACTCAAGCGATAGATCACGTCACGCGGTGTGCGGATGATTGCGATGGTTTGTCGCATCTTACGCATCTTACGCCGGAACGCGGAGCGGCCAGAACGGACCACGGCGCAGCCAGGCACGTGCCAGTTCCCGGCGCGGCTCGGACCGCCGGACGTAGATCACGGCGACCGACACGAGGACCGCGGGCGCCGCGAGCACGAGGACACCCCACGACGTACCGAGCTGGGCCGCGAGCCACGTGTCCCACGCGGTCGCCAGCGGCCGGCTACCCGCGAACGCGATCGTCCACACCGCCATGATCCGCCCGGCCCGGTGCGGGCCGGCCAGTCCGAGCAGCAGCGTCTGCAACGCCGATCCCACCAGCAGCGACGCCGCACCGGCAACGCCGACGAAGGCGATCGCCAGCCCGAAGTTGGGGGCGTGCGGCAAAACCATGATCATGACGCCGACGACACCCAGGTAGCAGCCGGCCGTCAGGAAGTTCGGCTTTCTGGCCGGCAACAGCGACCCGGCGAGCGTGCCGGTGCCGAAGGCGGCCAGGAAATACGCCGACCACACCTCGGGTACCCCGAACTCCCGGGCCAGCGACGGTCCCAGCACGAGCGGCGGGTCGGTCGTGATGGTCACCAGCGCGACCATGCAGAGCACGAAGAGGATCTTCCGGTCGCCGAGGGCGATGCGCAGCCCGTCCAGTACCCGGGGCCGCCGCGCCTCCCGGACCACCGCGCGCGGCCGCAGGACGACGAACACCCCGGCCAGCGCCACGAACGACACCGCGTTGAGGAGGAACGCCCACCCGAAGCCCATGGTCATGACCACGCCGATGCCGAGCACCGGAGCCATCGCCCGGCCCACGTTGAACGACACGGTGTTCAGCGCGATCGCGGCCCTGGTCTTCTCCTCCGGTACCAGCGTGGGGACGAGGGCGGACAGGGCCGGAAGCGTGAAGGTGAACGCGGTGCCGATCGCGAGCGCGCCGGTCATCAGCAGCGGAAGGGTCAGCCGGTGACTGAACTGGAGCGTCGCCATGACAGCGGCGACCGCGGCGGAGGCGACGTGGGTGGCGACCAGCACGCGCCGGCGGTCGAAGCGGTCGGCGAGCATCCCGGCCCACGGACCGAGCACGAGAGCGCTGGCGAACTGCGCGCCGGTGACCAGGCCGACGCCGACCGCCGACCGGGTCAGCTGGTAGGCCAGCAGGATCTGCGCGGTGTTCTGCAGCCAGGTGCCGATGTTGGAGCAGACATTGCCGGCCAGGTACCAGCGCAGGTCGCGGTGGGCGAGCGCAGCCCACGAGATCTGCCGCGTGTCGGCGTTGGGCCGGTCGGGCTCAGTCATCGGCGCAGTCGCCGGCCGCGCGGCCGGGTACCGGGATGGGGCGCTGGAACAGTGCCCGGGACGGGTAGCTCGCGGGGCAGTCCGCGAACCGGACGAAGAGGAAGCCGATCCCGCGGTAGTAGTCGTGCAGCGCGGTGTTGGTGGTCCAGACGTCGATGCGGACCTGCCGGGCACCGTACTGCGCGGCGGCGCGCCGAGCGGCCCAGTCGAGCAACCCGGCGCCGACCCCACGCCGGGCGTAGTCCCGGTTGACGATGAGGCGGTGGACGTAGACCGCGGGTTGCCGGCGTTCCCGGCGGGTCCAGAGCGCCGCGTCGCCCCTGTGGTGGGCGGTGATCGTCGCGACCGCGTCCGTACCGTCCCCGACGATCCACGTGGCGCCGGCGGCGATGCTGGCGAGGATTCGCTGGTCCCGGGCCTCCCAGGATGGCCAGGGTCTCGCCCACTGGTCGGTGTTCTTCGTGTGCAGCCAGTCCGAGGCGTCCTTGTAGAGGTGGAGGATCGTCTGGTGGTCCGCGCTCGTGGCTTGTCGCGGCTCGTCGAGGCTCGTGTCCATGGCTCCGGGCTCAGATCGGTCGAGGGTATGGCGGGCGGTAGCGGGTCCGCGGTGGGCCGGCCTGCGGGAGGTGGCCCGGCTGCTCAGGATCCGGTTGCGCTGCTGACGGAAGCACTGCCGGGCTGGTCGTCCGCCACGGTCAACAGCACTTCTTCCGGTACCGCGCCGACGTTGTACACCAGGCGGTTGCGGTCTGCCGGCCAGACGGTGACGGTGCAGCGGATCGGCTTGCCGCCCGCCTCGTAGGCGGTCCGCATGCTCTCCAGCACGGCCACCCCGCTGTCGGGTAGCCGGAAGAACGCGCTCTCGACCTCGTTGGGTTGTCGGGCGAGCACCTGGTCGCGGTAGCCCACCTGTTTGAGGTTGAGCGTCTCGCCGACGTACTTGACGGCACCGGGTTCGATGTTCTTCGCTTCGACGAGCTTGGAGGCGCCCTGCTCGACGAAGCTCATCGGGTAGAACGAGGTCTGCAGGGACCACGGTTTACCGTCGATGCGCAGTCGCTGGTGGCGGGACACCACCTGGGCGCCCGGGTCCAGCCGCAGCTCCCTGCCGATCAGCTCCGACACCGTCTGGATCTCGACCCGGGGCAGGGTGGCCTCCGGGGTCCGCCGCTGGGCGCGGGCCTGTCCCATGTAGGCGACCCCCTCGCCGCCGCCCAGACCGGTGACGCTGTCGGTCGACATGGTGACCGCGAACGGCACCATGCGCTCGACCACGAAGGTGCCCTGACCCGCGCGGGTGACCACGAGGCCGCGGGTGACCAGCGACCTGATCGCGTCGCGCACGGTATTTCGGGAGGCGTTGTCGAACATCTCCCGCAGCTCCAGCTCGGTCGGCAGTTGGCTACCCGGGGGCAGCTCGCCCGACTCGATCCGGCGGCGCAGCTCCTCGGCGATCTGCCGATAAATCGGCCCGGTCATCGTTTCTCCCTCTGATACCAACAAGTGGGATGAGCTGACCTACTGGTGCGAGAAGACCAATCTAGTCCTTCAGACTGACTCCGCTTTACCCGACCCCCGATGTCGCGTAGCCTGTGTCCAAGGCGAGATGTTGGGATGGCCGGTATGAGCGGGCTCACCAGACACATACTAGTAGCACGGGCCAGTGGATTCACTAGTATGGCCCGTCTCCTCCCAGACTTCCCGAGCGCTGCGGCTCCCGTCCAAACGGGAGCCGTTGTTGTAGGCACACCCGTGTACCAGGCACAACAGCTCAGTCAGCAGGCAAGGAGGGCGACGGAGATGAACGCGCCGCAGGCCTACGCCGATCCATCGAACGTGGATCCAGTAAACCTTCTGACACGAACGCTGATGTCGGTCACCGGTATCCGCCGGCTGGTGAAGCCGGTGGGGGGTCGGCGGCGCGACCGGGCGCGCTTGTCTGTCGTACGCGACGAGGTAACCGCGTCCGCGGCACCGGTGCTCCGGGTGCGTCGGCACCGGACGATCATCGGCGTCGACATGAGCGAGTTCGGGCGCAAGGACGAGCAGGTTCAGAACCACGTCCGGACCGAGATGTACGCGGTACTCCAACAGGCGTTCACCAGCGCGGAGGTCGGCTGGCCGGCGCCGGACTGGCGGGAGGACCGCGGTGACGGGGCACTGATGATCGTCTCGTTCGACGACGCCCCCCTGGTCGTCGACCCGCTGGTGCGGTATCTCTACGCGCTGATCCGGCGGCACAACAAGGTCTCCAGCCACGAGGCCCGGATCGTGCTGCGGATGGCGGTGCACGCCGGCCACGTGTACCGCGACAGCTACGGCTTCTCCGGCCAGGCGATCGTCGACGTCTACCGGATGCTCGACGCGCCCGCGTTCAAGAGCGCGGTCGCGACTCACGGGGCGGTGCTCGGGCTGATCGTCTCGCCGTACATCTACAACGAGGTGATCCAGCAGGAGCCGGGGATGACCGACCCGGACAGCTACCAGAAGGTCGACGTCGTCAACAAGGAAACGAACACGCAGGCATGGCTGTACCTGCCGGGCCGGGCCGAGCTGGCCGCCTGACGCCGGATCGCGGCGGCCGCGACCGCCTACGCGGTGCGGGGCGGCGGCACCGGGTCGGCGCCGCGCCGGCCACCAGGCCGGCAATGGATCAGGCGCCGGGCGGCGAGGTACAGGCCACGCGGTACTCCGTGGGTGCGCAGCGCGTCGACGGCATAGTGCGAGCAGCTCGGACTGAACCGGCAGCAGGCCGGCCGGTTGGCGCTGATCTCCCGTTGGTACACCTCGATGGCGGCCACCAGCGGGCGGACGCCGCGCCGTTCGGCGGGCCCGGCGGGCCGGCGGCGGCCCGGGACGGCGAGCAGCGCGGCCAGGAACTGGGGGATGAGCAGTACCCCGGCGAGCAGGCAGTTGTTGTCGATCGCCTCGCCGATGCAGCATCCGGTCTCCAGCAGGCAGGCGTCGCGCCAGCAGGAACCGCCGCCCCCGCCGTACCCGCGGCGCCCCCGGCGCCGGTAGCCGGGCGGGGGGTACTCGTCGTAGGGGTCGTACCGCCGACGTGATCGCACGATTTGACGGTACCCGCGCGGTGCAATGTCGACCGGGTCGCGAATATATCGCTGATCTTCGCTATGTTGGAGCCATGCGGAACCCGTCCCGCCGCCTGCGCGCGGCTCTGCTCGCAGCCGTTCTGCTCATCTCCGGCGCACCCGCAGCCGCGCGCGCGACAGCCGCGCCGGCCGCGCATTCGGTGACCTACGACGGGTACTCGTGGCTGGTCGACGGCCAGCGGGTGTACCTGTGGTCCGGCGAGTTCCACTACTTCCGGCTGCCCAGCCCCGACCTGTGGCGCGACGTGCTGACGAAGATGAAGGCCGGCGGGTTCAACGCCGTGTCGCTGTACTTCGACTGGGCGTACCACTCGCCGCAGCCCGGCGGGTACGACTTCTCCGGTGTCCGCGACGTCGACCGGCTGCTGTCCATGGCGGCCGACCTCGGGCTGTACGTCATCGCGCGGCCCGGTCCCTACATCAACGCCGAGGTGGACGGCGGCGGTTTCCCCGACTGGCTGCTCACCCAGGCCGGGCACGCCCGCAGTACCGCACCGGACTACCTCGCGGCCGCGGACGAGTGGCTGTCGCACATCGACCCGATCCTCGCCCGGCACCAGGTGACCGACGGTACCGGCACGGTGCTGATGTACCAGGTGGAGAACGAGTTCTACGACGGGTCGGCGGCCGGCCGGCAGTACCTGGCGCACCTGGAGCAGAAGGTACGCGCCGACGGCATCACGGTTCCGTTGGTGGGCAACTACAACGCCACCTTCAACACCGGCGACGCGGCTCTCGACGTGGACAGCCCGGACCTGTACCCACAGGGCTTCAACTGTGCCAACCCGGGCACCTGGCGCCCGCTGCGCGACCAGACCCGGTACCGCGCGGACGGGAAACCCTTGGGGATAAGGGAGTTCCAGGGTGGCTCGTTCGACCCGTGGGGCGGGCCGGGGTACGACAAGTGCCGCGACCTGACCGGTCCGGCGTTCCAGAAGGTGTTCTACAAGGACAACATCGCCAACGGCGTGACCGACCAGAACTTCTACATGACCTACGGCGGCACCAACTGGGGCTGGCAGGCCGACCCGAGCAAGGTGTATTCGTCGTACGACTACGGTGCCCCGATCACCGAGGCGCGCCAGCTGACCGCGAAGTACGACGAGGACAAGCGGATCGGGTACTTCACCCAGGCGGTGGCGCCGCTGGCGAAGACCGACGGGCTGGCGGCCTTCCCGGCCGACGCACCGTCCGTTGTGGACACTGCCCGGATAAACCCGGACGACGGTACCCAGTTCCACGTCCTGCGGCACGCCGACGTCACCTCGACCGCGACCGAAACCGCGCGCGTCACGTTCGATCTGGCCGCCCGGTCGGGGTACAGCTTCGACGACGCGGGCCTTGCGTACACGGGGAAGTGGACGCACGCGACCGCGAAGCAGACCTACACCGGTGGCGACTTCGGGCGTACCGAGTCGTTCAGCACCACCGCGGGTGACAGCGTGACGGTGCCGTTCACCGGTACCGCGGTGCGTTGGGTGTCGTCGCGCGACCCGAGCCACGGCATCGCCGACGTGTTCCTCGACGGCACCAAGGTGTCCACAGTGGACGGATACGCGCCGGCCAAGGTGTTCCAGCAGATCCTCTACGCCGCCGACGGGCTCGCCGACGGGCCGCACACGTTGCAGATCGTGGTGACCGGTACGAAGAACCCGGCCGCCACGAACACCGCGGTCGCGGTCGACGCGGTCGACGCGCCCGCGCCGCCGGACTACGTCACGGTGCCGGTCACGCTCGCCGGGCGGGACGCGAAGCTGTTGCTGGCGCACTACCGGCTCGGCGACAGCGACCTGCGGTACTCGACCTCGGAGCTGATGACCCAGGCGCGGATCGCCGGCCGCGACGTCGCGCTGCTGTACGGCCGGGCCGGGCAGGACGGGCAGACCGTGCTGCGGTACGCCACCGAGCCGCAGGTTCAGGTACTGGCCGGGGACGTCAAGGTCGCCTGGGACGCCGCGCACGGCGACCTTCGGCTGGACTACCCGCACAGCGGCCTCGCCCGGGTACTGGTCACCGGCGGGGCCCGGCCACTGCTCCTGCTGCTGGCGACCGACGAGGTGGCCGCCACGTTCTGGCGGCAGCAGACCGCGCGCGGGCCGGTGCTGGTGCGGGGGCCGCAGTTGCTGCGCTCGGCGCGGTATGTGGATCAGGGCGCCGTGGCGGCCCGGGACATCCCGTCGCCGGGCGAGTTCCTCGCGTTGACCGGGGACACCGCGGCAGCCGGCGACCTTGAGGTCTTCGGCGGCGCGGCGAGCATCCTGTGGAACGGGCAGCCGGTCGCGACGAGCGGGACGGACAGCGGCAGCCGGCTGGGTACCCTGCCCGGACCGCAACCGGTCACGCTGCCCGCGCTCACCGGCTGGCGGTACCGGCCCGAGTCACCGGAAGCGGCACCCGGCTTCGACGACTCCGGTTGGCTGGTGGCCGACCGGCTGGCGAGCGCCAGCACGACCAAGCCGGTGACGCTGCCCGTGCTGTTCGTCGACGACTACGGGTTCCACCACGGCGACGTGTGGTACCGCGGCCACTTCACCGGTACCGGTGCGGAGACCGGGATCAACCTGTCCGCGGTCACCGGCCGGGCCGGTGTCTGGTCGGTCTGGCTCAACGGCACGTTCCTCGGCAGCACCGGCGATGCCAGGCACACGTTCACGTTCCCGGCCGGGTCGGTCGCGGCCGGTACCGGCAACGTGGTGTCCGTGCTCGTCGAGAACATGGGCCACAACGAGGATTTCCGGGCCGACGACACGCAGAAGGAGGCGCGCGGGCTGACCGGTGCGGCACTGGCCGGCGCGGCGACCGCGGTCACCTGGCGGATCCAGGG
>Ga0066709_100004725_pt1 | contig 10978 bp, 11 predicted proteins | sample GraSoiAngelo_158_FD_79665 | JGI IMG/M metagenome (GOLD analysis project Ga0066709, IMG submission 79665) | Grasslands soil microbial communities from the Angelo Coastal Reserve, California, USA - 14_1009_16_30cm | ecosystem: Environmental > Terrestrial > Soil > Grasslands | place: USA... | reverse complement strand
GTTTACGCCGAGCGCGCCCGTAATCAGGATCTGCATCGTTCAGTTGGCGCTCCGCATATGGGGGTCGAGTGCTTCTCTGATTCCGTCGCCGAGCAGATTGAAGCCGAGAACCGCAACGAAGATCATGGTGCCGGGAGCAACCACCAGCCAGGGAGCGACCTCTAAATATTGAAAGCCTGTTTGAATCATCGACCCCCAGGTTGGCGCCGGCGGTTGGACGCCGAGACCTAGGAAGCTGAGGCTAGCTTCCGCGGTGATGGCGAATCCGACGCCGAGCGAGGCTTGCACCAGGGTCGGACTGATGACGTTCGGAAGGACATGCCGGAACATGATGCGGACGTCTCGAGCACCGACCGCGCGAATAGCTGTCACGTACTCGAACTCGCGAACCGCGAGCACCTGCCCACGCACAAGTCTCGCGTAGTGGGGTAAGGAGGCGACGGCGATGGCCAGCTCGACATTCAGGAGACTCGGCCCGACGACGGCGACGATCGCGAGCGCCAGCACGAGCGACGGAAATGCCATCAGCGCGTCTAGGAAGCGGTTGATCAGGTCGTCAAGCCAGCCTCCGCGATAGACAGCGATCATGCCGAGGACGATGCCCGGAATAGACGCGAGCGCGACGGACGCGATGCCAACCTGCAGCGAGACGCCCGCACCATAGAGCAGACGCGACAGAGCATCGCGACCCAGATAGTCCGTACCCATCAGATGCGCCGCGCTTGGTGGCGCCAGCGGAGGATTGACTGTGTCCTGTTCGATGGGACTGTACTGGACGAGGAACGGCCCGAGAACGGCGACAAGCACCAGGGCCGAAACCAACGCGATGCCGAGCAAGAACAGCGGTCGCGCGCGCACGCGCCTCGCGAATCCGATCAACCGCGGCTTCGGGGCGTGGACCGGTTCCGCGGCCGCGAGCGTGTTAGTTGCCACGTCGCACCAACCTGATCCGCGGATCCAGGAACCCGTAGACCAGATCCACCAGCAAGTTCGCGACAACCACGGTGACGCTCACCAGCAGCACGAGAGCCTGCATGACGGCGTAATCTCGCGCACCGACCGAATCGACGAGCAGGCGCCCCATGCCAGGTATGGCAAAGATCGTTTCGGTGATGACTGCGCCACCAAACAGGTAGGCGAGCTGAAAGCCAAGGATCGTGAGCACGGGAAGGAAGGCGTTCTTGAGCGCGTGGGCGCGCAGAACGGCGATCTCGCGTAAGCCTTTGGCGCGTGCGGTCGTGATGTACTGCTGCTGCAGAACCTCCATCAAGCTGGAGCGGGTCTGACGAGCCAGCACGGCCGCCAGCGCGAGGCTGAGCACGAGCGACGGCAACAGCGTCGTTCTGAGACTTCCGAGCGGGTCAACGCTGAGCGGAATATAGCCTGAAGCCGGCAGCCACCTGAGACGCAGCGCGAAGATGATCATCAGGATGCTGGCGGTGAGGAAGAACGGGACGGCTGCGCCCGCAAGCGTCAGCAGTGTCGCCAACCAGTCCTTCCAGGTGTTCCGCCCAACCGCGGAAAAGATGCCCGCCCATACGCCGATGATCGTCGCCAGCAGCAAGGATTGAACGGCGATCTGCGCCGTCGGGAGCATCCGAATGGCGATCACTTCAGTGACTGGCCGACGACTCAGAAACGACCTGCCGAAGTCGCCCGTGGCAATCTTGCCGATCCAGATCGCGTATTGCGTGTAGATCGGCTGGTCGAGTCCGTAGTCGCGCCGGATCGCGTCTACTTGCTCGCGGGTGAGCGTGGACTCCGACCCGGCGATAAAGCTCACCGGGTCACCGGGCAGCAGTCGACCGAGCGCGAAGATGAGGACGGAGCACACGAACAGCACCGGCAGCGCTGCGAGGACTCGTCCGAGTAAATATTTCGTCACGATTCGAGATTCACTGGCCGCCTCCGTTGCAGAGTAGTACTCCCTTGCACCGTTGGCGGCCGAGTGGAACCCCTGCTATCGGTTATTCGAGCCAGACTTTCGCGTAGTCGGCGATCGTCGACCTGGGATCGGTGAAGCCCTTCACGTTTGGAGCCGCGCCGACGAAGACTGGACCGAAGCGGTAGAAGACCCAGGCCGCTCCATCGTTCAAGCGGTCCGTCGCGTCTCGATATAGTGCCTTGCGCGTATCGAGGTTCGCCTCCCCCACTGCGTCATCGACGAGCTTGTCGAACTCGGGGTCCTTCCATTGGCCAGGCTGGAAGTACGAGAAGTTCGCGCCGTCGCTCTTGAAGATCGGCATGTAGAAGTACGGGTCGGGCCGCCAGCCCCACCAGGTGGCAGTGAGGTTGTAGTCACCCTTGTCCACCCTGGCGTTGAAGGCGGCTGTTTGCTCCTTCTGGATGTCGATGGTCACGCCCAGGTCGGCAAGGTTAGCCTGGTAGACCTGCGCCTCTCGCTCGCGCACTGGATCTTCCGAGGTGTAGTAGGTGAATTTCAGCGGCGACGGCAGGCCTGCTTTTTCAAGAAGAGCCTTCGCCTTGTTGAGATCGCGCGTGAACGGCTTATAGCTCTCGTCGTAGAACGGGGTGCCCGGGAAGAACGGGCCGAAGCCAACTTGACCGGTGTTGAAGTACACGGTCCGCTTGAGCGCCTCCCGATCGAGCGCCCAGAGAAAGGCCTGTCGAAGTTCCTCGCTCTTTCCATACTGGGAGTCGACGTTCCAGCGCAGGAGCTCCATACGTAGCAACTGATCCTGCAGCACAACCTCGGGCATCTGCTTGATCCGCTCGATGTCCTGATACGGGAGTGGTTCCGCAATGTGCGCGCCACCTGACCTGAGCTCGATGAGACGCGTCGCGTCATTCGCGACGGTGCGGAATATGACCTGGTCGACGTACGGTTTCGAGCTGTCCCAATAGTCCGCGTTTCGCTCGAGCGTGCTTTTCTCGCCAGGCACGACCTCTTTGAGTTTGAACGGGCCCGTTCCCGCGGGATTCTGCCCGTAGCTGTCCATACCATACTTCTGCCAGGCCGCCGGCGACACCATGTATCCGGCCCGGTCGAAGAGCGTTACCGGGAACGCAACCGTTGGCTGCTTGAGGTTGATCTTGATGCTCGATGAGTCGACCACATCAACGCTTGCAACAGGCGACAACTCGGAGCGCGCGCTCGACGCCACGGCCGGGTCGAGATGGTGGTCGAGATTCCACTTCGCCGCCGCCGCATCCAGCGCCGTTCCATCGTGGAACTTCACACCCTTGCGCAGCGTAATGGCGAAGGTTTTTGGATCGGTAAACTCCCACTTTTCGGCCAGCGACCGCTCCGGCAGCACCTGGCCGTCGTCGCCGATCGCGATGAGCGGGTCGTAGACGAGTCGGATCGCCTTCCGCTCTTCGTAGAAGTTGATCCTGGTGGTGTCGTACGTATTGACGGTGCCGCCGGTCAGGATGTTCAGCGTTCCACCGCGCTTGGGTGACCCGCTGGCAACGGCCGGGGCGGTGGTTGGGGCAGCCGCCGGAGCTGTTGTTGGCGCGGCGGCCGCGGGCGCAGCAGTCGGTGCCGCGCCGGGTGCAGTCGTCGGCTTGGCAGCACCAGCTGGAGCTGTGGTTGGAGCGGAAGACCCAGCGGGACTGGATGGCGCAGGAGAAGCACAGCTCGCGATGAAAACTCCTCCCGCGAGCGTAATCGCATCCCTCAGCAGCATTCGCCGAGTTTTCATCTTCCCCCACCTCCTACAAGAATAAGTCGGACTGCTCGCGGAGTATTCGAGCCATCCTGGCCACTGTCAAGCGATTGTGCGCAGGGGCGAGCGGACACGTTTCAGTAGCCGATCGCGCCCGCCGCCTCCCATCCCTGGTTGGCAGTGCCGACAACCCAGCAGAGGTTCGCATCCGTATGTTCCGCTCGCGATGGAACGCGGTCAATCTAACGCGCCTGTACGCGCCGGCTTTCGCGGGTCGATCGTGGCAATTTGATCGTCGCGGGAGATTCGTGCTCAGCCCTTCCTCCGCATAACGAGCCGCTTCGCGCCCTCCGTCAGCTGGCTCTGCGCTCGCTTCTTGATCTCGCTCCAGTCGCCGTCGAGTGCCGCGATGGGAGTGAGCCTCTCGATCGTCGAAAGGTCGTGGACGGAGCCCTGGCCCCAGCAGAAACGTAGCTCGCGTTTTGCCGGGTAGTAGTAGAAGTAGCCAGGCCAGAGCATGAACTTGCCGTTTTCGGGCTCCGAGATTTTCAGTGGAGTTTCGCGCTCAAAGCGGAGCACCTCACCACTCAGCGAGTCGTTCCAGACGCGTCCCTCCAACGGCAGTATCTTCGCGAATTCCGCCACCGTCTTCGGGGCCAGCGAGTCCAGCAACGTCGCCGTGGTTGTCAGCCCATCGAACTCGACCTCGAGTTTTGGTCCTTGCCGGATCTGCCCACGGAAGGCTGTGGCCTGATCAGTTGCCCTGCGAAACTTGATGGGCTTGGCGCCCGTCTGGTCGAGCTTGTGAGCGGTTGCTGCCCACTCGGAGAAGTCGCCCTCAATCTGGGCGAGCGGGGTGCACGGCACCACTCCGCCGTGGCCTCGGAACCGCGCCTCACCGAGGCAGATCGCAAGCTCTTTGATGGGCGGGTAATACACGACCTCGCCTGGAGCCTGGTATGTCTGGCCACGTTCGAGCGCCAGGTCTCCAACAGGTGTGGCATCAAGCATTCGGAACATTTCGCCTGCGATCTGCGCGTGCACGGCTCGCCCCTCGAACGGCAGTGCATCCCAGATCGCATTCGCCGTCGTTGGGACGTCTTCGTTCAGCAACGCGCGAACTGGCTTGCCGTCAAGCTCGATCTCAATAAAGCGCATGTCCCATCCTCAAAGCTGTTGTCGCATGTGCTGTCGCGATCCTAGGAGGACTCGGTGAAATGGTCCAACGCTTGCGCATCGGCGGAAGCAGAATCAGGGAGCCCGCCGCAGGCCCGGGAGCGAGGAGGCGTGCGGGTCGCCAGGGTGTTGTGTCACACAACACCTCGTTTGCCGGCAACGCTGCGCATCTTATCTGCGGAGCCGCGGATCATCGCGATGCGAACCTCGCGTGCGCGGCTCATGTGTTCGGCAGCCACGCGACCGGCCTCCTCAGCGTCCCCGCGGTCGACCGCCTCGATGATGGCGCGGTGCTCCGCAAGGGCACTCGTAGCCCGGCCGGGCCACGAGAATGTGGTCTCCGGAAACCGGCGCACCCAATTGTGAATCTCACGAACGAAGTGCAACAGCATTGCGTTGTGAGCGGCTTCACACAACGCCTCGTGGAACTGAATGTTGAGCTCAGCCATGTGCGCGTGCTGGCCCAACTCCGCGGCTACCTTGAGTTTCTCGTTCAGCCAGTGCAGCCCGGCGCGGTCCGGGACGGTGGCATGTTCCGCCGCCAGGCTGGCCGCAAGCTGGTCCAGAGCGGCTCGTACCGAATACACCTCGAGCACCTGGTCCTCCGAGATCGACCGCACGACCAAGCCGCGCCTGTCGATACGAGTCGCGAAGTGCTCAGCTTCGAGCCGGAAGATGGCCTCGCGAATCGGTGTTCGGCTGATTCCGAACTCACGAGCCAACTGTTCCTCGCCAAGGCGGTCACCCGGGCGCAGGTGCCCGGCAAGAACGGCCTGGCGCAGCGTTACGTAGGCAACGTCGGCCACCGCCCCCGTGCCGGCATGCGCCTGCCACAGCGCGCGTAACGGTGATGGTTGCTCGGTCTGCTTCCCCCTGGGCACGCGGGTATTGTACTCGCGCACGCAATGTATACAATGCATGCGTCGGACCCGTGGAGCGCAGAAGTGGTGACGCAGCCCGGCCGCGGAGACACCTGAGATGGTGCTAGCCGCCGAGCACGCGCTGGCTTCGATGCCACGCCGGGCTGACCGCTCCTTTCTGGTCCCGGTGGCGCGGCTACGTCCGAGTCCGCGGCGTGCTCGCCTGAGCTTCGACGAGCATGCGCTGGACCAGCTAGCCCAGTCGCTGCGGCAGTGGGGCCAGCTCCAGCCCGTTGTGGTTCGGCGCGTGGATGCCAGCGGCGATTATGAGCTGGTCTGCGGCGAGCGACGCTGGTTGGCCCACCAGCGTGCCGGGCTGGACATGCTCTGGGCAGTCGAGTGGGAGGCCACGGACCAGGATGCGTTGGTCCTGGCGCTTGTCGAAAACCTCCAGCGAGTGAACCTCTCGCATGCTGAGAAGGTGGCCGCGCTCGATCAACTCGCCGAGCTGAGCAACGCACACGGATTGCGCCAAACCGCTCGACAGCTCCGCGTCGATCCAAGCTGGCTGTCTCGGCAGCTCGCCGTCCGTCGCGACCCACAGATCTTCCGCGCCTTCGAGGCCGGCCACATCGGCGTCGGCCAGGCCGCCGAGCTGCTGCGTGCGCCGGCGGGGATGCGTGAATTCCTACTCCACCGCGTTACGCGGGCGGCCGAGCAGGTTCCCGTGGTCACTGTTCGAGCGTGGGTTGATGAAGCGCGGGCTGGCGAGCCACAGCCGACGTGTGCGTCGTCACCGAGACGCGCCCGCCATAGCCCGCGTGGGTATCGCGGCCTGCTCGACGAGTTCAAACTGCTCGCCCCACCAAGCACGCCCGACGATCGAGCGGCCCTCAGCGAGCTTTTCCAGATCATCCACGAGATGCTGGGGGGGTCGGGGGCCGCACTCGGCAATGGTCATGCGGCGACGGATTGGGTCGACCTTGCCTGTCTCATGTGTGGAGAGCGTGCCCGCGCGCAGCAGCTGGGAAACAGGATCGCGCTGGACGCACAATCGAATATTCGGAAATCAGGCAAGCGCCTGGTGTGCGGGCGGTGCGGCGGTTCGCTGGCGGCTGCCGATCGTGGCCGCCAGTACCACTACTAACCGCTAGCGCCCATCGCTGTTAGCTCGGGAAAGCTCGATTCTGTTCTGCACCAGCGCCGCATACCGGTACAGGAAGTGGGCGAACTTGCCGTACGCGATGCTGAAAAACAACCCAAACACGGTTGCCAGGTGAACTATGAGAAGCACACCCATGAGCGCGGTCTCGCGGAGTGCCAGCAGCAACAGCCCACTCGCGTTTACGAGGAGTATGAGGACGAGAAACACATAATCCATTTCAATCGCGCGCTGGTCCGCCGGAGCGCGGTCCGACCTGACCTTTAAGGTGATCAGTCCAGCGCTGCCGACGATCATGGCCACGCCGCCGATCGTGCCCAGGACGACCGGCCAACTCAGGAGCGGGTACGGCGGCAGCCAACCCAGTATGTCCTGCTGGATGAACGCGATGATCGTCGAGAGCAGCGCCTCCAGAAATCCGTACATGACCATCTGATGAAAGACCGCACGCGCCAACGAGACCTTTTCCTCGGGATAGGTGCATCCGCCCGCACCCCCACCGCGCAAGTAGCGCAGTGCAAAGGTATCCTCGGCCGCCTCGCGTAGTGCGGATAGTGAAACGAAGTCGCGAGGACGTCCATGGGTCCGCCCCACGAAGCGCACCACGCCTGACACCAGCGCGCCCAGTGCGGCCAGGCTGAAGATGAGCGCGGGCAAGAACATGAGCGCATAGGGCACAACGCGATAGAAAGCGCCCTCTCCAAGCTGGAGCCCAAGTAGCCGCCTGATGTCCCCTGTCAGCGCGACGCCCGCCAGGAAGAAGAGGCCTGCTCCGATCATTGTCACCGTGGCTGCACGGCCCTGCCGGCCGAATAGCCGCCGTGCAGCGGCTGGCATGCTGTACTGCTCGTAGCTCTCGCGACGCACACGAGCAAACGCCTGCGGGATGTTCACACCAAACTCGTGGGGCGGCGCGTACATGCAGGCATAGAAGCAGGCCCGACAATCGAAACACAGGTTGGCCAGATACTGGATGTCCCCTGGGGAACAACTACGTCGGCGTTCCAGCGCCGGAAAGACCGCGCAGTAGCCCTCGCAATACCGACAGGCGTTGCATACCTCCAGCTGCCAGGTCACGTTCTTCATAAACCCGCTCGTAGACGTATCAACTGCGGTCGACGATGCACTCGTCAAATCGGCACGCCGCCCACCCTCAATGCTCTTGCGATCACCCGGCATACTAGAAGGGCTCCGCCATCAGGTCCAACACGCATCTGCTCCACAACGGCTTAGATCGCGAACGCGTGATCTGTCACGATGTCGCGACCGTCCGTCAGCTACGCGCGTGGGGTGTCAGGCACCCAGCCTGTCGTCGGGGGCACCTCTTACTTCGCGCGCCGACTCTCGCATCATCGCAATTCGCGCATGCCGCGCGCGGTCGACGTGTTCGGCGGCCGGCCGACCGGCGGCCTCGGCGTCGCCCTCGATCGATTGCCTCCATGATGGCGGAATGTTCGGCGATGGCAGCCGAGGCGCGACCAGGCACGTTGAACGTCGTTGCCGAATCGAACAACGGAATAGTGAATCTGCCGAACCATCTGAAGGAGAACACTGTTGTGGGCCGCCTCGCAGAGCGCCATATGAAAGCGCATGTTCAGGTCCGGCAGGTTCGCCTGCTCGAGGCGATCAGACGCGATCTTGATTCGCTCGTTGAGCCAGATCATCCGCGACCGGTCAGGCAGCGTCGAATGCTCCACGGCAAGCCTGGCTGCAAGTTGATCCAGCGCACCCCACACCGCGAACACTTCGAGAATTTGCTCCTCGGGAATAGGCCGTACGACCAGCCCACGCCGCACCAGCCGAAGGGCGAAGTTCTCGGCTTCGAGTCGAAAGATCGCTTCACGAATCGGGGTACGGCTTACGCCGAACTTCCACGCGCCAGTTGCTCCTCGCCGAGACGATCGCCAGCGCGTAGGTGGCCCGCCAGGATCGCGTCACGCAAGGTCGCGTAAGCAGCATCGGCGGCCCCCGCCGTGCCCGCATGCGACTGCCACAGGGCGCGTAGTGCGGATAGCTGCTCCGCTCGACCCGCGTCCATGGCCGTACTCACTGAATCGGTTCACGAGCGTACTCACTCTATACACCGCGTGCGTCCAAACCGCGCTGACCGCTCTTGTGCTAGCACTCGGCGTGCGTTGCTGCCTGGGCACCGGCGATTCGGCCCGAGACAGTGCCGATCGTGAGTCCGAACCCAGCGAGATAGCCCTCGCGTAGGATATTGCCGGACATAATTTCGCCCGCCGCGTACAGGTTGCGCATCGGGCCCGACGCCAGTTGGACTCGGGTGGAGTCGTCGACAGTGACACCGCGATAGGTAAAGGTGATGCCCGGCCGCATCGGGTAGCCATAGAACGGCGCCTGCGTGATTGGCACAGCCCAGTGGCTCTTGGGCGGGTCCAGTCCGACCGTGCAGCAGTCGTCAAGGACGCCGGGGTCAAACTCTCCGCCTGGGCGAATCGATCCGTTGAAACACTCCACCGTCTGCGTAACGCATGCGGGGTCGAGACCGAGTTTGGTCGCCAACTCCCCAATGCTCGACGCGGTAAACGGCGGATACAGCGTGGCGATGAACCGCCCAACCATGCGTGAATCGAAAATCGAGTAGGCGATCTGCTCGTTCTGTCGGGCGATCAGCGTTCCCCAACTCGCGTAGCGTTTGGGCCACAGGTTGGCGCCCTCGTCAGCGAACCGCCTGCCGCGGGCGTTGACAACGATTCCAAACGGAACTGAATCGAGCCGCGTCGCGATCCCACCATCGAATCGCGGCGCACGAGCATCCACAGCCACCGCATGGAAGCCACGCGGGTCGCTGATCGGGACAGCGCCCGCATCGAGCAGCGCGCGGAGCACGCGACCATCGTTGTACGGCGTGCCCCGGACAACGTAATTGTCCGCGGCATCGCCCCAGTACTCCTTCAACCACGCAAGATTGGCTTCGAAGCCGCCGCATGCGACGATCACGGCCCGAGCACGCACGACCCGCCGTTCCGCAGTGCCTTCGTCCTCGACGACGACTCCGTCGATCCGATCGCCGTCAATGAGCAAGTCGACCACGCCCGCCCCGTACTCCACCTGAATGCCTATGGCCGCGGCGGTCTGATAGTAGGTATTGACCAGTGCTTTACCACCACCGAGAAAGAAGGCGTTCGTGCGGCTCAGATGTAATGTGCCCGCAAGAGGGCGCTGCCACCGCACGCCATGGCTGGTCATCCACGGAATGACCGACGCCGACTCGCGCACAGCCATACGTGTGAAGTTCGGATTGGCGGAGGGCCCGCCGCCGACCTGCAACAGGTCTTCCAGCAGTTCTTCTTCTGGGTACGCTCCGCTCATGAAGGCTTGACCAGCGCCGTCGGCATCATGAGCGCAGCGCGTGTTGCGTGTATGCCGACTGTTGCCACCGCGCATCCAGGCCGGAGCCCGTTCCAGCAGGAGCACGTCCTGCGCGCCGCCGCGGCGGGCGGCCATTGCGGCAACCAGCGCCGCATTCCCTCCACCAATGACGACGACGTCGTGCATCCGCACTCTCTAGGTGATCACCTGCCGGGCGTTGCGCTCAAGTGAAGAACCGGGCTGTGCTGGGTGACGCCTGCGACCGGGCAGACCGCATGGCTCGAAACTCCTTGGCGAGCAATGCTGGCGAGCGAATGGGTTCCCATATACGATGTCGACGCCTCGCTGAGGCGCCAGGAATACGCGGGCACGAAACTCCCCTGGGGAGGTGGATCATGAGGCGAGGCCGACTACCAGGTGCACTCACGGTTCTCTTTATTCTGGCTTCGCTTGTCGCCAGTGGCTGCAGTATCGGAGCACCGCCCACTCCAACTCCGACGCCGATGGCCGCCGCCGCGTCCGCGGCGAACCCAACTGTCGACTTCAAGCTGGTCAACCCGGGCGTCCTCACTGTCGCGACGTACGGGAACGGACCACCGGACATGATCATCGGTCCCTCGGGCGAGCTCACCGGACTCGAGGGTGAGCTGTTCAGCATCTTCGCCAAGCGCTACGGCCTCGAGGTAAAGCTATTCGAGACGACCTTTGCTTCGATGATCCTGGCGATCAAAGAGAACAAAGCAGACGTCGTCACCTACATATTCTATTACAAGCTGCGCGCCGAACAGTTCTAATACATCCTACCGCATTTGGTAGCC
>Ga0066709_100004724_pt1 | contig 10978 bp, 6 predicted proteins | sample GraSoiAngelo_158_FD_79665 | JGI IMG/M metagenome (GOLD analysis project Ga0066709, IMG submission 79665) | Grasslands soil microbial communities from the Angelo Coastal Reserve, California, USA - 14_1009_16_30cm | ecosystem: Environmental > Terrestrial > Soil > Grasslands | place: USA... | reverse complement strand
CTTGTCGACAAGAACCTCGTGAGCGGCGACTCCGTGCGGCAGGTGAGGGAGATCCAGTACGCCGACACGGTGACCGGCGCCACGCGCCAGATCATCGACATCGGCGTTCCCATGCTGGGTGGCACCCTCGGCACCGTGCGGGTGGGCATGGACCGCGCGATCATCGACGCCGCCGCCGCCCAGACCGGCTGGTTCCTCTTCGGCGTGTTCGGCGGCGTGGCGGTGGTGGCCGTCCTCTGCGGCGTCCTCTTCGCGCGGCGGCTCACGCAGCCGCTGACGCAGATCGTCCGGGCGGCCGAGCGCGTCGGCCGCGGCGACCTCAGCGAGACCGTCCGGGTGACCTCGCGCGACGAGATCGGCCAGCTCGCGGCCACGTTCAACGAGAGCCTCGTGCGGCTGCGCTCGCAGGTCATCACCGAGACCGAGCGCGACGACGAGCGGAAGAAGCGCGAGGAGCTGCAGAAGAACATCCAGACCTTCCTCGACACCGTGATGGAGATCTCGCAGGGAGACCTCTCGCGCCGCGGCCAGGTGACACCGGACGTGCTCGGCAGCGTCGTGGACTCCATCAACGTCATGGTCGAGGAGATCGCCGCCCTGCTCGGCGACGTGCGGCACGCCGCGCTGCGCGTCGCCAACAACGCCACCGAGATGATCGGGTCGACCGACCAGATGGCCCGTGGCGCCCAGACCCAGGCCCGCGAGATCACCACCGTCAGCCACGCGATGGAGTCGATGAGCCGCTCGGTGCGCGAGGTGGCGAGCACCGCCGAGCAGGCGGCCGGCGCCGCCCGTCACACGCTGCAGGCCGCGCAGAAGGGCGACCAGGCCGTCCGCGACAGCCTCAGCGGCATGCAACGGATCCGCGGCGAGGTGCAGGTCATCTCCAAGAAGATCAAGGGCCTCGGCGATCGCTCGCTGGAAATCTCCGAGATCGTCAACTTGATCGAGGAGCTGGCCTCCCACACGAACCTGCTCGCGCTGAACGCGGCCATCGAGGCGGCCGGCGCCGGCGAGTCCGGGATGCGGTTCGGCGTCGTCGCCGACGAAATCCGCAAGCTGGCCGAGCGCGCGGCCAAGGCCACCAAGGACGTCTCCGCGCTCATCCGCACCGTCCAGACCGAGACGCAGGAAGCCGTGATCGCCATGGAAGAAGGTACGCGCGAGGTCGAGGCCGGCTACCAGGTCACGGTCCTCGCCGAGGAGCACCTCAAGGAGATCGCCGGGACGTCGACCACGTCGGCCGAGCTGGCCCAAGGCATCTCGCGCGCGAGCGCCGAGCAGGTCGACGGCGTGGAAGGCGCCGCGCGCGCCATGCAGTCGATCGCCCACGTGGCCGTGAGCACGGAGCAGGCGGTGCTCCAGACGCGAAAGACCGTGGAGGACCTGGTGAAACTGGCCGACGAGCTCAGCCGGAGCCTCGCGCGGTTCAAGCTGGCCACGGCCTGAGGCGCCGCCATGGTCGAGCCGGGCGACCAGGAATTTCTCCGGTCGATCTTCCTCATGGAGGCGTGGGACACCTTCGCCGCCATCGAGCAGGGCATCACACGCCTGATTCGCGGAGAGGAGCCGGCCTGGGACGAGCTCTTCCTCGTCCTGCACCGGTTGACGGGCGCGGCCGCCCTGCAGGGCTTCGGCCCCGTCGCCGCGATGGCGGAACGCATGGACCAGACCCTGCGGCCGTTGCGCAACGATTCCGCCGAGGCGCGCGCGCTCGTCGCGCCGCGCCTGGCCGAGCAGGTGGCGTCGCTGAAGGCGGCGCTCGACGCGATCGAGCAGGGTGCGGAGCCGAGCGCGCTGGAGGCCGCGCCGAGCCCGCGCCCTGCCGGTCCGCCACCCGCCGCGCCGGCCGCCGTCGCTGATCCGGTGCGCGCCGAGCTGGCGGCGTTCTTCACCACCAATGAGGACGTCCTCTCCTACTTCGGCCCGGAGGCCGTCGAGCATCTGGAGACGATGACGGCGGCGATCCTCACGCTCGGGCGCGAGGGCGCCAGCGAAGGCGGAATCGCCGCGCTCTTCCGCGCCGTCCACACGCTCAAGGGCGCCGCCTACGTCGTCGGCTGCCGGCCGATCGGCGAGCTGGCGCACGGGCTGGAGGACGTGCTGGTCACCGTGCGCGAGGGCCGCGCCGCGCTGACGCCGGCGGTGCTCGAGGCGAGCCTGGCCGCCGTCGACTGCTTCAAGCACATGCTCGACCCGGCCGTCGACGCCCGGCTCGACCTGACGCTCGAGGTCGCCGGCGTGCGCTCACGCGTCACGGCACTGCTCGAGACTCCGAGCGCCGTGCCCACGGCTCCGGCCGAGACGGCGGCCCACGCCGTGGCCGCGCCCGCGGTGCCGGCGCCCGCCGTGGCGGCGCCCTCGCCCGTGGCGCCGGTCGTGTCGCCGGCGACGCCGCCCACCCGGCCCGCGGGCGTGCCGGCGCCGTCGCGGCTCGGCCGGCAGACGATTCGCGTCCCGCTCGAGCGGCTGGACAACCTGATGGATCTCGTCGGCGAGCTGGTCGTGGCGCGCAGCGCGCTCGAGCGGCGGCTGGCCGAGGTGGACCGGCTCGGCGACGTGCTCTTCGCCAGCCGCGAGCGCCTCGCCCAGTCAGTGGCCGACTTCGAGCGCAAGCACCTCGACGCGCGGCGGCCCACCCGCCGCCGCGACGGCGACGCCGACGACAACAGCGGCGAGAGCCACCGCTCGGTCTCCGAGCTCTTCGCCGAGCTCGAGTTCGACCGTTACGACGACTTCACGCTCTTCGCACGCAGCGTGGCCGAGGTGGCCTCCGACATTGCCGAGGCGCAAGGCGAGCTCGCCGCGCTGGGACGCAACGTGCGCGACGGCGTCGGGCTCGTACACCGGCTCACCGGCGAGGTGCGGGCGGGCCTGGGTCGCGCGCGCCTGGTGCCCATCGGCAGCCTCTACACCCGCTTCGTGCGCCAGGGGCAGGAGGCGGCGCGGGCGAACGGCAAGACCGTGCAGATCGAGACGAGCGGCGAGACGGTGGAGCTCGACGCCTCCATCATCGAACAGGTCGTCGACCCGTTGCTGCACCTGGTGCAGAACGCGGTCGTGCACGGGCTCGAGAGCTCGGACGAGCGGCGCGCGCGCGGCAAGCCGGAGGCGGGCACGGTCCGGCTCAGCGCCAGCCATCGCGGGGCCTTCGTCGTCATCGAGGTCGCCGACGACGGCCGCGGCATCGACGCCGATCGGCTGCGCCGCCGCGCGGTGGCGCAGGGCTTCCTGCGCGCCGAGGTCGCCGCCGCCATGTCCGATCGCGACGCCCTCGAGCTGATCTTCCGTGCGGGCTTCAGCACGGCCGCCGAGGTGACGACCATGGCGGGCCGCGGCGTCGGCATGGACGTCGTGCGCACCAACATCGGCCGTCTGAACGGCGACGTCGACGTCGCGACCGAGCTCGGGGCCGGGACGCGCTTCACGCTCCGGCTGCCGCTCACGGTGCTCGTCACCGAGGCGCTGATGGTCCGCGTCGGCAGCGAGACGCTGGCGGTGCCGCTCAACACCGTGCACGTCATCGCCACGGTGGACGCCGACGGCCGGCGCACGGGTCCGGAGGGGGAGACGGCGCTGGTCGAGGATCGCTGGCTGCCGCTGATGCACCTCGATCGCGCGCTCGGCTTGCCGGAGGCGTCCGCCGGCGAGCGGCTGCCCGTGCTCGCGCTGCGCGGCGGCGGCGGCCTCTTCGCGTGCGCGGTGGAGCAGGTGCTGCACATGGAGGAAATCGTCGTCAAGCCGCTCGGCGCCTTCCTCGACGGCACCGGGCCCTTCTCCGGCGCCACCGTGTCCGCCGACGGGCGCGTGACGCTGCTGCTCGATGCGGCGGCGCTCGGCGAGGTCGCGCTGCATTCGGTGGCGGGCGCGCGGCGCGGCACGCCGCTGGAGGGCGAGCCACGCACGGCGGCCCGCCCGGCGGCCGGCGACGGCAGCGTCGCCACGACCGCGAAGCGCCGGATCCTGCTCGTGGACGACTCGCTGAGCGTGAGGAAGGTCATCGGCCACATGCTCACGAAGGCCGGGTTCGACGTGACGACGGCCAACGACGGCGCCGATGCCCTCGCGCGGATGAACGAGGCGGAGTTCGACGTCCTGGTCACCGACCTCGAGATGCCGCGGCTCAACGGCTACGAGCTGCTGGAGGACGTGCGGCGGCGGCCCTCGCTGCGCGACCTGCCCGTCGTGATCCTGACCACGCGCGCCGGCGACAAGCACCAGAGCCTCGCGCGCCGGCTCGGCGTCAACGCCTACATGACCAAACCCGTCGCCGAGGAGGCGTTCGTGCGCCTCATCGACTCGCTGGCGAGGGGCGACGCGGAGCGGCTGTCGTGAAGATCCTCATCGTCGACCCCGACGCCACGCGCGCCTCCGCGCTGAAGGTGGCGCTGGCGGCGGCGGGGGCGGAGGTCACGGTGGCGTCCAGCGGCGCGTTCGCGCTGACGATGCTCGAGTGGAACCGCCACGACATCGTCGTGAGCCGGGCCCGCATCGACGACATGGACGGCCACGAGCTCTGCGCGATTCTCAAGTCGGACCCCAGCACCCGCCACATCCGGTTCGGGCTGGTGGCCGGCGCCAACGAGGTGACGCCCGTGCAGACCACGGTGGCCGGCGTCGATCTCGTGCTCGGGCCCACGCTCGCGATCAGCGCGCTCGTGCCGCTCGTGCTGCGCCTGCATCAGGGCGCCGCGGCGCCCGCGCCCTCGCCGGCCCCCGCGGCACCCCGGACGATGGCGATGCCCGCCACGCCGCCTGCCGCGCCGCGCGTGGCGGCGCCGGCCACGATGCGCACGGCGACGCCCGCCGCGTCTCGTCCGGCGGCGGCGGCGCGGCCACTGGCGCCGGCCGCGGCCCCCTCACGGATGGCGCCTGCCGGTGCGCCGCCGCGTGCCGAGCCGCCGCCGCTGCGCCCGCCGTCGCCGCCGCACATCGAGCCGCCCCCGCCGCTGCACAGAGAGCGGCCGGAGCATGCCGAGCCGCCGCCGCTGCCGAAGCTGCGCCCCGCCGCGGCGCCGCCGCCCGCGGCGGAGCCGCCCAAGCGCTACGTCACGGCCGCCGCTGCCGCTGCCGCCGCGCCGTGGGCGAAGACGCCGCCCACCATCTTGACTCCGGCGCCGGTCGCCCGCGCGGTGCCGGCGCAGTCGGCCGCGCCGGCGCCGCCGTCCGCCGAGATGATGTCGATGCCGAGCGGCACGTTCCAGGGCTCGCTCGACGCGATGGATCTGACGGAGCTGACCCAGGCGATCGCGATGGGCGGCAAGAACGGCCGCCTCATCCTGGCGCTGCCGCAGGGCGGCGGCGTGATCGCGTTCGAGGCGGGCCACGTCGTGCACGCGGAGTACCGCGGCATGGTCGGCGAGCAGGCGTTCGCCGCGCTCGTGACCACGGCGCAGGCGGACGCGGCCGGCCGCTTCTGCTTCCTGCCGAGCTCGGGCGGCGAGAAGTCGGCGCAGAGCCGGACGATCGACAAGAGCGTGGACCGGCTGCTGCTGAGCATCGCGACCGCGATCGACGAAAAGGGGTAGGGAGCATGCCGAAGGTGCTGGTCGTCGACGACAGCTTGAGTGTTCGTAAAGTCGTGGAGCGCGCCCTGCTGGGGCGCCAGATCGAGGTCGTCTGCGCCGCCACCGGCACGGAAGCCCTGGAGCGGATCGAGCGCGAGGCGCCCGACGTCGTCGTCTGCGACGTCGTGATGCCCGACCGCGACGGCTACGAGATCTGCGAGTTCGTGAAGAAGCACCCGCGGCTCAGCCGGACGCCCGTGCTGCTCATGTCCGGCATCGTCAACGACGAGGTCCGCGAGCGCGCGGCGCGCGTGCAGTCGGCCGACGTGCTGACCAAGCCGTTTGCCGCCGACGATCTGCTCCGAAAGCTGGACGCGCTGCTGGCGGCGCCGCCGCCGGTGGTGCCCGCGCCTCCGGTGTCCGGCGCCAACGGGCACGCCATGGCGCCGCCGCCCCTGGCGCCGCCGCCCGTCGAGCCGCGTCGCGCCGCGCCGCCGCTGCCCGTCGCGCCGGGCCGCGCCGCGCCGCCGCCGGCTCCCGCGCCGCGCGCTCCGCGGCCGGCGGCGGGCACGCCCACCACCGGCGCCCACGCCGTGCTCACGCAGTTCGCCGCCATCGACGGCGTGCAGTGGGCCGTGCTGGTCGATCGCGAGGGCTTCCTGCTGGATGCCTCCGCGGAGGCCGCCGTCGATCCCGAGACCGCCGGCGCGCTCAGCGCCGGCCTCGTCGAGTCGTCCGAGGGGCTGGGCCGCGAGCTGGGCCGCGGCGTCCTGCAGGGCATGATCCTCGAGTACGAGCAGGGCATCATCGTGCTCTACAACGTCGGCGTCGCCGCGATCCTCGCCATCGGTGTGAGCGAGGCGGCGGTGCTCGGCAAGGTTCGCTACTACGCGAAGAAGGTCGTGCCGGAGCTCATGCAGGCGGTCTAGCGATGGTCCGCCATCGCACGCGGGTTCGCGTGGCGCGCTGGGTGCGCGCCGCCGTCCTCGGCGGGGCTGCGGTGGTCACGGCGACGATGTCGTTCGAGTGGGAGCTCGGCCGCGAGCTCGTCTTCCCGCTGCGGTTCCTGGCAATGATGCCGCCGGTGGCCTACCTCCTGATGGCCGCCGTCGTCGTGCGCGAGACCTCGCCGCTCCGGTGTCTGAGCTGGGCGATGGCCGCCTGTGGCGTGAATGCCGCGCTCGGCCTCGCGACGGCGATCACGCTGTCGCTGAGCCATCCGCTGTCCTTCGAGGGCGCGGTGATGCGCGCGTTCGGCACGTTCGTTCCGGCGCCGCTGATCCACCTGGTCACCGCCCCGCTCGTGCTGCTGGCGCTGCCGCGCCTGGCCATGCCGCCGCACCCCGGCCGCGGGCGCGCGTCGTCGCTGCGCCCGGCCGCCGCGGCGCTGATGATCGCGCTGCCGAACTACGACGACGTGCTGCGCCCGCCAGCGGCGGGTGCCTGGTCACCCGGCGCCGGCGCGGCCGTCTTCGAGCGCACGCATCCCGATGACGTCGCGCCGGCGGCGACGTCGGCCATGCTGGACATGCCGGTCGTCGTCGAGGCCACCATGGCCATGCCCACGCGTGTGCCCGCGGAGCCGATGGTGCACGTGGCGTTCGATCGTCTCGCCACCCAGCTTCCGCCCGAGGTCTTCGTGCTGCCGCCCACGCCGCGGAGCGAAAGCCGGCTGGAGCCGCACACGCTCGTGGTGCCCCGGCGGCTCGTGATCCCCCAGCTCGCCGAGGGCAGGGTCGAGATTCCGTGGACGCTCCTCGAGGACCAGGTTCCCGACCTGGCCCTGGCGATGCCGCGGAGCGAGATCCACCGTCGCTTTCCCGACTGGGTGTTCTCGCTGCCGATGGACGAGGTGGTGAGCCAGATTCCCACGGAGCTCATTCGTCTCGCCGGGCCGGCCGCGGATCTCTCGGGGATCGGCCGGTTCCCGGCTCCGTTCCAGCCGGGCCCGCCGGCCCCCGAGACGCCGCCGGAGACGGACGAGCCCGCGGTGGCGCTCGCACCCATCCCGGCACCCGTGATCAAAGCGCCTGCCGTGGACGCGATGCCGCCGCGTCCGCGGCAGGCCGCCGCGGCCGGATCCCCGGACGAGGAGCTCGTCGCGCTGGCGCAGGGGCTGGCGAGCGTGCTGGCCCCGGTGCCCACACTCGAGTGGCAGGCGCGCCGCATCGGCGGCCGTCCGCTCGTCTGCTTCGCGTCGCCGGCCCTGGACCGGCCGGCCATCGACGCACTCGCCGCGCGGGGGCTGACCCTGCTCGATCGGCTGGCGACATGGTCGATCGAGCAGGTGACCGTGCGCACCGCGCGCACCGCCTGCGTGATGACGCCGCTGGCGTCCGGCGGCGTGCTGGCCGCGGCCGTGCATCGCGGCGGGCCCGTCGCCATGCTCGAGATTCTCGCCGCGCGGGCGCGCGGCACCGCCGGCCGCGGCGCGCCCGCCGCCATGGCGCCGCCCTCGACCAAGGTGAAGCCCGTCGCCGACGGCCGCAGCGGGCGCGTCGGCGAGGCCGCGCGCGCCCTCGAGGTGTTCGGGACGCTCGTGCCCGCCGAGGCGGCGCAGGAGGGCGGCGCGCCGGCGGTCTACATCTTCGCCGGCCGGGCCGACGCCGCCTTGGCGGGCGCGGCGCGCGTGGTGCACGACACGCTGGTGGCCCGTCACGACGAGGCCGCGCTGGGCCGGCTCGACGCCGTCGCGCTGCGGCGCGGGCGCGAGCGCGTCATCGTGCGGCCGCTGCAGATGCCTGCCGGCGCGCCGGCGCTGCTGGCCGCCGCCGGCGAGGTCACGCTGGCGGGACGCGCGCAGCGCGCGGCCGCGCGGGCGGCCACGCTGCTGGAGGCGCGCTGACGTGTCGATCATCAACTACGCCGCCAAGGTCATCAATTTCAAGCTCGTCTACTACGGGCCCGGGCTGGCCGGCAAGACGGCGAACTTGCAGTTCATCCACCGCTGCCTGCCGGACACCAACCGCGGCAAGATGATCTCGCTGGCCACCGGCGACGACCGCACGCTGTTCTTCGACTTTCTGCCGGTGTCGGCGACGGGCGTGCGCGGCTTCACCACGCGCTTCCAGCTCTACACGGTGCCGGGCCAGACGCTCTACAACATGACGCGCAGGCTCGTGCTGCGCGGGGTGGACGGCGTCGTGTTCGTGGCCGACTCGCAGTGGGAGCGCCTGCGCGAGAACGTCGAGAGCCTCCGCAACCTGGACGAGAACCTCAAGGAGTACGGGCTGGCGCTGGCCACCACGCCCTGCGTGCTGCAGTACAACAAGCGCGATCTCGGCCATGTCGCGCCGCTCGACTACCTCGAATATCTCCTCAACCGTGGCACGCCGCGCGTGCCGTTCTTCGAGGCCGTCGCCCTCGATGGCCGCGGCGTGTTCGAGACTCTCAACACCGTGTCCCGCATGGTGCTGGTGAGGGAGTTCGGTCAAGCCCAGGAGGTCCGCTCGTGAGACTCCATGACGTCGTGATCCACGAAGCCGACGCGGCCCGCATCGACGGCGTCCTCCGCCGCTTCCTCGCCGACTCCAGCAGCGCCGCCGCGCTGCTGATCGACCGCAGCGGCCAGCCGCTCGCCGAGACCGGCACCGCGCGCACGCTCGACGTCGGCTCCATCGGCGCGCTGGCCGCGGGGGCCTTCGCCTCCACGGCGGCCCTGGCCCGCCTGCTCGGCGAGAGCGAGTTCTCGGTGCTCTTCCACGAGGGCGTGAGGGAGAGCATGCACGTCTGCGCGGTCGGCGAGCAGACGATCCTGCTCGTGATCTTCGACGAGCGCACGACGATCGGTATGGTGCGCCTGTTCGCGCGCGAGGCCGCCGCCTCGATCGGCACCATCCTCGAGGAGACGCGCAGGCGTCCGAAGCGGGTGGGGGCGCTGGCGGCCCCCCTGACCGTGGAGGAGACGCGGCGCGCGAGCGACCATCGCCCCGCCTGATCGCGAGCTGTCGCCCGAGCAGGCGTGGGAGCTTCGCGCGACCGCCGACCTGTTCGAGAGCGTGGTGGAATCGAGCGGCTTCGACTACTCCACGCTCGAATCGCTGCGCGAGATCTACGAGCAACTCGGCGACGAGGAGCGTCTGGCCCACACGCTGCAGCGGCTGGTCGCCGCCCAGGCCGCTCCACCCAAGCGCGCGCGCGAGGCCGTGCCCGAGCTCGCTCCGCCGACCGGGCCGCCTCCGCGCCGCGAGCCGACGGTACGCTTCTCGACCGTGCCCCGCGACGACGTCGCGCCGGTGGCGCCGCCGCCCACGCCCAAGGCACCCCGGCGGGCGCCCGAGCCGCCCGGGGACTACGTCCTCGAGTACGTGCCGCCGCCGGCCGAGCCGGCGCCGCCCGTGGTCGCGCGCCCGCCGGCGCCATCGCGCCAGGCTCCGCCGCCCATGGGGGCACCGCGCCGCTCGTTCGTCGCGACCCACCGCGCGCCCGAGCTGCCCACGATCGCGCCGGAGCCGACGACGGCCGGGATCCAGGGCCTCGACAGCCGTGGCAAGCCGGTGCGCCGCCGCGGCCGCCTGGGCGAGCTGCTCGTCGCCGAAGGCGTGATCTCGGCGGACCAGCTCCAGGACGCGCTGCGCGAGCAGCGGCGCACCAAGGAGCGGCTGGGCCACGTGCTCGCCCGGCGCGGGCTCGTCACCGAGGAGCGCCTGGTCGAGCTGCTGTCCAAGGAGCACGGCCTGCCCTCGGTCTCCGTCGAGCAGGCCTCGATCGCCGCCGACGTGCTGGCCCTGGTGCCCGCCCACATCGCGCGCAAGTACGAGGTGCTGCCGCTCAGCCGGGCGTCCGGGGCGCTCACGCTCGCCATGGCCGATCCGAACAACGTCGTGGCGATGGACGAGATCGCCGCGATGACGCGGCTCGCCGTGCGACCCGTGGTCGCCTCCAGCACGGCCATCCGCAAGGTGCTCGACCGCCACTACACGCCGGCGGCGGCCCCGATGGCCGACGTGCTGGCCGAGCTGTCGATGGATGCCAGCAGCATGGAGGTCGTCGCCGAGGACGAGCTCTCGGCCGGCAACGTCATCGATCTGAAGGAGTCCGCCGACGAGGCGCCGGTGGTGCGGCTCGTCAACATGATCCTGGCCGACGCCATCCGCCGCGGCGCCTCCGACCTGCACTGGGAGCCCTACGACCGGGAGTTCCGCATCCGGTTCCGGATCGACGGCGTGCTGCACGAGATGCTGGCGCCGCCCAAGCGGCACGAGGCGGCCATCATCTCGCGGCTCAAGATCATGTCGAACCTCGACATCGCCGAGCGGCGGGTGCCTCAGGACGGCCGCATCAAGCTGCGCTTCGGCGCGCGCGAGATCGACTTCCGCGTGTCGATCCTGCCCGCCATCTTCGGCGAGAAGGCCGTCTTGCGGATCCTCGACAAGGACGCCCTCCAGCTCGATCTCGGCAAGCTGGGCTTCGATCCGTGGAGCTACGAGAAGTTCACCGCGGCCATCCACCAGCCCTACGGCATGATCCTG